>Ga0180222_1000645_pt1 | contig 47997 bp, 54 predicted proteins | sample eDN5th37CKraftOP_FD_151336 | JGI IMG/M metagenome (GOLD analysis project Ga0180222, IMG submission 151336) | Enriched Organic Plus compost microbial communities from Emeryville, California, USA - eDNA 5th pass 37_C Kraft OP (version 2) (version 2) ...
ATGCGCTGGGCGAGCTTGCGGCCCACCCCTTGCGCGCGCGCGATCATCGCCTCGTCGCCCGCCGCGACCGCATTGGCGAGTTCGTCGGCGGAGAGGGCCGAGAGGATCGCGAGCGCCACCCGCGCGCCGACGCCCTGGACCGAGACGAGCAGACGGAACCAGTCCCGCTCGCCGGCGCTGGCGAAGCCGACGAGGCGGATGAAGTCCTCGCCGACCAGCATCTCGGTGTGCAACACGACCTCGTCGCCGATCGCGCCGAGCGCGGAGAGAGTGCGGCTGGAGGCGGAGACGAGATAGCCGACGCCGTTCACGTCGATCACCGCGAAATCGGCGCCGAAATCGGTCAATATGCCCCGCAGTCTCGCGATCATCCGCCACCCTTATCCGCTCGCGCCGAGCGAAGTCGAGGGTCGTGTCCCGAGCGAAGCCGAGGGGCCTGTCCCGAGCGACTGGGGTCCGCGCCCCGGGCGAAGGAAAGCTTGCGCCGGGCCGGAGGCGCGATGCGATCAGCCCATCCGCCGGGCGGTGGCGAGGTGGTGGGCGTGGGTGATGGCGACGGCGAGCGCGTCGGCCGCGTCGGCGCCGGCGATCTTCGCGGATGGGAGCAGGCGCTGCACCATCGCATGGACCTGCGCCTTGTCCGCGCCGCCAGTGCCCACCACCGCCTTCTTGACCAGCCGCGGCGCATATTCGCCGACCTCAAGCCCGCGCCGCGCCGCGACCAGCAGCACGACGCCGCGCGCCTGGCCGAGCTTCAGCGTCGATTGCGGATTGTCGTTGAGGAACACCTCCTCGACCGCCGCCGCCCCGGGCGCGCGGATCTCGATCAGCTCGGCGAGCGCCGCCTCAAGCCGCACGAGGCGGGCCGGGAGCGACAGCTTCGCATCGGTGCGGACCTGCCCGTTGGCGACGTGCGAGAGGCGGTTGCCCTCGGCCGCGATCAGCCCCCAGCCGGTGCAGGACAGGCCCGGATCCAGGCCGAGAATCAGCACGCCACAGGCCCTCCCATCTCGCTCCCCCCGAAGGGGAGGGGGCGCCTAGCCCAACTTCTCCATCACCTCGTCGGGAACCTCGTAATTGCCCCAGACGGTCTGGACGTCGTCATCGTCCTCGAGCGCGTCGACGAGCTTGAGGAGCTGCTGCGCGTCCTCCTCGCCGAGCGCGATCGTGGTCTGCGGCCGCCAGGCGAGCTTGACGCTCTCCGCCTCGCCGAGCGCGGCCTCGAGCGCGCGGGCGACGCCGTGCAGATCGTCGATGCTGGTCCAGATCTGGTGCCCGTCCTCGTCCGATTCGACGTCCTCCGCGCCCGCCTCGATCGCCGCTTCCAGCACCTTCTCGGCATCGCCGGCGCTCGCCGGATATTCGATCAGGCCGAGCCGGTCGAAGCCGTGCGTCACCGAGCCCGACGCGCCGAGATTGCCGCCGTTCTTCGAGAAGGCGGTGCGCACGTTGGTCGCGGTGCGGTTGCGGTTGTCGGTGAGCGCGTCGACGATCAGCGAGACGCCGCCGGGCCCGAAGCCCTCGTAGCGGATCTCCTCGTAATTTTCCGCATCGCCGCCGGAAGCCTTGTCGATCGCGCGCTGAATATTGTCCTTCGGCATCGACTGGGCGCGCGCGGCGAGCACGGCGGCGCGCAGCCGCGGATTGGCGTCGGGATCCGGCAGGCCCATCTTGGCCGCGACCGTGATCTCGCGCGAGAGCTTGGAGAACATCGCCGAGCGCTTCTTGTCCTGCGCGCCCTTGCGATACATGATGTTCTTGAATTTGCTGTGGCCGGCCATGTTTCCACTCTAGTCCGTACGGGCTGGGCCTGTCGAAGCCCTTATTTCCCGGTTCGATCGCGAAGGAAAGTATCGTCCCGCCGACAGGTGCGGAACGAAGGCGGCGGCGCGCCCGCTCAGGCGAGCCCGAGCGCCGCCTTGTAGGTTTCGAGCAGCGCCTCCGATTCCTGGCGGACGTGCTTTTCCATCTTCCGCAGGCGCACCACCTGGCGCATCGTCTTGGGATCGTAGCCGCGCGCCTTGGCCTCGGCATAGACGTCCTTGATGTCGTCGGCGATGCCCTTCTTCTCCTCCTCGAGCCGCTCGATCCGCTCGATCAGCAGCCTCAGTTCGTCGGCAGCAATGCTTCCTTCCGCCAAAAGTCGCTCCATGGATTCGGGTTGAGCGGCGGCTCTACGGTTTCGCCCGAGCCGGCTCAAGCGCCTTGCACTGCGGCGAGCGCAGGTTATGCGTTGCGCCATGCCGCGAAGAGAGCCGACCCACGGGGCCTACAGCAGGCCGCGCCGCCGCAAGGTGAGAATCCTCGCCACGCTCGGACCGGCCAGCGACACGCCCGAGACGATCCGCGCGCTCGCCGAGGCCGGGGCCGACGCCTTCCGGATCAACATGAGCCACGGCAATCACGACGATCACCGCCGGCGCATCGCGGCGATCCGCGCGCTGGAGGCGGAGCTCGGCCGGCCGACGACGATCCTCGCCGACCTGCAGGGGCCGAAGCTGCGCGTCGGCCGCTTCAAGGGCGACAAGGCGGTGCTGCGGGCGGGCCAGACCTTCGTGCTCGACCGCAAGAAGGCGCTCGGCGACAACAAGCGCGCGACGCTGCCGCACAAGGAGATTTTCGAGGCGGTGCGGGTCGGCGCGCGGCTGCTCGTCGACGACGGCAAGATCGTGCTGCGCGTCACCGAGCACGACGCCGACACGATCCGCACGAAGGTGGAGGTCGGCGGCACCATCTCCAACAACAAGGGCGTCAACCTGCCCGACGTCGTGCTGCCGCTCGCGGCGCTGACCGACAAGGACCGCGCCGACCTTGCCTTCGCGCTGGAGGAGGGCGTCGACTGGATCGCGCTCTCCTTCGTCCAGCGGCCGGAGGACGTCGCCGAGGCGCGGCGGCTGATCGGCGGGAAAGCCTCGCTGCTCGCCAAGATCGAAAAGCCCTCCGCGATCGAGCGGCTCGACGGCATCCTGGAGCTGGCCGACGCGGTGATGGTGGCGCGCGGCGATCTCGGCGTCGAGCTGCCGCCCGAGGCGGTGCCGCCGCTCCAGAAGCGGATCGTCGAGGCGGCGCGGCGGATGGGCCGCCCGGTCGTCGTCGCGACGCAGATGCTCGAATCGATGATCCAGTCGCCCTCGCCGACGCGCGCCGAGGTCTCCGACGTCGCCACCGCCGTCTATGACGGCGCGGACGCGATCATGCTCTCGGCGGAAAGCGCTTCCGGCCGCTATCCGGAGGAGGCGGTGGCGATGATGGACCGGATCGCGGCAAGCGCCGAGGCCGATCCGACCCACTATGCCCGCGTCCACTTCACCGAGACGCTGCCCGACGCCACCACCAACGATGCCATCGCGCGGGCGGCGAGCGAGATGGCGCGCACCGTTTCCGCCTCGGCGATCATCTGCTTCACCAGCTCCGGCTCGACCGCGCGGCGCGTCGCGCGCGAGCGGCCGAGCGTGCCGCTACTGGTGCTCACTCCCTCGATCCGCACCGCGCGGCGGCTCGGCCTGCTCTGGGGCGCGCACGCGGTGCGCACCCGCGACGTCCACAGCTTCGAGGAGATGGTCGGCAAGTCGAAGCGGATGGCGCTGCGCCACGACATGGCCGCCGGCGGCGATCGCGTGATCGTCACCGCGGGCGTTCCCTTCGGCGTGCCGGGATCGACGAACGTCGTCCACGTCGCGCGACTGATCGGCGACGAGCTCGAAAAGCACCGCGGTTCGTAAGGGAGCCGCTCGCCCAGGGCGAGCGCGGCAAGCAGCGCCGGCCTTAGCCCTGCCGCGCCTTGAAGCGACGGTTCGTCTTGTTGATGACGTAGACGCGGCCCCGGCGACGGATCACGCGGCAGTCGCGATGGCGCGACTTGAGGGACTTCAGGGAATTGCGGATCTTCATGGCGCCAAAGCCTGCCTGTCTAAGTCTCTGTTCCGGTTGTCGGGAAAAGCAGGCGCCCACCTAGTGGGACACGCCCGCGAAGTCAACCGCCGCCCGGCGCCCCGCAGCGGGACGGAGCCTCCGATTGGCTATGGAAATTTCTCCTAATGCTGGGCTAGCAAGGGGTCTTCATATGCAAGTTTGTTTCAAAGAGGCCCCATGGACCGCACCGACCTTCGCATCCTTGCCATTCTCCAGGAAGATTGCTCGCTGCCCGTCGCCGAGATCGCGAGCCGGGTCAACCTGTCGCAGACCCCGTGCTGGCGGCGCATCCAGAAGCTCGAGGCGGCCGGAATCATCCAGCGCCGCGTGGCATTGGTCGATCCCGACGCGATCGGGCTCGGCATCTCGGTCTTCGTCGAGATCGAGGCGCCCGACCACACGCCTGACTGGCTCGACACCTTCGCCAGGGCGGTCGCGGGCATGCCGGAGGTGATGGAAGTCTACCGGATGGCGGGCGAGATCGACTATCTGCTGCGCGTCGCGGTCGGCTCGATGGCCGACTATGACGACTTCTACCGCCGGCTGATCGCTGAGGTGCCGCTGAAGAACGTCACCTCGCGATTCGCGATGGAGCGGGTGAAGTACAGCACCGCCTATCCGCTGCGCGAGCCGGCGCGGGCCTGACGCCCAAAACGAAAATGCCCCCGGCGCGAGGCGCCGGGGGTGCAGTCTTCCGCTTCAACCTTGGGAGACCTCAGCGGTTCGAAAACCCTTACTGCGCCGCGTTCGCGTCCGCGCCCGCAGCCGCGTTCGCATCGGCCGCGCCGGCGTCCGCGGCATTGGCGTCGACAGCGTTGGCGTCGAGCGGCGCGGTCTCGTCGAGATTGCCGAGCTCGTCGGACGATACGTTGAGACCTTCGTCGACGACGTTCGCGTCGGCGGCATTGTTCGCGGCGCCACCGCCGCAACCGGCGAGCGCGATCAAACCGGCTGCGAGAACGGCCGTGGAAATGAGCTTCATGTCGAATCCCCCTTGTTGAACGAATCGTGGGCGCGTCGACACAAACAGCATGACGCCGCGCGGGGCAATCCGCGAAGGACGCGGCGCGAATCTTTGCAATGTTGCGCTCCGCAGGCGTTGCTTCGCGCAAGAAGCTGATCCTCGCCGCGCGTCCGGGAAAACGAATCTTCCCTGGCCCGCGCGCGCCACCGGTGCCGCGGCTGTGCAGTGGCCGGCAAAGACGCTACATTGCGGCGCGAACCGGCGTCTCATGCCGGCCGGAGACGAACGATGCGACGATCGCTTTTCGGGCTGAGTATCGCCCTCGCCGCCGCCCTTCTCGCCGCGGGCTGCGCCACCGACCAGGGGGCGGTTTCGCACCCCGGCGTCAGCGTCACCCGCTTCCACCTCGGCGCGCCGATCGCGCGCGGCACGATCCGCGTCGAGCCCGCCCGTTCCGACGATGCCGACAGCCTGGCTTTCGCCCAGCTTTCCGCGCCGGTGGCGCGCGAGCTCGCCCGGCTCGGCTGGACCGTCGCGGACGGGCCGGGGCCGACCGAGCAGGTCGCGACCGTCTCGATCGAGCGCACGACGCGGGAGGGGCCGGCACGGCGCTCCTCGGTCAGCATCGGCATTGGCGGCTTTTCCGGCGGCCGCCACAGCGGCGTCGGCGTAGGCGCCGGCGGCAGCATCCCGGTCGGCGGCGCGCGCCAGAGCGGCGTGGTGACGGCGCGGCTCTCCGTGCGCATCCAGCGCCGCTCCGACGCCACCGTCGCCTGGGAGGGGCGCGCCGAACTGGACGCCGCGCTCGGCGCGCCGCTCGCCGCCGCCCCCGCGGCGGTTGACCGGCTCGCCGCCGCGCTGTTTCAGGGCTTCCCCGGAGAGTCCGGTCGCACTATCACAGTGCGCTGACCGCACATTTCGAAATTAAAAGGATAAAATGCCTCTCTCCGTTTCGAGCGCCTTCGATGGCGGCAACATCCGTTTGGTCGCCATCGAAGGCGATCGCGTCGATCTCGAGATCGTCAAGGACCACCTGTCGGACTTCTATCAGTGGTTCTACTTCCGCGTCACCGGCGGCGCCGGGCGGGAGCTGACGTTGCGGCTGCTCAACTGCGCGGGATCGGCCTATCCGCTCGGCTGGGAGAACTACCGCGCCTGCCTCTCCTATGACCGGGAAGAGTGGGCGCGGATCGACACCAGCTATGCCAGCGGCGTGATCGAGATGAAGGTGACGCCCGCGGCGGACAGCTTCTGGATCGCCTATTTCGCGCCCTACACGATGGAGCGGCACCACGACCTCGTCGCCTCGATCGCGATGCTGCCCGGCGTCGAGTATCGCTCGCTCGGCCAGACGCTGGACGGACAGGAGCTGGACTATTTCCGCCTTCCCGGCGGCAAGCTGCAGGCCTGGCTCTACGCGCGCCAGCATCCAGGCGAGACGATGGCCGAATGGTGGATGGAAGGGGCGCTCGAGCGGCTGCTCGACGATGCCGACCCGGTAGCGCGCAAGCTTCGCGAGCGCTTCACCTTCCACATCGTGCCAAACATGAACCCGGACGGCTCGCGCCGCGGGCACCTGCGGACCAACGCGGTCGGCATCAACCTCAACCGCGAATGGCACGCGCCGAGCGCCGAGAAGAGTCCCGAAGTGCTCTATGTCCGCAACGAGATGGACAGGACCGGCGTCGATTTCGCGATGGACGTGCACGGGGACGAGGCGATCGCGGCCAACTTCCTTGCCGGCTTCGAGGGCATCCCCTCCTGGAAGCAGGCGCAGCAGGAGGTGTTCGACGCCTTCTCGCGCGCGCTGCTCGCCGCCTCGCCCGACTTCCAGACCGAGAAGGGCTATGAGGTGCCGGGGCCGGGCCAGGCGAACCTTTCCATGTCCACCGCCCAGCTCGCCGAACGTTACGGGGCAATTTCGATGACGCTGGAAATGCCGTTCAAGGACAATGAGGCGCTGCCGGATCCGACCTATGGCTGGTCGCCGGACCGCTGCCGCCTGCTCGCGCGCTCCTGCCTCGATGCGCTGCACGCGATCACCGACGAGATCGCGGCCTATCGGGGGCTGTGATGCCGAGGCTGGTGTTGATTCGCCACGGCCAGTCGGCCTGGAACCTGGAGAACCGCTTCACCGGCTGGTGGGACGTCGATCTCACACCGCAGGGCGAAGCGGAGGCAAAAGCGGCCGGCGAGCTGATGGCTGGGCGGGGACTCGACTTCGACCTGTGCTTCACCAGCGTCCAGACCCGCGCGATCCGCACGCTGCACATCGCGCTTCGGGCGATGGGCCGGCTGTGGCTGCCGGAGGAGAAGCACTGGCGCCTGAACGAACGCCACTATGGCGGGCTCACCGGGCTCAACAAGGCCGAGACGGCGGCGAAGCATGGCGAGGAGCAGGTCCATATCTGGCGCCGTTCCTTCGACACGCCGCCGCCGCCGCTGGCGCCGGGCAGCGCCTATGATCTTTCCCGCGACCGGCGCTATGCGGGGGTCGAGGTGCCGGCGACCGAGAGCCTCAAGGACACGATCGCGCGCGTGCTGCCCTATTGGGAGGAGCGGATCGCGCCGGCGCTGAAGGCCGGGCAGCGGGTGCTGATCGCCGCGCACGGCAATTCGCTGCGCGCGCTGGTCAAGCACCTCTCGCGCATTCCCGACGAGGAGATCACCGGCCTCGAAATCCCGACCGGCCAGCCGATCGTCTATGAGCTGGACGAAGGGCTGAACGAGGTCGAGCGCTATTATCTGAAGGACCGCGTCTAGCGGCGCTCAGAACTCCTTCACCCGCGCGAGATTGCGATGCGCGCGGTGGAGGACGTCGTCCGGCGTATCGCCGGGCAGGATCGCGGCGACGCCGATGGTGAGATCCAGCGCCAGCTCGGTGCCGCCGATGTCGAGCGGCTGGCTGGCGACGAATCGGGCGATGCGCTCGCCGGTCTCGATCGCCGAATCGCTGTCGAGATGGTCGAGCAACAAGCCGAAGCCGCCGTTGAGCCGTGCGGCAAGGTCGCTGGCGCGGATCAGCCCCTGAAGCAGGCGCGCAAGGTGGCGGAGCGCCGCGTCGCCGGCCACGCGCCCGTGCTTCGCGTTGATCTCGCGCAGGGCGCGGATGTCGATCGCGAGCAGCGCCGCGCTCGTGCCGTGGCGGGCGCAGCGGCTGGCGACGCGCTCCAGCTGTTCGGCGAGCACTCGCTCGTTGGGCAGGCCGGTGAGCGGATCGGTGTCGGCGCTGGCCTCCAGCTCGGCAAGGCGCTGGCGCAGCTCGGCGATGGAGGCGCGGAGCAGCGCATTCTCGTCCGCCAGCCGACGCAGCGCCTCGCGCGCATCCTCGCCCAGATTGTCGCTATGTGCCGCTTCGCCCATCGTCCCTTCTCTTGCCGTCGCAATAGCGGACAGCGGTTAACAAGCCGCGAAGCAGACGGTGCATTGCCGAGCCGGCGCGCGCTGGCTAAGGACGGCGCTCCGCCACCTGAGGGGTGACACCGCATGGCCGATACCGCGCCGCTCGTCGGGCTCATCATGGGCAGCCGCTCCGACTGGGAGACGATGCGCCATGCCGCCGAGATGCTGGACGGGCTCGGCATTCCCCACGAAACCCGGATCGTTTCCGCTCACCGCACGCCGAAGCGGCTCTACGACTATGCAACGAGCGCGGTTGCGCGCGGGCTGAAGGCGATCATCGCCGGCGCCGGCGGCGCGGCGCACCTGCCCGGCATGACCGCCGCGATGACGCGCCTGCCGGTGCTTGGCGTTCCGGTCGAATCGAAGGCGCTCTCCGGGCTCGACAGCCTGCTGTCGATCGTCCAGATGCCCGCCGGCGTGCCGGTCGCCACCTTCGCGATCGGCCCGGCCGGCGCCGCCAATGCGGCGCTCGCCGCCGCCGCGATCCTCGCCACCGCCGACGAGGCGCTGGCGGCGCGGCTGGAGGCCTGGCGGGCGAAGCAGACCGACGACGTCGCCGAAACCATCGAATGATCCCGCCCGGCGCGACCATCGGCATCGTCGGCGGCGGACAGCTCGGGCGGATGCTCGCCCTCGCCGCCGCGCCGCTCGGCTATCGCTGCCACATCTATGCGCCCGGCGAGGCCCCGCCGGCGGCGGAAGTCGCGGCGCGCTTCACGCGCGGCGCTTTCGACGACGCCCGGGCGCTGGCGCGCTTCGCCGACGAGGTGGACGTCGTCACCTGGGAGTTCGAGAACATCCCCGCGGCGCCGCTCGCCGCGCTCGTCGCCCATGCCGAACTCCACCCGCCGCCCCGCGCGCTCGAAATCGCGCAGGACCGGCTCGCCGAGAAGCGCTTCGTCGAATCGCTCGGCGGCCGGCCGGCGCCCTTCGCCGAGGTCAGCGACCCGGCGAGCCTGGACGCGGCGCTGGCGCGGATCGGCGCTCCGGCGATCCTGAAGACGCGGCGGTTCGGCTACGACGGCAAGGGCCAGGCGCGGATCGCCGCGCCGGGCGAGGCCGCCGCCGCGTGGGAGGCGATCGGCGGCCGGCCGGCCGTGCTGGAAGGCTTCGTCGAATTCGACGCCGAATTCTCGATCCTGCTCTGCCGTGGACGCGACGGCGGCGTGGCCCTCTGGGACGCGCCGCTCAACGTTCACGAGGGCGGCATCCTGCGCCGCTCGATCGTCCCGGCGCCGGCCGGCCTCGCGCCCGCCATCGAGAAGGGCGCTGCGCTCGCCCGCGCCATCGCCGAGGCGCTGGACTATGTGGGCGTGCTCGCCGTCGAATATTTCGCGGTGGGCGAGGAGGCGCTGTTCAACGAAATGGCGCCGCGCGTCCACAACAGCGGCCACTGGACGATCGAGGGCGCCGCGACCTCGCAGTTCGAGAACCATATCCGCGCGATCTGCGGCCTGCCGCTCGGCCCCACGACGCGCGCCGCGCCCCGCGTCGAGATGGAAAACCTGATCGGCGACGAGATCGATCAATGGCCGGCGATCCTCGCCGAAGCGACCGCGCACCTTCACCTCTACGGCAAGACCGAGGCCCGCCCCGGCCGCAAGATGGGGCACGTCACGCGGCTCACGGCGCGGGCGGAGGCCTAAGCCCCCGCCCGCCCGGAGTCAGTTGCCGGCCGCCGGCGCGGCGCTCACCGTCTCGATCGGCAGGCCGAGCGTTTCGAGCTGCCCGCGCACGCGCGAGGCATCGCCGACGACGACCCAGACGAACTTCGACGGATCGATCCACCTGCGCGCCGCCGCGTCGAGCTGCGCGGCGGTCATCGCCCGATAACGGCTGGCCAGCGTGTCGTAATAATCGTCCGGCCGGCGGAAGAGCGCGTTCTGCTGTAGCGCGCTCAGCACCGCCGCCGACGTCTCGAAGCTGCCGGGAAGTTCGCGGATGCTGCCGTTGACGGTGCGCTCCAGCTCGTCCGGCGTCGTCCCGTTCGGGCCGAGGAACGCGCTCATCTGCTCCCGCAGCGCCGCGATCGAATCCGCTGTATGGTCCGCCTGCACCGGCGCGAAGACGATGTAGGGGACGCGGTGCTCGATGCGGCTCACCACGCCGCCGACGCCATAGGACCAGGACCGGCGCTCCCGCAGCTCCATGTTGAGCCGCGACAGGAAGTTGCCGCCCAGCACCTCGTTGGCCGCCAGCAGGTCGAGCAGGTCGTCGGTGCCGTTCACCCCCAACACCGCGCCGGCGAGGATCAGCGACTGCGGCGACTGCGGCCGATCGACCAGGATGATCCGCTCGCGCCCCTCGGGGATCGGCGCGTTGAAGCTCTTGGTCCCGCGCGCGGCGGCCGGCGGCCGCCAGTTGCCGAAGCGCGCCTCGAGCATCGGCACGATCTCGGCCAGCGTCGTATCGCCCACCACGAAGATCTGCGCCGTATCCGGCCGGATCCAGGCCTGGTGCGCGGCGACGACCTGGTCCCGGGTGAAGGACTGCACCGCCTGCGGCGAGCCCGAGCCGGTGAAGGGCGTGCCATAGGGATGGTCGGCGCCGTAGAGGAGCGGCGGCAGCGTGCGCAGCGCGATGCCCCGCGGATTCGACATTTCCTCCGCGATCTGGGCGAGGCGCTGGCCGCGCAGCCGCTCGATCTCCTGCTGCGAAAAAGCCGGGTTCTTGATGATGTCCGCCATCAGGTCGAGCGACGGCGCGAGGAAGGGCTTTAGCGCCACGAGCGTGACCGTGGTACGATCGAGCGAGGCGCCGGTGGTGATCTGCGCCCCCAGCCGCTCGCGGGCCGCGGCGAGCTGCTCGGAATTGAGCGTCGCCGTGCCCTCGTCGAGCAGGGCGGCCATGAAGCTCTGCAGGCCGGCCTGGTCGCGCGAATCCGCGGCATAGCCGGCGTCGAACTGCACGGAGACCCGAACGACGGGCACCGCCGCGCGCCGCGCGAAGACGACCTCGATGCCGTTGGAAAGGCGGGCATGTTCGATCGTCGGGAAGCGCAGGTCCGCGATCTCGCCGACCGGCGGCAGCTGCGAGCGATCGACGTCGAAGGCGCGCGGCTGCAGCGTCGCCGCGTCGGCTTCGTCCCTGGCCGACGGGTTGGGCGCGAGCGGATGTTCGTCCGCCGTCGGCGTGCGGAAGTAGCGCGGCATGAACGAAGCGCGGCTCGCGACGCTCGACGATTCCTCGTACGGCTCGCGCTCGCCCGGATCGACGCGCAGGGCATAGACCGGGCGGGTCAGCCAGCGCTGCATCGCCGCGCGGACGCTCGCCGGCGTCTGGGCGGCGAGCGCCTGCAGCTGGTGGCGGTAGAAGTCGGGATCGTTGGCGTAGAGCGCGCCCTCGGCAAGCGCGACCGCCTTGCCGCCGAAGCCGCCGACCTGCTCGAGACCGCGAATCCGCGCCGCGAGCGCGCTGGTGATGTAGCGGCGGACCTCGTCCTCGGTCGGGCCGTTGGCGACATAGTCCTCGATGATCGAATCGAGCCGGCGCGACACCGCGTCGGCATCGACGCCTGGCTTCAGATCGACCTGGACGGTGAAGATGCTGACCCGGTGGAAGGTCTGGAGCTGCGTGCTCACGCTGACCGCGGTCTGGTCGCCGCGCACCAGCGCATTGTCGAGCCGCGAGCTGGCGAGCCCGCCGAGGACACCCGCGGCGACGTCGAGCGGCGCCTGCGAGTCATCGAGGATGCCCGGCACCACCCATTCGCGATAGAGGCGCGTGGCGGGGACGCGGTCGTGCATTGTCTCGTCGATGCGCGCCGCAAGGGTCGGCACGTCCGCCTCGGACGGCTGGTGCTGCCGCCCGCGCGGGATGTCGCCGAAATAGCGCTCGACGAGCGTGCGGGCATCGGCGGGCGTGATGTCGCCCGCGAGAACGAGCACCGCGTTGTTCGGCCCGTAATGGTCGCGGAACCACTGGTGCACCGTCTCCAGCGAGGCGGCGTCGAGATCGGCCATCGAGCCGATCGTCGAGTGATGGTAGGGGTGCCCCTGCGGGAACAGCGCGTTGAGCTCGTGATATTCGACGAGGCCGAAGGGCTGGTTGTCGCCCTGCCGCTTCTCGTTCTGGACGACGCCGCGCTGGATATCGAGCTTCTCCTGCGTGACCGCGCCGAGCAGGTGTCCCATACGGTCGGACTCGAGGAACAGCGCCGTCTCGAGCGCGCCGCGCGGCACCGTCTCGAAATAATTGGTGCGATCGAACCAGGTCGTGCCGTTGAGATCGGTCGCGCCGATCCGCTGCATCGGTTCGAAATAGATGGTGTTGCTGTTCTCCGACCCGCCGAACATCAGGTGCTCGAAGAGGTGCGCGAAACCGGTCCGCCCCGGCGGCTCGTCCTTGGAGCCGATCGAGTACCAGACCGAGACGGCGACGACCGGCGCCTTGTGATCCTCGTGCACGATCACCCGCAGCCCGTTCGGCAGCGTGAACTGCTCGTGCGGGATGTTCACCTGGGCCACCAGCTGGCGGATCGCGTCCGCGCCCGGCGCCGCGGCGCCGGGCTGCGCGATCGCGCCCTGGCCGAAGGAGACGAGACCGGCGACCGAAAGGCCGGCGGCCACCGCGAGTGTCGTCAGAATCTTGCGCATCGAAGTCCCCGCTTGTTCAGGCGGGTGACCTTAGCCGCCTGTGCGACGAGCGCAATACACCCGGCGAAAAATGTCCTAGAGACGGGACCGTGGCCGGCCGAACTTGCGTTGCATCCGTGCAACACTACATCGGGGACGAAACGGAGCAGGAACCTCTATGAACCTCGACAAATTCACCGATCGCGCGCGCGGCTTCCTGCAATCGGCGCAGACCGTGGCGCTGAGGATGAACCACCAGCGCATCGCCCCGACGCACCTGCTGAAGGCGCTGCTTGAGGACGAGCAGGGCATGGCCTCCGGCCTCATCCAGCGCGCCGGCGGCGACGCTGCCGCGGCGCGGCGCGAGACCGACAGGGCGCTCGCGAAGATCCCGTCGGTGTCGGGCAGCGGCGCGACCGCCGCGCCGGCGCTTGACGGCGAGACGATCCGCGTGCTCGACCAGGCCGAGCAGATCGCCGAAAAGGCGGGCGATTCCTACGTCACCGTCGAGCGGCTGCTGCTCGCGCTGACGCTGGCCACCACCAGCGACGCGGGCAAGGCGCTCGCCGCCGGCGGCGTGAAGGCGGAGGCACTGAACGCGGCGATCAACCAGCTGCGCGGCGGCCGCACCGCCGACACCGCCTCGGCCGAGGACCGCTATGACGCGCTCAGGAAGTTCGCGCGCGACCTCACCGCCGCGGCGCGCGAGGGCAAGCTCGACCCGGTGATCGGCCGCGACGAGGAGATCCGCCGCACCATCCAGATCCTCGCCCGGCGCACCAAGAACAACCCGGTGCTGATCGGCGATCCCGGCGTCGGCAAAACGGCGATCGCCGAGGGCCTCGCGCTGCGCATCGCCAATGGCGACGTACCCGACAGCCTCAAGGACCGCCGGCTGATGGCGCTGGACATGGGCGCGCTGATCGCCGGCGCGAAATATCGCGGCGAGTTCGAGGAGCGGCTGAAGGGCGTGCTCGACGAGGTGAAGCAGGCCGAGGGCGACGTCATCCTGTTCATCGACGAGATGCACACCTTGATCGGCGCCGGCGCGAGCGAGGGCTCGATGGACGCCGGTAACCTGCTCAAGCCGGCGCTGGCGCGCGGCGAGCTGCACTGCATCGGCGCGACCACGCTCGACGAGTATCGCAAATATGTGGAGAAAGACGCGGCGCTGCAGCGGCGCTTCCAGCCGGTCTTCATCGGCGAGCCGACCGTCGAGGACACGATCTCGATCCTGCGCGGGCTCAAGGAGAAGTACGAGCTGCATCATGGCGTGAGGATCACCGATTCGGCGATCGTCACCGCGGCGACGCTTTCCAACCGCTACATCACCGACCGCTTCCTGCCCGACAAGGCGATCGACCTGATGGACGAGGCCGCCTCGCGTATCCGCATGGAGGTGGAATCCAAGCCGGAGGAGATCGAGACGCTCGACCGGCGGATCATGCAGTTGAAGATCGAGCGCGAGGCGCTGAAGAAGGAGAGCGACGCCGCCTCGAAGGAGCGGCTGAATGCGCTCGAGGCCGATCTCGCCGAGCTGGAGGAGCAGTCAGCGGAGCTGACCCAGCGCTGGCAGGCGGAGAAGGACAAGATCCAGGCCGAGGCGAAGATCAAGGAGCAGCTCGACGCCGCGCGGCTGCAGCTCGAACAGGCGCAGCGCTCCGGCGATCTCGCCAAGGCGGGCGAGCTTTCCTACGGCGTCATCCCGGCGCTCGAAAAGCAGCTGGAGGAAGCGCAGGCGGCCAGCTCCAGCGCGATGCTGCGCGAGGAAGTGACGAGCGAGGACATCGCCTCGGTCGTCTCGCGATGGACCGGCATTCCCGTGGACAAGATGCTCGAGGGCGAGCGCGAGAAGCTGCTCCACATGGAGGACGCGCTCGGCAAGCGCGTGATCGGGCAGCGGGAGGCGGTCGAGGCCGTCAGCCGCGCCATCCGTCGCGCCCGCGCCGGGCTTCAGGACCCGAACCGGCCAATGGGGAGCTTCCTGTTCCTGGGGCCGACCGGCGTCGGCAAGACCGAGCTCACCCGCGCGCTCGCCGGATTCCTGTTCGACGACGATTCGGCGATGGTCCGCATCGACATGTCGGAGTTCATGGAGAAGCACAGCGTCGCGCGGCTGATCGGCGCGCCGCCCGGCTATGTCGGCTATGAGGAAGGCGGCGTGCTGACCGAGGCGGTGCGGCGGCGGCCCTACCAGGTCGTGCTGTTCGACGAGGTCGAGAAGGCGCACGCCGACGTCTTCAACATCCTGCTCCAGGTGCTCGACGACGGCCGGCTGACCGACGGCCAGGGCCGCACCGTCGATTTCACCAACACGATCATCATCCTGACCTCCAACCTCGGCAGCCAGTTCCTCACCGGCCTCGCCGACGACGAGAGCGTCGAGAGCGTCGAGCCGCAGGTGATGGAGATCGTGCGCGCCCATTTCCGGCCGGAGTTCCTCAACCGGCTCGACGAGATCATCCTCTTCCACCGGCTCGGGCCGAGCCACATGGGGCCGATCGTCGATATCCAGGTCGGGCGCGTGCAGAAGCTGCTCGCCGACCGGAAGATCACGCTCGACCTCACCGACGGCGCGCGCGCCTGGCTCGGCCGCGTCGGCTATGACCCTGTCTACGGCGCGCGGCCGCTCAAGCGCGCGGTGCAGAAATATCTGCAGGACCCGCTCGCGGACGCGATCCTCAAGGGCGAGGTGAGGGACGGCCAGACGGTGAAAGTGGACGAGGGCGACGGCGCGCTCGTCCTCACGCCGCAATAAGCCGCGCGCCGCGAGGGCTCAGATCTCGTAGCCCATCCGCTCCGCCCAGGGGGCGAGGATCGGGAGCACCGGCTCCAGATACCTCCGGTAGCGCTCCCAGCGGCCGGCGGCGCGCTTGTAGATCGGTTCGGTCACCTGCGAATAGCTGGGCGTCCGGATATGCTCCCGGCGCGCCGCGGCGCTCTGGTTGTCCATCACCTTCGGATCCCACGGGAGCCCGAGAAACTCGATCAGCGGCCTGAGCTCGCCCTCGAGATTCTCGACCATCCGCTCGTAGCGCACGTAGTGGACGTCGATCGGGAGCAGATCCCGCGCGCGGCTCCAGGCATCGAACACGACGTCGTAGATTCGCGCGGCATCCTCCAGCGTGACGAAGTTGAGCATCGCATGGTTGAGATTGAAGTTCGACGTGAAGCAGCTGAGCACGCAATCGCAGGGATGGCGCTCGGCGAAGATCACTTTCGCGTCGGGAAAGATGCGATAAATGAAGGGCATCCGCACCATATGGAGCGGGTATTTGTCGACCACCGTTTGCCCGGGGGTCTCTGGCGGCTCCAGAGTATCGAGCACCTCGTAGTAGCGCCGACGCAAGGCGCGCGCTTCGTCGCTTGTCATCGTGGCGATGTCGCGCTCGCCGAACTCCTGCTCGAGCGTGGAGATCACCTCGACCTCTTCGAGCACATGAAGCTGCGGCATGTTCATCAGCAGCGTGTCGAGCAGGGTCGTGCCTGAGCGCGGAAATCCGATCAGGAAGATCGGCGCCGGCGGTTCCCGCTCCACCGTAATCGACGTCCAGGCCGCGACCCGTTCGGGCGTGATCCGGGCCGCACTGGTCTCGACGCGGGTGCGGAAATCCGGCCCCTCGCGCGGGCGGCGCGCGTCGAGCGCCGCCTGGTTCATCTCGACATAGGCGGCGAAGGCCTCGTCGGCCCGACCGAGCCGGTCGTAAAGCTGGCCGAGGAGCTGTGCGCGTCGATTGGGGTGTATGGTCGGCGGTGTCGCCTCGGCGAGCGCGAGCGCCTCCTCGATCCGCCCCTTGCGGCGCATCGCGAGGGCACGGATGAAATCGATCTCGCGCGCATCGACGCCGCGGGAGATGGCCTCCTCGACCAGCGCTTCGATATCGTCGATCCGGTTCAGCCGCTCCAGCAGCAGGCCGAGTTCGAGATAGGCCGGCGTGAAGCCCTCGGTCAGCTCGATCGCGCGCCGATAGGCCCGCTCAGCGGCCACGAAGTCGCGCATGGCAGACTGGGCGAGCCCGAGTTCGAGCTGAACCTCCGCGTCGTCGGGCGCGATCCGCGCCGCCTCGACCATGGTTACGAGGCGAGCCTGGTCCCGGTCGGTGCCGGTAAGCAGGCGGGCGAGATTGAGATAGATCGGGACGGCATCGCGGCGAAGGTTGATCGCGCGCTCGAACGCGTCGATCGCGCCGTCGATGTCGCCCTTCGCGCCGAGGACGTTGCCGAGATTGTTCCAGGTCTCGAAATCGCCCGGTTCGGCGGCAAGCACCTGGCGATAGTTTGCCTCGGCGCCGTCCAGCCTGCCCTGCTGCTGGTCGATATAGCCGAGCAGGCGGTGGAGCTTGAGATCGCCCCCAGGCGGATCGCAGACGCGGCGCGCCTCGTCCAGTTCGCCGGACGCGACCAGCGCGGTCGCGAGGTTCGCGCGCGCGGCGCGATCGCCCGTCAGTTCGAACAGACGGCGGAACCGCCGCGCCGCCGTCGCCGGATCGCCGAGCTGGCCGGCGACGATGCCGGCCAGACCGAGCAGCGCCGGGTCGTCGGGCGATCGGTCGAGCGCCGCCGTGATCGTGGCGTGGGCTGTGGCGAGATCGCCGGCGCGCATCTGCGCCATCGCGGCGGCGAGGCTGGGATCGATCTGGTTCATGTCTGGCTGCCCGGTCGTGCGACGTCAAAGGCGACGGTGAGGCGTTCGCCTGCGTCGAATGGGCGTGTGCCATGCCACATCGTCGAAGGAAAGAGCACGAGCCGGCCGGGCTTCGGCTCGATCAGCCGGATCGGCTCGAGCGTCAGCCCCAGCTCGGTCAGCTCGCCGAGCGTCAGCCAGCCCGCGTGCGGCTCGCCGCCGAGGCCCGATTCGGGAAGCGCGACATAGAAGGCCGAGCTGAACCAGCCCGCCGAGTGGACGTGATTGATGTGATATCCCGCGTCGAGCAGCCGCACCGACCAGGAGCCGGAGAAGCGGATCGGGGCGCGCGGCTGGGCGAGCTGCGGATGGCGCGGATCGCGCGGCGGCAACTGCGCCACATGCGCCGCGACGGTTTCGAGGACCGCGCGACGCAGCGCGCGGATCTCCGGCTCGATGCGTGCGAAGAGCGGGCCGTCGGTCTGGGTGCCCCCGCGCAGCGTCTGGTCAAGCGGCTGGTCCGACGCGATATGGAGCCGGCGCAGGCAATCGGCGAGCGCGTCCAGCGAGCCGACCTTGTCGGCGATGTCGTAGACGCCAATCAGCCTTGGGTCGCCTTCCAGCCACGCCCAGCGGGGACCGCCAGTCAGCCGCCAGGCCGTTGCCAGATAAGGGACGAGGACGTGGCTTGGATCGGCCGAGAGGCGCGGTTCGACGAAGGCGGCCGCCTCGGCTGGGCGGTTCGCGCGCAGGAGGTGGCGCACGTAGCGGACCGCGTCATTGACATGGCTGATCGGCCCCGCGGCGGCAAACAGGCGGTCGGCGCGTTGCGTCTCACCCTGCTCGGCCGCGCAGGCCGCTTCGAGCATGTCGAAGTGGCGCCCGGCGCCCAAGGCCGCGCGCGCCCGCGCGATCGCCGCCAGCGCCTGCTCGTAACGCTCCGCCTCCATCAGCCGACCGATCAGCGCGAGCCAGAGATCGAGGCGCCGCGGCGCCGTGCGGAGGGCACGCTCAAGGCTGGCAGCGAAATTTTCGCGGTCGCCGCTCATCCAGCGCAGGCGGGCGAGGGTCGCGTGGCCGGCGAGCCAGCCGGGATGATCGACGAGCGTCGCATCGAGGCGGGAGACGGCATCGTCCAGCCGACCTTCGGCGAACAGCGCCGCGGCGAGGCCGAGGCGCACCGACCCGTCGTTCGGCGCGAGGGCAAGCGCGCGCTCGAACAGCGCGGTCGCCGGCAGCCCGGCCTCCAGCGTCACCCGTGCGAGGCTGTGTGCGATCAGCGCGTCGTTCCGGGCGAGCTGCGCTGCCCTGCCGAACGCCCCCATTGCCTTTTCGCTGTCTTCGAGGTCGCGGTGCGCCAGCCCCGCGACCTGCCACAGGCGCGCGTCGTTGGGGTGCCGCGCGATCGCCGCCTCGACCATCGGCAAGACATCTTCGGGCAGCCCGGCCTTCAGCATCCCCAGCGCGGCGCGAAAGACTGCCTCGGGATTGTCCGGTCTGGCCTGCGAAAGGCGCAGGCGCGCCTCGTCCGTCACAGCGCCTCCAAGCTCCCGACATTGCTGGCCGCGAGGACAGCTGCCACCGCCTCGCGTTCCGCGGGCGACAGGTCCGGATGCCAGGTATCGACGATCAGAATCACGCGCAGCCGGTCGGTCGGGTTCATCGCCTCGTGCTCAATCGTGTCGTCGAACACCCACGGCTCGCCCTCCACCCAGAGGCGACGCTCTTCGCCGACGCGGAACCAGCAGCCTTCGGGCACGATCAGCGGCAGGTGGCACACAAGGCGCGTATTGGCGACACCGTTGTGGGGCGGAATGTGCGCGCCGGGCGCGAGCAGCGAGAACATCGCATTGGGGCCGCGGCCGGGCACGGCGGCCAGATCGAGCTCATCGAGCAGCGCCATCGTCGCCGGGCAGTAGCGCGCGTTCGCCTCGACCACAGCGCCGTTGCGGATGAGGTGGATGGCCGTCCAGGCGCGGTTGTGATTGAGCGTTGCCCACTGCCGCAAGGGCGCGCTCGCCGGATACTGGATGTAGGGCACGAGTTCGGCCCGCTCGGCCTCCACGACCCGGTGAAAGTCCTCGCGAACCTGCGCCGTCGCCGCCGCGAGCCGGCCGAGCCAGGGGAAGTCTTCCGGATCGTGGAACTCTCGCTCCCTGAGACCCGGATAGTGGATGTGGGTCGGCTCGGAATGAAAGGCGCGCGTCTTGCGCAACATGTTCGAGCGCAGCCGCGCCAGGCGTGCCTGCTCCGCGCACGTGAGATGCGCGCCGGCGGCGTCCTGCGCCGCGCGGAGCCGCACTTCCTCCGCCTCGACATGGGCGGCATGGGCGCACCGTGCCTGAGCGACCATCGGCTCGAGGTGCGGCGGGATCGTAGGCGGCTGCTGCGCGAGCGCATAGCCGTAGGTCTCGCCAGCCTCAGCTGCGCGGCCGAGCTTTTCCAGCAGCGTCGCCTTGAAAAGCAGCGGTACGAAGCCGAGCGGATCGATGGTCAGCGCGCCTTCAACGGCAGTCAGCGCGCCGGAAAGGTCGCCAAGGCCCCGACAGATTGCGGCCAGTTTGAGCCAGGCTTCCGCGCGGGCCGGCTCGGCCCGGGTGGTCGCCTCGAGCAGACGACGCGCCTCGACGAGGTCGCCGCGGCCCGCGGCCTGGTCGGCCTGGGCTTCGAAAGCGGCGGCGGGGCTGGTCCGATGGATGTTCACGCCCCCCTTCTAGCCGCTCCCTCGCCAAAGAAAAATGGCGGGCCCGAAGGCCCGCCATCCATGAGTTCCGACGACCCTCGACCTTAGAAGTCGAGCGTGACGCCCGCGTAGATGTAGCGACCGAGCGCGTCGTACACCTGCGAGAAGGCGTTGCCGTTGCAGATGCCCGCCGGGCAGGCCTGCGAGGCCGTGAGCGGGGGCTGCCGGTCGAACAGATTGTTCGCACCGAGGCGGAAGCTGTAGTGGCTGTTCACCCGGAAGGTCAGCGCCAGATCGATGTAGTTCTGGGCGCCGATCTTCGCGAGGGCGGGACGGGCCACACCACCCGGAGCCGGACCGCTCGCGCCCGGGTTGAACAGGTTGCTGTTGTCCTCCACCGCGTCGAGCGTCACGCTGCTGTAGTAACGCCAGCGAACCGACACACCGACGCCGTGCGGGCCGTTCCACGAAACGCGCAGCTGGTGCCGCCACTCGGGGTTCGGCGTGCCGCAGACGTTGCCGTACAGGCCGACGCAGTCGAACGACGGGTCGGAGCCCGGCGCGACGACGCCGGTGACGGTCGTCAGACGATCCAGCCAGGTGCCGACGAAGTTGAAGCCCAGCGAGCCCCAGGCGCCGATCGGCTGCGTGTAGCTGGCGTTGATGTCGATACCGCGAGTCTCGATGCCACCGATGTTCTGGGTGGTGTCGATGATGTAGCCGTTCGACGACCGCCACAGCGAACCGAACTGGTCGCGGTGGACAAGGCTGCAGAAGAACGGATCCGCAGTCTCGGTGCAGACACCGACGATGGTGTCGGCGCCGATGCCGGTGATCGCGTCACGCAGCTTGATCTTGAACCAGTCGACGCTGACGGCGAGCCGCGGGATGAAGCGCGGCTGAATGATCACGCCCGCCGTATAGGTATCGGCAACCTCCGGCCGCAGGTCGGCGTTGCCGCCGATGAGGCCGTTGTACTGGTTGGCAGGGTTCGGCTGCACGAGCTGGCCGACCGAAAGGCCCTGCGCGAGACAGCCGGTGTCGGCCGCGGTGATCACGAACCCGGCGCACGGATCCGTCGTGCCGTCCAGCGCGACGCGATTCGGGGCGAACAGATCCTGCACGGTCGGCGCACGAACCGCGCGGTTGTAGCCGCCGCGGAACGTGACGTCGCGCACCGGCGCGAGCTGCGCCTGGATCTTGTACGTGTCGGTGCTGAAGCTCCGGCCCGCCGAGTTCTTGTAGTCCGAATAGCGGTAGCCGCCGGTGATCGTGAACTCGTGCAGGAAGCTGTCGCTCACGACCGGGATGCGGATCTCGCCGAACACCTCGCGCACGTCGAACGAGCCGCTGACCGGCAGCGTCGGCGCGCCCTGGCCGGCGAGGTCGCCGGTCTGGAACGAGATGTCGGAGAAGAAGTCCAGCGTCTCCTTGCGATACTCGACACCGGCCGCGATGCCGATGCCCTCGCTGGCCCACGGGAACTGCAGCCCATAATTGCCGAGCTGACCGGTGATGCTCGCCGACGCGACGGTCTCGCCGTTCACGCCACGCGTGAAGCCCGGCACCTGCAGGTAATCCAGCGACTCGCGGGACACGCCGCCCGGCGCGAAGATGTCCCACGGCACGCAGTTCGGGTCATCGCCGCCCGGCTGCGCCGAGCGACAGATCGGCGTGCCGTCCGGACCGCTGATGACGTCGAGAGCGCGGGTCAGACGAGTAACCGAGAAGTCATTGAAGTAGGTCTCGGCGAAATTGGTCCGACCATACTGATAGTAGACATCGTAGGACCAGGTCGGGTCGATGTCGCCCTTGACGCCCGCGACCAGGCGATACTCGACGTGCTGCAGGTCGTCGCGACGGCCGCCGCCTTCGACGTTACGCCGCAGGATCTGCAGGAAGCCGCGCTGATAGGTCAGGCCGGACACCGGATCGGTGAAGGTGTAGGCCGGATCGCCCGTGCCGCCGACCGTGGAGCCGTCCGGAGCGCTCAGCAGATTGTCCGGCGCGCAGACGATCGCCAGCTGCTGCGGGGAGAGCAGCGGGTTGTCGCAGTTGATGCTGAAGGTGTTGCCGAAGTTGCCCGAGCCGGCGATCTGCGCCACCGTCCGGTCGTCCATGAACATGAACTCGATGTACGGACGAATGCCCGGCGTCACCTCATAGTCCGCGAACAGGCCGGCGATGTAACGCTCGTCCGGACGCTGATAGTAGTTCAGCGGGCCGAAGTTGTACGCCGTCGAGCCGGGAACAAAGACGCGGCCGTTACCCACCTGGAAGGTATTGGTGTAGGTGAAGAACGTGCCGTTCGCCGACGTTGCCGAACCGCCGCAGGTGAACAGGTTCACGCCACCGGCGCCGGGGCCGGCATTGACCTGGGCCGCCGTACGGGCGCCGAGGTTGCAGGCGCTGTAGTCGCGACGGGCCTGAAGGACGGCGTCGATCTTGCGGTAGCCGACATAGGCGGTGACGTGGCCGCGGCCGTCGTCAAAGCTGGCACCGAAGGCGAGCGTGGTGTCCCACGTGCCGCCATCCGTGACATTGCCCGTCGGGAAGCCGAAGCCACGCGCGTTGAGCGCGTTGGTGACGTCCGGCCCCGCGCGGTTGTTGTGCTGATAGAAGGAGTACTGCGAATCGAGGCGGAAGCCCTCGAAGTCAGTGTTGAGGATGAAGTTCACGACGCCGGTCACGGCGTCGGCACCGTACACCGACGAGGCGCCGCCGGTGAGCAGGTCTACGCGATCGATCAGCGCGGCCGGAATCATGTTGATGTCCGCGGCCGAGGAGCTCGGGTCGCCCGGGACGAGACGACGGCCGTTGATCAGGACGAGGTTACGCTCGGAACCCAGACCGCGCAGATTGACCGTCGCGGTACCGGTCGCGCCGTTGGCGACTGTCGAGCTCTGGCCAGCGAAGACCTGGGGCATCGAGTTGATGAGGTCCTCGGCGCGGGTCGTACCGGTGAGGGCGACGTCCTGGCTGTTGACCACCGAGATCGGGCTGGCGCTCTCGAGGTTCGGTTGCGGAATGCGCGAACCGGTGACGACGATCGCCTGACCTTCGCCCTGATTGTCCGCAGGCTGACTGTCCTGCGCGAAGGCCGGCGCGGCAGCGAAAGATGCGCCGCAAAAGACGGTAGTCGCCAGCAGCTTGGTCAAAATATGCGTCTTGGTCATTTGCATCCCCTTGGCGCGGCCACGGCCGCATTTGGAAAAGTACGCCCCGCGAGAAGGTACGCCCCGCGTGCGGCCGACACAGGCCGCGCAAGCATCGCCTGTTTAAGAAAACCGAGGCGCGACGCAATTCTCCAGGCGGGCTGGGCCGCCCTATTTTCCGTTCCGTGACAAAATTGCCACAATGGAGGTGGTCGCGCGTCACGATGAAATGGTTGCGTTGGCCGGCGCGCTTGCGCACTATTCCGTCCGAGAACGTTCGGAGTTCGAAATGATCGTGCGCGCCCTTGCCGCCGTTTTTTTCCTCGTCGCGCCCGCGGCCGCTTTCGGACAGGGGCGACCGCCGGCTTCGGTGCAGGCACGCGCGGAGGCGGAGGCAAGCTCGCCCGACCAGGTCGAGGCGGTCGTTCGCTGCCGTTCGATCGCCGACGCTGCGGCGCGGCTGCAGTGCTACGATGCCGCCGCCACCGCGCTCGCCGAGGCGACGGAGCGCCGCGACATCGTGGTCGTGGACCGCAACCAGGTCCGCGAGACGCGTCGCCGGCTGTTCGGATTCGCGCTGCCGAACATCCGCCTGTTCGGCCACCGGGACAATGGCGGCGAAGAGGATGCCGACGAAATTCGCGAACTCCATGGCGTCGTCGCGAGCGCGACGAACGGCCAGGGCGGCCGCTGGGTCATCACGCTGGAAGACGGCGGCACCTGGACGCAGGTGGACGACCTTCCCATCGCCGTCTGGCCGCGGCGGGGCACCGAGGTCGGGATCCGGCGCGGGATCGTCGGCAATTATTTCATGCAGGTGGGCGGCCAGCCCGCCGTCCGCGTCCGCCGCACCGGCTAGCGGTCAGGGCGCTGACCCCAGCAGCCGCTCCGGATCGACGCGGGCGTCGTTCCACGTCACGCTCCAGTGCAGGTGCGGGCCCGTGGCGCGGCCGGTCGCCCCAACCGCGCCGATCGGCTGGCCCTGGCGCACGCGCTCGCCAACCCGGACGGTGGCGCGCGACAGGTGCAGGAAGGCGCTGCTCAGCCCCATGCCGTGATTGACGATGACGAGATTGCCCTCGAGGCTGAACATCGGTGGCGGCGCCAGCGTCACCACGCCGTCGGCCGGCGCCACCACGGTGGCCCCGGCGCCCGGCGCGATGTCGAGGCCGCTGTGATAGGCGCCCGGCACGCCGCCGCGATAGATGCGCTGGGAGCCGAAGCGCCCGCTGATCCGCCCTTGCGCCGGCCAGACGAAGCGCTGTCGCCAGCCGTCCGAGTCGACCGCCTCGGCGCGCGCCGCGTCGATCCGCGCGCGCTCCGCCTCGCGGAGGCGGCGGAACGCCTCGGTCGGCCCGCCGGCGGGACGGGCGAGGTTCACGCGCTCGATCCGCCACTGGCCCGGCGCGACCGACAGCGTCCGCGCTTCGGTGGTCCCGTCCGCGCGGCGCAGCTCGAGCCGCGCGACGGGCGCGGCGTCGCGGTCGAAGCCGATCAGGAAGCGGCCGTCTGGCGCCAGCGGCACCGCGCGGCCGTCGAGCGCGAGCGAAACTGTGCCCGGCGGAACGATGCCGCGCAGCACGCCGCCCTGCACCGGCTGACCATCGAGGCGTAGCTCCGCCGGTTGCGGTCCGGTGGTGGCGAGGAGCAGCGCGGCGACCGCGAGCGCGGCCTTCATTCGCGCCCTTCGGCCTTCAGCGCGGCCCAGGCATCCACATAGGGCTCCTGCCGCTCGGCGCTCCAGTAGCGCAGCTCGGAAAGCGGTATCGGCTGATGCGTCACCGCGCAGACGACATGGTCCCCGGGAACGAGCACCCGATAGCTTCCCGACAGGTAGCGGATGTGGGCCGGCCGGCCCCGGTTCGACATCAGCATGCGTCCGTCCTCATCACAGCAATTTGGGCTGATCGCCCCTGCCGGGCAAGGGGGATCGGCGACCACCGCCGTCGCCGCCGCAGGTCGACGCCTCGACCTCGCCGTCCTTGAACTTGAGTGTGAGCAGACGCGCCGCGCGCGCCGCCGCCGCCGAGGTGAGGACGGGCCCGCCGCGGTCGCGCACCAGCGCGTAGCCGCGCGCCAGCGGCCGTTCGGGATGCGCCGCCTCCGCGATCCGCCACAGCGCCGCCAGCCGCTCGCGCGCGCGCTTGTGCGCCTGGACGAGAAGGCCGGGCCTCAGCGCGCCGGCGGCATGGCCGAGCTCGCCCCGCGCCCGATCGAGCCGGCCGCGCAGCGCGCGCGGCAGCCGCTCGGCCAGCTCGTCCAGTCGTTGCCGTTGCGGCGCGAGCAGTTCCTCGCGCGCCGGCCAGTGCCGAACCAGTGCGGCGAGCTTCTCCCCGGCTCGCTCGTGCGCCCGGCGGGCGCAGCGCTCCGCGCGCAGGACCAGCTCGCGGACCTGGGCGAGCAGCTCGGTGCGCACCGGCACGGCAAGCTCCGCCGCGGCGGTCGGCGTCGGCGCACGCCGGTCGGCGGCGAAATCGCACAAGGTGGTGTCGGTCTCGTGGCCGACGGCGGAAATGGTCGGGATCTTCGAGGCGGCGACAGCGCGGACCACGACTTCCTCATTGAACGCCCACAAATCCTCGATCGAGCCACCGCCGCGCGCGACGATCAGCAGGTCCGGCGGATCGGACATCGCGTTGAAGCCGGCGACGGCGGCGGCGATCTTTTCCGCCGCGCCATCGCCCTGCACCGGCACCGGCCAGAGCAGGACATGGGTCGGGAAGCGGTCCTCAAGGCGATGAAGGATGTCGCGGATCACCGCGCCGGTGGGGGAGGTGACGACGCCGATCCGCGCCGGCGCGAAGGGCAGCGGCCGCTTGCGGCTTCGGTCGAACAGCCCTTCCGCGGCAAGTTTGCGGCGGCGCTGGTCGAGCAGCGCCATCAGGGCGCCCTGCCCCGCCAGTTCCAGCCGCTCGACGACGAGCTGGTAGCGCGAGCGCGCGGGATAGGTGGTGAGCCGCCCGGTCGCGATCACCTCGATCCCGTCCTCCGGCTGGAAGCGCAGGCCGCCCGCCTGGCCGCGCCAGATCACCGCGTCGAGATTGGCCGAATCGTCCTTGAGCGTGAAATAGCAATGGCCGGAGGCGACACGCTTGAAGCCCGAAATCTCGCCGCGCACGCGGACATGATCGAACGCGCCCTCCACCGTGCGCTTGAGCGCGGTGGAAAGCTCGGAGACGCTGAGCGCGGGCGCGTTGTCGCCCGGCCCCTCGCTTGCTAGGAGCCCCCCGTCGCTCGGTGGAAGGTCGCTCATGCTTGGATTCCGCTCGTGAACGTGTTGCTGATCGGTTCGGGCGGGCGCGAACATGCGCTCGCCTGGAAGCTGGCGCAATCGCCCCGGCTCAGGAAATTGTACGCCGCGCCCGGCAATCCGGGCATTGCCGCTTATGCCGAGCTGGTCGCGATCGACCCGGCCGATCATCGCGCCGTCGTCGATTTCTGCCGCCGCCATTCGATCGCGCTTGTCGTGATCGGCCCCGAGGCGCCGCTCGTGGACGGCCTTGCCGACAATTTGCGGGCGCTCGGCATTGCCGCATTCGGCCCGAACAAGGCGGCGGCGCGGCTCGAAGGCTCCAAGGGCTTCACCAAGGACCTGTGCGCGCGCGCCGGCATCCCGACCGCGCGCTACGAGCGCGCCTCCGACCGGATAGCGGCGGAGGCGGCGCTGGCCGACTTCGGCCTGCCGGTGGTGATCAAGGCCGACGGGCTCGCCGCCGGCAAGGGCGTGATCATCGCCGGGACCGCCGAAGAGGCGGAACAGGCGCTCGACACGATGTTCTCCGGCAGCTTCGGCGCCGCCGGCGAGAGCGTGGTGATCGAGGAGTTCATGCAGGGCGAGGAGGCCAGCTTCTTCGCGCTGGTGGACGGCGAGACCGTGCTGCCCTTCGGCTCGGCGCAGGATCACAAGCGCGTCGGCGAGGGCGACACCGGCCCCAATACCGGCGGCATGGGCGCCTACAGTCCGGCGCCGGTCCTCACCCCCGCGCTGGAGGCGCGGGTGCTGGACGAGATCGTCCGCCCGACCGCGCGCGCGCTCAGCGAATCCGGCACCCCCTATTCGGGCGTGCTCTATGCCGGGTTGATGCTGACCGCGGAGGGGCCGAAGCTCGTCGAATACAACGTCCGCTTCGGCGACCCGGAATGCCAGGTGCTGATGATGCGGCTCGAAAGCGACCTGCTCGCGCTGATGCACGCGACCGCCGCCGGCGCGCTCGCGAACACGCCGCCGCCGGTCTTCTCGGACGAAACGGCGCTCACCGTGGTGATGGCGGCCCGGGGCTATCCCGGGACGCCGGCGAAGGGCGGCGCGATCCGGGGCGTCGAGGCGGCGGAGACGGCCGGGGCCAGGGTCTTTCACGCCGGCACCGCGACGAAGGACGGCGCGCTCGTCGCCAATGGCGGGCGCGTGCTCAACGTCACCGCGACCGGCGCGGATGTCGCCGCCGCCGCGCGCGCCGCCTATGCCGCGCTCGACACGATCGACTTTCCCGACGGCTTCTGCCGGCGCGACATCGGCTGGCGCGAGATCGCGCGCGGCGCTAGGATCGGCGGGTCATGAAGGCGCCGGTCAAGCTGCTGATTTCGCTGGCCGCGGTGCTCGCTGCCGGCTGGATCGTGCACGGCCCGCTCGGCCGCGGCGAGGCCTTCGTCGCGGCGACGAAGGCGCGCGCCGAGGCGGTGATCCAAGCCGCCGAGATGGACCAGGTGACGGTGGCCTTCGGTCATGATCCTCTGACCCGCCTCGCGACGCTGTCGGGCGAGGCCGACGATTTCCAGCGCAACGGCATGGGTTCGCTTCCCGGGCTCACCGGCTGCGTCGCCGCGGTGGCGGGCGTCGGCGGCGTCCGCTGGAGCGACGATCGGGGGCGGGCGCCCTTCGTGTTGCCGCTCCTGGTCGAGACGGAGGCGCTCGCGCTCCTCGCCTGGGCGGTCGGACTCGGTTGCGGCTGGCTGCTGGCGCGGCGGCGCAGGCGCGAGTCGTTCCTTTGAGGGGCGCGCGATGCTGAGCCTTGCCCAATTCGATGCGCCACTCCTCGTGGCCGCGCTCCTGGTCGGGATTGTCACCGGCTGGTGGCTGTTCCGCAGACCGCAATGAATCTTGCCAGCTGAAAGGGAAGAAAGCCGCCCATGGATGCGACCACGTTCTACGTCATTATCGCCGTCCTCGCGGTGCTCGTCGTCGGCTTTCTCGTCATGCGCCCGCGCGGGCCCAGGCAGGTCGACCGCAAGGCCGAGGGTGAATCCTATGTCGCGCGCACCGACCGCCCCTATGTGAAGCCCGCGCCGCCGCCGCCGGCGCCCGCTCCCGCCGAGGGCGAGGGCGTCGCCGGCGAGCTGGCCGCCGCCGCGGCCGACGTCTCGGGCGAGGTGCTTGGCGTCGATGCCCACGGCGCGCTGTCCGGCGACGCCGCGAACGCCGACGACCTCAAGAAGCTCAAGGGCGTGGGCCCGAAGATGGTCGCCAAGCTCAACGAGCTCGGCATCTATCGCTTCGAGCAGCTCGCGAAGCTGAGCGCCAACGAGGTCGCTCATCTCGACGAGCGCATGGGCCCCTTCAAGGGCCGCCTCGCCCGCGACCGCGTCGTCGAGCAGGCGGGCTATCTCGCCCGCGGCGACATCGACGGCTTCGAGGAGAAGTTCGGCAAGCTCGGCGGCTAGGCGACCCGGGTCGCCTCGAGCGACCCCGCCGGCAGCGGGCCGATCAGCCCCCCGGCGGGAACCGCGGGGTCGAGCCAGCGCGCCCAGCTGCCCTGCGGCAGCACCGCGACCTGGCGGTGATGGAAGGGCCGGATGTCCGGCCCGGGCGGGCAGGTCAGCATGGTGAAGGCGGTCCCGACCTGCGGATCCACGCGCCACAGCCCGGCGATGCACATGAGGGGCTCGCCCGGGCGGGTGAACAGCCACTTGTCCTTGCGTTTCGCCTTGGGGTCGGCGGGCGCGGTATATTCGTAGAAGCCGTCGGCGACGATGAGGCAGCGGCCTCGATCGAGCGCGCGCCCGTCCGCGCGAAAGTTATTGACCGGCTTGCCGCCCGGTCCAGGCCAGCTCCAGCGACACTGGACCAGTTCCGCCGTCCCCTGCACCCCGCCCGCACGGACGATCGGCGCGCGATCGGTGATGCGAATGTCGTCGCGCGGCTCGAAATTGGGCACTCCCTCGAGATAGACGACCCTCAACCCGAGCGCTCCGAACGCCTCCTCGATGCGCGCGCGATCGACGTGGCTGCGGTAGTTGTTGCACATCAGCGCGCGGCGCGGCGGCGGCGCGGGGCCTCGCTCGCGAGCATCTTGTCGATCTTGCGCCCGTCCATGTCGACGATCTCGAAGCGCCAGCCGCCATAGACGAACCGCTCGCCGACCTCCGGCAGATGCCGCAGCACCGACAGCGCGAAGCCGGCGGCGGTCGCATAGTCGCGGTCCTCCGGCAGGCGGATGGCGAGCCGCTCGGCGAGCTGGTCCGCCGGCGCCGCGCCCGACACCCACCAGCTTCCGTCCTCGCGCTCGACGAAGGGCGGATCGGTATCGACGTCCTGGTCCGAGGCGAAGGCGCCGGCGAGCGCGGTGAGCAGGTCGGTCGGCGTGATGATCCCTTCGAAATGGCCGTATTCGTCGTGGACGAAGGCGATCGGCACCTCCGCGTCACGAAGCGCGGTGAGCGCGTCCATCGCGTCGGTCTGGTCGGGCACGATCGGCACCTCGCGCGCCATCGCGCGCAGGTCGATCGGCTGGTTGTCGAGCAGCGCGGCGGCGATGTCGCGCGCCTGGACGACGCCGATCAGCCGGTCGACCGAGCCTTCGGCGACAGGAATGCGGCTGTGCGGAATGGCGCGCAGCTTGGCGCGCAGCGTCTCGGTGTCGGCATCGACGTCGATCCATTCGACCTCGGTCCGCGGCGTCATCACCTCGCGCGCCGGCCGGTCGGCGAGGCGCACGACGCCGGAGATGATCGCGCGCTCGCTCTCCTCCAGCACGCCGGCGCTGGTGGCCTCGGCAACGACCATGTGCAGGTCCTCGGCGGTGACGTGGTCCGCCGCCTCCTCCTTGAGCCCGACCAGCCTGAGAAAAAGCGCGCTGGTCCGGTCGAGCAACCAGACGAAGGGCGCGGTCGCGCGCGCGAGCCAGAGCATCGGTACCGCCGCCAGCACCGCGATCGGCTCCGGCGAGCGGAGCGCGATCTGCTTGGGCACCAGCTCGCCAATGACGAGCGAGACATAGGTGGTGAGGATGATGACGAGGCCGAAGCCGATCGTGCGGGCGGTTTCGCCCTCAAGCCCGAGCAGCGCCAGCCGGTCGGCGACCGGTCCGCCGAGGCTGGCACCCGAATAGGCGCCGGCCAGGATGCCGATCAGCGTGATCCCGGTCTGCACGGTGGACAGGAAGCGGCCGGGATCGGCGGCGAGATCGAGCGCGGTCTGCGCGCCCGGCCGGCCGGTCTTCGCCATCGCGCGCAGCCGCGTGCGGCGCGACGAGACGATCGCCAGCTCCGACATCGCGAACAGCGCGTTGATGAGGATCAGCAGCAGGATGACGAGGACGTCGATCCAGGGGAACGGCGCAAGGGATGGTGCGGCGGACATGGCGGCGCCGATCTTCTAGCCGCTGCGGCCCATGCGCGACAACTGCCCGCTCAATCGCGCCGCGCGCGGAAGAAGTCGCGCAGCAGCTCGCTCGCCTCGGCCGCGCCGATGCCCGAATAGATTTCGGGCCGGTGGTGGCAGGTCGGCTGCGCGAAAAAGCGCGGCCCGTGCTCCACCGCGCCGCCCTTGGGATCGCTGGCTCCGTAATAGAGCCGCGCGATGCGGGCGAGCGAGATCGCCCCGGCGCACATCGCGCAGGGTTCGAGCGTCACCCACAGGTCGCAGTCCTCCAGCCGCTCGCGGCCCAGCAGGCGCGCCGCCGCGCGCAGCACCATGATTTCGGCATGGGCGGTGGGGTCGTGCGTCGCGCGCGGCGCGTTGGCGCTCGTCGCCAGGATCGCGCCGTCGCGGACGAGCACGGCGCCGACCGGCACCTCGCCGCTTGCGGCGGCATCCCTCGCGGCGTCGAGCGCGGCGCGCATCGGCTCGGGCAACGGGAAGCTCATCGGCCCCGCCTAACGCGGCGCGGGCGGGATGGCTATTGGGCGTTTGCCGGCGCGGCCTCGTTGGCGACGCCGACGCTCGGCACCGCCACCTGCCGATTCTCCATCCGCACCACCGGCACCTCGACGTTGCGCGCGCTCGTGCCGAGTTCGACGTCGTGGCGCTGGAGGGTAAGGTTGCTCTCGTCGCCGTGCACCGAGATGACGCCGAAATAGACGAGCAGCAGCCCGACCAGGATCAGCAGCAGGACCAGCATCAGCAGCGTGCGCATCGGGCTCTCCTTCGCGAGGGGCAGTGCGCGGACAACGAGCGCCCGCGTCTGTGGTTGCGAAGCGGAGCGCCCGGACGACCTCAAATCCTCCCTTCCGGGGGAGCGGGACCATGCGTGGCACCGCCGAGAAATGTCGCGGCAGCTACGGAATCGGGAGCATCCTCGCCACCATCCGGCCGAGCCGGATGGTCCCCCTCCCCGTGCCGGGAAGGAATGGGCGCGGCGGTTGACGAATCTCCCGCAACCTTCTATCTGCGCCCGGCTTTCGGGGGCCTTCGGGCCCCGATTTCCTTTGTAAAGAGACGAAATCATGTCGCGGATTTGCGAGCTGACCGGCAAGGGCCGGCAGGTGGGCCACAACGTTTCCCACGCCAACAACAAGACCAAGCGCACGTTCCTGCCGAACCTGCAGAACGTCACCTTGATCTCCGACACGCTCGGCCGCGGCGTGAAGCTGCGCGTCTCGACCCACGGGCTGCGCTCGGTGGAGCATGTCGGCGGGCTCGACAACTGGCTCGCCAAGACCCCGGACGACAAGCTGAGCCTCAAGGCGCGCCGCCTGAAGCGCGAGATCGCCAAGAAGCAGGCCGAGACCGCCGCTTCCGCGGCCTGAGCCCAAAGCGAATTCGGGCCCGCATCTCGCGCTCTTGAGGGGCGGGAGACGCGGGCCTTTGCGATTCTCCGAAGAAGGCTGGAGCCGCCCGCCGATCGGGGGGCGTCGTGCGCGCGACACACGAAAAGGACGCGCGCGAATGTCGCGGCGTCCTTTCGAAGAGCGTTCGGGAGACGTGCGCGCCGCCGGGCGCGCGCCGCTTACTTGATCTTGGCTTCCTTGAACTCGACGTGCTTGCGCGCGATCGGGTCGTACTTCCGGAAGCTCAACTTCTCCGTGATGTTCCGCGGATTCTTCTTGGTCACGTAGTAGAAGCCGGTGTCGGCGGAGCTGACGAGCTTGATCTTGACCGTAGTCGGCTTGGCCATGACAGCCTCTTTCAAAACTGGCGAAAAAACAAAAGCGGCGAAAACGCCGCCTTTCGAGCCGCTGCCTGTGACGCCGGGCGTCGATTCTGTCAAGGGCGCGCGGCCGATTTGGGCGCCTTAACGCGACGGTAACCATGACGGCGCATGATCCGCCCGCCGCAGGAGGGGCGGGGCCATGCACTGGGACCGGGACGGAATGATGCTCGTGCGCGCGGAGCTTTGCGACCGGCTCGCGACGCTTCAGCAGGCGGCCGGCCGGATGACCGTCACCGACTTCGTCCGCTCGCTGGGGCCGATTCGCACCCTCGCCGCCGCCTATGGCATGGAGCCGGTGGTCCGGCTCGCCGACGCGTTCGAGCGCGCGATACGGATGCAGCCGCGCGGTTGCCCCGCGGCTCTCTATTTCGACCGGTTGCGCGACGCGATTGGCTGCGAGCGCCTCGACGAGCAGGCGGCCGAGGCGATGATGGCCTCGATCTCGGTGCGGCTCGGCGCCTGATTCCAGGTCAACGTGAACCCGCTGATCCCCGCCTTCATCGCCGTCTTTCTCGCGGCCTGGGGCGAGCGCAGCCAGCGTGTCGTCGCGGCGCTCGCCGGGCGGTCGGGCCGGAGCGGTCTCGTGCTCGCCGGCCTTGCCCTTGCCGCCGCGGTCAGCAGCGGACTTTCGGCGTGGGCGGGCGCGCTCGTCGCTGACCTCGTCACGATCCGTGCCCTCACCCTCCTCACCGCGCTGGCGCTGCTCTTCGCCGGCGTCGCCGGGCTGATCCCGCGCCGCGCGCCATCCGTCGAGGGCCGGGCGCCGGCGATCCTCGCCGCCTTCGTCCTGTGCCTCGCCGCGGAGATGGGCGACCGCGCGCAGTTCCTCACCTTCGCGATCGCGGGGCGATTCGATTCGCCGGTCCTTGCCGCCATCGGCGCCGCCGCCGGCCTCGTCTGCGCCTGCGCGCCGGCCGCGCTGCTCGGCGAGGAATTCACGCGCGCCGTACCGCTGCGGATCGTCCGCCCGGCCATCGCCGCGATCTTCCTCGTCGCCGCCTTTATCGTCGGCGTGAACGCGCTGGAGCTGGCCTGAGCCCCGCGCTCATTCGCCGCCTCGATCACCGCAACCGAAACTCTCGCATGATTCCGGCGCATGGTGGCTGGTTTATGCGCCAGCCGCTCCCTATCTTGGGCGGCGGAGCATTCCCGATAAGGAGACCAGAGATGGCCGAGGCCGCGAACAAGCTGAAGACGCCGACCGACCTTTCCAGCAACGCCACCAGGAGCGTCGCCGACGCGCTGAACGGCATTCTCGCCAACAGCTTCGCGCTCTATCTCAAGACCAAGAATTTCCACTGGCACGTCTCCGGGCCGCATTTCCGCGACTATCATCTTCTGCTCGACGAGCAGGCGAGCGACATCCTCGCGACCACCGACGCGATCGCCGAACGCGTGCGCAAGACCGGCAACGCGACGCTGCGCTCGATCGGCGACATCGCCAGGCGCCAGACGATCAAGGACAATGACAAGGAGTTCGTCGGCGCGAAGGAGATGCTCGCCGAGCTGCGCGAGGACAATCTGCGCCTGGTCGAGGAACTGCGCGAGGCCAAGGACATCGCCGACAACGCCAAGGACAACGCGACATCGGGCATGATCGACGACTGGACCGACCGCGCCGAACGTCGCGCCTGGTTCCTGTTCGAGGCGAGCCGGAGCTGACGGGGGAACCCGAAGCACTTTCCATTGGTTCGGCCTTCGCAACTAGCGGAGGTTCGATCCATGTTGCGTTGGGCTCTCATCTTTCTCGTGATCGGGCTGGTTCTTGCCGTGCTCGGTTTCGGCGGGATCGGCGGCGCGTTCATCGATATCGCCAAGATCCTGTTCTACATCTTCCTGGTCCTGTTCGTGGTCTTCCTCGTGCTCGGCCTCATTTCCGGACGAAGGGTCATGTAGATCCGCGGCCGGCCTCGCGTAGGCGGAGCCGGCCGTGATGGCCTTCTCCCAGCTCCTCGACGCCCTCGTCTTCACCCGGCGCGGGGCGCCAAGCTCAAGCTGATCGGCGATTATCTGAGGCGCACCGCCGATCCTGATCGCGGCTATGCCCTCGCCGCGCTCACCGGCACGCTGGACCTGCCGGCGGTCAAACCCGCCACCATCCGCGCCCTCGCCGAGGGGCGCGTCGATCCGGTCCTGCTCGCGCTCTCCCGCGACTATGTCGGCGACATGGCCGAAACCGTCTCGCTGCTCTGGCCGGCGCCGGAGGGCGCAAGCGGCGATGGCACGCTGCGGCTCGCCGAAGTGGTCGAGCGGCTCGGCCGGCTCGGCCGCGCCGAGGCGCCGGCGGCGCTCGCGGGGATGCTCGACCATCTCGACGCCAGCGGCTGCTTCGCGCTGATCAAGCTTGCCACCGGGGCGCTGCGCGTCGGCATCTCCGCGCGGCTCGCCAAGACCGCCTTCGCCGAAGCCTTGGGGCTGGATGTCGATGCGGTCGAGGAGGTCTGGCACGGACTTAGACCGCCCTTCGCGCCGCTGTTCGACTGGGCCGAGCAGCGCGCCCCGCGGCCCACGCCCGGCGACGTGCCGATGTTCCGCCCTTTCATGCTCGCCCATCCGCTCGAGGATGCCGAGCTCTCGCTCGACGACTATGCGGCCGAGTGGAAATGGGACGGGATTCGCGTTCAGATCGCGCGCGCCGGCGGCGAGACGCGGCTCTACAGCCGCGCGGGCGACGATGTGACCGGCAGCTTCCCGGACGTCGCCGAAGCCTTCGCCCATGACGGCGCGCTGGACGGCGAGCTGCTCGTGCGCGGCGCCGCGCAGGCGGGCGAGGCGGCGAGCTTCAACGCCCTGCAACAGCGCCTCAACCGCCGCTCCGTCTCGGCGCGGATGCTGGCGGACTTTCCCGCCTTCGTGCGCCTCTACGACATATTGTTCGACGGCGGGGAGGACCTGCGCGCGCTGCCCTGGACGGAGCGGCGGGCGCGGCTGGAAGCCCTGGTGCCGAAGCTCGATCCGTCGCGCTTCGACATATCGCCGCTGATCGACGTGCCCGATTTCGCCGCGCTCGCCGAGCTGCGCCGGGCGGCGCGCGACCGCGCGATCGAGGGGGTGATGCTGAAGCGCCGCGACAGCCCCTACGTCGCGGGCCGGCGCGCGGGCCTGTGGTACAAGTGGAAGCGCGACCCGCTCACCGCCGACTGCGTGCTGATGTACGCGCAGCGCGGCAGCGGCAAGCGCTCCTCCTTCTATTCGGACTTCACCTTCGGCTGCTGGGCAGCGGACGGCACTTTGCTTCCCGTGGGCAAGGCCTATTTCGGCTTCACCGACGAGGAGCTGCGCTGGCTCGACCGCTTCGTTCGCAACCACACGGTGCAGCGCTTCGGCCCGGTGCGCGAGGTCGAAAAGGCGCTGGTGCTCGAAGTCGCCTTCGATTCGATCCACCCCAGCACCCGCCACAAGTCGGGCCTCGCGATGCGCTTTCCCCGGATCGCGCGCATCCGCACCGACAAGCCCGCCGCCGAGGCGGACACGATCGAAACGCTGCGGCGTCTGGCGGACATCGGGGGGCAGGGGGCGTAACGCGCCCTTCCGGCGAACGGCTTGCAAGAGGGGGCGCCCTCTGCTAGAGGCGCGCCCTCGCGCCGCAGGGACTCCCCGTGCGGCGAATCCTTTTTTAGGATATGGACGTTATTCGATCGTGTCGCGCGGCAGGCCCCGCGACGCAAGGGCAGAACAGACAAGGGAAGAGTGGCGAGCATTTATGCAGATCATCGTGCGCGATAACAATGTCGACCAGGCGCTGCGGGCGCTCAAGAAGAAGCTGCAGCGCGAGGGTATCTATCGCGAGATGAAGTTGCGCCGCCATTACGAGAAGCCGAGCGAGAAGCGCGCCCGCGAGCGCGCCGCCGCGATCCGTCGCGCGCGCAAGCTCGAGCGCAAGCGCGCGGAGCGCGACGGCCTGCGCTGATCGCGGCCGCCGGATGGCGGCGACAGCAAGCTTCACATCGCGAGCGGGCGGCGATAGAGGCTATCGCCGCCCGTTCTGTTTTGGGGGAAAGCCATGACCACCGTCACCGCCGTTCCGCTCCGTCCGCTCGCCCGCGGCTCGGTCCTGAAGCTCTGGATCGGCCTCGCGGTGCTGGTGGCGATCGCGGTCGCGCTCGCCTGGTGGGGGACGCGCGGTCAGCAGGTGATCACGACCGCCTCCGGCCTGCGCTACCAGGTGGTCGAGGAGGGCCGTGGCGATCCGATGACGGCGCGCGACCTTGCCCGCGTCACCTATGTCGGCCGCACGCCCGACGGCCAGGTGTTCGACAGCACCGAGATGCACGGCGGCCAGCCGATGGTCGCGGGCGTCCAGGGCATGATCCCCGGCTTCGCCGAAGGACTGCTGCTCATGCGCGAGGGCGGCACCTATCGCCTTTGGATCCCGCCGCACCTTGGCTACAACGGCCGCGTGCCGCCGGGAGCGCCGTTCGGGCCGAACGACACCCTGATGTTCGACATCCACGTCGAGCAGATCGGCCGCGAGATGGCGGTGCTCCAGCAGCTGATGGGCCGGCCGCAGGGCGGGCAACCGGGCGACGTCGCCGACGAGAACGCCCGCGAACTGGGCGCCCATCCCGCGAACCCGCACGCCGGCGCCGAGGGCGGCAACCAGTAGAGCTTTAGAGCAGGCCGAGCGCCCGGAGACTCCGGCACTCGCTGCCGGCGAAGATCAGGTGGTCGTGCAGGCGGATGTCGAGCGACGCGGCGACGCGCGCGAGGGCGCGGGTCGCGGCGATGTCGGCGGCGCTTGGTCCCGGGTCTCCGCTCGGATGATTGTGCGCGAGGATCAGGCCCCGCGCGTCGCGGCGCAGCGCCGCGGCGATGATCTCGCGGATCGGCAGCATCACCGAAGCGCCCGGCGCGATGTCGCTCTCGTCGCAGGCGAGCATGCGCCGGTCGGGGCCGAGATGGAGCACCGCCAGCCGCTCGCCGGACACGTGGCGGAAATGATGCTCCAGCAGGGTCCTCGCATCGCGCGCGCTGGCTACGATCATGACCCGATCATGCCATTCGCCCCTGCGCCTTCACGCCGAATTGTCTCCGTTCCGGCTCCATTTTGGATTGGAAAGGCGGGCCACGAGCGGCCATAGACAAGCCCGTGAAGGCTTATCTCGATCTCCTGCAGCGCATCCTCGACGAAGGCGTGCCCCAGGCCGACCGCACCGGTGTCGGCACGCGCGCGATCTTCGGCCACCAGATGCGCTTCGACCTCGCCCAGGGCTTCCCGCTGCTCACCACCAAGAAGCTCCACCTGCGCTCGATCATCGTCGAGCTGCTTTGGTTCCTGCGCGGCGACACCAACGTGCGCTGGCTGCAGGAGCGGCGGGTGAGCATCTGGGACGAATGGGCGGACGAAAATGGCGATCTCGGCCCCATCTACGGGCACCAGTGGCGGCACTGGCAGGCGCCGGACGGCCGCGTGATCGACCAGATCGCCGGGCTCGTCGAGCTCATCCGGCGCGATCCCGCCTCGCGCCGCCAGATCGTCACCGCCTGGAACCCGGCGGACCTGCCGGACATGGCGCTCGCGCCCTGCCACTGCCTGTTCCAGACGCAGGTCGCGAACGGGCGGCTCAACCTCCAGCTCTACCAGCGCAGCGCCGACGTGTTCCTGGGCGTGCCGTTCAACATCGCGAGCTATGCGCTGCTCACCCACATGCTCGCCCAGCAATGCGGGCTGGAGCCGGGCGTGTTCGTGTGGACCGGCGGCGACTGCCACCTTTACTCCAACCATCTCGACCAGGCGCGCGAGCAGCTGACGCGCGCGCCGCGGCCGCTGCCCAAGCTCACCATCCTCCGCCGGCCGGAGGCGGTCGATCGCTACGAGCCCGAAGATTTCGAGATCGCTGGCTACGACCCGCATCCCCACATCAAGGCCGAGGTGGCGGTTTGAGCCGTCCGCGCGTCGTCCTCGTCGTCGCGCGCGCGGACAATGGCGTGATCGGCCGCGACGGCGGCCTGCCGTGGCGGATCAGAGCCGATCTCGCCCATTTCCGCCGTCTCACCATCGGCTTTCCGGTGATCATGGGGCGGCGGACCTTCGAGAGCCTGCCGAAGCGGCTCGACGGCCGCCGTCATATCGTCCTCACCCGCGCGAGCGGATGGCGGGCAGAAGGTGTCGAGGTCGCGCATTCGTTTGCGGAGGCGCTGGCGCTCGCGGGCGACGTGGAGCGCGTATCGGTGATCGGCGGGGCGGAAATCTACGCGCTGTTCCTGCCTGTCGCCGACGAAATCCGGCTCACCGAGGTCCACGCCGCGCCGGAGGGCGACACCTTCATGCCGGCACCGGCCGCGGAGGAATGGGAAGAGGTCTCCCGCGAGGCGCCTTCGGAGCCGACCGATCCCGGAATCGAGTTCGTCACGCTGCGCCGCCGGCCCGGCGCCAGGCAAGACGGGTGGAAGTAGGCCCGCCCGCTCCCTATAGGGCAAAAACCATGGAGCGCCTTGACGGGGGCTCGGCGATCCCGGACCGGCTTCGCGGGGGCATCGTCGCGCTCGGCAATTTCGACGGCTTTCATCGCGGCCACCAGGCGGTGGTCGGCCGCGCGGTGGCGCGCGCCCGCGCCGAGGGCCGCCCGGCTTTGGTCGCGACCTTCGATCCGCATCCCGCGCGCTTTTTCCGGCCGGACCTGCCGCCCTTTCGCCTGACCACGCTCGAGCAGCGCGCGCGGCTCCTCGCCGCCGCCGGCGCGGACGAGACGCTGGTCTTTGAGTTCGACGCCGCGCTCGCCGCGGTCAGCGCGGAGGATTTCGTGCGGGACTGGCTCGTCGGGCGGATCGGCGCCGGCGGCGTGGTGACGGGGGAGGACTTCACCTTCGGCCGCGGCCGCGCGGGCGACGTCAAGCTGCTGGCGCGGCTCGGCGCGGAACTCGGCCTCTCGGTCGATACGGTGCCGCCGGTGTCGGACGAAGAGGGGCCGATCTCCTCCACCCGCGTCCGCGCCGCGCTTCGCGCCGGCGACTGCGCCACCGCCACGCGCCTGCTGACGCGGCCCTTCGCGATCGAGGGCGTCGTCGAACATGGCGACAAGCGCGGGCGGCAGCTGGGCTTTCCCACCGCCAACCTGTCGCTCGGCCGCTATCTCAGGCCGCGCTTCGGGGTCTATGCCGTGCGCGGGTGCCTGCCCGACGGGCGCGTCGTCGGCGGGGTCGCCAATCTCGGCCTGCGGCCGATGTTCGATCCGCCCAGGGAGCTGCTGGAGCCCTGGTTCTTCGATTTCGACGGCGACCTTTACGGCCGGACGATCGAGGTCGAGCTGATCGCCTTCCTGCGCGAGGAAATGAGGTTCGACGGGATCGACGCGCTGAAGGCGAAGATCGCCGAAGACGCCGAGGCCGCGAAGGCGGCGCTTGCCGCTGCCCCTCCCCTCGCCTAAGTCCCGCGCTCGATGTCCGACAAGAAAGACTACAAAGACACCGTCTTCCTGCCGAGGACGGATTTCCCGATGAAGGCCGGCCTCGCGCAGAAGGAGCCGGCCATCCTCAAGCGCTGGGCGGAGCAGGGACTCTACCGCAAGCTCCGCCAGGCCCGTGCGGGACGCGAGCGCTTCATCCTCCACGACGGCCCGCCCTACGCCAATGGCGACATCCACATGGGCCACGCGATGAACAAGATCCTGAAGGACATCGTCGTGCGCTCGCGCTCTCTGATGGGGATGGACGCGCCCTACGTGCCGGGCTGGGACTGCCACGGCCTGCCGATCGAGTGGAAGGTCGAGGAGAGCTACCGCAAGCAGAAGAAGGACAAGGACGAGGTTCCGGTCGACCGGTTCCGCGCCGAATGCCGCGCCTATGCGGAAAAGTGGGTCGCGGTGCAGTCCGAGCAGTTCCAGCGGCTCGGCGTCATGGGTGAGTGGGACGATCCCTATCTCACCATGAAATACGAATCCGAGGCGATCATCTGCGCGGAGCTGCTGAAGTTCGCCGAAAGCGGCCAGCTCTATCGCGGCGCCAAGCCGGTGATGTGGTCGCCCGTCGAAAAGACCGCGCTCGCCGACGCCGAGGTGGAATATGAGGAGATCACCTCGACCCAGATCGACGTGGCGTTCGAGATCGTGGAGAGCCCGATCCCGGAGCTGATCGGCGCCCATGCGGTGATCTGGACGACGACGCCATGGACGATCCCGGTGAACCAGGCGATCGCCTATGGTCCGGACGTTAAGTATCGCCTTTACGAGATTTGCGTTGTTGTCGACGGCCGCCCCGGCGTGGACGTTTTTGAAGATTCAACGGTGAAAGCGCTCCAAGGGCGCAAAATCCTGATCGCGGATAACAAGGTCCTGAAATCCGAATTCGAATACCGCCTGAGGTGCCTGTGGCCGGGTGCTGTGCTGGCGGACCTCGATGACTGGTCGGGCGAGGGCAGGCTACTGGAAGGCACCGTTGCCCGTCACCCCATGCACCATCTCGGCGGCTTCTTCGCCAAGCCCCGTCCCTTCCTGCCCGGCGACTTCGTCACCGCCGATGCGGGCACGGGGCTGGTCCATATGGCGCCGGATCATGGCGAGGACGATTTCCTGCTCTGCAAGGCGCACGGCATCGATCCGGTCTTCGCGGTCGAGGGCGACGGGCGCTACCGCGCGGACTGGCCCTGGCTCGGCGGGCAGGGCAGCGTCATCAACGCGAAGTTCAACGCGCCGGACGGGCCGATCTGCACGGACCTGCGCGCGGCCGGCGCGCTGCTCGCCGCCTCGGACGATTTCCGCCATTCCTACCCGCACAGCTGGCGGTCCAAGGCCAAGGTCATCTTCCGCTGCACGCCGCAATGGTTCATTCCCATGGACCGGCCCATCGAGGGGCGGAGCGGCGCGACGCTGCGCGAACTCGCGCTCGGCGCGATCGGGGAGACGCGCTGGGTGCCGGAGCGGTCGATCAACCGCATCCGTTCGATGGTCGAGGCCCGGCCGGACTGGGTGATCAGCCGCCAGCGCGCCTGGGGCGTGCCGATCACGCTCTACGTCCACAAGGCGACGGGGCAGTATCTGAACGATCCGGCGGTGAACGCGCGGATCGTCGAGGCCTTCCGCCGCGGCGGCGCCGACGCCTGGTTCACCGCCGACCACCAGCAATTGCTGGGGCCGGACTACGATCTCGCCGACTACGAACCGCAGATTGACATTCTCGACGTCTGGTTCGATTCGGGTTCGACCCACGCCTTCGTGATCGAGGAGCGCTACGGCAAGGACGCGCGCGCCGACCTCTATGTCGAGGGCAGCGACCAGCATCGCGGCTGGTTCCAGTCCTCGCTGCTCGAAAGCTGCGGCACGCGCGGCCGCGCGCCCTATGCCGGCGTGCTGACCCACGGCTTCGCGCTCGACCAGCAGGGGCGCAAGATGTCCAAGTCGGTCGGCAATGTCGTCGATCCGCTGAGGGTGATCGAGGAGAGCGGCGCCGACATTCTGCGCCTCTGGGTCGCCTCGACCGACTATTTCGAGGACGTGCGGATCGGCAAGGAGGTGCTCGCCGGCACCACCGACGCCTATCGCAAGCTGCGCAACACCTACCGCTACCTGCTCGGCGCGCTCGACGGCCTGGCCGAGGCCGAGAAGGTGTCGCCGCCGGAGATGCCCGAGCTCGAGCGCTGGGTGCTGCACCGGCTCGCCGAGCTGGACGCGGAGCTGCGCGCCGCGAGCGAGGGCTATGAGTTCAACCGCTACGTGCGGGCGATCATGGCCTTCGCCAACGACGATCTCTCCGCCTTCTTCTTCGACATCCGCAAGGACTGCCTCTATTGCGACGCGCCGGCGGACCCGAAGCGCCGCGCCTATCGCACCGTGCTCGACATCGTGTTCCACGCGCTGGTGCGCTGGATGAGCCCGGTCCTGTGCTTCACCACCGAGGAGGTCTGGCTGACGCGCTATCCCGAGGCCGAGGCGGTCCACCTGCTCGAATGGCCCGAAATCGACCCCGCCTGGCGCGACGAAGCGCTCGGCGCGAAATGGGCGCGGCTGCGCGAGCTGCGCGCCCTCGTCACCGAGGCGGTCGAGCCGATGCGGCGCGAGAAGCGGATCGGGTCGAGCCTCGAGGCCGAGATCGCGCTGGCGCTGGCCGACGCGGCGGACCGCGCGCTCGTCGAAAGCGTCCCGTTCGAGGAAATCTGCATCGTCTCCTCGGTTTCCGTCACGCCCGGTTCCGGGCAGGATGGCGCCACGGTGACGCCCACCGGGCGGCACAAGTGCGGGCGGTGCTGGCGGCACCTGCCCGAGGTGAGGGAGGACGGCGACTTGTGCGATCGCTGCAACGAGGTGGTGAATGGCTGACGGCGAACTCGCCCGGGGCCGCGCCGCGCCCGTCTCGGCGCGCCTCAAGCGCAACCGCGCGGTCGCGCTGGTGATCGCGCTGCTCGTCTTCCTGCTCGACCAGGCGACGAAATGGGTGGTGACCTATCCGCTCGATCTCCGGAACCAACCGGACCAGAGCATCTTCGTCACGAGCTTCTTCAATCTCCACTGGGTCGAGAACAAGGGCGTGTCGCTGGGCCTCCTTTCCGCGAATGGCGAGATGGGGCGGTGGCTGCTCGTGGCGCTGACCGGGGCGATCGCCATCTTCGTCGCGCTCTGGCTGTGGCGCGAGAAGCGGCGCGACGATTCGGCGGCCCTGGGGCTGGTGCTCGGCGGGGCGCTCGGGAATATTCTCGATCGCGTGCGGCTCGGCTTCGTCGTCGACTTCGCCGACCTTCATTTCGGCACGTGGCGGCCCTTTTTGGTCTTCAATGTCGGCGATGCCGCGATTACCATCGGCGTCCTGCTCCTGCTCGTGCGCGCGCTGCTGACGCGCGGCGACCGGGGCACGAAGAAGGAACTCTGAGCTTATGCGCTTGTCCACGATCGTTCTGGCCGGATCGGCCGCTCTCGTCCTTGCCGGCTGCGCCGGCGGCGGGCCGTTCAACCGCCAGCGCCCGGACGAATTCGCGGTTGCGCGCAATGCGCCGCTGGTCGTTCCGCCCGATTTCGCGATGGCGCCGCCGCGGCCCGGCCAGGCCGAAACCGGCAGCGACCCGCGCGCTGAGGCGCTGCAGGCGCTGTTCGGCGGGCCGCAGCCGCGCAGCGCTGTGGAGCAGAGCGTGCTCCAGGTCGCCGGCGCCGACCGCGCGCGGCTCGGCGCCCGCTCGACCGTGGGCGACCCGCAGACGCAGGTCGTCAACCGCGGCACGCTGGTGCAGACGATCAACCAGCTGCCCGAAGGCGACGGACGCGAGGCCTCGGTCAGCGTCCTGCAATAGGCCCGGTCAGAAGCGGAAGCCGACGACGGCGACGAACCCGGCGTCCTGCCCGCGCGCCGCGGGCAGGTCCGTATCGACATAATCCAGGCCGAGTTCGAACGCGGCGCGTCGGCCCGCGCCGATCCGGTAGCGCGCACCCAGTGACCAGGTCCAGTAATCGCGCGGCCCCACGTCGGTCTGCCGCCCGGCCTCGGCGGTGAAGGCGATCGGCCGCCCGGGCACGTCAACCCGGGCCTGGCCGAAGAGGTACAGCCGGTCGCGATCCAGCGTGCCGCGCTGCGCCGGCGCATATCTGGCGCCGGCGGCGAACTGCGCGGGGCCGATCAGGTAGCCGATCGAGGCATAAGGTTCGGCATGATCGGCGTGGCCCGGCGCATCGGCAAAAGCGTAGTAGGTGATCCCCGCGTCGAGATCGAAGCCCCCGCCGAGATCGCCGCGCCAGCCCGCATAGAGATCGAACTCGCCATCGCCGAGGTCTGGCCCCGAGCCGGTGCTCAGGCTCGTCGCGCGAACGCCGCCGTAGAGGCCGCTCGCGTGGATCAGGGTCAGCGTCCCCCGCGCCCCCGGCTTCTCGCCCGAGCGCGAGATGCCGCGGAAGCGATAGTCGGTCAGCAGATCGACGCCGCCCGTGAGGACGAAGGCCGGCAGGCCCTGCGCGGCCGCCGGCGCGGCAGCGAGGAGGGCGAGCGGCAGGCTGAGAAGGCGTCGCATGGCGCCGCCCTGCCCGAGCGCCGCGCGGCGCGCAACCGTTAGCGCTTCCTTAGCGCCGGACCGCTAGGCTGGCGCGCCATGACGCACCATGCTCCGCCCTCGCCGGCTCCCGGAAGCGCCGATCCCGGCCATCAGACCGCGCGGCTGCGCGAGGTGCTGCGGCTCGTCGCGGCGCTCGCCGACCTGCCGGTTCAGGCGCCGGAGGCGGCGCTCGACGAGGCGGCGCGGATCAGCGCGGCCTATGACCGCGCACCGCCGATCGCCCAGCGGCGCTTCGACACGCTCGCCGCCGAGGCCGCGACCTGGGCCGCGGCCGGGGTCGAGGCGCTGACCGCCGCCGGCGCGCGCCCCGCCTCGCCCGCCGCGGCGGCGCGGCTGGCGCGCGGGATCGAGCAGGCGCTGGACGAGCTCGCCGCGCTGCTGCCTCAGGAGGGATAGGCGGCGAGCGCCGCCTCCAGGTCGGCGATCAGATCGTCGGGATGCTCGAGGCCGATGTGGAGGCGGACGATCGGCCCCTCCCATTGCGGCCGGGTCGCGGTCCGCTTCGGCGTCGCGGGAATGGCCAGGCTCTCGAAGCCGCCCCAGCTATAACCGAGGCCGAACAGCTTCAGCGATTCGACGAGGCGCGCCGCATCGGCCTCGCCGCCGCCCTTCAGCACGATCGAGAACAGCCCGCTCGCCCCCCGGAAGTCGCGCGCCCAGATGTCGTGGCCGGGGCAGTCGGGCAGCGCCGGGTGCAGCACCCGCGCGACCTGCGGCTGCGCCTTGAGCCAGCGGGCAACCGCAAGACCGTTCTCCTGGTGGCGCTTCAGACGCACGTCGAGCGTGCGAAGGCCGCGCAGCGCGAGCCAAACGTCGTCCGGCCCGGCGGCGTGGCCGAGCGCGCGCGAGGTGGCGTCGAGCCGCGCCGCCACCCTTTCCGTGGCCGTCACCGAGCCAAGCATCACGTCGGCATGGCCGCCGATATATTTGGTGCAGGCGATGATCGACATGTCGCAGCCGGCGGCGATCGCCGGGAAGAAGAGCGGCGTCGCCCAGGTATTGTCGATCATGGTGACGAGGCCGCGTTCCCTCGCCACCGCACAGATCGCCGGCACGTCCTGCACCTCGAAGGTCTGCGAGCCGGGGCTTTCGAGAAAGATCGCTTTCGTCTTCTCGCCGATCAGCCCGGCGATGCCGGCGCCGACCAGCGGGTCGTAATAGCGCGTCGCGACGCCGTAGCGGCGCAGCACCGTGTCGCACAAACTGCGCGTCGGCCCGTAAACATTGTCCACCACCAGCACCTCGTCCCCGGCGGCGAGGACCGAGAGCAGGGCGGCCGCGCAGGCCGCCGCGCCGGAGGGATAGAGCTTCGTCACCGCCGCGCCCGGCTCGAGGGCGGTCAGCGCCTCAGAGAGCGCCCAGTGCGTCGGCGTGCCGCTGCGACCATATTGGAGCGTGCCGAGCTTGGGCGGATAGGAGGCCTCCATCGTCTCGACATCGTCGAACAGCACGGTCGAGGCGCGCCAGACAGGCGGGTTGACGATGCCGCCCTTCGCTTCCTCGACATGGGTCCATTCGCGCCGGCGCCCGGCCTCGACCAGCCGCGTCTCGGGCCTGTGCTCGCTCATGCGTCCCCCGTTGCCTTCGGGGCGGCCGGATCGGCGCCCCATTCGCTCCAGCTGCCATCGTAGAGGCGGACGTCGTCCTTGCCGAGCAGATGCGCGCCGAACAGCAGCACCGCCGCGGTGACGCCGGAGCCGCAGGTCGTGACCATCGGCCTGGAAAGGTCGACGCCGGCCTCCGCGAAGGCGGCGCGTAGCGCCTCGCCGCGCTTGAACGTGTTGTCGGGCTTGAACAGCCGGTCCTGAGGCAGGCTGCGCGCGCCCGGTATGTGCCCGGAGGCGAGGCCGGGGCGCGGCTCGGGCTCCGTACCGGCGAAGCGCGCGGCCGGGCGGGCATCGACAATCTCGTGGCTCCCCGTGCCGACGAGGGGGAGCAATTCGGCCTTGGCGATGATCGCGGCCGGCTCGGCGCGCGGCGTGAAATGGCCCGGGCGGACCGCCGGCGCGCCGCTTTCGGTCGGCCGGCCCTCGGCGGTCCATTTCGGAAAACCGCCGTCGAGCACCGCGACCTCGCGCGCGCCGAAGCTGCGCAGCATCCACCAGGCCCGCGCCGCGCTGTGCAGCGGGCTATTGTCGTAGACGACGATCCGCTCGTGATCGCCGACCCCCAGCGCGCGCATCCGGCTGGCGAAGCGGATCGCGTCCGGCATCATGTGCGGCAGCGGCGTGTCCGGATCCGAAATCGCGTCGAGATCGAAGAAGACGGCGCCCGGAATATGGGCCTGCTCATATTCGGCGCGGGCGTCGCGGGCGTGCGCGGGTAGGAACCAGGTCGCGTCGATCACCCTGAGGTCCGGCGCGCCGAGCTGCCCCGCAAGCCAATCGGTCGATACGAGCGAGTCCATTCCGGCCTGTTAGCCCGCCGCTAGCCGAAGGTGAAGGAGAAGGCCCGGACGCCTGGATCGAGGAAGGTGGTTTCGAAGGTGCGATCGCGGATCGCCCCCCGCTGCCGGACGAGCTGGTAGAGCCGCTCGCCGGTCACCGTGCCGTTGCCGGCGGCATCCACGTCCATCCCGGCGTCCGCGCCCGGCGGGCGGCCGTCGATGGCGATGCGGAAGCGCACCGGCCGGCCGGCGCCGCTGCCCAGCACGAGATGGAGGTCGCGCGCGTGGAAGCGGAAGACGATGCGCGATCCGGCGGCGCCCTGGGCCTGCTGCCGACCGACCGTCCAGCGGCCGCCGAGCGCCCACTGGTTGAGCTCCAGCGCGGGCGGCACGGTATAGGATCGCTCGGCGTCGCGCGCCTGCCCGCCGGGCGAGGCGAAATTGGCCGCGCGAGCATAGCCGATATAGGTTTCGGGTGAGCGCAGGGCCGACGCATCGGCCTGCGCACTGACGCCCCGCCCCTCGACCTCGGCCATTGCGGCGGCGGGTGGATGGCCGGCCTCGGCGAGGAGCTGGCGGATGACGCGCTCGGAACGGTCGTACCCGCCCTCGCCGAAATGGTGGTAGCGCACGCGCCCCCGGGCGTCGATGAAATAGTGGGCGGGCTAATAGTGATTGTCGAAGGCGCGCCAGAGCGCATAGTCGTTGTCGAGCGCGACCGGATAGGAAATGCCGAGCTGCCGGATCGCCCGGCGTACATTTTCGGGATCGCGCTCGAACGCGAATTCGGGCGCATGGATGCCGATGACGACGAGCCCGTCTGGCCCGTAGCGCTCGGCCCAGGCCTTCACAGGGCAGGGCGCGCAGGCAGTTGATGCAGCTGTAGGTCCAGAAGTCGATGACGACGACCTCGCCGCGCAGCCCCTCGCGCGTGAGCGGGGCGGAGTTGAACCACGGGCCAAGG
>Ga0180222_1000648_pt1 | contig 47787 bp, 44 predicted proteins | sample eDN5th37CKraftOP_FD_151336 | JGI IMG/M metagenome (GOLD analysis project Ga0180222, IMG submission 151336) | Enriched Organic Plus compost microbial communities from Emeryville, California, USA - eDNA 5th pass 37_C Kraft OP (version 2) (version 2) ...
TTGCCGGCGGCAAGCGCCTTGGCGGCCTGATGCTGCAGCCGGCGGTTCTCACCGGCGTTACCTCCGACATGGCGGTGACCCGCGAGGAGACTTTTGGCCCGCTCGCCCCGCTCTTTGCCTTCGACACGGAAGAAGAAGTCGTGGCACTCGCCAACGACACGATCTACGGCCTTGCCGCCTATTTCTACACGAAGGACCACGCCCGCGCGGTGCGTGTTTCCGAAGGCCTCGAATACGGCATGGTCGGCCACAACACCGGCCTCATCTCGAACGAGATGTCGCCCTTCGGCGGCGTCAAGCAATCCGGCCTCGGCCGCGAGGGCTCCAAGTACGGCATCGAGGAATATCTCGAGATGAAGTACATCTGCTCGGCGATCTGACGATCGGGAAGAACACCTCCATCAAATCCAGAGGCCGCCTTGCGCGGCCTCTTTTGTCTGCTGCTATTCCGCCACTCCCCGCTGTTCCTGCATCGCCCGGCTCGCACGGGCACGTTTGAGGAGCGCGTTGAGGATGGATTGCGCTGCCGGTGACAGGTCCTGCTCCTGGCGGCGGATGACGCTGTAGGTTTTCACGATCAGGTCGGGCGCGACGGGCAGGATCGCAAGGCGGCTGCCAAGGCCGCTGGAATCGATGAAAAACTCGGCGACGGCGCGGGCCAGCGGCGCGATGGCGTTGGTCTTCTGCACCAGTGCGAGGGTGAAGAGGGTGGACGCCGTTGCAAGAATGCGGCGCGGCAGCTGCAGCCCGTGCGAGAGCAGATAATCCTCGGCGGTGCGCCGCAAGAGGCCGCCGGGCGGTTGCGTGACCCAGTCATATTCGACGCACTGTTCGAGCGTGAGGTTTTCCACCCGCGTCAGCGGATGGTCGGCGCGCACGACAAGGCCGATCGGCTCGTAGCCGATGTCGCAGAGCCAGAATGGCTGGGCGTCGGCGCCTTCGGGAATGCGGCCCACATAGAAGTCGAGGTCGCCGGCAACCAGCGCCTCGGCGAGCTTGTTCGAGGTGTCGACCGTCACCGCAAGCTCGACCGCCGGGGCCGAGACGCGCATCTCGCGCACCAGCGGCAGGATCAGCTCCAGCGACGGGCCGGTGACGGAGCCGATGCGCACGAGACCGCGCGTGCCCTGGACCGCCTGCAGCACCCGCTCCTGCGAAAGATCGAGCTCGCGCAGCGTGCGGATGGCCTGGTCGGCCATGATGATGCCGGCCTCGGTGAGCGAGACGCCGCGCGCGTGGCGGCGGAAGATAGGCGCGCCGATCATCTCCTCCAGCTGGGCGAGAAGCCGCGAGGCGGCGGGCTGCGTCATGCCCACCTGCTGCGCCGCCGCGTTGATCTGCCCCGTCTCGCGCAGCACCGCCAGAAGCCGCAGGTGCGAGAACTTCAGCCCTTTTCTGACAAGGACATGCTGGCCGTGCCGGGGATCGGAGTAGGGCATGATATGACCGCCTTGCTATCTCACTGCCGGGAAAGTTGTTCCCGATGAATATTACAATTCCGCAGGATTTTTCGCTGCGCAACTGGGCTTCGCCCGAAGTCCGCGCAAAGGTGCGCTGAAAACAGGGATATGTAATCTTCGGTATGTCTCCCTCGAATAACGGAATTTCCATAGTATAACAGCGAGTGCTACCTGTTCTGCCGATGATCGCACGGCGCGCCGGCGACACCCGCTGGAGGACGCGGGCCGGTGTGGCGAAGGAAGATCACGCACGGGAGGAAGTCAGTGCTGCTATCGCAATTCCGCCGCGACGACGGCCGCATCCAGGTTGTCGCGCGCGAAGGTACCGAAGCCTACGAGGTCGCGACCGACGCGAGCCTCTACGACCTGGCGATGCACTGCGCCAACAACGGGGTCGTGCTCAAGGACCATGTCATCGACCTCGGCCTTAACGGCGCGGTCGACCTCGCTGCTCTCTGCGAGGAGGGGCGGGTGCTGCCGCCGGTCCTTCATCCCGATCCCGCGCACCTGCATGTCACCGGCACCGGCCTTACCCATCTCGGCTCCGCCGCGACCCGCGCGGCGATGCATTCCAAGCCGACGCAGGACGAGACCGACTCCATGCGCATGTTCCGCATGGGGCTCGAAGGCGGCAAGCCCGCCAATGGCGGGCCGGGCGTGCAGCCGGAATGGTTCTACAAGGGCAACGGCCACGCGCTGATTGCGCCGAGCGCGACGCTGGTGCGCCCGCCCTTTGCCGATGACGCCGGCGAAGAGCCGGAAATCGCTGGCATCTATGTCATCGACCGCAACGGCAATCCCTGCCGGGTGGGCTTCGCGCTCGCCAACGAGTTTTCCGACCATGTGATGGAGCGCAAGAACTATCTCTATCTCGCCCATTCCAAGCTGCGGCAGGCCTCCGTCGGCCCGGAGCTTCTCGTCGGGCCGCTGCCGGCGAGCGTGGAGGGGGTGAGCCGCATTCGCCGCGGCCGGGACGTGATCTTCGAGAAGCCGTTCCTGTCGGGCGAAGCGAACATGTCCCACTCGATCGCCAATCTCGAGCACCATCACTTCAAGTACGAGATCTTCCGCCAGCCGGGCGACGTGCATGTGCACATGTTCGGCACGGCGACCTTGTCCTACGCCGACGGGATCGCGACGCAGGACGGCGACGTGTTCGAGATCGAGGCGCCGGTGTTCGGCTATCCGCTGCGCAATGCGCTCAAGTTCGAGGCGGCGCCGCCGGTGGCGGAAAGGCAAGAGGTGCAAGTGCTTTGAGAGCTTTCTGAAGCTGCGGCCGCCGGGGAGGAACGGCATCCGCGACGCGAAGGGGAGGATCGGACCGGCGTTCGCGCCGGTCCGGACGCGCAAATGGTGCCGGCGCTGACGGGCCCCATGAAATGAGGCAGCTGGTCGCCCCGCGGCCAGCAGAACCAAGGTGGAGGATCATCATGACCAGAATGCTTTTGGCAGGAGCCGCGCTCCTTGCTCTTTCGGTCGGTGCATCGGCGCAGACCATCGGTTTCTCGCAGATCGGCTCGGAATCGGGCTGGCGCGCCGCCGAGACGACGCTGACCAAGCAACAGGCCGAGGAACGCGGCTACACGCTGCAATTCTCCGACGCGCAGCAGCGCCAGGAGAACCAGATCGCCGCGATCCGCTCGTTCGTCGCCCAGGGCGTCGACGCGATCCTGCTCGCGCCAGTGGTGGCGACCGGCTGGGATGCCGTGCTGCAGGAAGCCAAGGAAGCCGAGATCCCGGTGGTGCTGCTCGACCGTCAGGTCGACTCGTCCGACGATCTGTACCTGACGGCGGTAGGCTCGGACCTCGTCCATGAGGGCAAGGTCGCCGGCGAATGGCTCGCCAAGGAAGTCGGCGACGACAAGTGCCGCGTCGTCGAGCTGCAGGGCACGACCGGTTCGTCGCCGGCCATCGACCGCGCCAAGGGTTTCCGCGATGGCATCGCCGGCAAGGCGAACATCGAGATCGTGCGCAGCCAGACCGGTGACTTCACCCGCGCGCTGGGCAAGACCGTGATGGAAAGCTTCCTTCAGGCCGAAGGCGGCGGCAAGGACATCTGCGCGCTCTATGCCCACAATGACGACATGGCGATCGGCGCCATCCAGGCGATCAAGGAAGCGGGCCTCAAGCCCGGCCAGGACATCAAGATCGTCTCGATCGACGCGGTGCCGGACATCTTCCAGGCCATGGCCGCCGGTGAGGCGAATGCCACCGTCGAGCTGACGCCGAACATGGCGGGCCCGGCCTTCGATGCGCTGGAGAAGTTCTGGAAGGACGGCACCGTGCCGCCGAAGTTCATCCAGACGGAGTCGAAGCTCTACACGCAGGCGGATGATCCGCAAGGCGAGTACGAGCGGCGCAAGGACCTCGGCTACTAAGCCCAGGGCCAAGAGCAGACCGGACCGGGGCGTTTTTCTGACGCCCCGGTTCCTGCACGAAAGGAAGCCGATGCTCCTGTCCATCCGCTCGCTCTCGAAGGAATTTCCCGGCACCAAGGCGCTGCAGGGCGTCGATTTCGACCTCGCCGCCGGCGAGGTGCATGCGCTGCTCGGCGAAAACGGCGCCGGCAAGTCGACCCTCATCAAGTGCCTGACCGGCGCCTACAGGCGCGATGCCGGCGAGATTCTGCTCGATGGCGCGCCGATCGATCCGGCCTCGACGGCGGAGGCGCAGGCGCTTGGCATCGGCACCGTCTATCAGGAAGTGAACCTTCTGCCGAACCTCACCGTCGCGCAGAACCTAACCTTCGGCCGCGAGCCGCGCCGCTTCGGCATGGTCGACCGCAAGGCGCAGTCGGCGAAGGCGCGCGAGTTGCTCGCGCAATACGGTATCGACATCGACGTGGAACGCGATCTCGGCGCCTATTCGGTGGCGATCCGGCAGATCGTCGCGATCGCGCGGGCGGTCGAGATTTCCGGCAAGGTGCTGATCCTCGACGAGCCGACGGCGAGCCTCGATGCCGCCGAGGTGAAGATGCTGTTTTCCATCGTGCGCAAGCTGCGCGAGCAGGGGCTCGGCATCATCTTCGTCTCGCACTTCCTCGACCAGGTCTTTGAACTCAGCGACCGGCTGACCGTGCTGCGCAACGGCCGCAAGATCGTCACCGAGCGCACCCGCGACATCGATCGGCTCAGGCTCATCTCCTACATGCTCGGCCGCGAGCTGGAGGAAACGGCGCGCGAGCAGCGCACCGCCAGCAACAGCAAGGACCAGAAGCCGATGCTGCGGTTCGAGCAGCTCGGCTGCAAGGGCGTGATCGAGCCGTTCAATCTCGAGGTCGGCAAGGGCGAGGTGATCGGGCTTGCGGGGCTCCTCGGCTCCGGGCGCACCGAAACGGCGGAACTCATCTTCGGCGTACGCAGCGCCTCGACCGGCGCGGCTCAGGACGACACGGGACGCATTTCCCACGGCAATCCGCGCGAGGCGATTGCCGCCGGCTTCGGCTTCACGCCGGAGGACCGCAAGGTGGACGGCATCGTCGCCGAGCTGTCCGTGCGCGAAAACATCATCCTCGCGCTGCAGGCGCGGCGCGGCTGGGCAGCGCCCCTGTCGCGCGCCGAACAGGAGCGGTTGGCCGAGCACTACATCCGCCTGCTCGACATCCGCACGTCGAGCGCGGACAAGCCGGTGGGCGAGCTTTCGGGCGGCAACCAGCAGAAAGTGGTTCTGGCGCGCTGGCTTGCAATGAACCCGCGCTTCCTTATCCTCGACGAGCCGACGCGCGGCATCGACGTCGGCGCGCATGCCGAAATCCTGCGCCTCATCCATGAGATCACGAGGGAGGGAATGGCAGTCCTCCTCATATCGTCCGAACTCGACGAGCTGGTCGCCGCCTGCGACCGCGTGATCGTGGTGCGCGACCGCCGCCATGTCGCGCAGCTTTCGGGCGACCGGATCACCAGCGAGGCCATCGTTCACGCCATTGCCCAGCCGGGCGCGGCCAGCCATACCGAGGCGGCATGATGGGCCAGACCTTCAGGCGCATCACTCCGCAACTGGTGACGCTGGCCCTCGTGGTGCTGCTGGTCACGGTGTTCTTCCCGAATTTCTTTGCCATCGGCTTCGACGGCACGCGCTTCGTCGGCCCGGTGGTCGACGTGCTCAAGCGTTCGGCGCCGGTGGCGCTGCTTGGCGTCGGCATGACACTGGTGATTGCCACGCGCGGCATCGACCTTTCCGTCGGCACGGTGATGGCGATTTCCGGCGCGGTGGCCGCCTGGGCGATCACCTCCGGCTATGGCCTTGCTGGCGCGGTGGGGCTGGCGATCGGCGCCGGGCTGCTGGCAGGTCTCTGGAACGGCTGTCTCGTCGCCATCGTCGGCATCCAGCCGATCGTGGCGACGCTGATCCTGATGACGTCCGGGCGCGGCATCGCCCAGCTGATCACCGAAGGGCGCATTCTCACCTTCTCCGATCCCAACCTCGCCTTCGCCGGTTCCGGCTCGGTGCTAGGCATTCCGTTCCCGACCATCCTCTGGATCGCGACGGCGGTGGTCGTCGCCTTGCTGATGCGGCGCACGGCGCTCGGCATGCTGATCGAGGCGACGGGCATCAACCGCGCGGCAAGCGCGCTCGCCGGCGTCAACGCGACGGTGCTGCTGATCGCCGTTTACATGGCATCCGGCTTCTGCGCCTCGCTGGCCGGAATTGTCGCCACCGCCGACATTCGTGGGGCGGATGCCAACAATGCCGGGCTGTGGCTCGAGCTCGACGCGATCCTCGCCGTCGTCATCGGCGGCAATTCGCTGCTCGGCGGGCGCTTCTCCATCGCCGGCACCATGATCGGCGCGTTGATCATCCAGACGATCAACACCGGCATCATGCTGTCGGGCTTCCCGTCCGAATACAACCTCGTCATCAAGGCGGTGCTGGTGCTGGTCATCCTGGTGCTGCAGTCGCCAAACCTTGCGGCCGACTGGCTGTTCCTCAAGTCGCTGGTGAAGGCCCGGCGCGCCAATGTGCGGAGCGAGACGCCATGAGCATCAACCCGCGCCTTTACCCGCTGCTGGCTACGATCGGCATTTTCCTTGTCGGCTACCTCATCAGCTACCTGCAGTTCCCGGCGATGCTGTCGACACGGGTGATCGGCAACCTTTTGACCGACAACGCCTATCTCGGCATCGTCGCGGTGGGCATGACCATCGTCATCCTGTCCGGCGGCATCGACCTGTCGGTCGGCTCGGTGATTGCCTTCTCCGGCGTGTTCATCGCCGTCATGCTGCGCGATGCCAGCCTGCATCCGCTCGCGGTGTTTGCGCTGCTGCTCATCATCACCACGGCGTTCGGCGCGGCGATGGGCTGGCTGATCCATGCGCTTGCCATGCCCGCCTTCATCGTCACGCTCGCCGGCATGTTCCTGGCGCGGGGCGTCGCCTACATGATGACGATCGACTCCGTCGCCATCAGCCATCCGTTCTATTCGATGCTGACGAGCGCCTACTGGCTGATGCCGGGCAAGGGGCGGCTGACGCTGATCGGCGTGCTGATGCTGATCTCCGTGCTCGTCGGCGCGATCATCGCGCACCGCACCCGCTTTGGCGCGGCAGTGTTCGCGCTCGGCGGCGGCGAGCAGACCGCGCGGCTGATGGGCGTCAATGTGGGGCGCACGACGGTGCTCATCTACGCCTTCTCCGGCCTGATGGCGGGGCTCTCCGGCATCGTCTTCTCCATCTACACCGGCTCCGGCTATCCGCTGGCGACCGTGGGCACGGAGCTGACGGCAATCGCCGCGGTAGTGATCGGCGGCACGATCCTCACCGGCGGCGCGGGCTATGTCATCGGCACGCTGTTCGGGGTCCTCACCATGGGCCTGATCCAGACCTACATCGTCTTCGACGGCACGCTGTCGAGCTGGTGGACCAAGATCGTCATCGGCCTGCTGCTGCTGGTGTTCATCCTGCTGCAGAAGGGCCTGCTGAGGCTCACCGCATTCGGCGAGGCACGGACATGAACAACGGTGCGACCATCTACGACGAGCGGCCATGCCTGCTGGGCGAGGGCGCGCTTTGGCACCCGCTGCGCATGCAGCTGTTCTGGTTCGACATTCTCGCCGGCAAGCTGCTGTCGCGCCGGGGCGACCAGGAATTTGCTTGGGAGTTCGGCGAGTGCGTCTCGGCCGCCGGCTGGGTCGATGAGAACCGGCTGATTATCGCGAGCGAAACGCAGCTCTTCCTGTTCGACATCGAGAGCGGCGAACGCACGCATCTTGCGCCGCTCGAGGCGGACGTGCCGGGCACCCGCTCCAATGACGGCCGCGCCGACCCGAAGGGCGGCTTCTGGATCGGCACCATGGGCAAGAAGGCCGAGGAGGGGAGGGGCGCGATCTACCGCTTCCACGAGGGACGCGTCGAGCCGCTGTTCGGCGGCATCACCATCCCGAATGCGATCTGCTTCGCACCCGACGGCAGCCGCGCCTACTTCGCGGATACCCACGAAGGCATCGTCTACACGGTGAAGCTCGATGCCGAGGGCTGGCCGGAGGGCGACAGGGAGGTCTTCCTCGATCTATCCGCCGAGGCGCTGCACCCGGACGGCGCGGTGGTGGACGCCAATGGCTGCTTCTGGAACGCGCAATGGGGCGCCTCGCGCGTTGCGCGCTACTCCCGCGAAGGCAAGCTCGAACATGTGATCGCGCTGCCCCCGACCAACACCTCGTGCCTTGCCTTTGGCGGGCTCGACTTCCGCACGCTCTATGTCACCAGCGCCCGCCAGGACCTCGAGGAACCCCGCCTTGCGGACGGGCTGGTCTACGTCGTGCCGGAAGCCGGCAAGGGCGTGCCGGAGCCGGCAGTGATGATTGAGGCGGAGCGCTGAGAGACATGCCCGACTGGGCATATCAGTCAGCCAAGACGGAATTTGACCGTCATATCACTGCCTTCTATCGCTGAGGAACCGACGACGTTCGGACACAGGCTGGCAGAGGAGAGAGCTGGCCACTTCTGGGAGGAAAAGCCATGAGACTGTTCAAGGCCGCTCTGGCGGCGACACTTCTTGGTGCAAGCCTGTTTTCCATCCCTGCATGGGCGCAGGAGAAAGGCCTGGTCGGCATCGCCATGCCGACGCAGTCGTCAGCCCGCTGGATCTCGGACGGCCACTCGATGGTCGACCAGTTCAAGGAAGCCGGCTACGCGACCGACCTGCAATACGCCGAAGACGACATCCCGAACCAGCTCGCCCAGATCGAGAACATGATCACCAAGGGCGCCAACGTGCTGGTCATCGCCGCCATCGATGGCACCACGCTGTCGAACGCGCTCGCCAACGCCAAGGCCGCCGGCATCAAGGTGATCGCCTATGACCGCCTGATCCGCGACAGCGACGCGGTCGACTACTACGCCACCTTCGACAACTTCAAGGTCGGCGTGCAGCAGGCCGAGACGCTGGTCGCCGGCCTCAAGGAGCGCTTCGGCGACGTGAAGCCGTGGAACGTCGAAGTGTTCGGCGGATCGCCCGACGACAACAACGCCTACTTCTTCTACGACGGCGCCATGTCGGTGCTGCAGCCGCTGATCGATGCCGGCGACATCGTCATCAAGTCCGGCCAGACCGGCATGCAGACGGTCGGCACGCTGCGCTGGGACGGCTCGGTCGCGCAGTCGCGCATGGATAACCTGTTGTCCGCCAACTACACCGACGACCGCGTCCACGGCGTGCTGTCGCCCTATGATGGCCTGTCCATCGGCATCATCTCGTCGCTCAAGGGCGTCGGCTATGGCTCCGGCGACATGCCGATGCCGATCGTCACCGGCCAGGACGCCGAGGTCCCGTCGATGAAGGCGATCCTGCGCGGCGACCAGTACTCGACCATCTTCAAGGATACGCGCGAACTTGCCCGCGTCACGGTCGGCATGGTCGACGCGGTGCTCGGCGGCAAAGAGCCGGAGATCAACGACACCAAGACCTATGACAATGGCGTCAAGGTGGTGCCGTCCTACCTGCTCGAGCCGGTTCCGGTGACGAAGGAGAACTGGCGTCAGGCCCTGATCGACACCGGTTACTACAAGGCGTCGGAGATCGAATAGTCCTCCCCGGACGGCGGCGGGTCCCGGCTCGTGCCGGGGCCTGCCGGCTGGCTGAACCTTGCCGGAGCATGGCCGTGAGCGAAACCATCCTCGAGATGCGCAACATCTCCAAGACGTTTCCGGGCGTGAAGGCGCTGGACAACGTCTCGTTCTCGGTGCGCCGCGGCGAGATCCACGCGCTGGTCGGCGAGAACGGCGCCGGCAAGTCGACGCTGATGAAGATCCTCTCCGGCGTCTACCCGCATGGCGAATACGAGGGCGACATCGTCTACGAGGGCGAGGTCAAGGCCTTCCGCGGCATTGCCGACTCCGAGCGCGAGGGCATCATCATCATTCACCAGGAGCTGGCGCTGGTGCCGCTTCTGTCGATTGCCGAGAACATCTTCCTCGGCAAGGAATGCGCGAAGAACGGCATCATCGACTGGCAGGAGACCAACCGGCGCACGCGCGAATTGCTCGAACGCGTCGGGCTCGACGAGCGCCCCGAAACCAAGGTCATGCATCTCGGCCTCGGCAAGCAGCAGCTGGTCGAGATCGCCAAGGCGCTATCGCGCGAGGTGCGGCTGCTGATCCTCGATGAGCCGACCTCCTCGCTCAACGAGAAGGACAGCGACGCGCTGCTTGAACTGCTGCGCGAGTTCCGCGCCCGCGGCATTTCCTCGATCCTGATCTCGCACAAGCTGAGCGAGGTCTCCAAGGTTGCCGACAACATCACCGTTTTGCGCGACGGCCGCGCCGTCTCGACGCTCGACTGTTCCGCCGGGCCCGTGCCGGAGGACCGCGTCATCCGCGATATGGTCGGCCGCTCGCTCACCGACCGCTACCCGCCGCGCGAGCCGCGCATCGGCGACACCATGTTCGAGGTGCGGGGCTGGACCGTCTTCCACCCGATCGACCAGGACCGCAAGGTGGTCGACAATGTCAGCTTCCACCTGCGCCGCGGCGAGGTGCTCGGCATTGCCGGGCTGATGGGGGCCGGGCGCACCGAACTCGCCATGAGCCTGTTTGGCCGCTCCTACGGCCGCTATGCCGGCGGCGAAGCCTTCATTGCCGGCGAGAAGGTCGACCTTTCGACCGTGCCGGCCGCGATCAATGCCGGGCTCGCCTACGCCACCGAGGACCGCAAGTCCTACGGCCTCGTGCTCGACCAGACCATCCGCCGCAACGTTCCGCTCGCCAATCTCGAAGGCGTCGCCAATTCGGGCGTCATCGACCGCCACCGCGAGGGCGAGGTGGCGGAAGAGTACCGCCGGCGCATCAACATCAAGACGCCCACCATCGAGCAGTCGGCGGTGAACCTTTCCGGCGGCAATCAGCAGAAGGTGGTGCTGTCGAAGTGGCTGTTCGCCGACCCCGACATCCTGATCCTCGACGAGCCGACGCGCGGCATCGACGTCGGCGCTAAGTTCGAGATCTACACGATCATTCGCGACCTCGCCCAAAGCGGCAAGTCGATCATCGTCATCTCGTCGGAAATGCCGGAGCTGCTCGGCATCACCGACCGGCTCTACGTCATGAACAAGGGACGCTTCGTCGGCGAGCTGCCGACCGCAGAGGCGACCCAGGAAAAGATCATGTCCATGATCATCAAGGCAGGCGGGTAGCCCATGGATCAGACCATCACGTCCGCAAGGCCCGAGGCGGCCGACCGCACGAGGAACCAGCATTTTTGGCGCGCCAACATGCGCGAATACGGCATCCTGATCGCGCTGGTCGTGATCATGGCCTTCTTCCAGTTCGCCACCGGCGGCATCCTGCTGCGCCCGGTCAACCTCACCAACCTGATGCTGCAGAACAGCTACATCGTCATCATGGCGGTGGGCATGCTGCTGGTGATCGTCTCCGGCCACATTGATCTCTCGGTCGGCTCGGTGCTCGGCTTCATCGGTGCGCTGGCGGCGGTGATGATCGTGCAGTGGCACGTCAACTTCGTGCTGGCGGCGATTGTGTGCCTCGCGGTGGGCGCGGCGATCGGCGCGGCGCAAGGCTACTGGATCGCCTATTTCCGCATCCCCTCCTTCATCGTCACGCTTGCGGGCATGCTGGTGTTCAAGGGCCTGACGCTGTGGCTGCTTGCCGGCCAGTCGGTGGGGCCGTTCCCGCCCACCTTCCAGCTGATCGCCTCCGGCTTCCTGCCCGACCTGTTCGGCGCCGAGGGCATCAACCTGTTCTCGCTGCTGGTCGGCCTCGGCTTCGCGGTGCTGCTCCTCTACCTCGCCATCCGCAACCGGCGGCAGGAACAGCGGCGCGGGCTGGTCGAGGAACCCTTCGCGGTCTTCACCATCAAGAACGCGCTGATCTTCTGCGCGATCGCCTACATGAGCTACCTGATGGCGTCGTTCCGCGGCCTGCCGAACGTCTTCATCGTCATGGCGCTCCTGATCGCGATCTATTCCTTCATCGCCAACCGCACCACGGTCGGCCGGCGCATCTACGCGATCGGCGGCAACGAGAAGGCGGCCAAGCTGTCGGGCATCCGCACCGAGCGGCTGGTGTTCCTCACCTTCGCCAATATGGGCATGCTGGCGGCGCTGGCCGGTCTCGTCTTTGCCGCGCGCCTCAACACGGCAACGCCCAAGGCTGGCCTCGGCTTCGAGCTCGACGTGATCGCGGCCGTCTTCATCGGCGGCGCGTCGATGTCGGGCGGCGTCGGCACCATCGTCGGCGCGGTGGTCGGCGCCTTCATCATGGGCGTGATGAACAACGGCATGTCGATCCTCGGCATCGGCATCGACTACCAGCAGGTCATCAAGGGCCTGGTGCTGCTCGCCGCCGTCATCTTCGACGTCTACAACAAGAACAAGGCGTAAGACATGGGCTTCAGGAAGGCCGAATGGCCGCGCAAGCTGCGCTCGGCGGAATGGTTCGGTGGCACCAGCCGCGACCACATCTACCATCGCTCCTGGATGAAGAACCAGGGATTGCCGGCCGACCTGTTCGACGGCCGCCCGGTGATCGGCATCTGCAACACCTGGTCGGAGCTGACGCCGTGCAACGCGCACCTGCGCGACCTTGCCCAGCGCGTCAAGAACGGCATCTACGAGGCAGGCGGCCTGCCGCTCGAGTTCCCGGTATTCTCCACCGGCGAAAGCGCGCTGCGCCCGACGGCGATGATGTACCGCAACCTCGCCGCTATGGACGTCGAGGAGGCGCTGCGCGCCAACCCGCTCGACGGCGTGGTGCTGATGGTCGGCTGCGACAAGACCACGCCGGCGCTGCTGATGGGAGCGGCCAGCGTCGACATTCCGGCGATCGTCGTCTCCGGCGGGCCGATGCTGAACGGCTGGTTCCGCGGTGAGCGGGTCGGCTCCGGCACCGCGCTCTGGCAGATGAGCGAGGCGGTCAAGGCCGGCACCATGACCCGCGACGAATTCCTTGAGGCCGAGCAGGCGATGTCGCGCAGTCCCGGCTCCTGCAACACCATGGGCACTGCTTCCACCATGGCGTCGATGGCCGAAGCGCTCGGCATGGCGCTGTCGGGCAACGCCGCGATCCCCGCCGTCGATTCCCGCCGCCGCGTGATGGCGCAGCTGACCGGCCGGCGCATCGTGCAGATGGTCAAGGACGACCTGAAGCCTTCCGACATCCTCACGCGCGAGGCGTTCGAGAACGCGATCCGCGTCAACGGCGCGATCGGCGGCTCGACCAATGCGGTCATTCACCTCCTCGCGCTTGCCGGGCGCGTCGGCATTGACCTCACCCTCGACGACTGGGACCGGCTCGGCCGCGACTCGCCAACCATCGTTAACCTGATGCCGTCGGGCAAATACCTGATGGAGGAGTTCTTCTACGCGGGCGGGCTGCCGGTCGTCATCAAGCGGCTGGCGGAGGCGGGGCTTCTTCACCGCGACGCGCTCACCGTCTCCGGCGCCTCGGTCTGGGAAGAGGTGAAGGACGTCCGCAACTGGAACGAGGATGTCATCCTGCCGACCGAACGGGCGCTCACCTCACATGGCGGCATCGCCGTGCTGAAAGGCAACCTTGCCCCTAACGGCGCGGTGCTGAAACCCTCGGCGGCAAGCCCGCATTTGATGCAGCATCGCGGCCGCGCCGTCGTGTTCGAGGACATCGACGACTACAAGGCGCGCATCAACGATGAGGCGCTCGACATCGACGAAACCTGCATCATGGTGATGAAGAATTGCGGGCCGCGCGGCTATCCCGGCATGGCCGAGGTCGGCAATATGGGCCTGCCGCCGAAGATTTTGCGCAAGGGCATCACCGACATGGTCCGCATCTCCGACGCGCGCATGTCCGGCACGGCCTACGGCACCGTGGTGCTGCACACTTCGCCGGAGGCCGCCGTCGGCGGTCCGCTCGCGATCGTCAGGACCGGCGACTTCATCGAGCTCGACGTGCCGAACCGGCGCCTCCACCTGGACGTTTCGGACGAGGAGATCGCCGCACGCCTCGCCGCCTGGACGCCGCCGGTCAGGCGGCCGGAGAGCGGCTATGCGCGGCTCTTCCACGACCACGTGCAAGGGGCGGACACCGGCGCCGACTTCGACTTCCTCAAGGGCCGCCGCGGCAAGGACGTTCCCCGTGACAGTCACTGACATCGCCATCGTCGGCGTCGGCAAGATCGCGCGCGACCAGCACGTGCCGGCGATCTCCGGCAATACCAGCTTTCGGCTGGCGGCCACCGTCAGCGCGCATTCCTGCCTCGACGGCATCGAGAATTTTCCGACGCTGGACCAGTTGCTGGCCGCGCGGGCGGACATCGCGGCGCTGGCGCTCTGCATGCCGCCGCAGGCGCGCTACGAGGCAGCGGCAAAGGCAATCGCCGCCGGCCGCCACGTCCTCCTCGAAAAGCCGCCGGGCGCGACCATCGCCGAGGTCGAGGCGCTGGTGAGGATGGCCGAGGCGCGGAACGTTGCGCTGTTCGCCACCTGGCATTCGCGCTTTGCCGGCGCGGTCGAGCCCGCGCGGCTGTGGCTCAGGGACAAGAGAGTGCGGCACGTCTCGGTCGTCTGGAAGGAGGACGTGCGCCGCTGGCATCCCGGCCAGGCGTGGATCTGGCAGCCGGGCGGGCTTGGTGTGTTCGACCCTGGCATCAACGCGCTGTCGATCGTCACGCGCATCCTGCCCGCGCCGTTCCATCTCGTCTCCTCGACGCTCGAATTTCCCGACGGGCGTGAGGCGCCGATCGCGGCAAAACTGCGCTTTGCGGGGAAGGGGGGCTTCGCGGTCGAGGCCGATTTCGACTGGCGCCAGACCGGCCCGCAGACCTGGGACATCGAGGTCGAAACCGACGCCGGGACGCTGCTTCTGAAGTCCGGCGGCGCCGAGATGCACATTGACGGGCGCGAAACGCAGCAATGGGGCGACGTCGAATATTCGGCCATCTACCGCCGCTTCGCCGAACTGATCGCCACCCGCTCGATCGACGCCGACCTTTCGCCGCTCACCCACGTCGCCGACGCCTTCATGCTGGGTCGGCGGGTGACCGGGGAGGCGTTCGAGGAGTAGGGGAGAGCAGGCGCATACGATCGGGGACAGATAGCCAACGCGCTTTCGCCAACCGTCTCTCCGGCCATCCCTGCCTCGCCAGACTTTCTGCCCGGCACGAAGCTCGTCCTCCTCATTCTACGGCTTGACCGTGGCATCTATGCCAGAGTGCTGCAGGTAAGACCCATCGCCGTGACAGTCGCAGGGCCCGGATCCTCCCCCATTTTATGGGGGAGGTGGCGCGAAGCGCCGGAGGGGGCTCGTAGGGCGCCGGCGCACAACTGTCTGGCAAAGAACAGGGGCCGAGTGTGGCCGGATCATGTGAAGGTGATCACCACCCTTCTTACCCCCTCACTTCTCCCAATTGTGCGGGTTGGCGTGGCGGACGAGGCGGGCCTGGCAACCAGGGCACAGCTCGTATTCGGCATCGAGCCGGGTCGAGCCGCTGACGGCGGCAATGTTGACCCGCACCCACCGATACCTGTCGATCTCCTTCGTCTCGATCTCAGCCCTGCATCCGTCGCAGGTCCAGGCCGGCGGCTCCATTCCCAATTCCTCGTGTCTGCCTCTGTTTTCGAGATAGCACGCGAGGCGCCGAAGAAAAGGCGCAACCCTTCATTAACGATAAAAAAACCAGTTAATTCAGAGCCTTGTGCCAAACTGGCAATGTTGGTGACCGGCTTTCGGACAGCTGTCCCTAACCGGCACGCACCTTGTTCGGGGTTTTTCCCCAGTGCGCGCGCATCATGTGGGTGAGGTGGCTCTGGCTGGAAAATCCGCTGAGGAACGCGACCTCGGGAATCGGCGTGTCCGTCTCGCGCAACAGCCGCTCGGCATGCTCGAGCCGAAGCTCCAGCACGTAGCGGTGCGGCGGCAGGCCGAAGGTCCTGGCAAAGGCTTCCGAAAAATGGCCGGAGGAGAGGCCGCAGAGCGCGGCAAGTTCGGGGATCGTCACCTTGCGGCGGAAATTTTCCTGCAAATAGGCTTTTACGCGACCAGTCGCGCTGGCCGAGAGCGACGCGCGCACCCGCCGTTTCGGGCCGTTGAGGTTCGAATAGGTCCGCAGCGCATGCAGGCCCATCAGCGTCACCAGCGATTCCAGAAACAGCTCGTTGCTGCCCGCCGGCGCCTGCAGTTCGTCCTTCAGCAGCGTCGCGAGCTTGAACGCGACCTTGTCGAGCACCGGATAGGTGGGCGAAAGTTCCATGTCGCTGCGCCCGAATTCCTCGGCCGCGAGTTCCTTCAGCCGGCAAGGCTCGATCGCCACCACGACATTTTCGAGCTCGGCGCCCCAGCTCGCCCGGCAGGCAACGCTTGCCGGCACCACCGAAACCATGCCGGCGGTCACATTGGTCGTGCGCGGCTCGTCGTCGCCGAGCGCGAGCCGCAGGCGCTGGATCGGCGACAGCAGCACCAGCAGCCAGTGGTTTTCCGGTGCGAATTCCTGGGCCGAAGGCGAACGAAAGGAATAGAGGGCACCGCCGCGGCGGGTAAGTCTGTGTTGCCCGGAATCCTTCGGCCACGGATCAAACGGCGTGGCTTTGTCGAAGTGTCCGTGCATTCAGACCAGATACCCCATACTCAACAACTTGCAGGTGCGGCCCGGCATCGACGGCGCAAGGGCCCCGGCGGAAATCGTTCTACAACCTGCGATCGTTCCGGGCGCGAGATCAGCAACCGGTTAGTGAGCCCGGGTTACCAATTTCTTAACGCGGGCTTCCCTTACGGAACCGCAATTAATGTGGCCGGAAACGATCCACAGTTTCCTTAGACCGAGGCAACTTCCGCGTTAGCCGCGCAAATCGTCGCGGCTTCGGGAGGACGCGGCATGGGCGGATGGGGAGGTTGCCGCACCTGTCGTAGCGGCAGGTCCGCGAGTGCAATGTCTGGGAAGGAAGGCGCCGGTCACGCCGATGGGGGCCAGCTGTGAGCTGTTCGGCGTGACCGGCAACGGCGAGCGGATGACGGAGCGGGTGGGGTCTCCGTCATGTTCAGTGCTCGCCGTCATGCTGGCCGGGCGGATTGGGGTGCCACCCGGCCATATGACGGTTGTGTTTTCTTGTAATTGCCCCGAAGGGGTGATGGTGCGCAGCCCCGGCCTGCGGCAATTGCGAGAGCCGGCTGATGCTGCACTGATACGACTGGCAGGCTGCTGAGGCGGTGCCCCGCGCGTTTGGCCCGGTGCGGGTGAACACTCCCCCTCATGACGCCCCCCTTTGCGACACATGCCTCAACGGGGGCCGCTCACGACTGCCCTTTCCTCCCGAGTAAGGTGTGTCGAACCAGATTTTCCAGGAAGATTAACATCATGACTGACGGCAAAACGTCTTTCAGGATGCACGGATTTTTGCGTGATCCACTGAAAAAGATGCAACAGTAATCGTTGTACAAAAGGCGATCGTGCCGGAATGAAGCGGCGCCCGCGGATCCGCCCCAATTTTTAGCCACGACTTGTTGCGCCAGTGATCTGCGAGCTCCCTCCGGCGCTTCGCGCCACCTCCCCCATTCATGGGAGAGGGGGACCGCCGAAGGCGGTGGAGAGGGCGTAGATCGCAAACGTCGCGGGTAGGGAGAGCCCTATTCCGCCGCGATCGACCAGGGCAGCAGCTGGCCGCCCTGGAAGACGACGACGTCCTCGCCGTCGACCGGCACGGAGGCGAGGGCCATCGAGGGCTTCTTCACCAGCGTGATCGTGCCCGCGTTGGGCTCAAGCCCATGGAAGCGGGCCCCGTTGAACGACGCGAACGCCTCGAACTTGTCCAGCGCGCCTTCCTCGTCGAACACCTGCACATAGGTCTGCAGCGCGGTCGCGCCGGAAAAGATGCCGGCCGAGCAGCATTCAGCCTGCTTGTTCTTGCGCGGGTGCGGCGCGGTGTCGGTGCCGAGCATGAAGCAGCTGTCGCCCGAGGTCGCCGCCTGTCGCAGGGCAAGGCGATGCTTCTCGCGCTTGGCGACGGGCAGGCAGTAGAGGTGCGGGCGCAAGCCGCCCTGGAAGATCGAGGTGCGGTTGATGACGAGGTGGTGCGCGGTGATCGTGCAGGCCGCGCGTGCCTGATGCTCGCGCACGATGTCGAGCGTTTCCATCGTGGTCGCGTGCTCGATGACCACTTTCAGGCCCGGATGACGCTGCAAGAGCGGCAGCAGGCTCTGTTCCATGAAGACTTGCTCGCGGTCAAAAATGTCGACTTCCGGATCGACCGCCTCGCCATGCACCAGCACTGCCATGCCGATCTTTTCCATGCGCTCGAACACCGGCGCGAGTGCGGGAATGTCGGTGACGCCGAAATGCGCGTTGGTGGTGGCGCCAGCCGGATAGAGCTTTGCCGCCAGCCACACGCCGTCGCGATAGCCGCGCTCGATCTCGTCCGGGTCGGTGTGGTCGGTAAGGTAGCAGGTCATCAGCGGCGTGAAGTCCGCGCCCTCAGGCAGCGCCGCGAGGATGCGCTCGCGATAGGCGGCGGCCGCGTCCACCGTCGTCACCGGAGGGGTGAGATTCGGCATGATGATGCCGCGCGCGAACTGCGCCACGGTATAGGGCAGCACCGCCTTCATCATCTCGCCGTCGCGCACGTGGACGTGCCAGTCGTCCGGGCGGCGGATCGTGATCGATTCCGGCTGCGGGGAGGTGGCGGAGCTGCTGTCGAAGAGTTCGGAAACGCTCATGGCAAAAATCCCCGGCTGGTCGGCAAATCACTGCCAGCTGTAAGACCACCATCCGGGCCGGGGTTCAAGGGTTGATGCGCGCGAGAGGGGCGGATCAGGCGCGGCGGGTGAAGGCAAGGCAGCCTGCAAGCGCCGGGGTGGAACTGACGAGAGCCGCGCCGCCGCGATAGAGCGCGAGCATGCCCGGCAGCGGCACGTCGCTGATGCCCCAGACAGCGCCGCTCGCATCGCTCCAGCGAAGGCTGCCGCCAGCATTCATCAGGGCCGCCATCTTCTCGTCCTCGCTGACGCCGCTGCGGAAGACGACGATCATCTCCTGCGGGCCGGTCAGCGCAGGGCCGAGGCCGGCTGCAAGGCCCGAGGCCATCAGCAATGCGAGCACCGATGCGGCAAGGGGCCGTCCGCTGCCGCCGCGCGGCAGGCACCAGCCGATCATGAGCGGCAGGAGGCCAAACACCGCCAGCCAGCCGAGGTCCCAAAGGAGCGGGTCGTCGATGTCCATGCGGATGCGGTGGATGCCGAGGAGCCAGTGCGACAGAAGAGCGTCGACGACGTGCCAGGCGCCGAAGCCGAAGAGCGCGAGTTTCAGGACCGGAGTGCGGTCGAACGCGCCCTGTCCCTTCCGCGCCCGCACGACAAGCGCGGTGCCGATGATGGCGACGACATACATGAGGAGATGGAAGATGCCGTCCGCCAGCACCTGCAGCGGAAGGTTGGGGTTCGCCGGATCGTCGAGGCCGGAGAGGAGGTGGTGCCACTGCAGCACCTGATGCAGCAAAATGCCGTCGAAGAAACCGCCGAGGGCAAAGCCGATCATCAGCCAGCCAATGATGACGCGCCGGTCAGCTCCTTCCATCACTCAACCTCCGTTCCGGCTGCGATGCAGCCTCTGATGGCAATTTCCGGAATGAACCCGGAACAATTTGCGGCGCCCGCGGTTCGGTCCGCGTTCCCGCCTCCCAAGGGTCCCCTTGGCGCCCTCCAAGTGGTCCCCCCTTGATGGCCCCAAGTTGTCCCATGACCCCAACTGGCCGGTCCCTTCGGGCCGGTCCTTTTTTTGCGGTCAGCCGGCGACATCATCCGTCACCTCGATATGAATCGAGCGGCGCCCCAGCGGCTCCTTTGCCGGGCCTGTCAGCACGTTGCCAGCCTGGTCGAAGCGCGAGCCGTGGCAGGGGCAGTCCCAGGTGCGGTCGATGCCGTTCCAGTCGACGACGCAGCCCATATGCGTGCAGATGGCGCTAAGCGCGACGACCTCGCCGGACGCCTCGCGTCGCACGGCAAGCTTCTCGCCGCCATGCGAGACGACCGCGCCCTCGCCGGGCTCGATCTCGCGCAGCTCAACCGTCTTGCGGCCGAGCACCCGGTCGCCGACGAGATGCATGCCGGCCTTCATGTTTTCCTTCACGAACTCGCCACCGCCGGCGATCGGCTTGTGGCGGGTGGAATCGTAGAGGGAAAGCGCGGGATGCTCCTCGCCGCGCACGCAGCAGGCAAGGATTTCGCCAGCAACCGCCCCTTGGGTGATGCCCCAGGCGGCAAAGCCGGTGGCAACCAGCAGTCGCGGATGGTCGCTGGCGGCGGGACCGATGAAGGCCGCGCCGTCCATCGGCCGGAAATCCTCGTTGGTCCACAAATGCGTCGGCTCGCGGATGTTGAGATGCTCGGCAAGGAACCACAGCAGGTCCTCGGTCGCTTCCAGCAGTTCGTCCGGCTCGCCGGGGCGGAACTCGGCGCCCGAGACGATGACATAGGTTTCCTCGCCGATTTCGACCGTCCGCAAGGAGCGGCGCGGCTCGCTGATATTGATGAACATGCCGTCGATGACGACGCCGTCGGGCAGCGGGGCCGCGGCCACCACATGCGCGAACGGATAGGCCTTGGCGAAGAAGTGGCCTTCCGGGATGACCGGCTGCTGCGTGGTCACCACCACATGCGCGGCGCGTACCTCGTGGCCGTTCACCTGCAGCACGCAGGGGCAGCCATAGTCGATCGCCGTGACGCGCGATTCCTCGTAGAAGTCGATCTGGTCGCGCAGCAGCGCGGCGAGCCCCTGCAAATAGCCGAACGGGTCGAACTGGCCCTGGTCGGGAAATTTTAACGCCGCGAGCGCCTCGACCGGCGCCTTGACCAGGTCGACCATGGAGGCATCGATGCCGGCATCGCGAGCGGCCTTCTCCTCGCGGCGCAGCTCTTCGACCTCCTCGTCGGTCTCGGCATAGACGTAGGCGTCGCGGCTTTCGAAGTTGGCCGCCTCGCCGATCATACCGGAGATTTCCTCGATGCGGCGCAGCGCCTGCTCGTTGCAGCGCGCGTGGATCTTCGCCTGTTCGGCGCCGAATTTCTGCTCGATCGTCTGGTAGCAGAGGCCGTGCTGCGAGGTGACCTTGGCGGTGGAGCGGCCGGTCGCCTGCCCGCCGATCGTCTTGCCCTCGAACACCGCCACCTTGAGGCCGCGGTTGCGCAGATGGAAGGCGCAGTGCATGCCCGCCATGCCGGCGCCGACAATGGCGAGGTCGACCTCGAGCGGGCCTTCGAGCGCGGGATAGTCGTGCATCGGCTGCGCGCCGTCGAGCCAGAACACGTTGCTGAAGGCGGGAAAATCGAGTCTCATCGCTGGCTTCCTTCCGGTCGATCGTGAAGACGGCCGGAACCGAACGCGCTGCGTGACGACACCTCGAGTTCGCGAAGGCCGAAGGCGAGGCACCCGCCCCAGACGAGATGCACGGCGAGCATCAAGAGGTTGCGCCCGGCCGGATGCCGTGTGGCTGGCTTGAGGATGTTCGCGGCCGGGATCCAGCCGAGATAGCTCGCGGCCCAGACGGCCGGGCCGTAGAAGAGGCCGGGAACGCCGCGCGGCAGTGCGCCGAAGATCGCGCCGGTGACGGCGCCGTAGCCGAAATGGGTGAGGATGGTGGCGATGCCGGCCGCGCGGCCTTCGACAGGCAGCGTCGTTTCGGTTATCTCGCGCGGCGGTAGCGGATAGCGGTCATGCGGCTCAAGCCTTGCATGCAGCGCGCGCATTGCCGCCGTCATCGCCATCGTCGCGCAAAAGCCGGCCACCGCGCCAAGGACGATGCGGCCGAGCGCCTCCTCGCCGGCCAGGCGGTCCCCCGCGGCACCGTTGCCCCTTGAGGCGGCCTCGTTCCTCATGCCGAACCCTTCGGATCGTCGCGGTCGGGGGCGAGCGAGCCATCCTGGCTTTCGCCCGCATCATTGTCGCTCTTGGCGGGTTCGCCAGCCGTCCGGCCGGGGGCGTCGTGCGCGCTGCCGGTAGGGCCTTCGTCCTCTGTTTGATCTGAAGAACTCAGAGCACTCTCGCCGGAACTCCCGGAGCCCTGATCGGGAAAATTGGGATGCACCGCACCGGAGGGCCGCTGAAAGCCGTCGCCTGCAACCGGCGCTGCTTCGCCCGGCGTTCCTTCCGGAATGGCGGCGTCGCGGTCCGGAACGAAGGAGGGATTATCGGCGAGCGGCCCACGCCCGTCATTTTCGTGGCGCTTTTCCCACGGCTCGCGCTCGCGTTTCGTGGTCTGGGGCGGCCTGTCATTGCCGGTCATCTTCGCCTCCGTTGCGGGGATCATCCTTCTCCCAACAACACGCGAGGCCGGGAATTGTTCGGCCGGAACGTGGAGCGTGTTTTCGCCGTGGCGCTTGTGAATGCCGACCTGCTTGAATCGTCCTGCCGGCAGCGAGGCTGCAGGCGGAACGATAAAGCCTCAGCGGGGTCCGGAACACGCACCGGATCCACCTCCACGGTTCCACTTCGCCGGTAGTGCTGCCCAGTTATGCACGCCGGACATAAAAGGCACGGCCCGGATCCTCCCCCGCAACGCGGGGATCCGCGGCGTACGGTTTGGCTATGGGCAGCAGATATACAGCGGAACATCAGCGGGATGTTGCGGTTGGGCCCGGTCCCCAAGGCCCACCCACAAGGAGAACCCGATGTTCTATACCGACAACAAGCTGCAGTTTCCCGTGCGGGTCGAAAAACCCGATCCGCGCTTTGCCCGGGCGCTGCAGCAGGCGATCGGCGGTGTCGAAGGCGAGATCCGCGTTGCGATGCAGTACCTGTTCCAGGCGTGGGGCGCGCGAGGCGACCCGAAATTCCGCCAGCTGCTCCTGAACACCGGGGCGGAGGAGATCGGCCATATCGAGATGCTCGCGACGGCCGTTGCCCTCAACCTCGAAGGCGCGCCACTGTCGCTGCAGGAGGAGGTGTCGGGCGATCCGGTCGGCGGCGCCGTGCTCAACGGCATCAACCTGAAGAACCTGCTGTCGTCGGGCCTGTCGGCGATGCCGGTGGACTCCGACGGCGTTCCGTTCGACATGTCGCACATCTATGCGAGCGGCAACATCGCCGCCGACATGACCGCCAACGTGATGTCGGAGTCGACCGGCCGCGTGCTGGCCGTGCGGCTCTACAACATGACCGACGATCCGGGCATGAAGGAGATGCTGCAGTTCCTGATCGCCCGCGACACCATGCACCAGAACCAGTGGATGGCCGCGCTGGAAGAGCTCGGCGGACCGACCGAAGTGTTCCCGATCCCGAACAGCCACCCGCAGGAGGAGGAAAACCGCGACTTCTCCTACGCCTTCCTCGGCTTCCAGCAGGACGGCAGCGAGCCGCCGCAGGGCCGCTGGTCCAAGGGCGAGTCGATCGACGGCAATGGCTCGTTCTCCTCGCGGCCGATGGAGCCGCAGGGCGAGGAACCCAATCTTGGTCGCGCCAAGCCGAAGTCGGGCGCCCAGGCCGAACAGGAGTAGGAGGCAGCGATGGACCGCCGGGGCTTTTTCACCTGTGCGGGCGGCGGGCTGGCGGGGACCGTGCTCGCCGCTCCCGCCTCCGCACGTACCGCCTCAGCCGCGGCTCCCGTCGTCAGCACCTACATCACCGGGCTCGCGCGGGTGGCAGGCAATGCCCTGCCGCCCGCCGGCACCGAGGTGGTGCTGCAACGGGATCTTTCGGACCTGTACGATCCGCACGCGCTTTCCGTCTCGACCGCCAACGGAGAGCGTCTCGGCCGCATCCCGCCGATCCACAGCCGCATGCTCGAGCCTTTCGTTGCGGCCGGCTACAGCGCCCGCGGGTGGATCGAGCAAGGGAAGGGCGGATCGCAACTGCGCATCTCGGTTGCGCTCACGCGAGAGGCAGGGGATGCGTGACCTGCTCGATCTGCTGAAAAGCCTGATCGCCCGCCGCCGCGAGGCGGCGGGGCATCCTTCAAGCGCCGACCACTCGCATGTCGACGCGATCGTGCGGCTGCTCAAGCGCAGCCAGCCCCGCCGTACCCCGGCCCCCGCAGACGAGGCCAAGCGGCACCGCCACAGCGGCCGGCGTGACGGCGGGCGAGGATAGAAGCGGCGGGAGCAGGAACGCCATAGTTGCTCGCGCCGTGGGTCGAAAGTGGAGCGCGGTCCCGCACCTGCCTTCGCCCAGGTACGCGGGCGGCCCGCCATTGAAGAAGCGGTGCTAAGCCCAATCGCCCAGCGACGACACCCCAAATGCGCAAGCGGATGGGCCCGCAAGAACGAGTGCGCGCACGACAAACTGTCCTCGGAAACTATTATTGCCTATAACTATTGCCTGCGCTATCCGTGAAGGTGGCTGGCGCGCTTGCCGCAGGTTCGGGTTCCTTGAGGAAGCGGGATCGCAAGCGGGCGGTTGGCCGAGGAGGCAGTGGAGGTGAAGTGATGATCCCGTTTGAGGCACCGGTCGACGACATCCTGTTTTCGCTCGCCCATGTGGCGCGGGCGCAAGAAGCCGGCTGGGACCGCGAGACGGGCGAGGCGATCATCACCCATTTCGGGGAGTTCGCCGCGGAGGTGCTGGCGCCGATAAATGCGCCGGGCGACGCTGAGGGCTGCCGGCTCGAAAACGGCCGCGTCCTCATGCCGGACGGGTTTCGCGAGGCCTATCAGAAGTTGGCCGGCGACGGCTGGCTGGGGCTGACCGCGCCGGAGGAATTCGGCGGGCAGGGCGTCGACGCGCTGACCGCTGCCGCGATCACCGAAATCTTCGCCGGAGCCAACCACTCGCTGCAGATGGTGTCGGGGCTGGTGCCGGGCGCGGTCTCAACGCTCATGCACCAGGGCAGCCGCGAACAGCAGGAAGCATGGATCCCCCGGCTCATTTCCGGCGAGTTTCTGGCCACCATGTGCCTGACCGAGCCGGAAGCAGGCTCCGACCTTGCCCGCATCCGCTGCGCCGCGACGCAGGATGACAACGGCTGGCGCATCGATGGCGAAAAGACTTTCATTTCCGGCGGCGGCCAGGACATGTCGGAGAACATCCTGCATCTGGTGCTCGCCCGCACCGCGCCGATGGAGACGGGCCTGCGCGGCCTGTCGCTGTTCCTCGTGCCCGCACAGGTGGAGGGCCGCCCCAATGGCGTTGCCGTCACCCGCATCGAGGAAAAGCTCGGCCTGCACGCCTCGCCCACCTGCCAGATGCGCTTCGACAATGCGCGCGCCGAACTCGTCGGCGTCGAGGGGCAGGGGCTGGCGGCCATGTTCATCCTGATGAACCACGCCCGCATTGACGTTTCCATGCAGGGCGTTGCCCATGCCACCCGCGCCAATGCGATCGCCTCGGCCTATGCGGCAACGCGCGTGCAGGGCCGCAAGGCCGACCGCAGCCCGGCGGTGCTTTCCGACCACGCGGACGTTCGCCGCAAGCTCGACGAGCAGCGCATTCTTGCGCTCGGCGCGCGCGGCATGAGCCATGTCGCGCTGGTGGAATCGCTGCGCGGCGCGCCGGTCGAGCTGATCGACTTTCTGACGCCCATTTGCAAGATTTTCGGCACCGAGTCGGGCATTCGCGCCTCCGACCTCGGCATCCAGATTCTCGGCGGCTACGGGTATCTCACCGAATACGGCCTCTCGCAGTGCTGGCGCGATGCCCGCATCACCGCGATCTATGAGGGTGCGAACGGCATCCACGCGCTGCAGCTTGCCACCCGCGCCCTGACGCAAAAGGGCGGGGCAGGGGCCGATGCCTTCGCCGCCCTGGTCGAGCGGCTGGCGGAAGGCGCCGACTGGCTGCCTGGCGCGATCGGCGAATGGCAGGCGCGGCGCGCCGTGGTGGTTGCCTCCGACAACCCGGCCGAGCTGGCGCATGATTTCTCGCGCCTGACGATCGGCCTTTACCTGCGCGCAGTCTGGCACCGCATTGCGGCGGCCGCCGACGCGCATCCGGATGCCGATGAGCTGCGCCGTCTGGCGGCAAAGGTCGCGTCCGTCCGCCTTTAGGAGACAAGGAATCAGACGACGGCGCTCATGCCGCCGTCGACATAGATGATCTGGCCGTTGATGTAGTCTGCCGCCGGCGAGGCAAGAAACACGGCGGTGCCGGCGAGTTCCTCCGGCTTGCCCCAGCGGCGCGCGGGCGTACGCGACTTCACCCATCCGTCGAATTGCGGGTTGTTGATCAGCGCCTCGTTCATGTCGGTCAGCATGTAGCCGGGGCCGATCGCATTGGCCTGGATGCCGAGCTCGGCCCATTCGGCGGCCATTGCCTTGGTCAGCATCTTGATGCCGCCCTTGGCGACTGTGTAGGGCGCGACGGTGGCGCGGCCGAGATCGCTCATCAGCGAGCCGATATTGATGATCTTGCCGTGCCCGCGCGCCACCATGCGCCGTGCCGCCTCGCGCCCGACCAGGAAGGCGCTGGTGAGGTTGGTGTCGAGCACGCGCTGCCAGTTCTCGGTTTCCAGCTCCAGCATCGGCTTGCGGTACTGGATGCCGGCATTGTTGACGAGGATGTCGACGGCAATGCCGCGCGCGTCGAGCTCGGCAAAGGCGGCGGCGACCGCCTTTTCGTCAGTAACGTCGAAGCTCAGCATCTCGACCCGATGGCCGGCATTGCGCAGCTCTTCGGCGGCATCGGCCAGCCGCTTGGTGTTGACGCCGTTGAGCACGACGGCAGCACCCGCTTCCGCGAGCCCTTTGGCGATGGCGAAGCCCAGCCCGCGCGAGGAGCCGGTGACGAGGGCGGTGCGGCCGGAAAGGTCGAACGGGTTCTTCATGAACTAAGCTCCGAGACGCGGGAGGAAAGGTCGGGCCGCTGGAAAACGGCAGGCTGCAGCTCGGTGCCGAGGCCGGGCCCTTCCATCGGCAGGACATGGCCGTCGACGATTCTGGGCAGCTCGGTGACGAGTTCGCGATACCAGCCGGAATAGAAGGCGCGCACCGACTCCTGAATCAGCGTGTTGGGCTGCGAGAAGGAGGAATGAACCGCGGCGACATAGGCGACCGGGCCGGTGCAGTCATGCGGCGCGTAGGGGCGGTGGTAAGTATCGGCGAGCGCGGCGATCTTGCGCCCTTCGGTGAGCCCGCCGGTCCAGACGAGGTCGGTCATGACGACGCCGACGGCGCCGGCCTCCAGCATGTCCTTGTAGGGAAAGCGCGAGCCGAGCGTTTCCGAGGCGCAGATCGGCACGTGCGTCGAGGCGGCAAGTTCCTGCAGCGCGCTCACCGAATTCATACGGATCGGGTCCTCGAACCAGGTGGGATCGAAGGCCTCCAGCTCGCGACAGATGCGCTTGACGGTCGGTAGGTTCCACAGGCAGTGGAACTCGACCATGATCTGCATTTGGTCGCCGACGCGCTTGCGGATCTTTTCGAAGGGCGCGAGCGCCGCCTTCAGCTGTTCGGTGGTGATGAAGCGGCCGTCATTTTCGATCGCGGCCGGGTCGAACGGCCAGATCTTCATCGCGGAAATGCCGTTTTCGAGCAGGTTTTCGGCGAGAGCGCCGGCATCGGCCATGAAGGCTTCGAGGTCTTCGTAAGGCCCTTGCGCGGTGCCGAGGTTCCAGGTGTCGACCGGCTTGATGCGATTCGAGCGGACATAGCGGTAGCCGGCGCAGGTGTTGTAGACGGGCACGCGCTCGTGGCAGAGGCCGCCCAGCATCTGGTGCACCGGCTGGCCGCAGAGCTTGCCAAAAATGTCCCAGAGCGCGAGGTCGATGGCCGAGGCCGCGCGGTATTCGGCGCCGGTGGACGCCTGCGCCAGCGGCAGGTTGACGAGTTCGCGCGCCAGCTGCTCGATGCGCAGCGGATCCTTGCCGAGCAGGCGATGCGACAGCACGTCGTGAATATGCGCCTCGACGGCCCCCGCGCCATAAAAGGTCTCGCCAAGGCCGGTGATGCCGGCATCGGTCTCGACATGCACCCAGAGCACATTGGCGAATTCCTCGAGCCGGAAGGTGCGGATGGCGGTGATCTTCACGGATTTCTCTCCCTAGGCAGCGGCACGCTGCCGTCAGGACCCAAGGTGGCGGAAAATTTAGGAGATGTCAGGGGGGAGGGGGGAGCCGGGATGGGCGACGTGACTAAGTGCCCAGGCGAGCCTCTACGAGTTGCTCGAGCCGGCGCTGCGTCTGCTCATGAGCTTTGCCCGCGCTTCTGATGATGGTCTTGGTGATCGAGCGGAGCAGAACCGGATCGATCTTCTGCAATTCAGCTTTCTGAGTGTGGTCAAGGCCCGCGCTATCGTGCTGAAGTGCCTCGAAATAGCGATGTTCGATCTGTTCTAACAGTTCTTCCAGATCCCGCAGTTCCGCCCTCGCGATCTCTTCTGGTGAAGACGCTTTCGGCAGGGCCTCCTGGCTCCCCGCCACCTGTTCCGCGGCACGGATTTTGTCCAGCTGCTCGATGGTTTTTCTGAGCCTGCGGGAATTCCGACGTTCGTAGGCCTCGACACTGAAAGCAAGCACCAGCAGGCCGCCCAAGGTTACCCAGACAAGAGGGCTCATGGAGGAGAGATATTCCATCACTACACCCTTCCCTTTCTCGCCAGAATACCTTCGGTGAGCGAGTGCATGCTGCGCTGAACGAAATAATAACATATCACAGCGCATCCAGCCATGATCGCAACGATACCGAGTATATTCGGTTCCTGACTGAGAACTTGTTGAACCTCATCCATGGTAAGGCTCTCGGTCTTTCTTGTCAGCTCCGTTAGCAACGTTACAATGGGCGCAAATATGCCGACGGTACATAGAGCGACGGCTAAGTTCATCCACCCGTTTGACCTTTGCCGGAACTGCTCAGCCTGAAGGGCCAGGTCCTCAAGAAGCTCTTCTTTCAACGCGGCCGATCTGGCCGCGGCAGTCTCTGAACTGCCTAGCATATGGGTATCTTCCGGAGCCTTCGCCATAATCCCCCTCCTCAACTTCCCGCGTGAAGATTGCATCCAGCGATCGCGGGCGTAAAGGCAGCACGGCAGACAGGGCTGCGCCCTGCAGGGCGCAACCATCAGTTCTGAAGACTGGGGCGCGTGGCGGTGCCTTTACGCCCCCGCAGCCTCCGCGTCTGCCTTCGTCCCCTCATCCGGCTTCACCCGGAACACGGCGCAGTAGAGGGCCGGGGCGAAGAGGAGGGTGATCAGCGTGCCGGCGATGATGCCGCCCATCATGGCGATCGCCATCGGGCCCCAGAAGATCTGGCGCGAGATCGGGATCAGCGCGAGAGAGGCGGCGGCGGCCGTCAGCAGGATCGGCCGTGCGCGGCTGTCGGACGCCTCGAACACGGCGGCCCAGCGCGAGCGGCCCTTTTCGATCAGCACCTCGACCTCATGTATGAGGATGATCGAGTTGCGGATCAGGATGCCAACCAGCGCCAGCACGCCGAGGAGCGCCACGAAGCCGAGCGGCGCGCTGAAGGCGAGCATCGAGGCAACCACGCCGATGATGCCGAGCGGCGCGACCGCCATGACGATGAACATCAGGCGGAAGCTCTGCATCTGCACCATGACCAGCACCAGCATGGTCAGGATCATCAGCGGCGCGACGGCGGCGATCGGCCCCTGGCTCTTTGAGGTCTCCTCGTTGATGCCGGCGGTGACGATTTTGTGCGTCGGCGGCAGCTCGCCGGCGATCGCGTCGATCTGCGGTGCAAGGTCCGCGTTGACCGTCGTCGGCTGGTCCTTGGAATAGACGGCGGCCTTGACGGTGACCGTCGGCACCCGGTCGCGCTGCATGATCATCGGCTGCTGGATGTCCCATTCGATGCGAGCGATCGACGCGAGCGGCACCGGAATGCCGCTCGGGCTCATCAGCTGCAGCGACTGCACCGCTTCGAGCGAATGGCGGTCCTGCTCGTTGCCGCGGGCGATCACGTCGATCAGCTTGTCGCCGTTGCGCAGCGAGGTGATCGAGGCGCCGTAGGAGACGCTCGCCAGCGCCTGCGCGACATCGGCCTGCGTCATGCCGGTCATGCGCAGCTGTTCCTGGTCGATGACGATGCGGGCAATGCGCACCGGCTCGCTGGTGTCGATGGTGATGTTGTCGAGGCGCGGGTCCGTGCCGAGCAGGGCAGCCACCTTGCGCGCGGCGTCGATGTTGACGGCCATGTCCGGGCCGCTGACGCGGTACTGCACCGGCTTGCCGACCGGCGGGCCGACCTCGATCAGCTTGGCGAAGAGCTCGACCCCGGGCTGCTGCGCCGCATATTCGCGCACTGCCGCGCGAAGGCTGTCGCGCGCCTCGACGTCCGGCGTCTGGATGATGATCTGGCCGCGATAGGGCGCGGGCGTCGGCGCGTCATGGGTGAGGATGAAGCGCGGCGCGGAACGGCCGACATAGGAGGTGAAGTAGGACACCTCCTCGCGGCTGGCGAGGAAGGCCTCCAGCTTGCCGATCGCCTCGTTGGTGGCGGCGATCGAGCTGTTCTGGCGCAGCGTGACGTCGATCAGAAGCTCCGGCCGGTCGGAACTCGGGAAGAACTGCTGCTCGATCTTCGTCATGCCGGCAAGCGAGATGGCGAAGATGATGACGGTGGCGGCGATCGTCACCCACTTGAAGCGCATCGCCCAGGTGAGCGCCCTGTGGAAGGCGCGGCGCAGCCGGCCCGGCGCGGGGTTATGATGCGGCATGCGCTTCGGCAGGAAGGCAACGCCGAGGATCGGCGCAAACAGCACCGCCACGATCCACGACAGGAGCAGCGAGATCGCGATCACGTAGAACAGCGACTGGGTGTATTCGCCCGCCATCGAGTTGTTGAGGCCGATCGGGATGAAGCCCGCAACGGTCACCAGCGTGCCCGACAGCATCGGGAAAGCAATCGACGTCCAGGCATAGGACGCCGCCTTCTCGATCTTGTCGCCCATTTCGAGGCGCGAGATCATGGTCTCGATGGCGATCATCGCGTCATCGACCAGAAGGCCAAGCGCGATGATGAGCGCGCCGAGTGAGACGCGCTGCAGCGTGATGCCCATCATGTCGAGGATGACGAAGGTAAGCGCCAGCACCAGCGGGATCGACATCGACACCACCAGGCCGGCACGCAGGCCGAGCGAGATGAAGCTGACCGCAAGCACGATCACCACCGCTTCGACCAGCGCCTGCATGAACTCGTTGATCGAGTGGTCGACGACATGCGGCTGGTCGGCGACCTTGTCGACGTTAACGCCGAAGGGCAAGTGCCGCGCCTCGGCTTCCATCAGCGCGTCGAGCGCCTCGCCGAACTCGAGGATGTTGGCTCCCTGTTCCATGCCGATTGCAAGGCCGACGGCGTCCTTGCCGTTGTAGCGCACGAGCGCCGAGGGCGGATCCTCGTAGCCTTCGCTGACCTTGGCGACGTCGGCGAGGGTGAAATAGACCTCGCCGGCGCGCAGGGGCGCTGCGGCAAGCTCGGCGGCGCTGTTGAAGCGCCCGCCGACTTCCAGCACGATCTGCTCGGACGAGGTCTGGATCACGCCCGCCGGGCGGATCGCGTTCTGGTCGGCCAGCGTCTGCATGACGAGCTTCACATCGAGACCGAGCGAAGCAAGGCGCCTGGTGTCGAACTCGACATACACAACCTGGTCTTGCGTGCCGATGATGTCGACCTTGCCGACATCGTCGACGGTCAGGATCTTGTCGCGCAGGTCCTCGGCAAGGTCGCGCAGCTCGGCCTTGGAGTAGCCGTCGCCGGTCAGCATGTAGATGCTGCCGAACACGTCGCCGAAGTTGTCGTTGAAGGCAAAGCCCGCGAACTCGGACGGGAACTCGCCGCGGATGTCCGACATCATGTTGCGCACGCGCAGCCAGATGTTGCGGATCCGCTCGCCGCGGATGGTGGGTTTCAGGTCGATATAGACCACCGACACGCCGGGCGAGGTCTCGGAACGGGTGAAGTCAAGCTCGTCCAGCTCTTCGAGCTTGTTCTCGATGCGCTTGGTCACCTGCTCCAGCATCTCGGCGGTGGTGGCGCCGGGCATCTGCGCGGTAACCACCATCGTCTTGATCGAGAAGGACGGGTCTTCCTCGCGGCCGAGATTGATGTAGGCGAGCGCGCCCGCCACCAGCGACACGATCATCAGGAACCAGACAAACGAGCGGTGCTTGAGCGCCCAGTCGGAGAGATTGAAGCTCATCGGCTGATCCTTTCGCCGACTACCTGGCCGGCCGTTGCGGCCTCGATGCCGCGCGTGAGGATTTCGTCGCCTTCCTTGAGGCCGGCGGTGACGATGACGCGGTCCTCGATCTCGGGCCCGAGCTCGACGTCGATTGGCTCGAGCTTTCGCCCCTCGCCGATGCGCCAGACGCGGGGCTTGTCCTCGCGCCGGTCGATCGCGCTTCCCGGAATGCTGATGATGTGACCTTCGCGGAGGTCGGGAGAAACATCGACCAGCGACCCGAGGCGAAGGTTCGCGCCGTCAAGCGCAATGCGCACGCGGTGCATGCGCGCGGCGCGGTCGACGACGGGCTCGACCAGCCGCAGCGTGCCGGTCACCGCGGCCTCGCCGCCGGCAATGCGCGGCGTGACATGGAACTGCATGTCCCTGGTGAAGAGCGGCAGATAAGCGGGCGGAACGTCGATCACCGCCTCGCGGCCTTCGTTGGTCGCGAGCGTGACGACCGGCTGGCCGGCGGTGACGGTAGCGCCGGGCTCGGCATGGATCGCGGTGATGATGCCGGCGGCCGGCGCCCGCAGCGTTGCATAGCGCTCGGCATCCTCGGCGCGCGCGACCGTGGAGCGGGCGGCATCGGCGGCCGCCGTCGTGGTTTCCATTGCCGCCTTCGCCGATTCAAGGTTGCTGGTCGAGGCAACGCCGCGCCTGTTCAGTTCCTCGACGCGCTGATAGGCCTGCTTTGCCTGGGCGGCCTGCGCTTCGGCTGCCCTGAGCGATGCCCGCGCCGCGACCGCGTCGTCACGCAGCGAGCGCTCGTCGAGCGTCGCGATCACCGCATCCCCCTCAACCGCATCGCCGAGCGAGACCGGGCGCGTGTCGATGGTGCCGCCGGCGAGAAAGGCGAGATTCACCTCGCGCGTTGCCCGCACGATGCCGGGAAAGGAGCGGAAATTCGCGGCCGACGGCGTCACGACCTCGGAAAACACCGGCCGCGCTTCCTGTGCTTCCTGCGCGGAAAGCGGGGTCGCGGCGATGGCGCCGGCAAGAAGGAGGGGGAAGAAAAGTCTCATGGCTTTGCCTCCACGGCGACCACTTCGCGGCCCGGATAGATGAGATAGGAGCCCGCGCCGGCCACCAGCTCGCCTTCCTCGAGGCCCTTGCTGATCTGCACGCCGTCGGAGGTGAAGCGCGCGATCTCGACATTGCGGATTTCGGCGCGGCGGCTGTCCGGATGGATTACCCAGACGGCCGGCTTGCCGAGATGCGTCACCAGCGCGGCCGACGGCAGCGACACCAGCTGTTCGCTCGCCATCTCAAGCCGCGAGCTGATCGGCGTGCCGAGCGCAAGCGGCCTGTCCTTGTCGTCGATGCGGGCGCGAAGCGAAATGGTGGCGGTCGACGAGTTCACCAGCGGCGCGATCTCGGAAATCTCGGCCTCAAAGGTCTCGCTGCCGTCTTCCAGCGAGCGCACCGCGATCTTGCGCCCGATCATGGCGTCGAGCTCGGGCACCGGCGGCACGTAGAACTGCGCCTCGCGCGCGCCTTCGCGGGCGAGCGTGACCAGCGTCTGGCCGGCAGCCGCCACCTGCCCGGGCTCGCCGCTTCTTTGCGTGACGATGCCGGTCACGGTCGCGCGCAGGGTCATGTCGGCCAGCGCCTGCCGCGCCTTGGCAAGCTGCGCCTCGGCCTCATCGACGGAGGCGCGCGCCGCCATCAGCTCCTGCTCGGCGTTTTCAAGCGAAGCGCGCGTCGTTGCCCCGCGCTCGACGAGGCCGCTCAGGCGGTCATAGACTGACTGCGCCTGGGTAAGCTGCGCGGTGGCCGCGGCCGATTGCGCGCTCGCAGCCCCCAGCGCCGCATGCGCCTGCGTCGGGTCGAGCTCGGCGATAACGTCGCCTTCCTTCACCCTGTCGCCGACATCGACATTGATGGAAACGATGCGCCCCGCGCTCTTGAACGCGAGCGGCACGACGTCGGCCGCCTCGACCGTGCCGGTCAGCTCCAGCGCTGAGACCGCCGACTCATAGCGGGCGACGATCTCTTCAACCGACAGCGGCCCGCCGGCGTAAAGCGGCGTGGCAAGAGCAAGGGCAAGGCCAAGCGACATGAATGCAGACGAGCGTCTCGGGCGCATGTCAGGCTTCCTTTTTGCGATAGGCATCATGCCGGGCCTGGGCGCGGGCGATCAGGCTGTCTTCGGCAAAGGCGGGGATGGTAAGGTCGATGGCGGCAATCGTCTCCGCCCGCTCGGGGCCAAGCCCCAGCGCGCGCAGGATCGCGGCGACCGTGCCGCGGATATAGGCTTCGGGCTCGAGCGGCGCGGTCTGGCGCATGGCAAGCCGCAGCATGCCGGCGCGCAGCATGCCGAGCACCATGTCGGCGGTAAGCCCAGTGTCGCCCTTCACGAACGTGCCGCTCGCCATGCCCAAATGAAGCTGCTGGTTCAGCCCGTCGCTGATCTCGCGCATCAGCGCCTCGGCGTTGAGGCTGCGCGCGCCCATGAACAGGCCGAGCACCGGATAATGCAGCGCGGCCGACAGCACCGTCGTTGCGCCAAGCGCCACCGCGCCGTCCGCGCTCTCGCTGCCGGCGATGACGTTTTCGGTATAGGCGACGAGCTCATCGGCGAGGTCCTCGCAGATTGCGTCGCAGAGTTCGTCATTGGTGCGGAAATGATTGTAAAAACTGCCGCGCGACACGCCGGCCGCCTCGATGACCTGGCCGATCACCGCCGCGTTCACGCCCTGCTCGGCAAAAACGAGGATGGCGCTTTCGATCAGCCGCCGGCGCATCTGCTCGCGCCGCAGCTTTGCGGTGCGGGAACGATGATCCTCCGCGGCGCCTTCCGGCCCCGCGTCCGTCTCGATGTCGGTTGATGTTGGTCCGCTACCGCTCATGCGGGGAAGATAGGACGATCATCTTCTTCTGGCAATGACAAAAGTGTCATTCTGACAAAAGTGTCAGTCGAGATCTTCCTCCGGTTCCAGCATCTCGATCAGGCTGGCGATCCGGGTGCCGGGGAGGGGACGGCCCTCGCCCATGAGGGCCTCGTCATTGTTCAGCCAGTTGAACGCCTCGCGCAACTCGGCAACGCTTGCCCCCGTCGCGATCAGCTCCGCGGCGAGGTCCTGATCGACCGGCCCGAGCACGGCAACGATGTCGTCATAGGTCATGATGCCTTCTCCCGCTGAAAACCGAGGTCCTTCTGAGGAGATAGGGGCTTTGCCGGGTTTTCCAACCGCTGCGGGGGGGTGGGCAAGGCTTGCGACAGCGGCGTGCTTCGGGCTATCTGGGGCGCATTCATCCGGACCCGGTGAAATTCCGGGTGGCTCTTCCGGCCGCCGATCCGCCGGACATTCCAGAACTGCAAGGCGACGGGCGCGCTTCCGGCGCGGCCCGGCACTCCAATATTCCCATGATTACAAGCAAAATCCGGCGCGAGTGGTTCTCGAACGTGCGGGCCGACATCCTTGCCGGCATCGTCGTCGCGCTCGCCCTCATTCCCGAGGCAATCGGCTTTTCGGCGATCGCCGGCGTCGACCCGCGCGTCGGCCTCTATGCCTCGGTCGTCATCGCCATCGTCATCTCGTTTGCCGGCGGACGCCCGGCGATGATCTCGGCGGCGACCGCCGCGACGGCGGTGCTGTTCGGCACGCTGGTGCGCGAGCACGGTCTGCAATACCTTCTCGCGGCCTCAATCCTTGCCGGCGTCATCCAGATCGTTGCGGGCTGGCTGCGGATCGGCCAGGTGATGCGCTTCGTCTCACGCTCGGTGATGACCGGCTTCGTCAATGCGCTGGCGATCCTGATCTTCATGGCGCAGTTGCCCGAGCTGATCGGCGTAACATGGCAGACCTATGCGCTGATCGCCTTCGCGCTCGCCATCATCTACCTCTTTCCGCGCGTGACGAAGGCGGTGCCGTCGCCGCTGGTGGCGATCATCGCCGTCACCGCCTTCATGCTCTGGCAGGGCATTGATGTGCGCACCGTCGCCGACCTTGACGAGCTGCCGGATGCGCTGCCCCTGCTGCTCTTGCCCGACGTTCCGCTCAACCTCGACACGCTTCTCATCATCCTGCCGACCTCCGTCGCGGTGGCGGCCGTGGGCCTGCTCGAAAGCCTGCTCACTGCCTCGATCATCGACCAGATGACCGACACGCGCAGCGACAAGAACCGCGAGAGCATCGGCCAGGGCCTCGCCAACATCGCTTCCGGCCTGTTCGGCGGCATGGCCGGCTGCGCCATGATCGGCCAGTCGGTTATCAACGTGAAGTCGGGCGGACGCACCCGCCTGTCGACCTTCACCGCCGGCGCGTTCCTGCTGTTCCTGCTGATGGTGCTCGGCGACCTCGTCGGCCTGATCGCAATGCCCGCGCTGGTCGCGATCATGATCATGGTATCGATCGGCACCTTCAACTGGAAGTCGCTCACTGACCTTGCCCGCCATCCGCGCCGCTCGAGCCTCGTCATGCTGGCAACCGTCGTCACGGTTGTCGCGACCCGCAACCTTGCGCTCGGCGTCGGTATCGGCGTGCTTCTGTCGGGCCTGTTCTTCGCCTGGAAAGTCGCACAGATCTTCCGCGTGACCTCGACGCTTTCGGCGGACGGGCGCCGGCGCGACTACCAGGTCGTCGGCCAGCTGTTCTTCGCCTCGGCCGACGAGTTCCTTGCCGCCTTTGACTTTGCCGAGGACATCGACGAGGTCGTCATCGACGTCACCGGCGCGCATATCTGGAACCTGACGGGCGTCAACGCCGTCGACAAGGCCGTGTTAAAATTCCGCAAGAACGGCATCCACGCCACCGTCACCGGCCTCAACGATGCGAGCGCCACGATCATGGACAAGTTCGCGCAGCACAACCGCCCCGACGCCATCGAGCGGGTGCTGGGGCATTGAGAAGGTGAGGGGAGTAGGGGGAGTAGGCGAGTAAGTGAATAGGGGCCCCCGGAGGCTTAGGGAGGCTGGGCAGTTGCCAAGGATCAGTTTTTAAGAAGAACCTTCGATAACGAGCCGTGCCCGGCAGGAGGGCGCGCGCCTGCCGCTTCCTCGGCAACAACCTCATTGCCGATGGATGAGGGAGACGGGGGAGACAAAAGCAGAGGCAGAGAACCGCGGTCACCCGCGCGAGCGTCAACGTTCAGGCATGGACCCTCGGATCAAGCCCGAGGGTGACGAGCGGGGATGCTGAGGTAAATCGCGAGGGCACAGGCGAACCCGAAGCGTCGCTACACAGGCGAACCCGAAGCGTTGTTACCCCCAACATCCCCTGCCTCTCCGCTTCGTCATGCCACGGCTTGACCGTGGCATCCAGGCCGGACCGCCTCGGCCAGATGAAGCGATAGGGAGAAGGTGAGCAGACCGAGATCCACCTGAAATATTTTGTGTAGGGAACATTATCCTGCTTCGCCAGTTGCGCAGCCAATTGCGGGACAAACCGCAGGCTGGAGGAAGCGATGCAAGGAAGTTACAGGCAAGGCCCGGCAGAAACGCACGGGGCCGAAGATATCTGGCCGTCCGAAGACACCGAGACCCAACTCATTCCCGACAATGACGCCCCTCAAGGTGGCGAAGCCGCCTGGCAGCTCACGGAGCGCTGGGCGAAGCGCACGCTCGAAAAGCGCGCGCTCGACCGCAGCGTTCCGTGCGACGACGTCTTCTGGTCGTGGGCCGCGCCCCGCCAATAGACGTCACGTGCTTCCGGCATGAAGCCGGGAGAAAATACCCTGATCCTGTGAACGCCTCGGCGCCGGCCTTACCCACCGGCGCCGTTTTTTGATGCCCCAGGAACGGAGGCATGGACCAGTCAGAAACCGCCGGCCGCCAGGCTGTCGGTTCCATAACAGAGCTTACGCGATTTTTGCGTCCGCCATCCCCACCCGGCCAGGACTCCACCCTCCACCGAACGCACGGCTTGAGCTTTTGCGCGCATATGCGAGGCTGGCCGAAGATTTCGCAGCCATCCGCCGTCGGGGGAGCCGGAACGCATGCCAAAGCCTCAGCTGGTGGTTCTTGGAGCAAGCGGCAATGCGCTCGATGCGCTCGATGCGCTGCAGGCCGGGCACGAGATCGTCGCCTTCGTCGATGATGACCCGGCGCGCCATGGCGAGATGATCGACGGCGTGGCGATCCGCCCCCGCGCGGTGCTGGGCGACTATCCCGACGCTAAGGTGGTCGCCCTGATCGGCTCGGAAAAGAGTTTCGCCCGCCGCGAGGAGATCATCGCCGGGTTTGGCGTGCCGGCCGGGCGCTTCGCGACGATCGTCCATCCGCGCGCGCATGTCTCGCGGCAGGCAAGGCTCGGGCGCGGCACGGTGGTGCTTGCGGGCGCGACGATCCCCTCCAATGCGCGCCTCGGCGATCACGTGCTGGTGCTGCCCAATACGGTGATCCACCACGACGCGGTGATTGAGGATTTCTCCATCATCGGCGCGGGCGTGATCATTGCCGGCCACGTGCGCATCGGCAAGAGCTCCTATGTCGGCAGCGGCAGCACGATCAAGAACGGCATCACCCTCGGCCCGAAAAGTCTCGTCGGCATGGCAGCCAACGTGACCAAGAGCTTTGGCGAGAACGTGGTTCTGGTGGGAAATCCCGCACGGGAGATGAAGCGGTAAAGCTTCGCGTCGTCCGCACCATCCGCGAACTTCCTTAACCTCCAGCAATTTCCTCCTTCCGCTCGGGAACATCCGCTTCCTCAACCTGTTCGGGGGGCCCCGGCAGCCTGCGCGCCGGTAGCATCCGACGAAAAGACCACAAGACAACGACAAAAAATTTCCCGTCTCAGGCGAGGTTGAGCGTGTTGCAGCAGTCCAGAGGTTCCGGTTTCTCTGAAAGTTCCCCTCAAGGCCCGCAAGGGTCCGCAGCGGGCGGGTCCGAAGCGCAAGGTTCCGCGCAGCGCCTCAGGGACGACGAAGCCCCGCCCCGATTACTGTTCGTCACCTCCGAGATGACCGATTTCGTCAAGGTCGGCGGCCTTGGCGATGTCTCTTCGGCGCTGCCGCGCGCGCTGCGCCAGACCAACGACATCCGCGTTCTCATTCCCGGCTACCGGCAGGTCACGCAGGGCCGCGACATCACCGAGGTGGCGCGTCTTTCGGCCTTCGCAGGGCTTCCCGCCTGCAGCCTCGGCCGCATCGACATGCCCGACGGGCTGGTGATCTACGTGCTCCTCTGCCCCGACCTGTTCGACCGCGAGGGCACGCCTTACGCCGACGCCGCCGGCACCGACTGGGCCGACAATGACGTGCGCTTTGCGCGGCTGAGCTTTGCCGCGGCCGAGATCGCATGCGGCGTGCCGGAGCTCGGCTGGCAGCCCGACCTCCTCCACCTCAACGACTGGCCGTCGTCGCTGGCCCCGGCTTACCTGGCCTGGCGCGGCCAGGCGGTGCCGAGCGTGCTGACCGTCCACAATCTCGCCTATCAGGGCCTCTTCCCGCGCGAGCGGCTGCCGATCCTCGGTGTGCCGGATGCCTCGTTCCAAATGGAGGGCGTCGAGTTCCACGGCAATCTGTCGTTCCTGAAAAGCGGCATCTACTATTCCTCGCATGTGACGACGGTGAGCCAGACCTACGCGCGCGAGATCACCACGCCGGAATTCGGCTGCGGCCTCGAGGGCCTGTTGCAGACGCGCGCCAGCCAGCACGCGCTGACCGGCATTCTGAACGGCGTCGACGAGAGCTGGGATTCAAGCCGCGATCCAAGCCTTCCCGCCGCCTTTTCCAGCAGCAACCTGAAGGGGCGCGCCGTCAATGCGGCGCAGGCGCGCGAGGCGTTCGGATTGGGCGTGTCGCGCGGGCCACTGTTTGCCATCATCTCGCGGCTCGTCCACCAGAAGGGCATCGACCTTGCGATCCGCGCGGCGGAAGACTTCGTCCAGAAGGGCGGGCAGCTGGCGGTGACCGGCCAGGGAGATCCCGCGCTCGAACAGGCGATGCTGGACCTTGCCAAGCGCCACCCGGGCAAGGTCGGCGTCCGCATCGGCTTCAACGAGGCCGAGGCGCGCTGCCTGTTTGCCGGCAGCGATTTTCTGCTGATGCCGTCTCGCTTCGAGCCGTGCGGGCTCTCCCAAATGTATGCGCAACGCTATGGGTCCCTTCCCGTCGCCTACCGCACCGGCGGCCTTGCCGACACCATCGAGGATGGCGAAACGGGTTTTCTGTTCCAGGAGATGACGCTGTCGGGACTGATGGACGCGGTGATGCGCGCGCTCGGCACCTACGCCTCGCGCCAGGCACTGTCGCGCATGCGCAGAAAGGCGATGGCGCGGCCGTCCAACTGGCTGCACTCCTCGCGCCGCTACAACCACGTCTACGAGGGGTTGCTGGCAACGAGGTGAGCCGCCCCCTGCCCGCACCTTCACGGAACAATCCGCGCCCGCGCGATGTTGGCATCAGGAACACGGCTGTCGAGGGGCCGAGCTGAAAGGAATGACTTATGGCTGAACTATCCTGGCTGCTGGTTGTGGCAGGCGGCGCCGCCCTTATGGGGCTGGTGATTGCCTATGCGCTCATCAACCGCCGCCGCCTCACCGCGCCCGAACGCGCCCGCCGCGACGCCAAGGTGGACCGGCTGTATGAGGAAGAGACGCCGGAGGCGGTAGGGGCTGTGGTGCGATTGCTCTGAACCTTCCGGGCGGCTACGCGTCTGCCCCTTCCACCATGCTTCGCATGGTCCCCCTCCCCCATAAAATGGGGGAAGATCCGCCGCGGCGCTGCGGGTGCTGGATCCGAACCGCCGGGGAGCGGCAGGTTGCGCGTTCTCACCCGTCGGCAAGACGTCTCGGTTCAGGCATGGATCGTCGGGTCAGGCCCGACGATGACGACGTTGAAACGCTATTGGCAAATCGTTGACCCGAACGGTTGAAGCGGCACTGCCATCCTGCCCCCTCCAACCTCCAGCCTTCGTCATGGCCTCGGCTTGGCCGTTTCCACTTCGTGGGTCATCGCTGCCAGATATGCGTGCCGCCAATGAAAGGCACGGCCCGGGTCCTCCCCCGCGGCGCGGGGGAGGTGACGCCGAAGGCGGCGGAGGGGGCTCGTGAAATGCCACCTCTGGAGATGTGCGCAGAAAACAAAGACGTCCGAGATGCCCCGCTCCGTCACGCCCCCTCCACCATGCTTCGCATGGTCCCCCTCCCCCACATGTGGGGGAGGATCCGCGGTGTGGGGACTGCGACGGCGGGCGATCAGGATAAAGAGCGGCGACATCAATTAACCGCCATACGTTGAGAGTGTTTCCGCCCTCGCCTCACGCCACCTCCCTGACCCTTCGCGCGTTCTGGAATGGCCCGTGCGGGATTTCCGGCGGCGCGAAACTGTCGGCATTGGCGCGGTCCCAGCGGCTGTACCATTCGGCAAGCTCCGGAATTTCCTCCTCGCTGAGGAGAAAACCTTCCGGCAGGTACGGATAAGCCTCGTTGCCGTCCAGAAACTCGTTTTCCTTCTGCCGGAACATGAAGTGATACGGCATGAAGTCGCTCGGGTTGCTGAGGCCGGCCGCCCCTGCGATCTCGCCCAGCGCCTTCATCGTGTTGCGGTGGAAGCGCGCGACGCGCTCGGCCTTGTCGCCGGTGTCGAGCGCGCGCTGGCGCGTCGGGTCCTGGGTGGCGATGCCGACCGGGCAGCGATTGGTGTGGCACGACTGCGCCTGGATGCAGCCGATGGCGAACATGAAGCCGCGCGCGGCGTTGCACCAGTCGGCGCCGAGCGCGATCGCGCGGGCGATGTCGAAGGCCGACACCACCTTGCCGGCCGCGCCGATGCGCACCTGGTTGCGCAGGCCCGCGCCCCGCAGCGTGTTGTGGACGAAGGTCAGCCCCTCCAGCATCGGCATGCCGACGCGGTTGGCGAATTCGACGGGCGCCGCGCCCGTGCCGCCTTCCGCGCCGTCGACGACGACGAAGTCGGGCACGATGCCGGTCTTCAGCATCGCCTTGACCATGCTCATGAATTCGCGCCGGTGGCCGATGCACAGCTTGATGCCGACCGGCTTGCCGCCGGAAAGCTCGCGCAGCTGGCCGACGAATTCCATCAGGCCCTTCGGCGTCGAAAAGGTGCTGTGCGCGGGCGGCGACACGCAGTCGATGCCCATCGGAATGCCGCGCGCCTCGGCGATCTCCGGGGTGATCTTCGCCGCCGGCAGCATGCCGCCATGGCCGGGCTTGGCACCCTGGCTGAGCTTGATCTCGATCATCTTGATCTGCGGGTCGACGGCGAGCGCGCGGAACTTTTCCGGCGAGAACGAGCCATCGTCGTTGCGGCAGCCGAAATAGCCGGAAGCCACCTGGAAGATGAGGTCGCCGCCGCCGGCGCGGTGATAGCGGCTGATGCCGCCCTCGCCGGTGTCGTGGGCAAAGCCGCCCTTCGCCGCGCCCTTGTTGAGCGCAAGGATCGCGTTGGCCGACAGCGAACCGAAGCTCATCGCCGAAATGTTGAGAAGCGAGGAGCTGTAGGGCTGCTTGCAGTCCGGCCCGCCGATGGAAACGCGAAAGTCGGTGTCGGTGATGTGGAGCGGCGCGGCCGAGTGGGTCAGCCACGCATAGCCCGACGAATAGACGTTCTCGATGGTGCCGAACGGGCGCTTGTCCTCCTCGCCCTTGGCGCGCTGGTAGACGAGCGCGCGCTGCTGGCGCGAGAACGGCAGCTCGTCGTCGTCGCCTTCGATCATGTACTGGCGGATTTCCGGACGGAAGCTCTCGAGCATAAAGCGCAGGTGCCCGACGACCGGATAGTTGCGCAGGATCGAGTGGCGGCGCTGGCAAACGTCATGGACGCCGAGGCCAAACAGCGCCCCGGTCACCACCGACGCAATGAGCCACCAGGGCTCCAGCACGGAAGCGGCGAGGAAGACGACGGTCGCGGCGCCAAGGCCGGTGAAGATCGCGAAACGGGGGAAAGCCTGGACGAAGTTGCGCATGAGACCCGGTTTTGGTTCGGCAAGCGAACGGAACTGGTGATGAATTGGGTACCCGAAGACCCAACCAGTTATAGCCGGGAAGAAAGGGTTGTCGAGGGAGTGTGCCCTGCGGTGCCAGCGGGTGATCGTGGAGCGGCGAGAGCACTGCGATTGAGACCGGGGGCAGTCCCGGAGGGGGCGGTGTTCCCGGGATGTCCCAAGGCGTTCGAACGGTTCCTACCCCCACCCCTAACCCCTCCCCACAAGGGGGAGGGGAATTTTGGTTGGGGCAAAGCTGGTATGGATTGTTTGGGACGCCGAACACACGCCGGTCAAGCGCCACCCCGCCCCTGACGCCTCCTCACAAGGTGGAGGGGGACTCTGGCCCGGACAAATCTGATGGTCTTGTTCAGGGAGACATAAATGGGAGTTCCTCGGCGACGGCCTTCCGGAGAGAACCCCTGAAGACGTCAAACGCCGTTCGCCCGCGCACCCCGTCGAAGGAACCCCACCCCTAACTGATGCGATCTGTGCTTCCGGCGCGGTGCTACCAGCGGCTCACGGGCGGTGCGTATGTATATAAGCGATCGCTCACGAAGTGACACCTGCGCGACTGATCCAGCCGGATCCTCCCCCACTTGTGGGGGAGGAGGACCATGCGAAGCATGGTGGAGGGGGCGTAACGGAGTGGGGCATCGCGGAAGTCTTCGTTTTCTGCGCCCGCTTCCGCAGGCAGCATTTCACGCGCCCCCTCCGCCGCCTTCGGCGTCACCTCCCCCGCGCTGCTGGGGAGGATCCCGGGGGGGGGGCACCAAGCTAGGAGAAAGCGCAGAGGAAAGACGAAAATCACGGCGGCGGCGCAACTCACTCCGCATCCGCTCCTTCCGCCGCGCCCCTTCTTTCCCTACCCCACCTGCTTCTTCTTCCGCGCCAGCGGCTTCTTCACCGTCTCGCGGCTGCCTTCGGCGGGTTCCTGCGAATGCTGCGCGCCGGGTTGCGGCTCGTCCGGCTCCTGGCCAAGGCGAAAACCTTGTCGCGGACACCGAAGCCGCTCAAAGCCGCAGTGCCTGTCAAACTCCGGGCTATAAAGCCGCTGACGAAGGCTGAGTCGCCTGAGATGATCAACATTCCCCTCCCCCTTGTGGGGAGGGGTTAGGGGTGGGGGTGCACCAGGCCAAGAGCACGCAGGTAAGACGAAAATCCCCGCACTGGCGCCCCCTCCGCCTTCCGCTCCTCCCCTCACCCCACCTGCTTCTTCTTTCTCGCCAGCTGCTTCTTCACCGTCTCGCGGCTGCCTTCGGCGGGTTCCTGCGAATGCTGCGCGCCGGGTTGCGGCTCGTCAGGCTCCTGGCCGACGGCAAGGCCGATCGTCTCGGTGACCGCGTCCTTCAGGCCGGCAGCGTCCTCCTCCTCCATCTCGATCTCGCGCCGCGCCTGTTCCCAGTTGTCCTTCTCCTCCCCCTCGCGCCTGCCTCCCCGCTCCCAGATCTCGTGGGCGCGGATGCGGATGCGTTCTTCCCGGTCGATGTCTGTCATCGTCGATGGTCCTGGCTTGCCTCGAAAACCATCCCAACTGCGATCGCGCGGTTTTGTTCTGGAGGATGATGCAGCCTTCGCCTCGCCCCCCATTCCCCCGCCGCAGGCGATTTCACCGGCCAGGCGGAACAATGGCCCTGCACGCCCGTTGGTAGGGTCCGGAACACCGGCCCGAATTTCTCAAGAAAAAGGAAAACAAGAATGGCCAAGGAAAAGACCCTGGAAGATCTGTTCCACGACACCCTCAAGGACATCTACTACGCCGAGCGCAAGATCCTGAAGACGCTGCCGAAGATGCAGCGCGCCGCTCAGTCGGACGAGCTCAAGGCCGCGTTCGAGAAGCACCGCGAGGAGACTGAGGGCCAGATCGAGCGCCTGCAGCAGGTGTTCGAGATTTTTGGCAAGCCGGCCCGCGGCAAGACCTGCGACGCGATCGAGGGCATCATCTCCGAGGGCGAGGAGATCATGGACGAGTTCAAGGGCACCGCTGCGCTTGACGCCGGCCTGATCTCGTCGGCCCAGGCCGTCGAGCACTACGAGATCACCCGCTACGGCACGCTGCGCCGCTGGGCGCAGGAACTCGGCCTCAACGATGCGGTTGCCCTCCTCGAGCAGACCCTTGAGGAAGAAAGCAAGACCGACACGGATCTCACCGCGCTCGCGGACGCTTCCGCCAATCAGCGCGCCAAGGCCGCCTGACCCCGAAAAGGCGCGGCCCCGGCCGCGCCGCTTTCCAGCCTGGCGGACGAGTTTTGCGCCGCCAAAGGGTCAAACGGGGGAAAAAGTACACGAAAAGTGGTGTCAGGACGCCACACCAGCGCAAAATTGCCGGAATTTCCGGCGTTTGCTGGTGGGGTACTTGAACCGCGCGCGATTCGCTGAAATATCAAAGCAGGGGTGGCCGTACGACAGTGGGGCAGGAAATGCCGAAACTGAATAAATCAGGCATCCAGGATAGCCAGGCTTCAGGCAACAAGAGCAGCCCGGCGCAAGGCGAAGGCGAGTTCGAGTTCCTCCTGCGCGAGATCGAGAAGGAACCTATCCCCGAACGTCTTCTGGACCTCGCCCTCAAGCTGCAACGCGCCCTCGCCGCGCGCAGGGAGCATCCCTCGTCTGAGAAGGACTCGCAGCATCAGGGACGGTAGTCGGAGCACCGGACACGTTCCTTTGGATATGTGTCTACTGCGCAATATCCGTTCAGTTGGATCTCGTTAACACGCCTCGCACCGCTCACATTGTTCGCTTTAGCAACTTGTGAAACGCACATGGTGAATTGGTGACCTCATCTTCCCCTTGCTCCCCGTCTTCCGGGGCCTTCTTGCGCCGCGATGTCCAGCCGCGCTTGACTACCTTCTGAATAATTTTCCCCGCCCTTATTTACCTAGCCACTTGTAACTCATTTCCGTCTTCTTTATTAGCACTCCCGCGAGCCGTATGGCACCCTTGCCATCACGCTCGTAAAATCTCACCCGCTTCGATATTTCCCTCAAAATGACTCTTAAATGGCTGGGCGGACGCGTCGATTCATCAAGCGCATCCTGATCTGCAGTGATCCGCTGATGACAAAGGAAAAAGAACAATATTCCAACCGACGTTGGCTTTTCGATATCACCTCCCGCCCAATCAGTATGGCCACGGGAATTCAACCGCAGAGCTTCTTCTCGTCCCTTACGCAATCAAGTGCATTTAATAGGAAAAAGTTCTTTTCTCTTAGCGAGATTACTTTAAATATTGACGAAACCCAATTTTATTTTGATGATGCACTTATTTCGGTTTCATCAATTGAGTACCTTACTAAACACATTAACCCGCAATCAGATATTCTAATTGGATATGAACTATCGGCGCAGACGAGGCGTCTGCTTAGTCGGGCTGGGATAATATATATCGACATATGGCTTCATCCAATTCGATTTCTTGACGATATACTTTTTGCGTTCAGCTCTAATTCAGCTGCGATCAGGCGACGACTGTTTTCATTCAATGTACCTTCCGCAACATTCTATCTGTACGCCGATCGTATAAAGGTCATGGGGTACAAAGGCTGGCGACGGGATGAGCTTAAGATTCCGCCGTCATCTGCACTCTTTGTTGGCCAAATGCTAAACGACAAATCGGTGTGTCGGGACGGCAAGATGCTTTCCGTCTTGGATTTCCAATCCGATTTCCGACGTTTGGCAGCAGATCATCAACAGGTCTACTATAGCCGGCACCCTTATCTTCGAAAGGGGGATGAAAAAATCCTTTCCTTCCTGAAGACGTTTCCAAATGTGCAGCTAACCGAATTGCCAGCATATCGACTTCTCTCGTCCAATAATATACGGACTGTGATGGGAGTTTCTTCGTCCGTCCTGACTGAGGCGCTCTATTTTGGGAAGACTGTCAAAACTCTCTTTAAGCCGGTGATACCCCTTTCCGATGTCTATTCAGAAGAAAGCTATGCTTCCATTTATCAAGATTTTGTGAGTCCGCATTTTTGGGCGGACGTCTTGTCTTCTGTTACCCCCTCGGTGAGCAAATCTCGAATCCAGTTTATCGACACCAAAGATAAGCTCCGCGATATGCTCGGCTTCTATTGGAATTACAAGGAAGTCGACAAGGTCGAGGAGATTCGCAGCACAGCAGTTATGAAGAAGCAGCCCGCCATGGAGTCGCCGTGGTCTGCCCCCTGAAAAGTGGTCCTCCCTGAAGTAGGCTATTGAGCCGTAGGAGGACGTTGGAATGCCCCAGAAGAAGCATAGACCTGAAGAGATCGTGGCGAAGCTGCGCCAGGTTGATGTTCTGTTGTCACAAGGCCGGTCAGTTGGCGAAGCGGTTCGTTCGATCGGCGTGACACAGTTCACGTATTACCGCTGGCGCAAGGAGTTCGGCGGCCTGAAGGGTGACCAGGTGAAGCGGCTGAAGGAGCTCGAGAAAGAGAACGACCGGCTGCGCAAGGCTGTGTCGGACCTGACGCTCGAGAAGCTGATCCTGAAAGAGGCCGCCTCGGGAAACTTCTGAGCCCCGCCCGTCGTCGGCGGTGCGTCGACCATGTCGTGGCGAAGTTCTCCGTGTCGGAGCGCTTTGCCTGCAAGGTTCTCGGCCAACACCGCTCGACCCAGCGCAAGAAGCCGCATGGCCGAGCCGATGAGGATGCGTTGACGGCTGATATCATCCGGCTTGCTTCCCGGTATGGCCGTTATGGCTATCGCAGGATCACGGCGATGCTGCGGTCCGAGGGCTGGAGGGTGAACGCCAAGCGTGTCGAACGAATCTGGCGGCGGGAGGAGCTGAAGGTTCCCCACAAGCAACCGAAGAAGGGGTCGCCTCTGGCTGAATGACGGATCGTGCGTCCGGCTGCGGCCCGAGCACCCTAACCATGTCTGGTCCTATGACTTCGTCGAGGGTCGGACCCACGATGGCAGGAGATTCCGCATGCTCAACATC
>Ga0180222_1000649_pt1 | contig 47708 bp, 43 predicted proteins | sample eDN5th37CKraftOP_FD_151336 | JGI IMG/M metagenome (GOLD analysis project Ga0180222, IMG submission 151336) | Enriched Organic Plus compost microbial communities from Emeryville, California, USA - eDNA 5th pass 37_C Kraft OP (version 2) (version 2) ...
GTTCCTTCAGGTCGAAGGGCTTCGGCAGATATTCGTAGGCGCCGCGTTCAGAGGCGCGGATCGCGGTCATGAACGTGTTCTGCGCGCTCATGACGATGATCGGCAGTTCCGGCCGCAGCTTCTTGATGCGGGGGATCAGCTCGAACGCGTTTTCGTCCGGCATCACCACGTCGGTGATGACGAGGTCACCCTCGCCCTGGCTGACCCATCGCCACAACGTCGCTGCATTGCTGGTTGAGCGCACCTCGTAGCCGGCGCGCGACAAAGCCTGATTCAGCACCGTTCGAATTGCAGCGTCGTCGTCTGCGACAAGAATATTTCCGGCAGGCATTGCCATCAGCCTCGGCCACTCATTGTGCTTGCGTCTCCGTCTCTGCTGGCTTCCCCGGCGTACCCGGATCGGAACCGTTTCCGGCATACATCGGCATCAGGACGCGGAAGACCGTGTGCCGGGATTGAGATTCGCATTCGATAATGCCGCCATGGTCGCCAATGATCTTCGCAACCAATGCAAGTCCGAGGCCAGATCCGGTCGCCTTCGTGGTGACGAAGGGGTCGAACAGATGCGGCAAAAGGTCGGCAGGTACCCCCGGCCCGTTGTCCTTGATGCAGAATTCCATGGGCAGCGACACGCGGGACCGGCTGCCCGGCAGCGTCAGGCGCACGCCCGGTCGGAACGCCGTGGTCATGTGGATCTCGCCGTCGATCGCGCTCTCGCCGATCGACTCCGCCGCGTTTTTCACGAGGTTGAGGAATACCTGGATCAGCTGATCCCGGTTGGCGAGGACCGGGGGCAACGAGGGGTCGTAGTCCTCGACAAAACGGATGTGGCGGGCAAAGCCCGACTGGGCGAGCCGCTTCACATGCTCCAGCACCGCGTGGATGTTGACCGGGGCGCGCTCGACCGGCCGCTCGTCCGCAAACACCTCCATGCGGTCGACCAGTTTCACGATGCGATCGGCCTCGTCGCAGATCAGCCGGGTCAGCGTGCGATCCTCGTCGGCGGCGGATTGTTCGAGCAGCTGCGCCGCGCCCCGGATGCCGGACAACGGGTTTTTGATCTCGTGAGCGAGCATCGAGGCCAAGGCGCTGACCGAGCGCGCCGCGCCGCGATGCGTCAACTGGCGGTCCATCTTGTCGGCGATGGTGCGCTCCTGAAGCATCACAACGACGTGGCCATCGCGTTCCGGCAGCGGCGCGACGTAGAGATCGACGATGTGTTCGCCGGGATTGCGCGGTGTCGACAGGTCAACGCGATATTCATTCACGGCGCCGCCGTGTTCGCGGACCTGATCGACCAGCGAAAGCAGCGGACTGCCGAAGGGAATGAGCTCCCGCAGGAAATGCCGCTTGAGCAGCGGCACCGAGACCTCGAAGAAGCTCTCCGCCGCCACATTGGCATCGACGACCTTGCCGTCCGGCGCGATCACCACGACCGGCAGCGGCAGGGCGTTGACCACGGCCTCGGGTGTGCTGGCATTCGTCAGAGTGCGCAGGTTCATGCCGCAGCCCTCAATGCTTTGCGGTCGCCCCGCGTTTGCTGGAGAGCCATGAAAGCGCAATAAGCCATGTCCAGGAGGCGCAGCGTCTCCTGCGGGGTGTCGGCGGTCAGCACCTGCGCCCGCCATGACTTGACGACCTCAGCGGACGCGCCGGCGGTTTCGCCTGCGACGTCGATGGCCGCGGCCAGATGTTTGCGGGCATGGCGACGTCCGATCTCGACACCGTGATGCGAAACCATCTCCTCGTAGAGCGCATGCGAGAGCGCATGCTGCTCGCCGAGCGGAGGATCGGCAGCGATCGCTCCCTCGTCCAGGTGACGCGCTATCTGGCCCGGCAGCCATGGCCGCCCGAGCGCAGCACGCCCGACCATCACGAGATCGGCGCCCGATTGTGCAAGCGCGGTCGTCGCATCCTCGGTATTGGCGATGTCGCCGTTCACCACGACGGGAATGCGGACCGCATCCTTGACGGCGCGCACCGCGCGCCAGTCCGCCCTGCCCTTGTAGAACTGATTGCGGGTGCGGCCATGCACCGTCACGAGCCGGACGCCAGCGCCCTCGGCGCGACGGGCAAGCTCGGGTGCATTCATGCAGTCGCGATCCCAGCCGAGCCGCATTTTGAGCGTCACGGGCACCGACACCGCCCCGACCGTCGCTTCGATCAGCGTCATGGCGTGATCGAGATCACGCATCAAGGCCGAGCCGGATTGTCCATTGGTGACGTGCTTCGCCGGACAGCCCATGTTGATGTCGATGATCGCAGCGCCGGCGGCTTCGGCCATGCGCGCGCCCTCGGCCATCCAGTGCGCTTCGCAGCCGGCGAGCTGAATGGCGTGAATCGCAACGCCACTGCCGTCGGCGCGCAGTACCGCATCGCGCCGCTGCTCGGCGAGCTTTGACGTTGCCACCATCTCGGATACGACCAGACCCGCGCCGAGGCGTTCGCAGAGCCGCCGGAATGGCGCGTCCGTGACACCGGACATCGGAGCCAGTACGACAGGGTTCGGCAGGTCCTGACGGCCGATCGCGATTTTCACATTGGCGCTCATAACGGCAGGATATGCACAAACTTTAGGCTGCGAGACCAGTGCATAGAGTTTAGCCAAATTCAGGAAACTGACAAGTGCTGCACTGCAAAAATAGGATTACAATATGTGCACGTTCGATCACAATAAGGCAGAGGTAGTGCAGTAGTCCGATGAGCAGTTGTTCTGCCGTAATCGTCGCCGCTGGCCGCGGACACCGCAGCGGTGAAGGAATTCCCAAGCAATACCGTCCCGTCGCAGGCCAATCCGCGCTCAGGCGCAGCCTGTCGTTGTTGTCGGAGACTTGCTCGCCCGCACAGCTCCAGGTGGTCATCCACCCCGACGACCGTTCGCTCTACGACAACGCCGTCGAGGGTCTTGATCTGCCCCCACCCGTGGCCGGTGGCGCGACCCGTCAGGCCTCCGTCCTTGCCGGGCTTGTTGCGCTCGAGCCGAAGAAGCCGAGCCATGTCCTCATCCACGATGCCGCCCGCCCCTTCGCCTCGCCCGCGCTCGTGAGCCGCGCGATCGAAGCCGCGCGCAAGACCGGCGCCGCGGTCCCGGCGCTGCGCGTCGCCGACACGGTCAAGACAGTGGATGCGGATGGCCGCATCACCGGCACCGCGGACCGCGACACCCTGCGGATCGTGCAGACACCGCAGGCCTTTGCCTTCGGCCCGCTCCTCGCCGCCCATCGCAAGGCCGAACAGGCCGGCCGCACCGATTTCACCGACGATGCCGCGCTGATGGAATGGGCCGGTCACACCGTGTCCACCTTCGAAGGCGAAACCGGCAACTTCAAGCTCACCACGGCGGAGGATTTCATGCGCGCCGAAACCATGCTGCACAACCGGTTGACCGATGTCCGCACCGGAATGGGATTCGACGTGCATGCCTTCGGGCCGGGCGATCATGTGACTCTTGGCGGCCTTCGCATCGCGCATGACCGCGGACTATCAGGTCACTCGGACGCCGACGTGGTGTTGCATGCCATCGTTGACGCGATCCTCGGTGCACTCGCGGACGGTGATATCGGCGCACATTTTCCGCCGAGCGATCCGCAATGGAAGGGCGCGACCTCCGATCGCTTTGTGAAATTCGCTGTCGAGCGTTTGGCGAAACGCGGCGGTGTCATTGCGCATCTCGACGTCACGATTGTCAGCGAGGCGCCGAAGATCGGACCGCACCGCGACGCCATGCGTGCACGAATTGCAGAGATCGCGGGTATCGATCCGGGACGGGTCGGTGTGAAGGCCACGACCAACGAGGCGATGGGATTCATCGGCCGGCGCGAAGGCATGGTCGCCTACGCGACGGCAACCATCAGGCTGCCTGCGAGTTGACCGCCATGCTCGATGACGACATTGTCGAAGCGGCCAGGCGGCTTCTCGACATCTGCAGACGCAAGAAGCTCACGGTCGCGACCGTGGAATCCTGCACCGCAGGATTGGTCGCCGGCACGCTGACCGAAGTCCCCGGCACATCGAGCATTCTCGATCGCGGTTACGTCACCTATTCCAATGAAGCCAAGCAGGAGATGGTTGGCGTCTCCGCGGCGACGCTGAAGGCCCATGGCGCCGTCAGCCCGCAGACCGCCGCGGAAATGGTGCGCGGGGCAATGGCGCGCGCTCCCGTCGATCTTGCGGTGTCGGTCACCGGCATCGCGGGACCGGATGGCGGAACGCCGGAAAAGCCTGTGGGGCTTGTCTATTTTGCCGCCGCCTCGCGATCCGGTGCACTCATCCAGGACGAGAAGCGTTTTGGCGATATCGGCCGCGCTGACGTCCGCAAGCAGTCGGTGCTGCAGGCCTTTCGCATGCTGCACGATCTCGCGGAAAGCGAATCGCCACGGTCAGAGCGTAAGTAGATAACCGCGTCAGGCGGTCTTTCGCCCGTACACGGCGTCGGCGCGCCGCTCGAATGCGGTCGCGAAGCGGCGGAACGCGGTATCGAACATCGCGCCCATCAGCATTCCGAGCATGCGGCTTTTGAATTCATACGAGATGTAGAATTTCACCTCGCAGAGCCAGTCCTGCACCGGGTGGAATTCCCAGCGATTTTCCATGCGGCTGAACGGCCCGTCGAGATATTCGACGAGGATCTGCAGGTTGGCGCGATCGAGGGTCGCGCGGCTGCGGAAGGTTTCGCGGATCAGTTTATAGGCCACCGTCATATCGGCGACGATCACGACCACGCCTTCGGCTTCTTCCTTGCGACTGCGCACCTTCATGCCGGCGCAGAGCGGCAGGAATTCCGGATAACGTTCGACATCGGCGACGAGATCGAACATGTCGGACGCGTTGTGCCGGACACGACGTGTCGTGGTGAACTCGGGCATTTCGATTCAGGCTTTCGCTTCACGCGCCGCCTTGAGCGCCGCGAAATCCTCACCCGCATGATGTGACGAACGCGTCAGTGGCGAGGCCGAGACCATCAGAAAGCCCTTGGCATAGGCCACGGTCTCATAGGACTTGAATTCATCAGGCGTGACGAAGCGCACGACCGGATGGTGCTTGCGCGATGGCTGCAGATATTGGCCGATGGTCAGGAAATCGACGTCGGCGCTTCGCAGGTCGTCCATCAATTGCAGAACCTCATTCCGCTCTTCGCCCAGTCCAACCATGATGCCGGACTTGGTGAACATCGCCGGATCGAGTTCCTTCACGCGCTGCAGCAGCCTGATCGAATGGAAATACCGCGCGCCGGGGCGCACCGTGAGATAGCGCGAGGGCACGGTTTCCAGATTGTGGTTGAACACGTCCGGCTTCGCGGCGACGACCTGCTCGAGCGCGCCGTCCTTTCGCAGGAAATCCGGCGTCAGGATCTCGATTGTGGTCGTCGGACAGGAGCGGCGGATCGCCGCAATCGTGCGGGCGAAATGCGCAGCGCCACCGTCGTCGAGGTCGTCGCGGTCGACCGAGGTAATCACGACATGGGACAGCCCGAGCTTGGCCACCGCCTCGGCGACATGATCGGGTTCATGCGGATTCAGCGGGTCCGGCAGCCCGGTCCGGACGTTGCAGAAGGCGCAGGCGCGGGTGCAGGTGTCCCCCATAATCATGAAGGTGGCGTGCTTCTTCTCCCAGCACTCACCGATATTGGGACAGCCGGCCTCCTCGCAGACCGTGACCAGCCGGTTTTCCCGCACGATCTCCCTGGTCGCGGCATAGCCCTTCGAGACCGGGGCCTTGACCCGGATCCAGTCCGGCTTTTGCAGGATCGGGCTGTCAGGCCGATTTGCCTTTTCCGGGTGTCGCGGCCGCGGCTGCGAAATGGTGTCGATGATGACCGTCAAATGAGGGGCCTCAAAAAGCCTGCCGTCCCGGAACCCTAGCCCTGCTTTCTAATTACGTTTTGCCACCATTCACCGCAAGGTCGGTAATGTCCCGGCCCGGCCCTTGGAACATCCGTAAATGACCCGCGACACCGTGACCCGCGAGCCTTTCACACGGCTTCAGTTCGTACGTTTTTTCATGTGCGGGCCGATGTACGTCACCTTCGTTCTGCTGGTGGTCGAAGCCCTGTTGTCGGCGGCGACGACCTGGCTGGTGATCAAGGCCGGACGCGACGTGGCCGAAGGCGGCGGTCAGCTGGTCTATGACCTGATATGGATTCTGGTGGTCCAGTGCGCAGCCTATGCCGCCGGGGCCGTGAGCTGGATTTATGCCGAACGGGCCGGGATGCGCGCATTCGGCCTCTACGTCACGAAATTCGCGCGGGATAACCGCCACTTTCCGACGCTGCTCGGCGACCGCCATGCCCGCGAACAGGTCGAACCGTTCCTCACCGGCGAGACGTTCCACACCATCTATCGCCTGATGTACGAGGTCGAGGGCCAGCTCAAGATCCTGCTGGCGCTGATCTTCAATTCCATCGTGCTCGGAATGGAGATCGATGGTCTCCTTCCCCTCGCCTATGGCACCGTCTTCACTACGTTGATCCTGCTGCAATACCTCGTGCGCAAGCGGGTCACCGAAATCTATCTCGACAGCCAGCGCTGGAATAATCGCGTCACCGCGCATGGCTATACGTTGTGGGACAATGTTTTCGCGGGAAACCGCTACAATCTGCGGCTCTGGTTCGCCGGCTTCAAGGAGCGCGCGCGCGGCTGCCTGCAAGCCGCCATCCGCGTGATCGTCGCGCGCGAGGGTCTGAGCGCCGCCGGTGCAATCTTCGGCCTCACCATAGTGTTCACGACGCTGGCCTATATCGCCTTCCGTGATGCCGGCAATACCGTGCTGCTGATCGGCATGGCGGCGACCTTGCCGCGGCAGATCGACATGACCAACGAGGTGCATCAACTCGCGATCGACTTCAACGACGTGCTCGCGGCCTGGACGCGGGTCGGCGGCATCGCCGACAACATGCGGCCGGAGCCCGATCCGCATTTCAACCGCCGCATCAAGTTCGATCGACTGGTGCTGCGCGAAGGCGGCGAAGTGAAAGTCGTCGGATCGGTCGACGACGCCCTGAGTCTGCTGCTGGCCTCTCCGACCGGGCGGATCAATGTGCGCGGCGGCAACGGCTCGGGCAAGTCGACCTTGCTCGCGGCGCTGAAGGGGGAGGTCAAGAACCGCGCCTATTACTGGCCGACGACCGACCGACTCGCCTTTCAGTTTGCCACCAAGCAACCCGAGGCCGACGAAGACGAGGATGAAGAAGCCCCCAGGCGCCGCAGGCGCAAACCGGGATTCTCGTCGGGCGAGCGGCAGATCAAGTCGCTTCAGGAGATTGTCGCCCATACCGAGGCGCCGATTTACCTTCTCGACGAGTGGGATGCTAATCTTGATGGTCCGAATCGCGCCGCGGCCAATGCGCTGGTCGAAGAATTAGCCTCCCGCGCGCGCGTCATCGAAATTTCACATCGCGACGTCGGATAACCCGCTTGTTATTGCGGCGCACAATATTATATTGCGCCGCAGCATGAAGACTGCTAATCAGGCAGCAAAGGAAAGAAGAAATGAACGACACCAAACGCCCCGCCTGGAACACCAAATACGGTGTGCGGCGAGTCCGTCGGGAGGAGCCGAGCGTCGAGGACGCCATCGCTGCCGCTCAGGGTCTGACGGATGATCGCGACGAGCAGGTCGAAATTGCAGCTTCGCTGATCGGCCTGCCTCAGGAAGAGGTGCGTGCGGCGATGCTGAAGCTTGCGCCCGCCCGCAAGGAGCAGCGCACCGCGTCGGTCACAACCATTGGCCCGGGTTCAAGGCCGCGCGTCGTTGTCGTCGAAACCAAGCGGCCACGCCGCACCGCCCTCACCCAGAACTGACAATTGCACACATGGTCGCGCGACGGCGCGACTACATGTTCAGGACGCGTCCGTAAGCGTCGAGCACCGCTTCTTTCATCGTCTCCGACAATGTCGGGTGCGGGAAGATGGTGTGGAACAGCTCTTCCTCGGTGGTCTCGAGATTCATCGCGACCACGAACCCCTGAATGAGCTCGGTCACTTCCGGTCCGACCAGATGCGCGCCCAGCAACTGGCCGGTCTTCTTGTCGAAGATCACCTTGGCGAGGCCCTGATCCTCGCCCAGCGCGACGGCCTTGCCATTGCCGATGAACGGGAAGCGGCCGACCCGGATATCGATCTTCTTGTCCTTGGCGGCCTGTTCGGTGAGGCCCACGGACGCGATCTGCGGGAAGCAATAGGTGCAGCCGGGAATGAGTTGCTTGTCCATCGCGTGCGGGTGCAGGCCCTTGATCGCCTCGACGCAAATCACACCCTCATGCTCGGCCTTATGCGCGAGCATCGGCGGACCCGCGACGTCGCCGATGGCGTAGATGCCCGGCACGTTGGTGCGGCACATCCCGTCGATGACGATGGTGCCGCGATCGGTCTTCACGCCGAGTTTTTCCAGCCCGAGATTTTCGATATTGCCGACCACGCCCACGGCGGCGATGACGCGCTCGACCTCGATGGTCTGCGTCTTGCCCTTCCCATCGTCGATGGTAGCGACGACACTGTCCGCCTTCTTGTCGAGCTTTGCCACCTTGGCGCCGGACATGATGGTCATGCCCTGCTTCTCGAATTGCTTGCGGGCCAGCGCGGCAATCTCGGCATCCTCGACGGGGAGGATCTGCGGCAGCACTTCGACCACGGTCACGGCGGCGCCCATGGTGCGATAGAAGGATGCGAACTCGATGCCGATCGCGCCTGAACCCACGACCAGGAGCGACTTTGGCATTCGGTCCGGATTCATTGCCTCGAAATAGGTCCAGACCAGCTTCTTGTCCGGCTCGAGGCCCGGCAGGACGCGCGGCCGCGCGCCGGTCGCGACGATGATGTGCTTGGCCTGATAGGTCCCCGGCCCGAGCGAGCCCTTCGGCGCTTCGACGGACGATGCCTTCACGGTGATCTTGCCGGGCGCATCGATGAAGGCTTCGCCCCAGATCACGCTGATCTTGTTCTTCTTCATCAGGAAGCCGACGCCGGTATTCATGCGTCCGGCCACGCCGCGCGAGCGCTTGATGACCGCTGGCATGTCGAACGTCACGTTGTCGGCCGACAAGCCGTAATCCTTGGCGTGCTGCATGTAATGGTAGATCTCGGCCGAGCGCAGCAGCGCCTTTGTGGGAATGCATCCCCAGTTGGAACAGATGCCGCCAAGGAACGAGCGCTCGACGATCGCGGTCTTGAAACCGAGCTGGGCGGCGCGGATGGCCGTCACATAGCCGCCAGGACCGGAACCGATGATGATGATGTCGAAGGACGTATCCGCCACGCTATTCTCCAGTCCGCTTGGCGCGGTTGCGCAGGATGAGACTTCGTATGCCGCACTCGATCAAAGTCAAGGCGCAGGCGACCGACAGCGCCATGACCACTAATGGGAACGCAATTTTCCGCCCCAACGGGTCCGATGAAATAAACGCGGCGTGGATGAGCGCAAATGCCGGCGGCGTCAGCGCGAGCAAAAGCGTCACAAGGGGGACGATCCAGGGCCACCGCTTGTTCATCTCCGCAAAACCGCATTCTCGGCCGGCAAAAGAGCCGGGCGCCGCGACAGGCGGTGAAATAAACGCCGCGCGCCGGGGTCAATGAAGGTGTCAAAGGACGTGCCAGCCACTCGGTCTCCGGTTCTCTGGCGTCGCCGTGAAAGGGAGATTGTCGCGGCCGGATAGCAGGAATAGCCTGCAAAGAAAACACACGGGAGGACGTCCATGCGCGAGTACCTTGTGCTCAAGTCCCTTGCGGCCGCTTCGCTCGGCCTGTCTGCCTTGTGTAGCGGCGGTGCATCGGCCGCCGAACTCACGGTGTTCTGCACACAGGCCTTGCGGACCTCGTGCCTCGAGCTCGCGCCGCGCTTTACCGCCGCGACCGGCCACAAGGTGAACCTCGTGGTCGCGCCGTCGGGGCAATTGGTGAAGAAGATCGAGGCCGGCGAAACCGGCGACCTCCTGATCGCCAATGACCGCAATATCGACGCCCTGATCAAGGACAAGAAGGTGACGGGCGAGCGCGTCGACCTAGCGAGGGCGCAGGTTGGCGTTTCGATCAAGGCCGGCGGGCCGCGGCCGGATATCTCGACGCCCGAGGCGTTGCGCAAGACGCTCCTGGAGGCCAGGACGATCGCCTATTCCGCGGGCGGCCTGAGCGGCAACAATTTCGAAAATGCGATGAAAAAGCTTGGCATCCTCGACGAGGTCAAGAAAAAGGCCATCAGCGCGTCACCGGCGGCAAAGGCGGTGGTGAGCGGCGAAGCCGACTTCGCCGTGCAGCAGATCTCCGAACTGATCGCGGTGGAAGGCGCCGAACTGCTCGGTCCCCTCCCCGGCGCGCTCGATCAGGTGACGCAATTCTCGATGGGTGTCCTGTCGGACTCAAAGCAGAAGGACGTCGCGCGCGCGATGCTCGATTATCTGCGCACGCCCGAAGCGCAAGGCATGATCAAGGCGAAGGGGCTGACGCCGGGGTGAATGGGTCCTGTTGCCCGGACGAGCGCGTCACACCACCATCATCACCGGATTTTCAATCAGCTTCTTGAACGCCACCAGAAGCTCCGCGCCGAGCGCGCCATCGATGGCGCGGTGATCGCATGAGAGCGTCACGCTCATGATCGTCGCGGCGACGATCTGACCGTTGCGCACCACGGCACGCTCCTCGCCCGTGCCGACCGCGAGGATCGACGATTGCGGCGGGTTGATCACGGCGGTGAAGTCCTTGATCCCGTACATGCCGAGATTGGATACCGATGACGAACCGCCCTGGTATTCGTGCGGCTTCAGCTTCTTGGCCTTGGCGCGCGCCGCGAGCTCCTTCATCTCGTTGGAGATCGTGGACAGCGACTTGAGTTCGGCCTGGCGGATGATCGGCGTGATCAGACCGAAAGGCAGCGCCACGGCAACGCCGATGTCGGAATGCTTGTGCCGGAGCATCGCGCTCTCGGTCCACGACACATTGGCTTCCGGGACTTTCTGCAGAGCCAGCGCCAGCGCCTTGATGACGAAGTCGTTGACCGAAAGCTTGTAGAGCGGCTTGCCCTCCGCGTTCTTGCCGGCGGTGGCGTTGATCTCCTCGCGCGCCGCGGTGAGCTTGCCGAGATCGCAATCCACCGTCAGGTAGAAGGTCGGCATCGAGTTGGTCGCCGCGGTCAGGCGCTGCGCGATGGTGCGGCGCATGCCGTCATGCGGGATGCTCTCGTAAGAGCCGGGTTCGTACAGACCGAGAATCTGCTGATCGCTCATTGCAGGAGCTGCCGCCGCTCCTGCCGTCGCGGCGCTGGCCGGCGCACCGGCAACAGGCGTCGCCTTCAGTCCCTTGCCTGCCTTGGCCGCATCGATGTCGCGCGCGATGACGCGGCCATGCGGTCCGGTGCCCTGGATCTGGGATACATCGAGGCCCGCCTCCTTCGCGAGCCGGCGCGCCAGCGGCGAAGCAAAGACGCGAGCACCGCCGTTGGCCTTCGGGCCTGCGCCCTGCGAGACAGCGCTTCCCGCCTCCTCAGGACGAGGAGCAGCGGGTTGCGGCTTGGCCTCTGATTTCGGAGCCTCATCCTGAGCGGCCCGCGCAGCAGGAGCCTCGAGGGCTGGCGCAGGCTTCGCGGCCGTAGGAGCAGGAGCAGGAGCAGCTGCCGCTTTCGCCGGGGCAGCCTTCGCAGCGCTCGCCGCAGCCTTCACGTCCTCGCCCTCGCTCGCGAGCACCGCGATCACCTGATTGACCGGCACATCGGCGGTGCCTTCAGGCACCACGATCTTGGCCAGCGTGCCCTCGTCGACCGCCTCGACCTCCATCGTCGCCTTGTCGGTCTCGATCTCGGCGATGACGTCGCCGGATTTGACGGCGTCGCCCTCTTTCTTCAGCCACTTGGCGAGATTGCCCTTCTCCATCGTCGGAGAGAGCGCGGGCATGCGAATGTCGATCGGCATCGCGAGCTCCGCTACCGGTATGTCACAGCTTTTGCGGCATCGACGATCTCGGCGACCGAAGGCAACGCCAGCTTTTCGAGGTTCGCCGCGTACGGCATCGGCACATCCTTGCCGGTAATGCGCATGACCGGGGCGTCGAGCCAATCGAACGCCTTCTCCATCACGCGTGCGGAAATCTCGGCGCCGATGCCGCTTTGCGGCCAGCCTTCCTCCACCGTGATCAGCCGTCCGGTCTTCTTCACCGACTCGATGATCGTGGCGTCATCCATCGGACGCAGCGTGCGCAGATCGATGACCTCGGCATAGATGTGTTTCTTGGCAAGCTCCTCGGCGGCTTTGAGCGCGTAGGTCATGCCGATCGAGAACGACACGATGGTGACGTGATTGCCGGGCCGCACCACCTTCGCCTTGCCGATCGGCAGCACGAAGTCATCGAGTTTCGGCACCGGGAACGAGTGGCCGTAAAGGATCTCGTTTTCGAGGAAGATCACCGGATTGGGATTGCGGATCGCGGCCTTGAGCAGGCCCTTGGCATCAGCCGCCGTATAAGGCGCGATCACGATCAGACCGGGAATCGCCGAATACCAGGCGGAGAAATCCTGGCTGTGCTGTGCAGCGACACGCGCGGCGGCGCCGTTCGGCCCGCGGAACACGATCGAGGCGCCCATCTGTCCGCCGGACATATAGAGCGTCTTGGCCGCGGAATTGATGATCTGGTCGATCGCCTGCATCGAGAAGTTGAAGGTCATGAATTCGACGATTGGCTTCAATCCGGCGAGCGCGGCGCCGACGCCAAGGCCGGCAAAGCCGTGCTCGGTGATCGGCGTATCGACCACGCGCTTTTGCCCGAATTCCTGAAGGAGGCCCTGCGTCACCTTGTAGGCGCCCTGATACTCGGCGACCTCCTCGCCCATGACGAAGACGGACTCGTCACGTCGCATCTCTTCGGCCATCGCGTCGCGCAAGGCTTCGCGCACAGTCTGAGTCACCATCTCGGTGCCGGCGGGAACATCCGGTTCGGGCTCCTGTTCCGGCTGCGGCGGGGTCGCGACGGCCGAGATGGACTCGTCCTTTTCGATCGGCTCCTCGGAGACGGGAGCGTCCGGGGCCTGCGACTCTTCGACCTTTTGCTGCGTGTCCGGCCGCTCGGGCTTGCGTTGCGGCGCCGCGCTGATCGCCGATGCATCCTCGCCATCGCCGAGCAGCACTGCGATCGGTGTATTGACCGCGACATCGGCGGTGCCTTCGGGGACGAGGATCTTGCCGAGCGTGCCTTCATCGACCGCCTCGACCTCCATCGTCGCCTTGTCGGTTTCGATCTCGGCGATGACATCGCCGGACTTGACCGCGTCGCCTTCCCGCTTCAGCCACTTGGCAAGGTTGCCCTTCTCCATCGTCGGCGAGAGCGCGGGCATCAAAACTTCAATCGGCATGGACGCTCTCTATTCGGGCAAGCGCAACACGAGAAATCTAGCGAAGGACGTCGGTGTAGAGTTCTGACGGATCGGGCTCGGGATCGACGGTCGCGAACTCAGCCGACTCGTTGACCACGGCGCGGACTTCGGCGTCGATCTTCTTCAGTTCGTCCTCGCTCGCCCATTTGTTCTTCAGCAGGCGCTGACGAACCTGCTCGATGGGATCCTGCTCGGAACGCACCTTCTCGACCTCGTCGCGGGTCCGGTATTTCGCCGGGTCCGACATCGAGTGACCGCGATACCGATAAGTCTGCATCTCGAGGATATAGGGACCCTTGCCCTCGCGGCACCACGCCACCGCCTTGTCGCCGGCGGCCTTGACTGCGCGAACGTCCATTCCGTCGACCTGTTCGCCCGGAATGTTGAAGGATGCGCCGCGCTTTGAGAAATCCTGCTGAGCGGACGACCGATGCACCGCCGTGCCCATGGCGTAGCGGTTGTTTTCGATGATGTAGACCACAGGGAGCTTCCAGAGCTCCGCCATGTTGAAGCTCTCATAGACCTGACCCTGGTTGGCGGCACCATCGCCGAAATAGGTCAGGCAGACGTTGTCGTTTTCCCGGTAGCGGTTGGCGAAAGCCAGACCCGTGCCGAGCGACACCTGCGCGCCGACGATGCCGTGCCCGCCGTAGAAGCCCTTGTCCACGGAGAACATGTGCATGGAGCCGCCCTTGCCCTTGGAATAGCCCCCGCGGCGTCCGGTCAGTTCGGCCATCACGCCCTTGGCGTCCATTCCGCAGGCCAGCATATGGCCGTGGTCGCGGTACCCGGTGATGACCTGATCGCCCTCCTTCAGCGCCATCTGCATGCCGACGACGACCGCTTCCTGTCCGATATAGAGATGGCAGAAGCCGCCGATCAGGCCCATGCCATACATCTGGCCGGCTTTCTCCTCGAATCGGCGGATCAGAAGCATGTCCCGGTAGGCCCTGAACTCCTGCTCCTTGCTGAATTCGGCGCGGGCGGGCGCGGTCTCGGCGGGCGCTGTTGTCTTCTTGGCTACGGCCATCAGAAATCCTCTGGCGCTCCCTGCATCAATCGTCGGGGAATGCCGGCATCACTTAGCCGAAATCGCCAGCGGATTAAAGCTTCGCTATGCGCTATCCGCAATGCGCGTTTGCGGCGAAATGACTGAGGTGAAACGGGAAATTTCGGCTCGCCCGGGCGTTACCGGTGCTTGACCATCATCACGACGTCGTTGGGGTGCGCGAAGTTCAGCAAGAGCCGCGCCTGCTCGTCCAGCATGTCCGGATCGATCGTCTCGGACCGCAGCAGGGCCACCTTCCGGTCCCATTGCGCGCGCTCCGCCTTGAGCCGCTCCAGCTCGGCGGTCAGTTCGACCATCTGCTGTTCGATCTCGTGCTTGGCACGCAATCCGCGCTGGCCGCTGAAGGCGTGCATGCCGAAATAGCCGATCAGCGCGCCGGCGACCAGGTAGAGGGCGAGCGCCGTCAGGAATCCACGTAAGCGTCTGCGCGAGACCATTGCGGCAACATGCGCTCGCCCTGTTAAGGCGAGCTTAACGGACTCATCTTGCGCGACGCGAACTTAAGCCGTCAGCGCGCTCCGTCCCGGATAGATCGCCTGAGTGCCGAGCTCCTGCTCGATGCGCAGGAGCTGATTATACTTCGCGGTGCGATCCGAACGTGCGAGCGAACCGGTCTTGATCTGACCGCAATTGGTCGCGACCGCGAGATCGGCAATCGTGGAGTCTTCCGTCTCACCGGAACGATGCGACATCACCGCAGTATAGGCCGCCTTGTGCGCCATCTCGACCGCCGCGAGTGTTTCGGTGAGCGTGCCGATCTGGTTGACCTTGACGAGGATTGAATTGCCCATGCCCGTCTTGATGCCTTCGGCGAGACGCTTCACGTTGGTGACGAACAGATCGTCGCCAACGAGCTGGCACTTGCCGCCGATGGTCTTGGTCAGGAGCTTCCAGCCCTCGAAATCGTCCTCGGCCATGCCGTCTTCGATCGAGGCGATCGGATAACTCGAAACCAGCTGCGCAAGATAATCGACCTGCTGCTGCACGCTGCGCTTCTTGCCCTCGCCTTCGTAGTCATAGACGCCGTTCTTGAAGAATTCGGTCGAGGCGCAGTCGAGCGCGAGCAGCACATCGTCGCCCGGCTTGAAGCCGGCCTTGGTGATGGCCTGCATGACGAAATCGAGAGCACCCTCCGCGCTCGGAAGGTTCGGGGCGAAGCCGCCCTCGTCGCCGACATTGGTGTTGTGTCCGGCGGCCTTCAGCGCGGACTTCAGGGTGTGGAAAATCTCCGCCCCCATCCGCAGCGCTTCGGCGAAGGAGGATGCGCCAACCGGCATCACCATGAATTCCTGGAAGTCGATCGGGTTGTCGGCATGCGCGCCGCCATTGACGATGTTCATCATCGGGACCGGCAGCGTGCGGGCCGAGGTGCCGCCAACATAGCGGTACAGCGGCAGGCCGCTGGCGCTGGCCGCCGCCTTGGCGACGGCGAGCGACACGCCGAGCAGCGCGTTGGCGCCGAGCCGTCCCTTGTTCGGGGTGCCGTCGAGCTTGATCATGGTCTCGTCGATCAGCACCTGGTCTTCGGCATCCATGCCGCCGATCGCATCGAAGATCTCGCCCTCCACCGCGTCGACCGCCTTGCGCACGCCCTTGCCGAGATAGCGGGCCTTGTCGCCGTCACGCAGTTCGACCGCCTCATGCGCCCCGGTCGAGGCGCCGGACGGCACCGCGGCGCGGCCGAGCGAGCCGTCCTCGAGCAGCACATCCACTTCGACGGTCGGATTGCCGCGGCTGTCGAGAATTTCGCGGCCGACGATATTGACGATGGCAGTCATGGAAGGTCCGGCTTTGGTGGAACGTCGGCGCTGCTTGTACAGGATGGACGCGCACGCGCAAGTCAGCCGGGCCGGGCCTTGCCGGGTCCCCTGACCGGCGATCGGATATCGCATCAGGCGCTGGCGCGGTCGAACAACGCGCGCTAGAGCAACGGCCATGGCTCGAAAGATCAAACCGACGCTCCAGCTGGGGCGCCCGGCCGGCGTGCCGGAATCCCCCGACAAGGCGCAGCTTGACCGCGTTCCCAATCCGCATCCGGACACGGATTACGTGGCGCGCTTCACCATGCCCGAATTCACCGCGGTCTGCCCGATCACCGGCCAGCCGGACTTTGCCCATTTCGTGATCGACTATGTTCCGAACCGGTTCCTGGTCGAGTCGAAGTCGCTCAAGCTCTACCTGAACTCGTTTCGAAACCACGGCGCCTTCCACGAGGATTGCACTGTCGCCATCGGAAAGCGCCTGCACGCCTTGCTGAAGCCGCGCTGGCTGCGGATCGGCGGCTATTGGTATCCGCGCGGCGGTATGCCGATCGACGTCTTCTGGCAGGTCGGCAAGCTGCCGAAGGGCGTCTGGGTGCCCGAGCAAGGCGTCGCGCCCTATCGCGGGCGCGGCTAGACCTCTTGGGTCACGTGGCGCGCTTGAGCTCGCGCGAGCAGACATAGCCGACCACGCCGATAATGATGGCAGCCGCGATCAGCAGCGGCGTCTTGCCGACCATGGCAAAGCCCGCGCCATAGATGACCGGGCCGGCCGCCTGCCCGAGGAAGAACGACATCGAATGCATCGCCATTGCCGAGCCGCGAGCCTGCGGCGCGAGCTCGGTCGCGAACACCTGAATCGAACCATGCAGCCAGTAGAAGCCGAATCCCAATAACGCGAAATTGGCGAATTCGAGCGGCCATGGCAGCCGCAACGTAAGGATGAGCAGAAAGGCCGACATGATCAGCCCGCCCCCCAGCATCAACCGCCTTTCGCCGAGCGCGCTGAGAAGCATGCGCACCATCAGCGTATAGATGACCGCGCCGATGCCGAACCCGGCGAGCACGATGCCGGCGATGGACGACCTCGTTTCTCCGGCCTCGGCAAGGAACGCCGCCATGTAGGGAAAGATCCCGAACACGAAGAGCGACTCGATGAACACCGCGCCGAAACAGATTTTCGCGTTGGGATTGGAAAAGATGGCGCGGTAGTTCGGCCCGATGGTGGCGAGATTGAATCCGGCGGGCTGCTCGCGCGGCAATTTGCGAAAGCCGAGGAGCGCCGTGATGGTCACGATCAGTCCCAGCGTTCCCGTCACGATGAAGACCGCGCGCCAGCCGGCGAGATCGCCGACAACGCCGGCGAGCGAGGCGCCGAGGAGATTGCCGGTCATCGTCGCGGCGAGGAGCCGGCCGATTGCGACCTGACGCTGCGCGACCGGAACGCGGTCGCCCGCGGTCGCAAGCGAGATCGGAAAAATCCCGCCCGATGCGATGCCGGCGGCGATCCGCGACAGCATCAGCACGGTGAAGTTCGGTGCGGTCGCGCTGACCGCGGCCGACAACACGAGGATGATCAGGCTCACGGTCATCAGCCGGGTCTTGCTCATCATGTCACCGAGCGCGCCGAGCACCGGCTGGACCAGCGCATAGGGCAGCGCGAAAGCGGTCGACAACAGCGCCACGGTCCCGACCTGGACTGCCAATCCATCCGCGATCAGCGGCACCACGGGGTCGACCGACCGCGTGAACAGCGAGGTGATGAAAACGATCAGTGCGATGATGGCGAGTTCGCGATTCATGGCCGTTTCGCCTGCACCGGCACGCCGATGCAAATGCAATCAGTGCTTCGCAAGGCGATCGAAAGCAATCAGGGTCTTGAGCAGCGGCTCGAGATCGGCCAGCGCGATCATGTTCGGCCCGTCCGACGGCGCGCGATCCGGATCCTGATGCGTCTCGATGAACACCCCGGCCACACCGACCGCGACCGCGGCGCGCGCCAGCACCGGCACATATTCGCGCTGTCCGCCGGACGCACTGCCCTGCCCGCCCGGCTGCTGCACCGAATGCGTGGCGTCGAAGATCACCGGCGCGCCGGTCCTCGCCAGTTCAGGCAGCGCCCGCATGTCGGATACGAGCGTGTTGTAGCCGAACGACACCCCGCGCTCGGTGACGAGGACGCGCGGATTGCCGGCGTCGGTGATCTTGGCGACCACGTTCTTCATGTCCCAGGGCGCCAAGAACTGTCCTTTCTTGACGTTGACCGCGCGCCCGGTTTTCGCCGCCGCGATCAACAGGTCGGTCTGCCGGCACAGGAATGCGGGGATCTGCAAGACATCGACCGCTTCCGCCGCGACCGCGCATTGGTCGATCTCGTGCACATCGGTCAGCACCGGCAAGCCAAGCGAGGAGCGGATTTCCGCGAAGATCGGGAGCGCTGCCTCGAGCCCGATCCCGCGCGCACTCTTTCCGCTGGTCCGGTTCGCCTTGTCGAAGGAGGTCTTGTAGACGAGGCCAATACCGACCCGTTGCGCCATCTCTTTGAGGGCCGACGCCATTTCCAGTGCATGGGCGCGGCTTTCGAGCTGGCAGGGACCTGCGATCAGCGCGAGCGGCAGGTCATTGCCGAAGCGCGCAGAACCGACATCGACAACCGGGTTCGGGATCAGGGGCTTATCCATTTGCGCGGGACCATGCTCCCGGTGCGCCGCAGAATCAATGCGCCGCTTCGAATACGAGGGCCGCGCCGAACGCCTGCTCAGGCGGAACCACGATCCGGCCCATGCGGTGGACGGGCGAGAATCCGCCGGAGGTGAGCGAAGCTTCCGTGGCCGTGAGGTCTGACGAAACGAGCCGCAACGCCGCCAGCCGTCCCCCTGTCGCGATGTCCGGCGAGTCGATGCCGAAATGATCCCGGTAGGCCGTCGGCGCCATGACCTGGACGTCCCCGCGCGGTGTCGCCACCGTGATCCCGGCCGACGACGATTGCAATTCACGCTCACCGACAAAGGCCGAGAGGAAGATATGATGGTCGCTCGGATTGTCCGCGACCATCACCACGCCGCCGACACCCGTCACGGCATTGGCGTGACGCTGATAGGCCGGGTCCCAGAAACTCTCCGGGTAATGCTGCTGGCAGACCGCGAAATGATGCGCGGGCGACAATGCATCACGCGCAAAGGCGAGCGAGAACGCGACCTTGACCGGCGAGCCATCCGGCCGTTTGCCCTCGCGCTCAAACCGGACGACGTCGGACGCTGCGATCTTCGTCGCATCGAACGCGCGCGCATCCGCCTGCGCATCATGGCTTTCGAGAATGAGCAGCGAGAAGCCCTCACCCGCTTCGAGGAAACGCCGGTTGTAGTCGCCGAACAGCTTGGAGATGCCGTCGTCGCCGAGTTTCTCCGGCTCGGCCATGGTCAGTACTTCCACGAAGAAGCCAGGCAACTGGACGATGTGGTTGTGCGTGCCCCAGGGGTGGCGGTTGCGCGCGCCCACGGTGAAGCCAAGCCGCCGGTAGAGGTCGGCGCCGGCCTCCAGATCGCGGACCGCGTGAACGATGTGGTCGAGGCCTCGTGCCATGGTTTGGGCGATCATCCGGAACTTCGAGCAGGCAATGATAGCGAACAGGTCGGTGCCGAGGGCCATCCGCGGTGGTCCCCGCCCTATAGGCCAGGATTCGCACAGCCGCGAGGCCCGGCCCGCATTGATCCTAGATCAGAAATGCCGTCCCATCAGTTGGAGCGTAGCGTTGGACAGGGGTTGTCTTCCGGATTTATGCCCGAACCCACCGGAGCTTCGCCGCCTGGTGTCTCCGCCGTTGCCTGACGGAAGAGACCGCCGACGGCATTCTTTTGTGTCTGCAGCCACGCCTTCGATAAGCGGAAAACCAGCGACGGGACGCTGGCTGGTGCGAGCGGCCCTCAGCGTCGAAGCGGTAGGGGCAGCGCGCTGCCGGCTGTCGCGCAGGCCTCATTGCGCGGTCGCTTCGACCTCGACCTCGTGGCGGCGTGCGACGGATGTTTCCCAGGGTCTGCGGTAGACAAAAACGACCCTGGCGTTACCCGGTTTCGTCGCCTGCACGCTCCAGCGATGCAGGCCGGGCGCGCCGACAAGCCGCTTGCCGTCCGCATTGTGCGAGAAGCCCAGGTCGTCGATGCGCAAGTTGGCGAGATTAGAACTCGCCTGTGCGTCAATCGTCCAGCTGTAGCCGGTGGACGGATTTTCTTCGAGTTCAATGGTCGCAGGCTGTCCGACGACAAGTTTTAGGGTTTGGTCGGCGGCGTGACCCGTACCAATTGCGAAGGCAAGCAGCGCGAATGCGAGATACAGACACTTCATCCGGCAATTCACATCACACCAGACGGCTCTGCTCCACCGCAGCGCCGATGAATGACGCAAACAGCGGGTGCGGCTCGAACGGACGTGACTTCAGCTCCGGGTGAAACTGCACGCCGACGAACCAGGGGTGATCCTGATACTCGACGATCTCCGGCAGGATGCCGTCCGGCGACATGCCGGAGAAGCGCATGCCGTGCTGCTCCAGCCGGTTCTTGTAGGCGGTGTTGACCTCGTAGCGATGCCGGTGGCGCTCTGAAATCTCCGTGGTGCCGTAGATCTCGGCGACGCGGCTGCCGCGCGCGAGCGTCGCGGGATAAGCGCCGAGCCGCATCGTGCCGCCGAGATCGCCGCCCGCGGCGCGCTGCTGCAACTCGTTGCCCTTCAGCCATTCCGTCATCAGGCCCACGACAGGCTCCGATGTCGGACCGAACTCGGTCGAATTGGCATTCTCGATGCCGCACAGATTGCGCGCCGCTTCGATCACCGCCATCTGCATGCCGAAGCAGATTCCGAAATACGGCACCGCGCGTTCGCGGGCGAATTGCGCCGCCCTGATCTTGCCCTCCGTGCCGCGCTGGCCGAAGCCGCCCGGCACCAGGATGCCGTTGACGTGTTCGAGGAACGGTGTCGGGTCCTCGTGTTCGAACACCTCGGACTCGATCCAGTCGAGATTGACCTTCACGGTGTTGGCGATGCCGCCATGTGACAACGCTTCGATCAGCGACTTATAGGCATCCTTGAGCCCGGTATATTTGCCGACGACGGCGATCGTCACCTGCCCTTCCGGATTGCGGATGCGTTCGTTGATCGAGCGCCAGCGCTTCATGTCCGGTTCGGGCTTTCGGTCCATTCCGAATGCCGCCAGCAATTCGGTATCGAGACCGGCGGCGTGATAGGCTTCCGGCACTGCATAGATATTGTCAACGTCGCGCGCCTCGATCACCGCGCTCTCTCGCACGTTGCAGAACAGCGCGAGCTTTCTGCGTTCTTCCGGCGGGATCGGACGATCGGTGCGGCAGAGCAGGATGTCCGGCTGGATGCCGATCGATCGCAGCTCCTTCACCGAGTGCTGGGTCGGCTTCGTCTTCAGTTCGCCGGCGCTCGGAATGAATGGCAACAGCGTCAGATGAATGTAGAGCGCATCGCCGCGCGGCAATTCGTTGCCGAGTTGGCGGATCGCCTCGAAGAACGGCAAGCCTTCGATGTCGCCGACCGTGCCGCCGATCTCGCACAGCACGAAGTCATAGCCCTCGTTGCCGTCCTTGATGAAATCCTTGATCGCATTGGTGACATGCGGGACCACCTGGACAGTGGCGCCGAGATAATCGCCGCGACGCTCCTTGGCGATGATGTCCTGGTAGATGCGGCCGGTCGTGATGTTGTCCTGCCTGTTGGCGGGTCGGCCGGTGAAGCGCTCGTAATGGCCAAGGTCGAGATCGGTCTCCGCGCCATCGTCGGTGACGAAGACCTCGCCGTGCTGATACGGCGACATCGTGCCCGGATCGACATTGAGGTAGGGATCGAGCTTGCGCAGCCGGACCTTGTAGCCGCGCGCCTGAAGGAGCGCGCCGAGCGCAGCCGAAGCAAGGCCCTTGCCCAGTGAGGACACCACGCCGCCGGTGATGAAAACGTACCGCGCCATGGGGCTCAACCTCTAGTCCGCCTGATTCGATTCGACGAGGGGATAAGCCCCTCTAGTTTGGGATAACTGCCTCGCAAATTCGAAGGGCCGGTTTCCCGGCCCTTGATGTGAGGGTTATTGCGACTGCGGAACCTGGGGTCCCGCAGGCGCCGCCGGCGGCTGGGCCGGACGCTGCAATTGATCGAGAACGCCGCCCGAACCTGAGCCGAGCGGCGGAACCGCTCCGCCCGGCGCTGGAACCGAGGGGCCCGCCGGCGCGCCCGTATTGATGATCGAGGTCGGTGCGCGATTGTAGCCGGCCATCCATGACAGCAGCAGGCTGGTCGCAAAGAACGCTGCCGCAAGATAGGCCGTGGAGCGGCTCAGGAGATTGGCCGTGCCGCGCGCGGACATGAACCCGCCGCCGCCACCCATGCCGAGCCCGCCGCCTTCCGAGCGCTGCAGCAGAACAAGGCCGATCATCGTCAGAACGATGAGCAGATGAATGACGATGATCACGGTCTGCATGCGTCAAATTCCTGACTTCGCCCCGGCAGGGCGGCTTTCGTCGCGCTCACATATAGGATTGCGGGCGCGTCTGTACACGATCCCGTCCGACAATTCCACCCTCGCGCGGGGCTTGCGGATCAGGCGTAAGCGGCCGCAATACCGAGGAAATCGGCCGCCTTGAGGCTGGCGCCCCCGACCAGGGCACCGTTGACGTTGCGCACCGCCATAAGCTCCCTGGCATTCTGCGGCTTGACCGAGCCGCCATAAAGGATGCGGATCGCGGGACCGGCGCTTTTGTCCTTCGATATCAGATAGTTGCGGATCATTTCGTGGACCTTGGCAACGTCCTCGGGGGTCGGCGTCAGGCCCGTCCCGATGGCCCAGACCGGCTCATAGGCGATGACAAGTCCATCCAATGTGTCGGGAAGAGAGCCGTCCAACTGCCGGTGAATACGAGCGATTGTGGCATTCGCCTCGCGCTCCTCGCGGGTTTCGCCAACGCACAGGATCGCGGTGAGGCCCGCACGGCGCGCAGCGATCGCCTTGGCGCGGACCATCTCGTCACTTTCGCCGTGCAGGGTGCGGCGCTCGGAATGCCCGACGATGACCGCACTCGCGCCCGCATCCTTCAGCATCTCCGCCGAGAGGTCGCCGGTGAACGCGCCAGAGACCTCCGCATGACAATCCTGCGCGCCGATCGCAATTCCGGAGCCGGCCGCAGTCTTGGCGAACAGCGAAATCAGCGTTGCCGGCGGACAGATCATCAGGTCCGCCGCCGGCGCCTTTTCCGCAACGCCCGCCATGATCGCCTCAAGTTCGGCGACCGAGGCGGCCAGGCCGTTCATCTTCCAGTTGCCTGCGACCAGCGGACGCGGATCCTGCGCCATGGCTCCCCTTCCTCGCTCTTGGACATTCAGAGGCCATCGGCTATCAGACGCCGCCGCACGGTGCCAGCGCTTTCCTTTGACTTGTCAGCGTGTTGCAGCGTCACACCGCGATCTCTATGATGCGCGGCCTTTCCATTTCATCGCCGACGACGAAAGACGTTAAGCTCGCATGCTGCGTGGAATTCAAAACGCGACCCGCAACTGGCTCGGCCGCCTGATCACCGGAATTGTCCTTGGCCTTATCGCGATCTCATTCGCAATCTGGGGCATCGGCGACATTTTCCGCGGCTTCGGGGCCTCGACCGTCGCCAAGGTGGGATCGACCGAGATTGGCGTCGAGCGTTTTCGCCAGTCCTACAACGAGCAGATGCAGCGGCTGATCCGTCAGGTCGGCAAGCCGATCCCGGCCGACCAGGCGCGGGCGCTCGGCCTGCATCGGCAATTGCTCGGCCAGATGATTGCGGAAGCGGCTCTGGACGAGAATATCCGCCAGCTCGGCTTGAATGTTCCGAACGATGTTGTCGCTCAGCGTATTCGCAACGACCCGTCCTTTCGCGGCATCACCGGACAATTCGATCACAACCGCTTTCTCGCGATCCTGCGCGAGCTCGGATACACCGAGGCGCGTTTTGTCAACGAACGCCGCCGGCAGATGCTCCAGCAGGAGATCATTCGCAGCCTGACCGGCGAGTTGAAGGCGCCGGATATTGCCGTCGACGCGCAAAACCGCTTCGCCAATGAGACGCGTGCGGTCGACTACCTGATGCTGGGCCCGGACCAGGCCGGAGAAATCGGCGATCCGACGCCGGAGGAGCTCGCGAAGTTCTACGACGAGCGCAAGCAGCTGTTTCGCGCGCCCGAATATCGCAAGGTCGACGTCGTGACGCTATCGGCCGAGAAGCTTGCGAGCACGATGAATGTCTCCGACGAGGACGCGAGAAAGGCCTATGAGGCTGACCGGGCGAAATACGTCACGCCCGAACGGCGCGAAGTCCATCAGATCGTGTTTCAGGACGAGGCGGAAGCACGGGCCGCGCTCGACAAGATCCGGCAACCCGGCATGACCTTCGCTCAATTTGCCTCTTCGCCCGAGCGCAAGGGCAGCGAGGTCAATCTCGGCATGGTGCCGAAATCGCAGATCCTCGATCCGGCGGTCGCCGATGCCGCCTTCGCACTGAAGCCCGATACGACCAGCGAGCCGATCAAGGGCCGCTTCGGTTTCGTCCTTGTTCATATCGGCAAGGTTGAGCCTGAAGTCGTTCGTCCGTTCGAAGAGGTCGCCGCTGACTTGAAACGCGAGCTCGCGCTGGAGCGTGCCCGTAAGGAGGTTCGTGCGCTTTACGACAAGCTGGAAGACGAGCGAGGCGCCGGCGGCACGCTGGCGGAGCTCGCCAAGAAGGTCGGCTTGCAGGTGCAGACGATCGAGGCGGTCGATCGCTCGGGACGGGGTCCGGACGGCCAGCTGGTCTCGCAATTGCCGGACACGGCCAATTTGTTTTCGGCGATCTTCAATGCCGAGGTCGGTACCGAGAACGATCCGGTTCAGCTCGCCAAGGGTGAAGGCTATCTCTGGTTCGAGGTCGTCTCGACGACGCCTTCGCGCGAGCGTCCCCTCGACGAAGTGCGCGAGCGGGTGATTGAACGCTGGCGCAATGATCAGGTTGCGGCTCGCCTCAAGGAGCGCGCCAAGGAGGCTGCCGAGAAACTCAAGGCGTCGAATATCTCCGAAGTCGCGACCGCGATGGGCACGAAGCCTCAATTCATCGTGGCGCTGCGCCGCGACCGTACCCAGGGCGACTTTCCGGCGACCGCGCTCGATGCGGTCTTCGAGACGCCGAAGGACGGCGTCGGTACGGCGCAGGGCGCAAGCCCGACTGAATGGGTAGTGTTTCGCGTTACCGGCGTGACGGTGCCGACCCTCGATCCGAATTCCGCCGATGCCAAACGCATCCGCGACGGCCTTGCCAGCATGCTGACCGAAGATCTGGTGGCGCAATATCTCGCCAACCTGCAAGCCTCGCTCGGCGCAACGATCAACGAGTCGGCGCTAAATCAGGTGGTCGGCGGCAGCGCGAATTAGCGGAGCTCAGGACGCGGTCGATGCGTCGCATGCGATGATAGTCGAACCGGCAGAGCAGGATTTTGCGGCGCGCTACGAGACTGGCGCGCCGCAAGTCGTTTGGACGCATCTCGTCGCCGATCTGGAAACGCCGGTGTCCGCCTTCCTGAAGGTGGGCGGCAATGGTGCGATGGGCATCCTGTTCGAGTCGGTCGAAGGCGGCGCCGTGCGCGGCCGCTATTCGATCATCGCGCTCGAGCCCGACCTGATCTTTCGCGTCCGTGGCGCGCAAGCCGAGATCGGACGGCCTAACGAGCCGGGCGCATTCACGCCCTGCGCGGAGCCGCCTCTCGACGCCCTCCGCAAGCTGATCGCCGAAAGCCGGATCGACCTCCCTGATCTCTTGCCGCCACCCGCCGCCGGACTGTTCGGCTATCTCGGTTACGACATGGTGCGGCAGATGGAGCGGCTGCCCGACGTCAACCCGGACCCGCTCGGTGCGCCCGATGCCTTGTTGATCCGGCCGACCGTCGTCATCGTGTTCGATGCGGTGAAGGACCAGATCTCCATCGTCACGCCGGTTCGGCCTGAACGGGGCGTTTCGGCGAAGGCGGCGTTTGTGCACGCGGCCGAACGGCTCGGCGCGATCGTCGACAAGCTAGAAGCGCCGTTGCCGGCGGCCATGCGCGAGGAACATGCGGCCAGCATCGTCACCGCCCCGGTCTCCAACACGAGCCCCGCCGAATATGCGGCGATGGTGGCCAGGGCCAAGCAATACATCGCGGCCGGCGACATCTTCCAGGTCGTGCTGTCGCAACGCTTCGAGACACCCTTCGACCTGTCGCCGTTTTCGCTGTATCGCGCGCTGCGGCGCGTGAACCCCGCGCCGTTTCTTTATTTCCTTAATCTCGACGGTTTCTCGATTGCGGGGTCGAGCCCGGAAATTCTCGTGCGCGTGCGCGATCGGCGCGTCACCATTCGTCCGATCGCCGGAACGCGCCCGCGCGGGGCCAACACGCAGGAAGACCTCGCCCTCGAACGCGAGCTGCTCACCGATCCGAAGGAGCGCGCGGAGCACCTGATGCTGCTCGATCTCGGCCGCAACGATGTCGGCCGCGTCGCGAGGATCGGCAGCGTTTCGGTGACCGACCGATTCTTCATCGAGCGCTACAGCCAGGTGATGCACATCGTGTCCAATGTCGAAGGCGAGCTGGCCGAAGGGTGCAGCGCACTCGACGCACTGATCGCAGGCTTTCCCGCTGGAACGGTGTCGGGCGCGCCGAAGGTCCGGGCGATGCAGATCATCGACGAACTGGAGAAAGAGAAGCGCGGAATCTATGCCGGCTGCGTCGGCTATTTCTCAGCCGCGGGCGACATGGATACCTGCATCGTCCTGCGCACCGCAGTGATCAAGGACGGCACCATGTATGTGCAGGCTGGCGCCGGTATCGTCGCCGACAGCGATCCGGCATCCGAACAGCAGGAATGCGTCAACAAGGCCAAGGCGCTGTTCCGCGCCGCCGAAGAAGCGCAGCGCTTTGCGAACCGGGCCTTACGCGGCCAATAATTCCCGCGGACGCACGCAAGGATGCGAGCCCCGGACGGCTACTGCCGGGCGATGGCGCTTCGCCCCGAAACCGCGTTTACTCCCTTGAGGCGTGAAACCGTCTCGCCTTGACCCCCTCGGAACCACTAGTCTAAACCCGCGACGCGCCGGGATTGCCGAATGATCCTCCTGATCGACAATTACGACAGCTTCACCTTCAATCTCGTCCATTACCTGGGCGGGCTTGGCGCCGACGTGCGCGTGAAGCGCAACGACGCGCTGACAGTCGAAGACGCTATCGAAGCCGGGCCCGATGCGATCGTTCTGTCGCCCGGTCCCTGCACGCCAAACGAGGCCGGCATCTGCCTCGATCTGATCGAGAAGGCAAAGGACAGGATTCCGATTCTCGGCGTCTGCCTCGGGCACCAGTCGATCGGTCAGGCATTCGGCGGTGAAGTGGTGCGCGCACCCTCGCCTGTCCACGGCAAACTCTCCGACATCCGGCACAATGGGCGAAGCGTGTTCCGGGGTATCAACGGATCGTTCAAGGCGACCCGCTACCATTCGCTTGTCGTCAAACGCGACACGCTTCCCGACGCGCTCGATGTCACCGCGGAAACCGACGATGGACTGGTAATGGGGCTGTGTCACAAGACGTTGCCCCTCCACGGCGTGCAATTCCATCCCGAAAGCATCGCCTCCGAGCACGGCCATCTCATTCTGAAAAACTTTCTCGACCTTGCCGCCGCCTGGAACGGCGAGCATCGTCGCTTGCATTGAGGATCATCATGGCCGCCGACGACTTCAAGGCATTGATCGGCAAGACGGCCTCGGGCGCCGTCCTGACCCGCGAGGAAGCCGCACACGCCTTCGACCGCATGATGTCGGGCGAAGCGACGCCCTCGCAGATGGGCGGCCTCCTTATGGCGCTGCGGGTTCGCGGCGAGACGGTCGATGAGATCACCGGCGCGGTGAGCGCGATGCGTGCGAAGATGACGAAGGTCGCGGCGCCGCCGAACGCGGTTGACGTGGTCGGAACCGGTGGCGACGCATCCGGCTCCTACAATATCTCCACCTGCGCGGCATTCATCGTCGCCGGTGCCGGCGTGCCCGTCGCCAAGCATGGCAACCGTGCGCTTTCGTCGAAATCCGGCGCGGCCGATGTCCTGACCGCGCTCGGCGTGAAAATCGATCTGCGGCCGGATGAAATCACCCGCTGCGTCTATGAGGCCGGCATCGGCTTCATGTTCGCGCCGGCGCATCACCCGGCAATGAAGAATGTCGGCGCGACGCGCGTCGAGCTTGGCACCCGCACGATCTTCAACCTGCTCGGCCCGCTCTCAAATCCGGCCAGCGTGAAGCGCCAGCTCGTTGGCGTGTTCTCCCGGCAATGGATCGAACCGCTAGCGCAGGTGCTTCACAATCTGGGTGCGGAATCGGTGTGGGTGGTCCATGGCTCGGACGGGCTCGATGAGATCACGACGTCCGGTCCGACCGCGGTGGCGGCACTCGAAAAGGGCAAGATCCGGACATTCGAGATTGCACCGTCCGATATCGGACTCGAGCTTGCGAAACCCGAGGCACTGCGCGGCGGCGATGCCGAGCATAATGCCGCGGCGCTGCTCGATGTGCTGGAGAACAAGCCGGGACCGTATCGCGACGTCGCCCTGATGAATGCCGGCGCGACGCTGGTCGTTGCGGGCGCCGCGAAAGATCTCAAGGAAGGCGCCGCGTTGGCTGACAAATCATTGTCCAGCGGCGCGGCTCGGGCGCGGCTCGACCGGCTGATCGCCGTGTCAAACGGATAGGATGCCGATGGCCGACATTTTGAAGAAGATCGAGGCCTATAAGCGCGAGGAAATCGCCGCGGCAAAGCGCGACAGGAGCGCGGCCGCACTGGATGCCGATGCCCGCGCGGCACCGCCGGTGCGCGGCTTCGCAGACGCCATCGAGCGCAAGCTCTCTGCCGGAGATTATGCGCTGATCGCCGAGGTGAAGAAGGCCAGTCCCTCCAAGGGACTGATCCGCGCCGATTTCGATCCGGTCGCGCTCGCCAAGGCTTACGAAACCGGCGGCGCGGCCTGTTTGTCGGTGCTCACCGACGCGCCATCGTTTCAGGGGAGCCCGGAATTTCTCACTGCGGCGCGCGGCGCAACGTCCCTGCCCGCCTTGCGCAAGGATTTCATGTTCGAGCCCTATCAGGTCGCGCAGGCCAGAGCCTGGGGCGCCGATTGCATCCTGATCATCATGGCGGCCATCGATGACGCAGCCGCACACGACCTCGAAGCGGCGGCCATGGCGTACGGCATGGACGTGTTGATCGAGGTCCATGACGAAGCCGAACTCGATCGGGCGCTCGCCCTCAAGTCACGCCTGATCGGTATCAACAATCGCAACCTGCGCACCTTCGAAACCTCGCTCGAGGTCAGCCGCAGGCTCGCCCCGAAGGTCCCGCGCGACCGGGTGATCGTCGGCGAAAGCGGCCTCTTCACGCCTGCGGACCTCGCGCTGTTGTCGGAGGTCGGCATCGACACATTCCTGATCGGGGAAAGTCTGATGCGGGCCGCCGATGTCGCCGAGGCGACCCGGACGCTCCTGGCGCGGTCGCGCGTCCGCGCCGCGGGCTGAAACCATGGCAGACAAGGCCCTCACGCATCTTCGGGCGTCCGGCGAAGCGCATATGGTCGACGTCTCCGCGAAAGCTTCGACCGAGCGTGTCGCGATCGCCGAGGGCCGCGTCGTCATGAGCAAGGACACGCTCGACCTCGTCGTTGCTCGCAACGCCAAGAAGGGCGACGTACTCGGCACCGCGCGAATTGCCGGGATCATGGCGGCGAAGCGCACCCATGAACTCATTCCGCTGTGTCATCCGCTGGCGTTGTCGCAGGTCAGCGTCGACCTGACGCCGGACCCCTCGCTGCCCGGAATTGTGGTGCGCGCCAGCGTGAAGGTCACCGGACAAACCGGCGTCGAGATGGAAGCGCTGACCGCGGTTTCGGTCGCGTGCCTGACGATCTACGACATGGTCAAGGCCGCCGAGCGCGGCATGCGGATCGAGGGCATCCATCTCGTGGAGAAGACCGGCGGCAAGTCCGGAACGTACCGGGCGGGATCGTAAATCATGGCGCTGCTGCCGGTCGCCGAGGCGTTGCAGCGGGTCCTCGCTGACGCACGCCCGCTTCCGCTGGAACGAATTCCGCTGGCAGATGCCCGCCGCCGCGTGCTGGCCGAGGATCTGCGAGCCTTGCGAACCCAGCCGCCCGCGGATGTCTCGGCGATGGACGGCTATGCGATCCGCGCCGAAGACGTGACCAGCGCGCCGACCGATCTGAAGGTAATCGGCGAAGTCGCCGCCGGCCGGCCCTTCCCGAATGAATTGCGGCCCGGACAGGCGGTTCGAATCTTCACCGGTGGAGAATTGCCCCCGGGAGCCGACACCATTGTCGTGCAGGAGCGGACGCGCCGGGACGGCGACATCGTCATCATCACGGCGGTTCCGGAAAAAGGTCGGCATATCCGCCGCGCCGGCCTCGATTTCCAGAAAAACGAATTATTGCTGAGCCGCGGCCGTATCCTGTCCGGCCGCGATCTCGGACTTGCTGCCGCAATGAATCATCCGATGCTGCCGGTGCATCGGAAGCCGCGCGTCGCGTTGCTGGCAACCGGCGACGAACTGGTGATGCCCGGGCAACATCCCGGCCCCGGGCAGATCGTCTATTCGAACGGCTATTCAGTCGCGGTCCTCGCGCGTCAGGAAGGCGCCGACGTGAGCGATCTTGGAATCGTCCGCGACAATCTCGCCGATACCGTCACTGCTATTCGGAATGCAAAGCTGCGCCGCGCCGACGTCCTCGTCACCATGGGCGGCGCATCGGTCGGCGATTACGACCTCGTGCAGGACGCGCTGACCGCCGAGGGCATGGAGCTTTCGTTCTGGAAGATCGCCATGCGACCGGGCCGGCCGCTGATGCATGGGCGGCTCGGTCCGATCCACGTTCTCGGACTTCCCGGCAATCCGGTCTCGGCCTATGTCTGCGCCGTGCTGTTTCTGCTGCCGCTGCTGCGCGTCCTGAGCGGCCGCTCCGACCACTCTATCCCCACTGAACATGCGCTGCTTGGCTCGGACCTGCCGGAAAACGACGAGCGCGCCGACTATCTTCGGGCGAGATTATCCCGGTCCTCGCGCGGGGCTCTGGTTGCGACGCCGTTCCCCCTCCAGGATTCGTCGATGACACGGGTGCTCGCAGAGGCCGACTGCCTTGTGCTGCGCGAACCGCATGCGCCACGCGCCAGCGCCGGCTCGCCCTGCGTCATCATGAAACTTCCGTTGTAGGCGTCGGCTGCTTTCTTCACCTCACATTAAGGGGTTGCGGAACACATATCGAACATATAGTGTATGTTCATGATTTGTTTCGCATCTGTGGTGTCGTCTGTCGACCCGGATGCTGTCGGGGAGACACGTGAATGTTGACGCGCAAGCAGCTCGAGCTTCTGCGATTCATCAATGAGCGTCTGAAGGAAGCCGGCGTGCCGCCCTCCTTCGACGAGATGAAGGACGCGCTCGACTTGCGGTCCAAGTCCGGCATCCACCGGTTGATCACGGCCCTTGAGGAGCGCGGTTTCATCCGTCGCCTCCCCAATCGTGCCCGCGCGATCGAGGTGATCAAGTTGCCGGAAAGCTCCAATCATGGGGCTTCCGTGCGCCGTGGTTTCACACCGAGTGTGATCGAGGGCAATCTCGGCCGCGTGCGTGTCGCGTCGGAAGACGACGGCGGCCGTCCGGTTTCCGTGCCGGTGATGGGCCGGATTGCCGCGGGTACGCCGATCGAAGCCATTCAGAGCAAGAGCCACACCATCAATGTCCCGCCGGAAATGCTCAGTTCCGGCGATCACTACGCACTGGAGGTGCGGGGCGATTCGATGGTCGATGCCGGCATTCTCGATGGCGATACGGTGCTGATCCGCAAGTCGGACGCCGCGGATACCGGCGACATCGTGGTTGCCCTGATCGATGATGAGGAAGCGACGCTGAAGCGTTTCCGCCGCCGCGGGGCTTCCATCGCACTTGAACCAGCTAATGCTGCGTATGAGGTCCGGATTCTGCCACCGACCCGTGTGCGCATTCAGGGCAAGCTAGTCGGCCTGCTGCGGCGCTACTGAGACCCCGTCATCGGCTTCAAGGTCGGATGGTCTCGGCGTCGCATCGCGCGATGCGGCGGAACGCGGTGACGCCGCAGTCGTCGCCGGCGATCGACGGGCCCAGGGCCGGTCGTAGGTCTTTGGACGCGCCGCATCTACGACCAACGTGCTCCCCTCGAGGCGAATCGAAACGGCTCCAGACTCGCGAGCGACCTTGCGGTCGATCACTCTCGCCGTGCAGCCAGGCGGCGCCTGTCGCGCGGTGACGAGGACTGCGGCCATGTCGCAATCCTCGATGAGGGCTTCCGCATTCCGGGCCAAGGCCACCGCCCGCCCATCTGCCATACGCGCGACGCATCCGATCTGATCGCAGGCAATTCCTTGCGAGAGGGAAGCATCGTCTTCAGCCCTGGCGTCGCCGTCCGATGCGAGCCACTGGCGCAAGGCGAAGCCATCGCGACGCGTCGTCATCACACGCAAGACGCCGCTCACGTCGCGTACGGCGACCATCCCGACATCGGCCGAAACCAGGACATCGGGCCGCGTCGTGGTCCCGGCCGAGACGACGCACAGGCTGACCAGCATTGCCCCCACCCAGCGCAGGGGTGAACGCAGAAGGCACAGCACCACAAGTCCTGCCGTCCCGATCAGAAGCGTGCCTGTGCCGAATGCGGAGATGCGGCCGACAGCGCCCGGTAGACCCGTGACCCAGGTCGCAACCGTGATCACCCAATCGATCCCCTCGCCCATCAACCACCAGAACAGCCGATCGAAGCCGAACGGGAGGGCGGCGAGGCCCAGGAGGCCCGCCGGCATCACGACAAGCGATATGACCGGCATTGCGAGCAGATTGGACAACACGCCGTAAGGCGCGAGTCGGTGAAAATGATAGGCGGCAAACAACGTGGTGGCCGCGCCTGCAACCAGCGAGGCGACGATCAGAGCGATGACTTCGCGGCCTCCCCAGAGTGCGAGGCGCGCGGCCAGCGGCGTCGCCGGCTCAGACGACATCCACGGCAAGCCGCGCTCATAGACCGCAATCAGCGCCAGCGTTGCCGCAAACGACATCTGGAAGCTCGGATGCACGATGGATTCGGGAGCGATCGCGAGCAGCACCAGGGCGGCGACGCAGATCGTGCGCAGCGTCAGCGCCGGGCGGTCGAACATCACCCCGATCAGCACGATCGCGGTCATGATGAAGGCGCGCTGCGTTGCGACCTCCGCGCCGGACAGGACGAGATAGAACGACGCCAGACCGAGCGCTGCAAACGCCGCCCATTTCTTGATCGGAAAGCGGCTGGCGACCACCGGGAACAGCGCGAGCACGGCGCGAAATCCAAAGAACGCAATGCCGGCCACCACTGCCATGTGATAACCGGAGATCGACAAGACGTGCGCAAGGCTCGATACATACATTGCCTCGTTCACCGAGGACGAAATTGCGTCGCGCTTGCCGGTGATCAATGCCGATGCGATCGCGCCCTTGTCGCCGGGCAGCGCCGCGCGGATGCGGCTGTCGATGGCATCGCGCAGTCCGCTGATGCCCGCGGCATAGCGCAATAATAGTCCCGGAGCCTCGGGCGGCTGCATCTGCCGGATCGATCCGAGCGCGAAACCGGTTGCCCCGAGCCGCTGGAAATAATGATCGCGGGCGAAATCGTATCCCCCCGGCCGGAGCGGCGTCAGCGGAGGATTGAGGCGAGCCCGCAATTCGACAAAGGAGGCGACCGGCGGTGCGGTCCCCTTGCGCACCGATATCCGCACGCGTTCAAGCTTGATGTCCGGCCGTGCGCCTTTCATCGCGTGCACGCGGATCACGATGCGGTCGCTGCGTTCGCGTTCTTCGCGCGTCTCGACGAAGCCGGACAGCGTCACGTTGAAGGCAGGCGCTGCAAGCACCGGATGCGCGATGCGTGCGGTCTTCCACGTGGCGAGCGTGAAACCGAACACGATCGCAGTGAGACCGATCATGACCGGAAACGCGACCGGCCGGGCACGCGCGGCGACGCACAGGGTCAACGCAAATGTTGCCACAATCAGGCCGGCCCAAAGAAAGGGCTCGCGGTCGGCGGCGAAATAGAGAATGACGCCGATCCCGAAAGACACCGGCAGCCATGGGATCAACCGGCCCGGGGCCGTATCGCGCGCAAGCCATTCAGCGAAACGAGCGCCGTGCGCGGAGGTATCGACCGATCCGAGCCAGCCCGGCGAGAAACCCTGCGCCCGCCCGCCAATCGGCCAGGTTCGGGCTCGCGCGCGCGCGCCGGAGCGATCACCCGCAGGCCTGCGGTCGTTCGGATCGCCCTCACGCGCCATGAGCCCCCCGCCCCGGCTTCAACCCTGGCGGGAGAGGCTACATCAGATTGCAGTCAGCCGCTCGCCGATACCTTCGCCCAGGTGTCGCGCAGTCCGATGGTCCGGCTGAAGACCGGGCGGTCGGGCGTGGAATCGCGGTCGCGGACGAAGTAGCCCTGCCGCTCGAACTGCATCGGCTCGGCGGAATTGCTCGCAACGATGGCCGGTTCGAGCTTGGCGTCGGGCAGCACTTCCAGCGAATTGGGATTGAGGTCGGCGACGAAGTTGGCCGCGTCCGGATCGGGGCGCGTGAACAAGGGATTGTAGAGCCGCACCTCGGCCGACACCGCATCCAGCGCCGAAACCCAATGGATGGTCGCCTTCACCTTGCGACCGTCCGGCGCGTTGCCGCCCTTGGTCGCGGGATCGTAGGTGCAGCGCAGTTCCACCACCTCGCCGTCGGCATTCTTCACCACCTCGCGGCAGGTGATGAAATAGGCGTAGCGCAGCCGCACCTCGGCGCCGGGCGAGAGCCGGAAGAACTTCTTCGGCGGATTCTCCATGAAGTCATCCTGCTCGATAAAGATCTCGCGGCCGAAGCGGATCTTGCGCGTGCCGGCCTTGGCATCGTCGGGGTGGTTGATAGCCTCGAGCTCCTCGCTCTGCCCTTCCGGATAATTCTCGATCACCACCTTCAGCGGCCGCAGCACCGCCATGCGGCGCAAGGCGGTCCGGTTCAGCGTTTCCCGGATCGAGAAGTCGAGCATCTGGACGTCGACCACGCTGTTGGCCTTGGCGACGCCGATGCGCTTGACGAAATCACGCAAGGCGGCAGGCGGCACGCCGCGCCGGCGCAACCCCGCCAATGTCGGCATGCGCGGATCGTCCCAGCCCGCCACATGACCGTCCTGAACGAGCCGCGTCAGCACCCGCTTGGAGAGAATGGTGTAGGTCAGATTGAGCCGCGCAAACTCGTACTGACGCGGGCGCGAGGGCACCGGAAGGTTTTCGATGAACCAGTCATAGAGCGGCCGGTGATCCTCGAATTCCAGCGTGCAGATCGAATGCGTGATGTGCTCGATGGCGTCCGACTGCCCGTGCGCATAGTCGTAGCTCGGATAGATTTTCCAGGTGTCACCAGTCCGCGGATGCGTGGCATGAAGAATGCGATACATCACCGGATCGCGCAGATTGATATTGCCGGCCGCCATGTCGATCTTGGCGCGGAGCACGCGCGCGCCGTTCGGAAACTCACCGGCCCGCATGCGCCGGAACAGGTCGAGATTCTCCTCGACCGACCGGTCGCGGTACGGAGAGGCCTTTCCAGGCTCGGTCAAGGTGCCGCGATTGAGACGGATTTCCTCCTGCGACTGGTCGTCCACATAGGCCTTGCCGGCCTTGATCAGGACTTCGGCCCATTCGTAAAGCTGCTCAAAATAATCGGACGCATGGTAGAGGTGCGTGCCCCAGTCATAGCCGAGCCAGCGCACGTCCTCCTCGATCGCGTCGATAAACTCCTGCTCCTCCTTCACCGGATTGGTGTCGTCGAATCGCAGATGGCAGCGGCCGCCGAATTCCTGCGCGATGCCGAAATTCAGCCCGATCGACTTGGCGTGACCGATATGCAGGTAGCCGTTCGGTTCCGGGGGAAACCGCGTGACCACGCTCTTGTGGCGGCCGGACTCAAAATCGGCCTGCACGATGTCGCGGATGAAGTCGCGCCCCGGCTCCGTCGCCGTAGATTCGTCCGCCGCCATGTGTCGTGTCTCTCGTTTGCGAAGCTCACCGGTCGCGCCTCTGTGCCAAATTCGGCCGCAAGCGCCAAGCGTCAGGTAACCCTGCCTCGCCATCGCCGCAATGAGAGGCAATGCGCTGTTTCCGCGCCATCCCGCCCATGTTAGAGGGGCGGCTCTCAAATCGATACGCTCCGGATGACTGTCGTAACCCGCTTCGCACCCTCCCCGACCGGCTTTCTGCACATTGGCGGTGCACGCACGGCGCTGTTCAACTGGCTCTATGCCCGCGGCCGTGGCGGCAAGATGCTGCTTCGCATCGAGGACACAGACCGCGAACGGTCCACCGACGCGGCGATCGCCGCCATTCTGGATGGACTGACCTGGCTCGGGATCACCTGGGACGGCGAGGCAGTCCACCAGTTTGCTCGCGCAGCCCGGCACCGCGAAGTCGCCGAGCAATTGCTGGCCGAGGGCCGCGCATACCGGTGCTATGCGAGTGCCGAGGAACTGGCGGCCATGCGTGAGCAGGCGCGCGCCGCCGGCCGGGCCCGCCTCTATGATGGGCGCTGGCGCGACCGCGACCCCTCCGAAGCACCGGCCGGGATCAAACCCGTCATCCGCCTGAAGGCGCCGCTGACCGGCGAGACCGTCATCGAGGACCAGGTCCAGGGCCGCGTGGTCTGGCAGAATGCCGATCTCGACGATCTCGTGCTGCTGCGATCCGACGGCAACCCGACCTACATGCTCGCGGTCGTGGTCGACGATCACGACATGGGCGTCACCCATATCATTCGCGGCGACGACCATCTGACCAATGCCGCGCGGCAGAAGCAGATTTACGAGGCGCTGGGCTGGCAGGTGCCGGTGATGGCCCATATCCCACTGATCCATGGTCCGGACGGGTCGAAGCTGTCCAAGCGCCATGGTGCGCTCGGCGTCGATGCCTATCGCGCCATGGGCTACCTGCCGGAAGCGCTGCGGAATTATCTCGTCCGCCTCGGATGGAGCCACGGCGATCAGGAAATCTTCTCGACGCAGGAAATGATCGAGCTGTTCGACTTGCCGCAGATCGGACGCTCGGCCGCGCGCTTCGATTTCGTGAAGCTGGAGAGCCTCAACGGTCACTACATGCGGCACACCGAAGACGCTGTTTTGCTCGCCGAATTCGAGCGTGCCTTGCCGTTCCTTGCGGGTGGGACAGCGCTTGCCGCAAAGCTCGACGATACGCTGCGCGCGAAGCTGCTCCGGGGCATGCCGGGCCTCAAGGAGCGGGCGAAGACCCTGGTCGAACTCCTCGATCAATCCCGATTCATCTGGTGCGACCGGCCATTGCCGATGGAAGACAAGGCGAAGGCCTTGCTGACGCCCGAGGCCCGCGCGCTTCTGGCGGGTCTGCTCCCGCGCTTCGAAGCCATTGCCAACTGGTCGGCGGAGAGCGCCGAAGCTGCGGTGCGCGCCCATGCCGAATCCGCAAATGTGAAACTCGGTTCCATCGCCCAGCCGTTGCGTGCCGCCTTGACCGGGCGGGCGACGTCGCCCGGCATTTTCGAGGTGCTCGCGGTTCTCGGTCAGGCCGAGAGCATCTCGCGCATCCGCGAACAGGCGGAGAAAAGCGGTTCGGCCGCCGCCTGAATTCCAAAAAAGGCGGACTAAACAGGCGCCCGCCCATCATGCGGTGCAGGCCGCCTTTGGCCCACCTTGCAGTGCGGAAACGGATGGGATACGCCAAAAGCGCTGGACCAAGCCGAGAGCCGAGCTGAAAGGCCGGTCGGAACGTGGCCGGCCCCTCACGCTTACATTTCTCGCTTTTCTCGCAAGGGGATGCCGATGGACGCCAAGACGGCAAGCAACAAAACCGCAAAGGTCACGGTCGGCGACGAAAGTCACAATTACCCGGTCAAGGCCGGGACCATCGGCCCGGAAGTCGTCGACATCTCGAAGCTTTACGCCACGACCGGGATGTTCACCTACGACCCGGGCTTCACGTCCACGGCGAGCTGCGAGTCCAAGATCACCTATATCGACGGCGACGAAGGCATCCTGCTCTATCGCGGCTATCCGATCGAGCAGCTCGCCGAGCACGGCGATTTCCTCGAGACCTGCTACCTGCTGCTGTTCGGTGAATTGCCGACCGCGACCCAGAAGGCGGATTTCGTCAAGCGCGTCACCAACCACACCATGGTGCACGAGCAGATGAGCCGCTTCTTCCAGGGCTTCCGTCGGGACGCGCATCCGATGGCGGTGATGGTCGGCTCGGTCGGCGCGCTGTCGGCATTCTATCACGACTCCACCGACATCTCCGATCCGTATCAGCGGCTCGTCGCTTCGATCCGCATGATCGCCAAAATGCCGACGCTCGCAGCGATGGCCTTCAAGTACACGGTCGGTCAGCCCTTCGTGTACCCGACCAACGCGCTCGATTACTCCTCGAATTTCCTCAAGATGTGCTTTGCGGTGCCGACTGAGGAGTACAAGCCCAACCCGGTGCTCGCGCGCGCGATGGATCGCATCTTCATTCTGCACGCCGATCACGAGCAGAATGCCTCGACCTCGACCGTGCGCCTCGCCGGCTCCTCGGGCGCCAATCCATTCGCCTGCATCGCCGCCGGCGTTGCATGTCTGTGGGGCCCCGCACATGGCGGCGCCAATGAGGCGGCGCTGAAGATGCTGACCGAGATCGGCACTGTCGATCGCATCCCGGAATACGTGAAGCGCGCCAAGGACAAGAACAACAGCTTCCGCCTGATGGGATTCGGCCACCGCGTTTACAAGAACTACGACCCGCGCGCGAAGCTCATGCAGAAGACCTGCCACGAGGTGCTGGCCGAAGTCGGGCATCAGGACGACCCGCTGCTGCAGGTTGCGATGGAGCTCGAGCGCGTCGCGCTGCACGACGATTATTTCATCGAGAAGAAGCTCTATCCGAATATCGACTTCTATTCGGGCATCACGCTCCGCGCGATGGGCTTCCCCACCTCGATGTTCACCGTGCTGTTCGCCGTGGCGCGAACCGTCGGCTGGATCGCGCAGTGGAAGGAAATGATCGAGGATCCGCAGCAGAAGATCGGCCGCCCGCGCCAGCTTTATACCGGTCCGACGCGCCGCGATTACGTTCCGATTTCGACGCGGAAGGCCTAAGGACCAGCGTTAGTCCCAGCTTTTTTGAAAGGCCGGCTCATGCAGCCGGCCTTTCGATTCCAGAGATGCCGGTTTGCATGTAGATTCGCGCCCGCCTCAATCGGGAGGCGGAGGACGAGTCATGATGCCGACGCTATCGCAACTGATCGTTTGGGTCGTGGTTGGCGTGCTCGGCGGCACGCTCGCGGGCTATGCCATCACCTGGCACAAGGCCGGGTTCGGGGTCTGGCGCAATGCCGCGCTGGGGCTTGTCGGCGCGCTGGTTGGCGGATTCCTGTTCCGGATTTTCCGGCTGTTTCCCAATCTCGACAGAGTTTCGATTTCGCTGCGCGACGTCGTGGCCGCCTTTGTCGGCTCGCTGATCGTCCTTTTGGCGTTATGGGCCTGGGACAAATACGGACGGTGATTTTGCAACGTAGAGACGCTTGGCTTATGCCGCGTGTGCGCCGTTCCCGTTGAACGAGGCCACGCGCGCTGCGCCGTCATAGGCCCAGGTGACGTAAGCAGCGCCCCAGGTGAAGCCGCCGCCGAAGGCCGCAAGCACCAGCCGGTCGCCCATCTTGAGCTTGCTCTCATAATCCCACAGGCAAAGCGGGATCGTCGCCGCAGTCGTGTTGCCGTATTTCTGGATTGTCATCATCACGCGATCCATGGGCAGGCCCATGCGCTCGGCGGTCGATTCGATGATGCGACGGTTGGCCTGGTGAGGAACCAGCCACTGGATCATGTCGGCACGCAAATTGTTGCGCGTCATGATCTCGTTCGAGACCTCGGCCATCTTGGCGATCGCGAATTTGTAAACCGCCGCGCCCTCCTGATGCACGTAATGCAGGCGCTTCGCCACGGTCTCCGCGGTGGGCGGCATCCGGCTGCCGCCGGCTTTCTGGTGCAGGTGAATCATCCCCGACCCGTCCGAGCGGATCAGCGTGTCGAGAATGCCCTCGCCGTTCGTGCTCGGCTCGATCAGCACGGCGCCCGCGCCGTCGCCGAACAGAACGCAGGTGGCACGATCGGTGTAGTCGATGATCGTCGACATCTTGTCTGCGCCGACCACGATGACCTTGCGGCATTGGCCGTTTGCCACGAATTGCGAGGCAATGGTGATCGCGTAGATGAAGCCAGAGCAGGCGGCCTGAACGTCGAAGGATCCGATCGGCCCGAGCCCGACCATGTCGCTGATCAGGTTCGCGGTTGAGGGAAAGACGAAATCGGGGGTCGTCGTCGCACAGATCAGAAGGTCAATGTCGCCGGGCTTGTTGCCGGTGCGCTCCAGGAGCCCCTTCACCGCTTCCGCGCCCATATGGGAGGTGCCCAAGCCCTCGCCCTTCAGGATCCGGCGTTCCCGAATACCCGTGCGCTCGGTGATCCAGGCGTCGGATGTATCGACCATCCGCGCCAGTTCGGCATTGCTCAGAACGTAATCCGGAAGATAACCGCAAACGCCTGTTATTGCTGGTGTTTTTAACTGATGGCCATTTCGCATGGGCGCTCGCCGGTTGAAGGGCGACGGTGAGAAGATGCTGCAAATTAGGCGGTTGCGGGGCCGGAAGCCAGCATTTCCGGATCGATCTTCACGCCCGACCTACGGATTTATTGGCAACCTGTGCGACGATCTCGGCCGCCCGCTGCGCCGGCCGCGCCGTGCCGATCTCCATCACCTCATCCAGGCGGGCAAAGGCCTCGACCTGCTTGCGGCGCTCCGGGCTTTCTGACAGCAGCGGCGCCAGGGCTGCAGCCAGCTTGTCCGGGGTGCAGTCGGTCTGGATGAATTCGGGGACGACATTCTCGCCCAGCACCAGGTTGGTGAGGATCACCGAAGGCACGCGGATCAGGCGGCGCGCAATCGCGATTTCCCACGAGGCCATCTTGTAAGCCGTGATCATCGGCACGCCCGACACGCCGAGTTCGAGCGTTACGGTCCCTGATTTTGCGAGCGCCGCGCGCGCGGTCCGGAAAGCGGCCCTGCGGTCCTCGCGCTTGACCACGATTTTCGGGCGCAAGGGCCAGCGTGCGGTTTCACGTACGACGAGATCCTGCAGATGCGGTGTCGTCGGAATGACGACGTCGATCGGCCACACGGTCTTTGCGATCCGCTCGACCGCGCGGCCGAACGGCTCGATCAGGCGACGAATCTCGTTCTTGCGGCTGCCCGGCAGGACGAGGAGAAGCGGCGTGCCGTTCAGGCGCTGTTCCGCCTCCTGCGCATTCGGCCGCAGTTCATCGACCTGCTCCACCAGCGGATGACCGACATAGGTACATGGCGGCCCGCCCAGCCGCCGGTGCACATCCGGCTCGAACGGCAGCAACGCCAGGACATGGTCGATATAGCGGCTCATCGCGCGGGCGCGACCCGGCCGCCATGCCCAGACCGACGGCGAGACATAGTTTACGATCGGGATGCCGGGATTCTTCTTGCGGACCCGTCGCGCGACGCGGTGCGTGAAGTCGGGCGAATCGATGATCACCATCACGTCAGGACGCTCCTCGAGTGCGGCCCGTGCGGTCTGACGGATGCGAGCGAGGATTTTCGGCAGCGCCTGGGTGATGCCGGCGAGCCCGACGATGGCGAGATCGTCGATGCGAAACAGCGAGGGCAAGCCCTGCGCGGCCATCTCGTAGCCGCCGACGCCGCGGAATTGCACATCCTCGCCGAACTTGGCTTTCAGCGCCTGCATCAAAGCGGCGCCAAGGCGGTCACCGGATTCCTCGGTCGCGACGAGAAACACTTTCATTCGGATGCGCCCGCCGTCTCGGGAAAGCCGAATACGAAGACCCGGCCCTGATCGGCTTTCTGAACCACAATGTGCGGCTCGGCAACGATGGTGCCGCCCGCCGCGACGGCGAGGCCCGCGAGCCCGGCTTCGACGATGCCGTCCACCGTGCGCGGCCCGATGGACGGAAGATCGAACCGGCGGTCCTGACCGGGCTTGGGCGCCTTGACGAGAACACCGGTCCCGAGCGGGGCGCGGAAGCGCTTGATGCGCCTGAGTTCGGCAACGCGCGCCAGCATCTGATCGGTGCCCTCCGCGGCCTCGACCGCTATGACATGCCGATTGGCGACCACGACGCCCTGCCCCACATCGAATGGACCAATGGCCCGAAGGACATCGAGTCCGTAGGCGATGTCGTCGAGATCGCCTGCTGTGGGCGAAACCTGGCCGAACGCGCCCTCCTGCACCAGGATCTCCGGCGCGACCTCATGCGCACCAAGCAGGCGAAAGCCGTGGCGCTCGAGCATGCTGGCCATGCCCGTAAGGAGATGATTGTCGCCGCCGTAGAAGTGCTGGATGGCTCTCGGCAATTCACGCAACGCGGCCAGATCGAAATTGATCAATTGCCGCACGCTCGGCCGCACCAGCGTGCCAATGAAGATCACGTCGCGACAGCCTTCGCGCCGGGCCAGGCGCAGAAATCGGCCAAGCTGCGCGACGTGCGCCCAATGATGCGGGTATTGCTTGACGCGGTCCGGATCCGCCCAGCCGCGCAGTGCGAACAGCACCGCGCCGCGGCCACTTTTCAACAGCGCGTCTGCAACAGTGTACGGGAAGGTCCCCCCTCCACAGATGATCGCAACCGGACCCGCGTCCGCTGGCAGGTCCGGCGCGGTCATGACTCGCCGGCCGGATGTCTTTCTCCGTGGGAGGCCTTGCCTGCCTTCATCAGCGGCCGTGAGCCACCCGCCTTGATAAAGGCGATGACCTTGGCGACCACGGGATCGTCTGCAAATCCGCGCTCGACCGCTTCGACGCGCTCCTTGAAATGACCGCGCACGAGGAACAGCGCGCGATAGGCTTGCCGCAGGCCATGGATGTCGGCGCGGGAATAGCCGCGGCGGCGCATACCGACGACGTTGAGCCCGTCAAGTTCGCCGCGTTGCCCGATGGCGAATCCGAAGGGAATGACATCGGCGCCGAGCCCGGTCACACCGGCGATCATCGCGCTTTCGCCAATCCGCACGAATTGATGCGCGGCGGAATGACCGCCCATGAAGACGTAATCCTCGATCACGACGTGGCCGCCGAGCACGGCGTTGTTGGCGAGCGTAACGTTGTTGCCCACCTTGCAGTCGTGACCGACATGCGAGCCGACCATGAAGGTGCAACGGTTGCCGATCTCGGTGACACCGCGATCGTCCTCGGTGCCGGTATTCATGGTGACGCTTTCGCGGATCTCGCAATCCGTGCCGATCACAAGGCGCGTCGGGCCGCCGCGATATTTGACCGATTGCGGCGGCGTACCAAGCGACGCGAACGGATAGATGACCGTGCGATCGCCCACCGTAGTGTGGCCGGACAGCGCCACATGACTGATCAGGCGACAATTGTCGCCGAGCACGACGTTGGGGCCGATCACGCAATACGGTCCGATGACCGCACCTTTACCAATGACGGCTCCGGGCGCGACGCGCGCGGTCGGGTCAATCGTGGTGTCGGACGTTTCAAGCATTGACGATCATCGCTCCGACTTCGGCTTCGGCAACCAGTGCACCCTGCACCCGCGCTTCTCCCCGATACCACCACATCATCTTTTTCCGCGCGATCTTGGTCATATGATACTCGATCGTATCGCCCGGCGTGACCTGTTTGCGGAATTTCGCCTTGTCGACGGTCAGGAAGAACACGCTCTTGACCGTGTCTCCCGTGGCGCCCGAGCAAATGCAAAGAACGCCCGCTGTTTGCGCCATACCCTCGATCATCAGCACACCGGGAAATACCGGATTGTCCGGGAAGTGACCCATGAATTGCGGCTCGTTTGCGGTCACGTTCTTGATACCGATCGCAAACTCGTCCGCGCGCATGCCGGTCACGCGATCCACCATCAGGAATGGATAGCGGTGCGGCAGCGCCTTGAGGATACGCGCGATGTCAGCGCTCTCCAGCGTACTCGGCATATCGTTCATCAGCGCCCGCTTTCGTGCTCGGTTTTGCTCTTGTCATTACTTCGGCGTACCAGGCGCTCGACGGCGGCAATTTCGCGCATCCAAAGCTTCGCCGGTTTGGCCGGGATGCCTCCGTAGCGACCTCCGGGCGGAATATCCACATTAACCGCGCTGTACCCCGCGATCTGCGCTCCCATACCAACGGTGACATGATTGTTGATCGTGGTGCAGCCGCCGATCGCTACGAAATCTTCCAGAGTTACGCTTCCGGCCAGCGCGACATGCGAAACGATCACGCAGTGCCGACCCACACTGACATTGTGGCCAATCTGGACCAGATTGTCGATTTTGGTGCCCTCGCCGATCACGGTGTCGCGGATGGCGCCGCGATCGATGGCAGTGCCGGCGCCAATCTCGACGTCATCCTGGATGATGACGCGGCCGACCTGCGGCACCTTGGCGTGCCCGCGGGGGCTCATGAGATATCCGAAACCGTCCTGACCGATTCGGCATCCGGGGTGCATGATCACCCGGTCGCCGATCAACGCATGGGCGACGGAGCAATGAGCGCCGATGCTGCCATCGCGCCCCACCCGGACATCGGCGCCGATCACCGCGCCTGCGCCAACAAGCGTCCCCGCCCCGATCTCCGCCCGCGGTCCGATCACGGCCCCCGGCTCAACCGTCACGCCATCCTCGAGACGCGCCTTAGGGTGGACCGACGCTCCCGGCATCACCCCTTCGGCTTCGACCAACGACGAGGGACGGAGCGCCTGCGGAAACAGTTTTCGGGTGACCGTGACGAACGAACGATAGGGCTGGGCCGAGACCAGAAGAAGCAATCCAGGCGGGGCATCGGCAGCCAGACGTTCGGTGATCAGACACGCCCCCGCCTTGGTGCTCTGCAGGCCCGCGGCGTAGCGAACGTTTTCCAGGAACGCGAGATCGCTCGGCCCGGCGCTGTCGATTGGAGCGACATTCCGGATCACGACGCCCGAACGCGACGGGTCGGACAATGTCGCGCCCGTCAGCGTGGCAATCTCCCCGGCGGAGAGGCTTTCCGCTGGCCTAAAGAAGATCGGTTCGGTCATCCGCCCGGCTCGTCAACGTTACTCTGGCGGATTCATTAGACCAAAAAGCTGCCGATCAGAACCTCGTCCCGCCGCCAAATCGGAATTCCTGGACGATGTCGTAGCTTTCCTTGGTCAGCGGGATTGCATAGTCGAAACGCAATGGCCCGAACGGGGAGTCCCAAGTCAACCCCGCGCCGACCGAGGTCCGGATCAGCTTGGAGTCTTCGAAGGTCATCGTCTCACCCGGCACGCTGGTCGGACCCTTGTAATTCCAGACCGAGCCAGCATCAGCATAGATCGAGGCCCGGATGCCGATGTCCTTCGGAATGAAATGCAGCGGGATGAAGAGCTCCAGGCTCGCCGCCCAGAAATTGGTGCCGCCGATCGCGTCCTGCGTGGTCCAGGGCGTGAGGTCACGCGGACCAAAGCCATTCTGACGGAAGCCGCGCACCAGATTGGGGCCGCCTTGGAACTGATCGTTGAAGCGCAGGTTTTGCCCGTCCCACGAGCTGACATTGCCGGCCTGCACGCGCAGCATTGCGACATAGTCGGGAACGACCTCGTGATAGAAGCGAGCGTCGCCCGATGACCGCAGGAAGCTCACGTCACCCCCGAGGCCCGCAAATTCCTGCTTCAACTCGGCACGAACGCCCGCCGTCGGGGTCCGGTTGTTGTCGAGCGTATTATAGATCAGGCTGTAGCCGACCATGGAGCTGAGCTGGGGCCCCTGATTGAAGCTCAGGCGCACCGGCAGCGAAGGCACAACGGACACGTCACCGCAGCCGTTCGGCTTGTTGTCCGGATCCCACGGCACCGTCGAGAAGCATGACGAATAGCCTTCCTGCAGCTTGATCTCCTGCTGGGCGATCGAATAGCGCAGCTGCAAGGCAAGGTCTTCTCGCAGCTCGAATCCGAGCCGGACCGCGCCGCCAATCGTCTTGGTGTCGTAGGAGGTATATTGCTGGTTGTCGGTTTCCTTGCCGAAAAAGTCGAGACCCAGCGCCATCCGATAATCGAGGAAATAGGGCTCGACGAATGACAGCTCGAAGCCGCGAGCGCGCTGTCCATACTGAACGGCGGTGCGAACGGCCTGACCGCGGCCAAGCAGGTTGCGCTCGCCGATCGAGACTTCGCCAAGCCAGCCGTCCTGGGTCGAATAGCCACCCGAAATCGAGAACTCGCCGGTCGACTGCTCTTCGACCTCGACATTCACCACCACGCGGTCAGGCGAGGTACCCGGCTCGCTGGTGATCTTCACCGACTTGAAATAGTTCAGGTTCTTGAGGCGCCGCTCGGCGCGATCGATCAGCGCGCGATTATAAGCATCGCCTTCGGCAAGATCGAACTCGCGGCGGATGACCCAGTCACGCGTCCGCGTATTGCCGCGAATCTGGATGCGCTCGATATAGGCGCGCGGGCCCTCATCCACGGTGAATACCACGTTGATCAGGCGGCGCTCGAAATCGCGATCACCACGCGGTCTGACGACGGCGAATGGATAGCCGCGACGGGCCACATCGATCGAGATCGCCTCGACCGACTTTTCCACCGCCTCGGCGTTGTAAACTTGGCCGGCCCTCGCCTTCAACTTGTCCGCCATCGAGGCGGCATCGACGGCGCGGACGTTCGATTGAATATCGACCGAGCCGAACTTGTACTGATCGCCTTCGTCGATCGTGAAGGTCACGATGAACGCGCTCTGCGAAGGATCGTATTCGCTCACAGCCGAGACGATGCGGACGTCGGCGAAGCCGTGCTTGAGATAGAAGCGGCGGAGCAGATCGCGATCGGCCTCGATCCGGTCGGGATCGTAGACGTCGCTCGACTTCAGGAAGCTGAGCAGATTGGTCTCGGTCGTCTTGATGACGTCCTTGAGCCGGACATCCGAATAGTTCCGGTTGCCGACAAACCGGATGGATTTCACGCCGGTCTTCTTGCCTTCGGTGATCTCGAAGACGAGGTCAACGCGGTTATTTGGCAATTCGATGATCTTCGGGACGACGCGCACATCGAAGCGGCCGTTGCGACGATATTGTTCAATGATGCGCTGCGTGTCGGATTGCACGATCGGCCGCGAGAGCGTCCCGCGCACCTTGGACTGGATCTCTGCCAGGAGCTGTTCGTCCTTGGCCTTGATGTTACCCTCGAAAGCGATCCGGTTGATGACCGGGTTCTCGACCACGGTCACGATGAGGCGGCCGCCCGCCTGACGGATCCTGATGTCCTGGAACAGGCCGGTGGCGTAGAGCCCCTTGAGGCCCTCGTCGATCGTCGCGGCATTCAAGCCGCCAGCCGACCGGAAATAGGA
>Ga0180222_1000650_pt1 | contig 47696 bp, 47 predicted proteins | sample eDN5th37CKraftOP_FD_151336 | JGI IMG/M metagenome (GOLD analysis project Ga0180222, IMG submission 151336) | Enriched Organic Plus compost microbial communities from Emeryville, California, USA - eDNA 5th pass 37_C Kraft OP (version 2) (version 2) ...
GCAGGACGCCGCTCGAGTTTGATACCAACAATGTCGCAAGCAGCGATTGGGTTCCTTCCCCGGAATGAATCTATCGTTCCTCGCGATGACCTCGCCAGGCCGACGTGCAGGATGCTGTGAATATCGAGGTCACGATGCCTTCTCGCTTTTGATTGAAGTGGTTCCGCGCAGCAATTATGGCGGGATCATGCAGAGGCTGTCCTGGCCGGCCAACGTAGGGACGCGCCTGGCCGGCGACCGCAGCCGATCGTCATGCTGCCGCAGATTCGCCCTTGAAGCGAAATCCGAAGCGATACGATCCGGGGCAGTTATTTCTGTGTGTCTTCCGTTTCTTCCGGCGGTCGCGTCTCCGGCATGAGAAGCCATACCGCCAGCAGTCCCAGCGTCGCAATGCCGCCCAACACAAGGAATGTCGCCGAACTGCTGAACCGGTCGGTGAGGTATCCCGCCATCGTCGTGCTGATCGATGCTCCGATCCCCATGGCGCAGCCCACCGCACCCTGGGTCAGATTGAATCGGCCAGTATTGCGCGTCAGATCTGCGATGGACAGCGGCACGAGCACGCCCAGCACTGCCGCGGACAAGCCGTCGAGCACCTGAACCACGACCACCATCGACGGCGAGGTGACGTAGGCGAACAGGCCGATCCGCGCGGCGAGCGCGGCAAAGCCGATCAGGAGCAGAGGCCGGCGGCCCCACGTGCGCGCCTTGCGCCCGACGACAGGGGACAGCAACGCAACGACGAACTGCGGCACCACCATGGCGGCGGCGATAAAGGCCGGCGCGGAGACGCTCGACCGCAGCGTCATCAGGCCGGCGACCAGCGGCAGAATTGCAGCATTCGCCAGATGGAACAACATCACGCAGAGTGCAAAAATCAGCAGCGCCGGATTGCCGAAAACATGAGCCAGCGCGGCAAGGGTTCCGCCAGTCTCGGATCGCTCGCCGCCATGCGAGCGCGCGACGTTGATTTCGTCGCTCTTGATCCACATCAGCGACAGCAAGGCCGGAACCACCAGCGCGCCGGTCACGAAGAAGACTGCCTGATTGGAAATGTAGTAGCCGCAGGCTCCCATTCCGGCCGCGGCGAGGCCCGTGCCAACCGATGCGAACGCGGCGTTGCGGCCGAATCGCTCGCCAGCCTCGCGCCGTTCCACCAGCCCAAGGCTCATGGCCGCGATGGCCGGTCCGAGCAGGCAGCTCGCGCTTGCCTGAAGAATGCGTGAAAACAGAACGATGGCAAAGATGGGCCAGAGCGCCAGCATGACGGCGCTGATGCCGACCGCTATGACCGACACCGCCGCGATCAGTCGAGGCGAGCGGACGGCATCGAGGATGGCGCCGCCCGGCACCTGTCCGAACAGCGAGATCAGGCCGCCGATCGTCAGGATCAGGCCGATATCCACCTGCGTCCATTTTTGCGAGGTCAGATAGACCGCGACAAACGGGCCGAACCCGGTCTGGACGTCCGCCACAAAGAAAACGAACCAGTCCAGTCCGCGACGGCTCCGCGGTGATGCGCCGGAAGGCGGAGATCTCCCCTGGAGGGATCTGCGCGTCGGCTTCGTCGTATCGTCCATGTCATCTCCGCGCCGCAACTATTGTGGAGACGCGTCCTTCGGCGGCGTTCCGGGTGGCGGCTCAGCTTGTGGAGCGGCTGGAGGCTGCGGCTGGGGCGGGGACGATGAAGGCGACGCCGGTTCCGGCTGCCCCTGTTGGAGCGGCTGGGTCTGCGACTGAGGCTGAGCTGGTGGCTGCGGCGGAGTTTGCGGCTGCGGTTGGGTCTGAGGCGGCGGCGGGGTCTGGCGGCCCAGCACCACAATCTGCTCACCGGCCTTGTAGACCGGCGCCACGCGCACCTGATCTTTCGTTAGATCGACGGAGAGAGTCTCCGACGTCACACCACTCGCCGGAAAGCGAAGCACGCGCCAGTCCACGGCCACCTGCCGGCTGCCCACCCCGAGAAATCCGCCGAAATCGATCACAGCGGCGCGCACCTGTCCGGCCTTGTCGACGAGAATATCGACGACACGTCCCATATCTTCGCCGCTGCTGCTGCGAACCTCCTTGCCGAGAACGCTGTCGATCTGCTTTCCGTCCATCACAACGGCAGGGATGCCTGCGCCATCGTCTCCCTTCGCATCGCCCTTTGCTCCCGAGGGAGCAGGAGCGGCTGGCTTCCCCGCCTCGGCCGGCGGGGCGGGAGTGGGAGATGCCGGCGCAGCGGGCGTCGCTGGCTGGGAAGGCGTGGGCTGGGAGGGCGTGGGTTGGGAAGGCGCGGGTTGGGGATTGCTCTCCGGCGGCTTTTCAGCCTGCGCGATCCTGCAATCAACGTCAGCGCACCGTGCGGACGCGCCGTCCTCCGCCATCGCGGGGCTCCAGGCGGTGACCGCCAGCGGCCCAATGCCAACCAGGATCAGGGCCAAGGACATCGCTGCCCCATCGATACGCTTGCGGCACGCCGCCGCTCGATCTCCATGCCGCATTTTCAACCTCGTCCATCCTCGGCCGCCGACTCACGGCTCATGATGCGCCTTACTACGGCAGCAAAATGAATTGCAGCGAATGCAATCCGTTCGCAACGCAAGCCGTTCGCAACATTGCATCGCGGGGGGCCATGCCATCTCCTCCGATCTCGCCGATTCGGAATTGGAGGGGATGGAACCCGCGACGAGCCTGCGCTTTCCACGCAGAATCCACGATGCAAGTGCAAGTATAGCCAGTCTTGGTCACCGGTTGCAGCCTATGACCGCGGACGGATGCCGTCCAGCTTCCAGCCGGCACAAACCTCGACAGGGTCTTGATCGAGTCGATCCACAGACGGCCGGAGCCTCTGCGGACCAACGATCACCACGATCCGGACCAGCTCCGGATGTCCGGACATCAGGCGCCGCCACTTGACGTGTTGTCGTCCTTCATCGCATCGGCGAACTTCCGCATGAGGCGGACCAGATCGTCGATCTCCTGCGCATCCCAGGTCGCCAAGATGGCGCGGCCGATCCTCTCGCGCGCTGCATCGACGCGATCGGTCATCGCCTTGCCTCTCGGGGTGATGACCGCTTCGCGCACGCGGCGGTCGGAAGCGTTTCCGCGGCGCTCGACCAGCCCCAAGTCCCGATCCGCGTCGTCCAGGTCGGATCGGCCAGCGGCGCTGGCATCACGTTGCCGAGCGCCGTGCTGCGCGCGTCGCCAATCGAACTGGTGGGCAGCGGCATCGGCAGCATAGCGCTCGACCATTTCACTCAGGCCATTGACGATCTGCTGCGAGCGACCGTAAGCGCGGGATTCAGGATCGCGACCCATTCCGTCCCGCTCGCGGAGGTCGAGCAGGCGTGGTCACGGGACGAGAGCGGCCAGCGCACGGTGCTCAGTGTGGGGTAATGTCATGGATCTCGCGCGGGATTGCGCGCAGGGCCGAAACCGGCATGCGAATACATCGGCCTTCCGGGCGTCGGAAGGCTGGCGACCAGCACGCAGCCGCTTTCGGATTCGGTGATGTAAATATTTCTGTTGTCCGGTCCGCCATAGGCCACGTTGGTGGTGGCCAATCCCTCGCAGGAACGGATGCGATAGAGCGGCTCGCCGATCTGGCTGAACAGCCAGACGGCGCCCAGCCCGGCATGCGCAATGGCGAGATTGTCGTTCACGTCCATCGCCAGTCCATCGGGACCACCGAGGCTGCCGGAGAGCTGAATGAAAATGCCCACCTTGGATGCGGTGCCGTCTGGCATCAGGGGAATTCGCCAAATACAATTGCCACGCGTCGCCGCCACGTAGAGAACGTGTTCAGCGCCGTTAAGCACCAGCCCGTTGGGGCTCGGGACGTTGCCGACGATCAGGTCGAGCTCGCCTGTGGCGCGCAGGCGATAAACGCGCCCGGTGGGATCGTGAAGTCCGGTCTGGCCCTGATCGGTGAAATAGATGTCGCCATTGCTGGCAAAGACGAGATCATTGACGCCCTTGAATCGTTCCGACCATCGGCGGTCGAGAAGAGGCGTCACGCGCCCTGTGTCCGGGTCGAGCTGCGCCAGTCCGTTGCGATAATCGGCAATGATGACGCGGCCGTCATTGGCGATTTTGAGACCGTTGGGTTCGCCATCATATTCGGTGATCAGCGTGAACTCCCCAGCCGGATCGATACGGAAAATCCGCCCATAGGGGATATCGACGATATAGAGATTGCCCGCGCGATCGAATGACGGACCTTCGATGAAGGAGTCCACCGGCAAGCCTCGGCGATTGACGATGGCCCAGGAATTGTTCTTGTCCTTGCGTCGGAACTTATCCGGCAGGCGGGCGAAGACGGTGGCCTCAATGATCTCGGGTGGTGCAAACATGGAAGGATCCTTCAGGGAAGGTCGGCCGTGTGCGAAGGCAGCCACATGGCGATCTCCGGGAAGAATACCAGAAGCCCAAGCAGCACGAACATGATGATGTGAAAGGGGATGGTCCCCATGACCACGTCGCTGAGCTTTCCACGCCAGATGCTCTGGATGACGAACAGGTTGATGCCGATCGGTGGCGAAATCTGTCCCATTTCGATGAACAGAACCAGGATCACGCCGAACCAGATCGGATCGATGCCGTACTGCACCAGAACCGGATAGAGCAGCGGAACGGTGACAACGATCATGCCGAGGCTTTCCACCAGGCAGCCGAGCACCGTATAGAGCACGAACAGCGCGACGAAGAATTCGAGCCGTGACAGTTTGAGGCCGACCAGAAACTGGGTGATCTGTTCGCCGACCCCGGCATAGCTAATGGCATAGGAGAACGCATAGGCGGCGTAGACGATGAACAGGATGTTGCCGCAGACGCGGATGGTGTTTTGAAGGGCGCGATTGATGATGGCAAAACTGAACTCGCCGCCGCATGCCGCAAGCATCATCGCCAGCAGGGATCCGACCGCGGCGGCCTCGGTCGGGGTCACGAACCCGGTATAGATGCTGCCGATCGTGCCCCCGATCAGGACGAAGAATGGCACCACGTCGACGCAGGCCGACAGCAGCTCACGCGCAGACGCCGCACTTGAGAGTTTCGGGCCGATATCGGGACGGCCCAGGCTGACGACAGCGATATAGGCCATGAACATCGCGGTCAGCAGCAGTCCCGGCATCACGCCGGCCATGAACAGCTTGGCGACCGATGTCTCGGTGAAAGTTCCGTAGACGATCATCGCGATACTCGGCGGAATCAGAATGCCCAGCGTGCCGCCGGCGGCGAGCGAGCCGGCGGACAGGCGCGGATCATATCTGCGCCGCTCCAGCTCGGGCAGGGCAACCCGCCCGATCGACGCCGCCGTGGCGACGCTCGAACCGCTGATCGCCGCGAAGATCGCGCAGCCCGCGATATTGGTTTGCAGCAGCCCGCCCGGCAGCCATGCCACCAGGACGGAAAGACCGCGGTATACGCGTAAGCTGAGCTTGCTCTCCTGCAGGATCTCGGCCATGAGGATGAACAGCGGAATCGCGCTGAGCGTAAAGCTGTTCATGCTGCCCCAGCTGATGAGTCCGATACCCTTCAGGCCGGCAACACCTGCATGGAGCAGCAGGTAAAGAAGCGATGGAACGAGAATCGCGAACGGGATGGTCATGCCGACGCACAGCAGCCCGACGAAAACAGCCATGATGAAAAGAAGCTCGACACCGGGAGTCATGTCTCGGCCCCCGTGCGCAGACGCGCCAGTTTGACGCCTATCGATCGGATCAGCGCCAGGCATAACAGCGTCATGCCAATTGCCATCACGCTTTGAGGAAGCCACAGCGGTGTCTGCAGCGGCGTGGCGGCGACATCCTCCGAGCGCCAGGAATTCATCGTCAGCCGGATCAGTTGCCAGCTTACGGCTATCGAGGCCGCCAGGGATATCAGGTCGAAGATGATCTGCGTGACCAGCTGGGCCCTGCGGCTGAGGCGCATCTGGATCAGCTCGACCCGATGGAACGCACCGTGGGCCTCGGCCACCGACATGCTGAGGAAGGTGATCGCGACCAGCAGATAGCCGCCGACCTCGTCGGTGATCTGAAGCGATGTATGGAACAGGTTGCGGGCGATCGCCTCCATGCTGATGAGAATGATGGTCGCAACCAGGAACAGGCTGCAGGCCGCTTCCGACATGTTATCGATGATCGATGCCCCGGCGGCCGGGGCATCGATCCGGTGAGGCGCGTCGTCCGGTGAGAGATGAGGCTCGGACATCCCTATCTCCCGAGCGCGGCGCGAACCTGCTTGAGGGCGGCCACCGCCTCGGGACCTTTCGATTTGGCCCATTGCTCCCAGTAGGGCGTGACGACTTTCGTGGCTTCGTCGATGTCGGCCGGCGTCGGCTCGGTAATGGTCATGCCACCTTCGGCAAACTTCCTGGTCAGCTCGTCTTCCTCTGCCTCCATCGCGCTGGTGATCAGCGGCAGGTTCTCCGCGAAAGCCTTGCGTATCTTGGCCTGAACGTCCGGCGGGAGTTTTTCGAAGCGTTCCTTGTTCACAATGATCACGGAATTGAAATAGTTGATGCCAAGTCTGAAGTTGAACTTCAGCATATCGCGCCAGATGTTGCCGCCGCCAGTGTTGGCAGTGAGAACACCGTCGACGACGCTGCGATCGAGGGCGGAAGGCACTTCGGGCGCGCCGATGGTGACCGGAACACCACCCAGACGCTTGATGAATTCGCCCTGTTCCGGGGAGGTGATGCGAATCTTCTGACCCTTGAAGTCGGCGAGGGCAGTCAGCTTATTGCGCGAATAAGCGACCTGATATGGATAAAGATACTGACCGAGAACCACGAGGCCCTTCTTGGCGAAGGCCTTCTCAAGGTGTGGCGTCATCACCGCGGCGGCCTTGTCGTATTCCTCGCGGCTGCGGATCAGCATCGGCAGGCGCAGCACGCCGCCGATCGGAACGTTGCCGAGGAAATATCCGTCGTCGCCCATCTGGACGACGTCGTCGCTCACCGCGGGCGTGATATTGGTGGTGTTGATCGGGAGTGAGCCGCCGAGATGCAGGCGGATCTTCAATTCGCCGTTGGTGTCTTTCTCAATTTGCTCAATCGTGCTGTTGAGGCCCTTTACGGCAGCCACTGTGGACACCGCGTTATAGACGTAAAGATTCCAGTTCTCCGCGCCGGTTGCCGCCAGAGTGGAATGAATCAGGGCTGCAAGAGCCATAAGTAAAGTCATTCGAGCGGCGCGAAGTTTATACCCTCGCATTGCTGTTTCCTCCCGGCCTTTGTTTTTCTGGCGGGCATCAAACAACGGACGGCGCGCAAGGAAAAGATCGGATGGAAAACATCACATATGTAATATATGGGCCGGCCCGCCGGAAACATGTTGCTGCTGCACCGCACGATGGATTTCTATCGGCTGCATGTGCGGAGCTGTTTGAGCGGCTTCCGCGATTGTTGTGCAGGGCATTCAGCCCATAAAGAGCAACGTTCTGATGGATACAATACCGGCTGATGGCCCGCTGAGCGGCGTCCGCATCGTCGATTTCACCAATGTCATCATGGGGCCCTATGCAACCCACATTCTCGCTGACATGGGAGCGGACGTCATCAAGATCGAAAGCCCGGAGGGCGACTCGTTCAGAAGGTACAAGCCCAACCGCAACACCGGCATGGCCGGCGGATTCCTTCATCTCAACCGCAACAAGCGCAGCGTGGTGCTCGATCTCAAGCTGGCCGAAGGGCGTGACGCGCTCAACCGGTTGATCGCGACAGCAGATGTCTTCGTCCATTCACTGCGCCCAAGGGCGATCGAGAAGCTGGGCTATTCATATGATGAAGTTCGGGCGATCAAGCCAGACATCATCTATTGCGGCGCTTACGGGTTCGGCAAGGCCGGCCCTTATCGCGACAAGGCGGCCTACGACGATATCATCCAGGCGGGCGCGGGTCTCGCAGCGCTTCACCAGGCCTCGCGCGGGGCACCGGCGTTCATGCCCACGGTGCTGTGCGACAAGCTGTCGGGGCAGGCGATCGCCTATTCGGTTCTCGCGGCGCTGTTTCAGCGCGAGCGCGGCGGCGGCGGCCAGGCGATTGAAGTCCCGATGTTCGAGACCACGGCGGAGTTCGCCTATATCGAGCACCTGCTCGGTTTTGCATTCGATCCGCCGCTGAGCGAGCCGGGCTATACCCGCGTCGTCAGTGCGACGCGCAAGCCGTTCAGGACCAAGGACGGGTATATGTGCCTGCTGCCGTATTCGGACCAGAACTGGCGCGACTTCTTCGATTTCATCGGGCGATCGGACATGAAGCAGGATGCCCGCTTCCATCATTTGACCGAGCGGGTTCAGCACATCGAGTATCTCTACGGGATCGTGGAGGAAGAGGCGGTCAAGCACACCAATGCGGAGTGGACGGAGTTCTGCGATCGCGTCAGCATTCCCTGCATGCCGGTGCTGTCGCTCGGCGAGCTTCCCGACGATCCGCACATGAAGGCGGTCAATATGTTCGGTCATGCCGAGCATCCGACCGAGGGCCGCTACAAGACGATCCGGCGGCCGGTGTCGTTCAGTTCGTCGCCGTTCCGGATTCGCCGCCACGCTCCACGCCTCGGCGAGCACACCGACGAGATTTTGAAGGAGATCGGTATCGACTACGAAGCTGCCGGTGCAAAGGGTTGAGAAACGCCTCGTGGCACCCCACGGGGCCATCACTCTCGACAACAAAAGCAAGGGAGGAAATGATGCTGTCCACCACCATCAAGCGGTTGGTTCTGACCGCCGCGCTGAGTATGGCGCTGGCCGGGCCTTCCGCTGCCGAAGTCGCCAAAATCCGCATCGGGCTGCAATACGGGCTGACCTATCTTCCGGTCGTCGTCGGGCAGAGCGCCGGGCTGTTCGACAAGAGCGCCAAGGAATTGGGATTGCCGGGGCTCGATGTCGAGCTGGTGCGGTTCAGCGGTTCGACGGCGATGAACGAGGCCCTGCTGTCCAGAAACGTCGAGGCAGGAACGCTCGGCACCGCCGGCGCCCTGATCGCATGGGAGAAGACCCGCGGCCGACAGCACATCAAGACCGTTGGATCGCTTTCGAGCATTGTCTACGTGCTGTTCACCAATCGGGACAATATCAAGTCGTTCAAGGATTTCACTCCGAACGACAAGATCGCGGTGCCAGCCTTCAACTCACCGCAGGCGATCCTGCTGCGTGCGATCGCCGCGAAGGAAGGCGACAAGTCCAGAGCCGACAAGCTGATGGTCAGCCTGCCGCACCCCGATGCCTCCGCCGCGATCATGAGCGGGCAGGCCATCGGCGGCTATTTCGCGACGCCGCCCTTCACCCAGATGCTGGAGAAGAGTTCGAAAGTCCACGCCGTCATGAGGTCGACCGTCATCAGTGACGGCCAAAAGGTCACCGGTGCGATGCTGAGTGCCCAGCAGGCATTCGTCGATGACAATCCCAAGGTGGCGCTGGCGCTGTTGCGCGGCTTGCAGGAAGCGGACAAGCTGATTGCCAGCGATCCGAAACGCGCGGCTGAAATCTATCTGCAGTCGGAGAATGTCCAGATGACGGTCGCTGACGTTCAGAAGATCCTGACCGACGGCACGATCAGCTACTCGACCGATCCGGAAGGCATTGAACTGTTCGCCACGTTCATGGTGGACCAGGGCATGCTGCGCAAGGCGCCGTCGAGCTGGAAGGATGTGTTCTTCCCGCTCGATGGCAAGAGTCACTGATTGCGCAGTCCTCGTTCCTCTTTCCGGAGGTGAGTCATGGGTCAGCCCGCGTTGAAGGATCCAGCCCGCGGCGAGGCATTATTGCAGGTCGATGGTGTCACGCTGCAATATCGCACGCCCGAAAGGCAGGTCATCGCAACCTATCGCGTGGATTTCGATATCCGCCCGGGTGAGCGTTTGATCCTGCTCGGACCCTCCGGATGTGGAAAGTCCACCCTGTTGAAGGCCATTGCCGGATTCATCAAGCCGGTCGAAGGGGCGATCCGGTTGAACGGGGCGCCCGTCATCCGTCCGGGGCCGGACCGGATGATGGTGTTTCAGGAGTTTGATCAGCTTCTGCCGTGGAAAACGGTGCGTCACAACGTAACTTACCCGCTGCGCTGCAATGGCGTTCCGGCAGACGAGGCGAACCGGCGCGCGGAGCAGGTGATCGCGAGCGTCAACCTGTCGGCCTTCATCGATTCCTATCCTCACACGCTTTCGGGCGGCATGAAGCAGCGCGTGGCGATCGCACGCGCGATGGCGATGCGCCCCCAGATCCTGCTGATGGACGAGCCGTTCGCCGCGCTCGATGCGCTGACCCGGCGCAAGATGCAGGAGGAACTGGTCGCCCTGTGGGAGAGGGTCGGCTTCACCCTGATCTTCGTCACGCATTCGATCGAGGAGGCGGTGCTGGTCGGCAGCCGCGTGGTCCTTCTGTCGCCGCATCCCGGGCAGGTCTGCGCGGAGATCAATGTCGAGGAATTTGGCGGGCCGAATTCCAGCGGCGAGGATTTTCAGCATGTCTGTCGCCGGATTCACGACCTGCTGTTTCCGCCTGCGGCTGGAGAAATGCAATGAACGCGATGGAGGCCGGACAGCAGGCGGACGCGGCCCCGCGCGCGAAGCGGCCGGATTCCATCCGCAAGGTAGTTCCCGCGTCGGAGATCGGCGCCATCGAGGTGCCGCTGCCCTGGACGCAACGGATCTGGAATTCGTCGCTGTTCCGGCGCGCCGTGATTCTCATCGTTCTTGCGGTGATCTGGGAAGGTTACGGACGCTGGCTCGACAACCCCCTGAGCTTTCCGACCCTGAGCGAAACATTGACCTCGCTGTGGACGGACATTGCCAATGGACAGATTCCGGACCGGCTTCAGGTTACATTGCGCATCCTCCTCATGGGCTATGGTCTTGGCATCGTGCTCGCGGCCGTGCTCACGACGCTCGCGGTGTCGACGCGCATCGCGACCGACCTGTTATCCACGCTGACTGCGATGTTCAATCCAATGCCGGCTATCGCGCTGCTGCCGCTCGCGCTGCTGTGGTTCGGCCTTGGCGTGCCAAGCCTTATTTTCGTGATCGTTCACTCGGTGCTGTGGGCCGTGGCGCTCAATACCCATGCAGGCTTCCTGGCGGTCTCGACAACCTTGCGCATGGCGGGGCAGACTTTTGGCTTGCGCGGCCTTCGCCTTGTCACCGGAATTCTCATTCCCGCGGCGTTCCCGGCCATCCTCAGCGGCCTTAAGATCGGCTGGGCGTTTGCATGGCGCACGCTGGTCGCGGCGGAGCTGGTGTTTGGCGTGTCCGCGGGGCAGGGCGGGCTCGGCTGGTACATCTTCGAGAAGCGGAATCTGCTTGAAACATCCGGCGTATTCGCCGGCCTGATCACGGTGATGATCGTCGGCCTGTTCGTGGAGGGCGTGATTTTCCAGACCATCGAGCGGCTCACGGTGCGACGGTGGGGCATGCATGGCGGCTGATGCGGCCGAGGCTGCCCTACGATAGCAAGGAAGGACTATGGAATGTCTGAGAGCGTGAAATACGAGCAGGACGACGGCGTCGTCACCCTGACATTAAACGAGCCGGCGACACGCAATGCGATTTCGCCCGCTATCGTGGAGCAGCTTGTCGCACATTGCGCCCGCATCAATCAGGATATGTCCGTCAGATGCGTGGTGGTTACCGGAGCCGGTGAAGGCTTCTCGTCGGGAGGCAACGTCAAGGAGATGCGCGACCGCATCGGCCTTTTCAGTGGAACGCCGGCCGAGATTCGTCGCGGATATCTTCACGGCATCCAGCAGATTCCTCTGGCGATGTACGATCTCGAAGTGCCGTCGATCGCAGCCGTAAACGGCCACGCGGTGGGTGCTGGCTGCGATCTGTCGCTGATGTGCGACATCCGCATCGCGGCCGACAATGCGGAGTTTGCCGAAAGCTTTATGCGCGTCGGCCTGGTATCCGGCGATGGCGGCGCCTGGTTCCTGCCACGCGTGGTCGGTCTGTCGCGGGCCTATGAGATGACCTTCACCGGTAACTTCATCAAAGCCGGTCAGGCGCTCGAATGGGGCCTGGTCTCACGCGTGGTGCCGAAAGCGGAATTGCTTGCCGAGGCCCGGAAGCTGGCAAGGCAGATCGCTGCTCATCCGGCCCAGTCGATCCGCATGTGCAAGAAGCTGGTGCGTGACTCCGGTGCCATCGGCCTTCCGACCCATCTCGAAATGGCGGCGGGTATGCAGGCGCTGATTCAGCACACTGCCGATCAGCACGAGGCCGTCACCGCCTTTCTCGAAAAGCGCAAGCCGGTGTTCAAGGGCATCTGAGGCGGCCGGCGGCGTCGGCCGCGACCAGAACATCAAGAGGCATGTTTCATGCAGGCGTTTCGATTTGAGGCTCTCTCGCTTCCGCCGGAGGCGCAGGCCATGCGGGAAAAGGTTCGCGCCTTTCTGGAAGACGAGCGGGCGCACAACCGCTTTGCGGCGCACCGCTCCTCCTGGTCGACGTTCGATCCCGAGTTCAGCCGCCGCGCGGCCGCAGCCGGCTTTGTCGGCATGACATGGCCGAAGGCGTACGGCGGCGGCGAGCACTCCAATCTCGAGCGTTTCGTCGTGACGGAAGAGATGCTGGCTGCCGGCGCGCCGGCCGGCGCCCACTGGATCGCCGACCGGCAATCCGGCCCGCAAATCCTCAAGCACGGCAGCGAGCGCGCCCGCGCCACCATTCTGCCAAAGATCGCCGCGGGTGAATGCTACTTCGGAATTGGCATGAGCGAACCCGATTCCGGTTCGGACCTTGCGGCGGTCAGGACCAGGGCGACGCAGGTCGACGGCGGCTGGGTGATCAACGGTTCGAAGATCTGGACCTCGAACGCCCATCGCGTTCACTACCTGATTGCGCTGGTGCGGACGTCGCCACCGGAACAGGATCGGCACGCCGGCATGACGCAATTCGTCGTCGCGACGGACAGCAAGGGCATCGAGATCAGGCCGATCCTCAATATCGCGGGCGGGCATGAGTTCAACGAGGTGTTTTTCAAGGACGTCTTCGTCCCCAACGACATGATGATCGGCCGGCCGGGCGAGGGCTGGAAGCACGTCACCGGCGAGCTGGCGTTCGAGCGCGCGGGCCCGGATCGCTTCATGTCGGATTTTCGCCTGCTGGCGGGCCTGATCGACAAGGTCGGAGCGGAGCCGTCCGAACGGCAAGCGATTGAAGTCGGCCGTTGTGTCGCTCATCTCTCCGCGCTGCGGCGGATGTCGGCCTCGATCGCCGCTTTGCTGGAGCGGGGGGAGCAGCCGGTCACGGAGGCCGCGCTGGTCAAGGATGTCGGCACCGCTTTCGAACGCGAGATTCCGGAACTGGTGCGGAGATTGCTTCCCTGCCAGCCGAGCCTTGATGATGAGGACGAACTCTCGCAGGCGCTGGCGCAGGTGCTGCTGCACGCGCCTTCCTTCACCATTCGCGGCGGAACGCCGGAAATCCTGCGCGGCATGATCGCGCGCGGTCTTGGCCTGCGTTGATCTTGGAGGTCGCGATGTCGGAAGATTTTTCAAGGATCATGATCGAGCAGATGGATCGTCTGCTGGATCAACAGGTGACCAGGGATGTCCTGACGGCGGCGGACCGTGGCGATTGGCCCGCGGCGCTGTGGACCGCAGTGAATGACGCCGGTATCCCGCATGCGATGGTCGCGGAGGCTGCCGGCGGGCTCGGCCTTGCTCCGGCGGACGCCATGAGCCTGATGCGGCGGATGGGTTTTCACGCGCTGCCGCTGCCTCTGGCCGAAACCATGATTGCCAACTGTCTTTTCGTCGAAGCGGGAGGCGGGCCGCTCGATGGACCGGCATCGTTTGCGCCGGTTTCGACCGACGACAGGATCGCCATTGCGTTCGGCCGCAATGGAGCCACCCTGAATGGTGTCGCCCGCCACGTGCCCTGGGGATGCGACGTTCAAAACCTGGTCGTCCTCGCCCGGGATGAAAACGATAAAGGTTATCTCGCCCGTGTGCCGCGTGATGCGCTCGCCGCCAATCAGCGCCGCCGTAACGTGGCTTACGAGTCCCGCGATAATCTGAGGCTGGATGGTGTCGACATAGCCCTCGATGCGGTGGTGGAGGCGCCGGGCTCTCTGCACGCGAACGGCTTGTTGCCTTATGTCGCGGCCATCCGCGTCCAGCAGATGGTCGGCGGCATGGAGCGGGCGCTGGATTACGCGCTGACCTATGCCAACCAGCGGATACAGTTTGGCCGTCCGATCGCGAAGTTTCAGGCCATCCAGCACATGCTGGCAATCGCCGCCGGTCATTTCGCCGCGGCGTCTGCGGCTGCTGACGCCATGGCTGAAGGCGCGGACTTCGCCGGCGATCTGTTCGCGGTCGCGATCGCGAAATCGCGATGCGGGGAGGCCGCGGGTCATGTGGCGGCGATCTGTCATCAGGTCCATGGCGCCATGGGCTTCACCCATGAGCACGCGTTGCATTTTACGACGCGCCGGCTGTGGTCGTGGCGGGATGAGGGGGGCGCCGAGAGTTTTTGGCAGGAATGGATCGGCCGCAAGGTTTGCGCGCGGGGCGGAGAAGCGCTGTGGCCCTCGATCACCGGCACCCCTGCGTCCTGATGGCCGTGGATACGCGAATTGCGCCTGCCGCGGTGTTGAACCTAGTGTGTTGTCCTGAGCGTCGTGATAGCATGGGGCATTAGCCGGGATGCGAACGAAGGACCGATCCACAGCCCGCCGGGCGTCCGAAGTGTCCGTCGTCGATGCGACCACAGAAAAGCACGCGGTCGTGAAATCCGCGGCGCGCGTGCTGCGCATTCTGGCGATCTTCGACGATCTGCAGCGCAAGATGCGGGTCGGTGAGATCGCCGAGCGCGCCGGCTATCCGCAGTCCTCGACGTCGGTGCTGCTGCAAAGCCTCGCCAAGCTTGGGTACCTCGCCTTCGATCCGGTCGACCGTTCGTATATCCCGACCGTGCAGGTCGCGCTGCTGGGATCATGGATTGCCAACGGCATGGCGGCGGACGGCACAGTCGGCCGCCTGATGGATGAACTCAGCGAAGAGACCGGTGCGACGATCACGCTGGCGTCGCGTAACGGAATTTACGCCCAGTATGTCCATGTCATTCAGGCCACGGACACCCTGCGTCTGCATACGCCGACCGGAACCAACCGCCTGCTGGTATGGTCGGCGGCGGGATTTGCCTTGCTGCGTGACGTTTCGGACGCCGAAATCCGGATTCTGGTGCGGCGGACCGCAGCCGAGCAATCCATCTACAAGCTCGACATCAAGCAGGTGCTGGAAAATGTCAGGGAATTTCGTCGCCAGGGCTATTTCTTCTCGCGTGAACTCGTCACCGCGGGCGGCGGGCATATCTCGATGCGGCTGCCGCTGGCGGAGACCAAGGGACAGCATGCGCTCGCGATCGGCGTTTCCGGATGGATCGAGGACATCGAGCGACGGAAGACCCGGATCATTCGTGCGATGCGCGCCGCCATCCATCGTCATTTTCCGACAAAGTAACGACGTCCCGAAAGATCAGTTTCGTTTCATCTGATGTGGATCAACCGATGCCCGCCGGATTCAGAATCTCAAGACCGACGAGAAAAGTCGCGCCGGAAGCCGTTGCGCAGTTTCGCTCTCTTCCTGTCGCGAATGTCAGCGATGTCATGTCGCGCCTGTCCGGAACCTCGCGGCTGCGTCCCATGCATCGCGGAGGATGGCTTGGCGGGCCCGCATTGACGGTGCGGACGCGGCCCGGCGACAACCTGATGGTTCATAAGGCGATCGACATGGCGGATGCCGGAGATGTCATCGTCGTTGATGCCGGTGGCGAATTGTCGAATGCGATCCTCGGCGAAATCATGGTCATGCTGGCCCAATGCAGGAAAATCGCCGGATTTGTGATCGACGGAGCGATCCGCGACTGCGCGGCCATTCGAGAGGGCGCCTTGCCGGTGTTTGCCAAGGGGATATCTCACCGCGGGCCTTACAAGGACGGGCCCGGCGAAATAAACGGAAAAGTGTCTGTTGACGGCATGGTGGTCGAGGCGGGGGACCTGATCGTCGCTGACGACGACGGCGTATTGTGTATTCCGTTCTCCGAGACGGATGCGGTGCTGCGCGACGCCCTTGCAAAGAAACAGGCCGAAGAGGCGATGATGGCGGCCATTCGCAAGGGGACGCTCGATCGAAGCTGGATCGATGAGACCCTGAAGCGGGCCGGTTGCACAACGGAGGAATAACGAAGCCTGGCCAGCGTCATGTGCGCGGCGTCAGGCCGGTGCCATCGCCGCGGTGACCGGTGGGCTCATCCTCTCAGCGTGTCCGTCAGCATCTGCCGGAAGGCTTCCGCGGCGGGCGGCAGATGACGGTTCTCGAGGCGATAAACCCCGATGTCCCGATGCACATGGGGCGCGTGGATATGCCGAACCGCGAGGCCATCCAGCTTCAGCATGCTGAGGCCCATTTCCGGCAGCAGCGTGAACCCCAGTCCGCACCTGACGAAGGCCACGGCAGTTGCCATCGACGCAACCTGGAACGAGGGTGAAATGTCCACACCTGCCTCATCGAAAGCGCGTGCCGCCAGACGATAGACGCTGCTCGTGTCCGCAATGGCGATATAAGGGCGCTCGTCGTTTGCGGGCCTTGCCCCGCAGGCTGCCGAAGGGGTCGGCCTGCCGAAACCGCTGGTGCTCTACCGCCACATTCTGCCGAGCTGCATGGCGCCGCTGGTGGTTCAGACGACCTACATGTTTGCGGCGGGGATCCTGGCTGAAGCCGTGCTCGGCTTCCTCGGTGTCGGCTTTCCTCCTGACATTCCGATCTGGGGCAGCATCCTTGCCGAAGGTCGGTCGGTGTTTCAGCGCGCACCCTGGACCATCATATTTTCCGGCCTGTTTCTCGCGGTGACGATCCTCGCCGTCAACATCCTCGGCGACGGCCTGCGTGACAGGCTCGACCCGAAACTTTCGCGCGTGGCAAGGGTGTCGGCATGACTGGGGAGGCCGTGCAGCTTCCGGTGAATGACCCGCTTGCCCTTGTTTCCGCCATGGCGGCCGTGACGGAAAACCTGGGCTTCGGCATCACGTAGTCGTAACGCCGGTCGTGCTCGGGCAGCTGCTTCTCGCCCTTGCCGCGATGAGCGCTCTCGAGACAGCCGGTGACGATATTCCAGCCGATGCGCCCGCGCGTCAGATGATCGAGAGTGGAAAAGCGCCGCGCGAAGGTATAAGGCGCCTCATTATGCACATTGACCGTGGGCGAACGTATTCGAATAGGGCGCGCCATATCCGGCGTCCTCGGTGTCGAAGATGACCTCCTGGCGCGCGACTCGAACATTGCGGAAATGAGTTGTCTCCGTGGCGGTCAGCCGCTGCCCGAGTCCATCCCAGTCGTCAATCAATTCGACACCGTCGCGTTTGACCGGAATGAGAGTGGCGCCGATCCTGCCGGCGGGATCGGCGGCGCGAACAAGAACGTAGTCGGAATAGAGCGTTCCTGTGCTGTAGTACTTGGTGCCGTTCAGGAGGTAGTCGTCGCCATCCGGCGTAAAGGTCGTGTTGGGGAGGATATTGCCGACCTGCGGAGTGTCCAGCTCCGTCGTGGCAAGACCGATCAGCGCGCCGTCAGCGACGGCCTGCTGCCATCGCCGGCTCTGCTCATCCCGCGGGTGGCGCACGAGCAGTTCGACCACGCTGAAATGGTTGCGAAGGATATATGCGACATTGGCATCGGCTTCGCCGAGCCGGATGATGATCTCGAACAACTTCCGTATCGTGCTGCCGGCGCCGCCGGCGGACGCCGGCAGGCGTAATGCGCCCAGCTTGGCACGGCGGATGAGATCGACCGCCTCGAAGGGAAGAATGCGCTCCCGCTCGCGCTCGCTTTCACCCTCCGCGATGAGGGCGAGCAGTTGATCCAGCTTTGCCGGGGGAAGATCGCCTTGCCGGGATGGAGCGAAGCTGGTGACGGAGACGGGTTTGTTCATCGTTCGAATCCGGGATACGGTTGTCACGTATCATGGAGTGAGTGGAAAGCGCGGCCGCGAAGCTCCGCGGTTGAGCCGCCCGAACAGCCTACCGACGCGCGGCCGCTCTCGGACATCTCCATCACACAAACAAACTGTCCTATGATTTGATACGCGCAGGAATAGAGCGGTATTTCAATTGTCGTTGGCGCAGGAGTTTCTGGTTTTGCTGCGAGCGTCGGCGCAGCAAGGAATGTCTCCCGCCGGGTATGTGCGCGGAGGAAGCATCCCCGATATTGTTCGAGGCCGTGGAATTGCTTGGAGCGTCACGCGGGTTCATGCTTTCTGCAAGCGGCGCGATCGCTCGGCGACGGAGGTTGCCAGGATCAGCTTTCCGCTCTGCTCGCCGGGGTCCCCTCCGGTGCGGCGCTGCCGGTGCGGACATGCTCCGGCCGGAAGCCGAGGCCGATCAGCCGCCCGGAAAGATGGGCGAGCACCGGCCAGCGCGCGATGCCGCGCATGAAGGACGGCGGCCCGCCGCGATCGGCGCCGCCCGTCTCGCGCCGGCGGCGGTCGCGCCGCATCATCAGTTGCAGCTTCTGGGTCGCTGTGGTCGGAAAGCGGCGCCGTGCCTCGACGGCGGCAAGGTGCGTGCCGGAGAGGGTGCCGTCTTTGAGCGGCGTGGCGAGAAGATTGGCGGCGGCCACCGCATCCTGAATCGCGAGATTGACGCCGAAGCCGCCGATCGGCGACATCGCATGCGCGGCATCGCCGATGCAGATCAGTCCCGGACGCCACCAGCGCCTTAACCGGTCGATGCGGACGCTGAGCAGGTGAACGTCGTCCCAGCAGCGGATCTCCTGCATCCGTTCCGGCGGCAGCGGCGAGACGGCGGCAATCGCGGCCCGGAAAGCATCGAGGCCCTGCGCCTGCACGTCGGCATAGCTGCCCTTGCGGACCACATAGCCGCATTGCCAGTAGGTCCCGCGGTCCACCATGATGAAGCCCTGCCGCGGTCCGCCATGACCCATGGTGTAGGGCGGATCATCGGGCTGGTGCGAGAGTTTCAGCCAGAGCACGTCGCTTGGATTGCCAAAACTCTCCACCTCGAGCTTGGCCTGCTCGCGCACGACGGAATTGCGGCCGTCGGCGCCGACAACCAGCGTGGATTGGATCGTCAACGCTCCGTTCGGCGTCGCGGCGCGCAGTCCGGTGATCCGGCCGCGCTCCTCGATCAGGTCCGTGGCAGCGGCCTGCATGACGAGGCGAAAGTTCGGGAAACGCGCTGCCTCGCGGGCAAGATAGTCGAGAAAATCCCACTGCGGCATGAAGGCGATGAAGCGGCATCGCGTCGGCAGGCGGGAGAAATCGGCGATGGTGACGTCGCGGCCGCCGATCTCGGCATGAAGCCTTGGCGCCTGCGTGTGCGGCAATGCCAGCAGCCCGTCGAGCAGGCCCAGTTCGTGCATCACTTCGAGCGTCGAGGGATGGATGGTGTCGCCGCGGAAATCGCGCAGGAAGTCCGCATGCTTCTCGATCACCGTGACATCGATGCCGGCGCGCGCCAGCAGCAGGCCGAGCATCATGCCGGCGGGACCCGCGCCGACAATGGTGCAGCCGGTCTCGACGGTCTGTACCGCGTCGCTATTGGCGCTCATGGCCGCACCGCGAGACGTATCCATGCCGCCAAAAGCATCGCGTGAGGAGCGCGGGCGGTGTGTATCAGCGACATCGGCGTATCCTGTTGGCGTGTGTTGCCGCCGCCGTTGGGGCGGCTGGTCGCGGCAATCCGTGCCGATCATCCCAGTATGGCACCACAGGCCTTGATCGGCCGCGCCCGGTCCATTGTCAACCTCGCCGGGTGCTGCAGCCATGTTCCGTGTGCAGCCGAGAGCGGATGAAGATCCGTCATCGCCAATCCGACGGTGGTTGCCGCCCCTGCCGGCGATCCTGTAGAGTCACGCTGGCCATCCATTGCGCGCAGATTGTCGCAGGATCGGCGCAACCCGAATTTCGAAGGACGGCGCGCCGCGCCGTCGGACATCAAGGCAAAATCAGCATGACCCGTCAGCTTGCTCTGAAAGACCCAACCCTGCTTCGTGACGCCTGCTATGTCGGCGGCGAATGGATCGCGGCGGATGGCGGCGGCACCATCAAGGTCGACAATCCGGCGACGGGGGAGATCGTCGGCAGCGTGCCGAACATGGGCGCTGCGGAGACGAAGCGCGCCATCGAGCGGGCCAATGCCGCGCTGCCGGCCTGGCGCGCGAAGACGGCGAAGGAGCGCTCGGCGATCCTGCGCAACTGGTTCGACATGATGATGGCCAATCAGGAAGATCTTGCCGTCATCATGACGGCCGAGCAGGGCAAGCCGCTGGTGGAAAGCCGCGGCGAGATCGCCTATGCGGCGAGCTTCATCGAGTGGTTCGCGGAGGAAGGCAAGCGCGTCTATGGCGACACCATTCCGCCCTTCACGGCCGATCGCCGCATCGTCGTGCTGAAGCAGCCGATCGGCGTGTGCGCGGCGATCACGCCATGGAATTTCCCGGCGGCGATGATCACGCGCAAGGCCGGTCCCGCGCTCGCGGCAGGCTGCACCATGGTGGTGAAGCCCGCCAGCCAGACGCCGCTGTCGGCGCTGGCGCTGGCAATGCTGGCCGAGCGCGCCGGCGTGCCGAAGGGCGTGTTCTCGGTGGTGACCGGCTCGGCTTCGGCCATCGGCGCCGAGATGACCTCGAACCCGATCGTGCGCAAGGTGACCTTCACCGGCTCGACCGAAATCGGCAAGAAGCTGATGGAGCAGAGCGCCTCCACGGTGAAGCGCACCTCGATGGAGCTCGGCGGCAATGCGCCGTTCATCGTATTCGACGACGCCGACATCGACGCGGCGGTGAAAGGCGCGATGGCCTCGAAATATCGCAACGCCGGCCAGACCTGCGTCTGCGTCAACCGCATCTTCGCGCAGGACAAGATCTATGACGCTTTCGTGGCGCGGCTGTCGCAGGCGGTGCGCGAGCTGAAGGTCGGGGACGGCTTTGGCGAGGGCATCACCATCGGCCCGCTGATCAACATGGCGGCGGTGGAGAAGGTGGAGGAGCATATCAGCGACGCGACGTCGAAGGGCGCGAAGGTCGCGATCGGCGGTCATCGCCACAAGCTCGGCCGCACCTTCTTCGAGCCGACGGTGCTGACGGATACGACGCCGGACATGCTGATCTTCCGCGAGGAGACCTTCGGCCCGGTGGCGCCGGTCTTCCGCTTCAAGAGCGAAGAGGAGGCGATCCGCCTCGCCAACGACACCGAGTTCGGCCTCGCCGCCTACTTCTACGGCCGCGACATCGGCCGGGTGTGGCGCGTCGCCGAGGCGCTGGAATACGGCATGGTCGGCATCAACGAGGGCATCATCTCCACCGAGATCGCGCCGTTCGGCGGCGTCAAGGAGAGCGGCAACGGCCGCGAGGGCTCCAAATACGGCATCGAGGATTATCTCGAGATCAAGTATCTCTGCATGGGCGGGATTTAGCCCTTTGGCGTCATCGTGGCCGGCGGCCCGATGGCGCCGCGCTCAACTGCGGCCGCGCGGCGGAGGTGGCTCAGTCGCCTTCGCCGAACTTGCTGGTGACGAGATCGGTGATCGCAGTCAGGGCCGCGGCGGCTTCGGGGCCGCTGGCGGAGACCGTGATGGTGGTGCCGGGGCCGGCTGCCAACATCATCAGGCCCATGATCGATGTGCCGCCGACGGTTTCGCCGTTGCGTGTGACCGATACGTTGGCGTCAAAGCGCTCGACCAACTGCACGAATTTCGCGGAGGCGCGGGCGTGAAGGCCGCGCTTGTTGGTGATGGGAATCTCGCGGACGAATTCACCTTCGCCGGCCGCCGGGGGAGCAGCTGATGCGTTGCCATCCGATGGCAACGGGTTGTCGGCCGGAGCGGTCATTTGCCTGCAAGCACGCGGCTGGCGATGGTGACGTATTTGCGGCCGGCTTCCTGCGCGGCGGCGATGGCTTCGGGAAGCGGCAGGTCATTGCGGACCTTGGCCAGCTTCACCAGCATAGGAAGATTAATGCCGGCCAGGACTTCCACCTTGGGCCGGCTCATGCAGGAGATCGCCAGGTTCGAAGGGGTGCCGCCGAACATGTCGGTGAGGATGGCCACGCCACTGCCACTGTCGACACGATTGACGGCTTCAATAATGTCGCTGCGACACAGGTCGGCATCATCCTCGGCGCCGATCGTGATCGCTTCGATCTGCTGTTGCGGACCCATTACGTGTTCAAGCGCTGCCTTGAACTCGTCGGCAAGGCGCCCATGGGTCACAAGTACCATACCAATCATCGAATACTCCTCGTGCGTGCTTTGGTGCACTGCACGAAAGGGCCACTTTGACGATCCGGCGTATCTGCGCAAGAGGGGATACCACGATTCCTCCCGATTTTTGCCGCAAGGTGGGGGACGCCGGTCGCGTTCATTCCGTGACCACAGTGGGACTTATATGGTTACCAATCTCCTTCGAACAATCTAGCCGGGCTCCGCCACGCCCGGCGAGGTCGTCAGGCTCGCAACTACCAAGGGCAGCGCGGAAAAGCCAGTTTGGATGGGGATTCTCGGTATTTTGATACCGTAAATCGAGACAGTCAGTCGTTCGGGACCGGGGAGGCGCGCTGCATCTGCCGCCGCAAGGTCGATCAGGAGGCCAACCGGCGCCTCGGACACAAAGTCGCACCGCCGGATGCCGAGGCCCCGAATCTCAATCAAGCCGGCAAGTCGCGGCACGGCCCGTGCAATCAGCCGACCCTTCCCGCTCTCGAGGTGGACCCGGTCATCAGCAATCAGGACCGTCGAAGGCAGGATGCCGCTGCGCCCGGCCAGGATCAGGTCGAAGGCAAGGCGCGATTTTCCTGAGCCCGAGGGGCCGCGGATCAGGACCGCTTCGGTCCCGACGCGCACCGCAGAGGCATGGACGGTCGGCGCGGTATTGTCCGGTCCGAGACTCTCGATCGGGGTCTCGCTCACGTCGGTAGCCGGATTACGAAGCGCGCGCCCGCCACGGTCGGGCGGCCGCACTCATCGGGCGGACCCTTGCGGTTCTCGGCCCAGATGCGGCCCCGGTGCGCCTCGATGATCTGTTTCGAGATCGACAGCCCGAGGCCGGAGTTCTGGCCGAAGCCCTGATGCGGCCTGTCGGTATAGAAGCGCTCGAAGATGCGCTCCAGCGCATCCTCGCGGATGCCGGGACCGTCGTCATCGACCACGATCTCGACCTCGTTCTTGACGCGCCGGCAGCTGACCCGGACCTTGCCGCCGGGCTGCGAGAACGACTGGGCGTTGATCACCAGATTCGAGATCACCTGTCCCAGCCGGGAATCGTGGCCGGGCACCGAGAAAGTGTCCGACGGGCTGCCGTCGAAGCGCGTCTCGACGCCGACGTCGTGGCCGAGCCGGGTCTCGTTGGCGACGGAGGTCAGCGTGGTCAGCAGCCGTCGGATGTCGACCGGCGCAACGTCCTGGCGCTGCAGCTCGGCATCGAGCCGGCTGGCATCGGAAATGTCGGAGATCAGACGATCCAGCCGTCGCACGTCATGCTCGATGACTTCGAGCAGGCGCGCCTGGCTGCTGTCGGTCTTGGCGAGAGGTAGCGTCTCGACCGCCGAGCGCAGCGACGTCAGCGGGTTTTTCAGTTCGTGGGCGACATCGGCGGCGAACATCTCGATCGCCTCGATGCGATTGTAGAGTGCCTCGGTCATGTCACGCAGCGCGCCCGACAGATGTCCGATCTCGTCGCGGCGGCGGGTGAAATCCGGAATCTCGACCCGCGTCTTGATGCGGTGGCGGACGCGTTCGGCACCGGCAGCAAGGCGGCGCACCGGGCCTGCGATGGTGCTGGCCAGCAGCAGCGACAGCACGATCATCACCACCGCGGCGACGCCGAACACCTTCAGGATCGCCAGCCGCTCCGCCGTCACCATCTGGTCGATGTCGTCGCCCTGGGTCGACAGCATCAGCGCGCCGTGGATGGCGCGGAAGCGCTGCACCGGCACGGCGACCGAGACGATGATCTCGCCGCGGTCGTTGATGCGCACCATGCTGGCTTTCTGGCCCTTCAACGCTTCCGCGACCTCCTGATAGCCGCTGCCGTTTTCAGGGCCGAGCTCACGATAGAGCGGCAGTTCGCCACGGTTGAGCCAGGTGCGGATGGCGATCATGGTGCGCTCGAAGAGGCCCGGCTTGTCATCGGCCGGCGGCGGCAATTCGAAACGCATCACGTCGCCACGGCCATACAGGCTGCGGCTGTCGAGGATCAGCACGCCGTCGCGATCATAGATTCGCGCGCGAGTCTTGGTCGGAGAGATCAGCCGGCGCAGCACCGGCGCGACCCGCTCCGGATTGATCGGAAAGTCGAGCCCGGAAAATTCGTCGGGGGCGCCATAGGTCTCGCCCATCTTCAGGTCGAGCAGGCGATCCGGATCGATGGTGATGGTATTGGTTTCGACCGTGGCGGAGGCGGCGATGGCGCCGGCGATGATCTCACCCTGCACCAGCAGGCTCTGAGCGCGCGCATCGATCAGCCCCGCACGGAATTGCGAGAGATAGAGAATGCTCGCGACCAAAGCGATGAGGCCGGCGAGATTGAGGGAGACGATGCGGCGCGTCAGGCTGGAAAAGCTGACCGTGAAGAAGAAATGGGCGACGCGACGCAGCCAGCCGAGCGGATAGGACGACCACCCGCGCCGGGACTCCTTGGCAGCGAGATCGGAGAGATCGGACGCTGAAACATCCACGCTGGTTGCGTGATCAGGCTGTGTTCGATCCAGCAATGACTAAATCCGCCCGGTTGTTGGGGCCCGCTCCCCACGGGTTGCGGCATCATAGCCCAGATCGGCCGGAACGTCAGTTAACAATGTTGCTGGTTCCAGCGCATGGAGAGCCGATGATGCCAGCCGTGCGTGGCCCGGTGCCGGGACATCGCCGTCCCGGCTGTGCCGATCATGTTTCCTTGAAGCGGTAACCGACGCCGTAGAGGGTTTCGATCATTTCGAAGTCCTCGTCGACCATCTTGAACTTCTTGCGCAGGCGCTTGATGTGGCTGTCGATGGTGCGGTCGTCGACATAGACCTGGTCATCATAGGCCGCGTCCATCAGCGCGTTGCGGCTCTTCACCACGCCTGGGCGGGTCGCCAGCGCCTGCAGGATGAGGAATTCGGTGACGGTGAGCGTCACCGGCTCGTTCTTCCAGGTACAGGTGTGACGCTCCGGATCCATGCGGAGCAGGCCGCGGTCGAGCGCTTTGGCGGCATCGTTCTCCTTCGGAACAGAGGTGAGATCCTTCGGCGCCGCGCGCCGCAGCACCGCCTTCACGCGCTCGACCAGGAGCCGCTGCGAGAACGGTTTGCGGATGAAATCGTCCGCGCCCATCTTGAGCCCGAACAATTCGTCGATCTCCTCGTCCTTCGAGGTCAGGAAGATCACCGGAAGGTCCGACTTCTGCCGCAGCCGCCGGAGCGTTTCCATGCCGTCCATGCGGGGCATCTTGATGTCGAGCACCGCAAGATCGGGCGGGCTGGTCCGAAAGCCGTCAAGCGCCGACGCACCGTCCGTGTAGGTCATGATGCGATAGCCTTCGGCTTCCAGCGCGATCGAGACCGAGGTCAGAATGTTGCGGTCGTCGTCGACCAAAGCGATTGTGGGCATGAGCCTGCTTTCCGAAGCGGAGTGGCCGGATATCGGCCTGTTCGATAACGTACGCCTGTGGTGGCCTTGAAAATCCTGGGCACACCAGCAATGCAAGCTGGGCTGAAGTGTGGCCGAGTTCCGGTGAAACGTCCGGACCAGCCTTAGGTTCCCATTTTGGCCCTCACCTGGGCTATATAACCGCCTTGGTTGTGGAAAAAAGACCCCAGGAATGCGTTTTTATGAGATTTAACAATGCGGCGGGAGCCTGATTTTGATCCACGGACGGTCGCGCGGTCGCTTTTGAGGCAGCGCCGCCAGGGCGCTCTCGCCACTTTGATGGCGGAAACGGGCGGGCCTTACTGCTCGCTTGTCGATGTCGCGACCGATTTCGACGGCGCGCCAATTCTGCTGATCTCCCGTCTCGCCATACATACCCGCAACATCCTGGCCGATCCGCGGGTTTCGCTGATGCTGGACGAGCGGAGCGAAGGCAGGCCGCTGCAGGGTGCCCGGATCATGATTGCGGGCGTCGCCGAGCAGGTTTCGGACAGCGATCTCCCGGTGGTGCGGCGGCGTTACCTGAATGTTCATCCGGATGCATCCGACTACGCTGATTTCAAGGACTTCTCGTTCTTCCGCATCCGGATGGAGGGGGCGCATCTGGTGGCGGGTTTCGGCCGCATCGTCGACCTCGCACCGGCGCAGGTGCTGACCGACCTGTCCGATTGTGCGGCCGTGCTCGAGGCCGAGCCGGGCATCATCGCTCATATGAATGCCGACCATTTGGATGCGATCAGCCTCTATGCCGAGAAGCTTGCCAAGGCGCCGCCGGGGCCGTGGCGCAGCAGCGGCTGCGATCCCGACGGCATCGATCTGACCGATGGCGAGCGGACGGTGCGGATCGGCTTTCCGGAGCGGGTCCGCAACCCGGCAGAGATGCGGACGATGCTGCGCCGGCTGGCCACCGAGGCGCGAGGAGGCTCCGCGTGATCGCGATCGATCTTGGTGCACTGCATCATGAATGATCGGGCGCGAGCGCCAGTTCCGTGAGACGATCTGCTTGGCAAGATTGGCCTTCGTGAGTATTAAAAACGCTGACCGCCAGCCTGATCAGGGCAGTTTTTCCGGTCTCCGCGGCGAGGCGCGATTGGGATCGTGCGGACTCGCCTCGCGGCCTCGAGGAGGGATTTTCGTGCAAGAGACGGGCATTCGTAACGGCGCTTTCGGTGCCGATAAATTCGGCTTCAAAAACCTCAAAGAGGTTCGGTGGAATCTCGGAACGCCACAGCTCTACGAATATGCCCTCCGCGCCGGCGAAGCTGAACTGACCTCGGACGGCGTGCTCTGCGCCGAGACCGGCGAATTCACCGGCCGCAGCCCCAAGGACAAGTTCACCGTCCGCGACGCCACCACCGAAAATACCATGTGGTGGGAAGGTAATCAGTCGATCACCTCGGATCAGTTCGAGGCGCTGTATCAGGATTTCATCAAGCATGCCGAAGGCATGTCGCTGTTCGCGCAGGACCTCTACGGCGGCGCGGACCCTGCGTTCCAGATCAAGACCCGTGTCTTCACGGAATTGGCCTGGCACTCGCTGTTCATCCGCAATCTGCTGCGCCGTCCCGAGGCCTCCGAGCTCCCGGGCTTCGTGCCCGAACTGACCATCGTCGATCTGCCGAGCTTCCGCGCCGATCCGAAGCGCCATGGCGTGCGTTCCGAAAACGTCGTCGCAATCGATTTCGCCCGCAAGATCGTGCTGATCGGCGGCTCGCAATATGCGGGCGAGATCAAGAAGTCGGTCTTCACCACGCTGAACTACTACCTTCCCGCCAAGGGCGTGATGCCGATGCACTGCTCGGCGAATGTCGGCCCCGATGGCGACACCGCGATCTTCTTCGGTCTCTCCGGCACCGGCAAAACCACGCTGTCCGCGGACCCGAACCGCACGCTGATCGGCGACGACGAGCACGGCTGGAGCAAGGACGGCGTCTTCAATTTCGAAGGCGGCTGCTACGCCAAGTGCATCAAGCTGTCGCGCGAGGCGGAGCCGGAGATCTATGCCGCCAGCACCCGCTTCGGCACGGTGCTGGAGAACGTGGTGCTCGATCCCCATACCCGTGAGCCGGATTTCGACGACGGTTCGAAGACCGAGAACACCCGCTCGGCCTATCCGCTCGAGTTCATTCCCAATGCCTCGCGCAGTGGATGCGCGCCGCAGCCCAAGAACCTGATCATGCTGGCGGCCGATGCCTTCGGCGTGCTGCCGCCGATCGCCAAGCTGACCCCGGCCCAGGCGATGTATCATTTCCTTTCCGGCTACACGGCCAAGGTCGCCGGCACCGAGCGCGGGCTTGGCTCCGAGCCGCAACCGGAATTTTCCGCCTGTTTCGGCTCGCCGTTTCTGCCGCGCCATCCGGCCGAATACGGCAACCTACTGCGCGAGCTGATCGCCAAGCACAATGTCGACTGCTGGCTGGTCAACACCGGATGGACGGGTGGCAAGTATGGGGTCGGCAGCCGCATGCCGATCAAGGTCACGCGCGCGCTGCTTACGGCTGCCCTCAACGGCTCGCTGCGCAATGTCGAATTCCGCACCGACAAGTATTTCGGCTTCGCGGTGCCGACCGCGCTGCCCGGCGTGCCGAGCGAGATTCTCGATCCGGTCACCACCTGGAAAGACAAGGCCGGGTTCGACAAGACCGCGCGCAATCTGGTCGCGATGTTCCAGAAGAATTTTGCGCGGTTCGAGAGCCACGTCGATGCAGACGTTCGCGCCGCTGCGCCCGAGGTCAAGCTCGCGGCCGAATGAGGCCGCGCGAGCCTGCCGCCACGACCGACATGCAAAATGTCGTTTTTGGAAAGCTAGGCTTTGAAATAGGCGATCTGCTGCGTTGTCGCCAGCAGCCGTCCCGACGGGGCCCACAGCGCGCCGGTCTGATCGCCGTAGCTCTTGTGGAAGATGCTGGCATCGGCCGCAGCGAGCACGTGGCTGGTGTCCTCGGCGCGCAAGTCATCGGCATCGACATGAAAATAGGTCGTCAGCGATACCGTGCCGAACGGCACCAGCTCGGAGCGCACATGGAAGATGCGGGCGAAGAACGCGTCCGACATCGAGGCCAGCGACAGCGCATCGATACGGCGCGGGATCGAATCGCCGATCCATAGTCGCGAATAGGGACTTGCGAGTGCGCCGGTCGAGGCGCTGACCTCCGGCTGTCCTTCGATGAAGCGGAAATCATACTGGCGTACCCAGGCCATCGTCATCCCGCTTTTCGGCAGCCGCCGGGTCTGTTCGAACGGCGTCGCCGCCGGCGCGGCGCCGGGCTGATGCGACCAGGAGGGGCGGCGGATCGCAAACACGGCGGTTGCGAACGCCGCCGCTTCCCCCGCCTGCTGCGTCAGCTCGACGGACCAGTGCTGTGTCGAGCGGTTGGCCTTGATCAGTCGCACATCGAGATCGAATGGACCTGCAGCGATCGGTGCGCAGTAATTGACGGTGATCGCCAGGGGATCGCCATCGCGTTGCGGATGGCCGAGGACGGCGCGCAGCATGGTTGCCGCCGTCACGCCGCCGAATGGACCGATGAAGGCCCAGTAGTCGTCGCTGGTCCGGCCGCGCCACTGGCTGTCGCCGGCCGTGACGCAGGTAGCCTGATCGAACAGGTGATCGTCGCACTCTGATGACAACATGCAGCCCCCGGTGATGGTCTCGACAGGGCGAGCGTCTCGGTGCGCTCGCCGGATATCTCGCTGGAATATGATGCGTTGATCGATGCAGGCTACCGATCGGTCGCGGTCAAGTCACGACGATCGTCCCTCCGCTGGCCACGGGAGCGGCCCCACGGCGCTTTCCGGAAGCCGCGCTCGATGATCTGCTCACGGCGAAGCGGCATCCCAGGCTGGCGCAAAGGCCGGATTGACGCAGCGGACGTTTTTCGGCAGCGCTGCGATGGTGCGGCGATCATCGTCGTCGAGCTGCAGTTGCAGCGCTGCGAGATTGGCGGCCTGGCGTTCCGGATGCTGAGCCTTGGGAATGGCTGCGACGCCGGGCTGGTCGATCAGCCATTTCAGCGCGACCTGCGCCGGCGTCGCATTGTGCTTGCGCGCGATGGCGACGAGGCCGGGCTGCTCGGCGACACGTCCCTTGGCGAGCGGACAATAGGCCACCAGCGGAATCGATTTGGACTGCAGATAAGTCAGGACCGCGGTCTGATCCAGCAGCGCATGATACTCAACCTGATTGCAGGCGATCGGCGCGCGGATGTCCTCCACCGCCCGGCGCAGCAGCGCCGTGGTGAAGTTGGCGACACCGATGGCGCGGGTCCGGCCTTCGTCCCTTAGCTGCAGCAGAACCTCGAAAATCTCGCCGAGGTTCATCGTCGGCGAGGGCCAGTGGACGAGATAAAGGTCGACGTAATCCACCTTCAGCCGTTCCAGGCTCGCATCGAAAGCACGACGCAGCGCGTCCCGGCCGAGGTGGTCGTGCCAGACCTTGGTGGTGAGATGAATGTCGCCGCGCTTGATGCCTGATGACGCCATGGCTGCGCCGACCTCGCGCTCATTGCCGTACATCTCGGCGGTGTCGAGATGGCGATAGCCGAGCGACAGCGCGCCTTCCACGGCGCTCTGGCATTCGCTGCCCTGCATCGGGAAGGTGCCAAAGCCGAGAACGGGAAGATCAATGCCTTGGGTTTTCAAAGCCTGCATCGCGCTGCCTTTGCAAGTGGAGGAACCGATTCGGAGTTCACTCCCTCACGGCCGCATTGTCCAGATGCAAGGTACGGGCGCCGCTGCCGGGCTTAGTCGGATGCGCCGGAACGTGATCGGTTGCGCTGCTGAGCCGCGGGGGAGGCGGCGGCAGGAAATACCGGCACATGCCAGATGTCTTCCGCATATTCCCGGATGGTCCGGTCCGACGAGAACCACGCCATGCGCGCGACATTGAGAATGCTGGCCCGGGTCCAGGCCGCACCCGCGCGCCAGCGCGCGTCGACGGCCCGCTGTGCGTCGTAATAGGCGTCAAAATCGGCGCTCACCATATAGGTGTCCTTGTGGCGCAGGGCTTCGCCGATCAGGGCGTAGCGATCCGGCTCCTCCGGCGAGAATTCACCGGCCTCGATCGCACGGATCGCGCCCGCAAGCCGGGGCGAACGCAAAATCACGTCGCTGGCATCGAGGCCTTTGGCGGACCGTCGTGCCGTCACCTCTTCGGCGGTCATGCCGAAGATCGCGATGTTCTCGGCGCCGACATGCTCCCGGATTTCAATGTTGGCGCCGTCGAGCGTGCCGATGGTCAGTGCGCCGTTGAGCGCGAGCTTCATATTGCCGGTCCCGGACGCTTCCATGCCGGCCGTCGATATCTGTTCGGACAGGTCGGCCGCCGGAATGATCACCTCGGCGAGGCTGACGTTGTAGTCGGGAATAAAGGCGACCTTCAGCCGTCCCTTGACGGCGGGATCGCGGTTGACGACCTTGGCGACATCGTTGATCAGCCTGATGATTAGCTTGGCGTAGTGGTAGCTCGCCGCGGCCTTGCCGGCGAAGATTTTTACTCTTGGCACCCAGTCGTGCTGCGGCTCCTCGCGCATTGCCTGATAAAGCGCGATGGCCTCCAGCACATTGAGAAGCTGCCGCTTGTATTCGTGGATGCGCTTGATCTGCACATCGAACATGGCGCCAGGGTCGACGTCGATGCCGACGCGCTCCTCGATCAGCTGAGCCAGCGCCTCCTTGTTGCGGCGCTTGACCGCCGCGAAGGCCCGCTGGAACGTGCTGTCACCGACATACTGCTCGGCCTGCGCGAGATAGGACGGATCGTCCAGCACGGCATCGCCGCAAGCCTGTCGCAACAGGTCGGTGAGTCCGGGGTTGCACAGCATCAGCCAGCGTCGGAAGGTGATGCCATTGGTCACGTTGACGATACGGTCCGGATAGATCCGGTGCAGGTCGCGGAAGACCGTGTCCTTCATCAGCTCGGTGTGCATCGCCGAGACGCCGTTCACCCGGTGTGCGCCGACGAAGGCGAGATAGCCCATGCGGATGCGGCGGTCGGCTTTCTCGTCGACGATCGAGACGGCGGCCCGGAACGCGCCATCTTCGGGATGCAGCGCTTGTGCGCGATCGAGATGGGTGACGTTGATCCGGTAGATGATGGCGAGATGGCGCGGCAGCATCCGCTCGAACAGATCGACCGGCCACACCTCCAGGGCTTCGGGCAGCAGCGTATGATTGGTATAGGCGAGCGTACCCGTCGTGATCCGCCAGGCCTCGTCCCAGCCGATGCGATGCAGATCGACCAGAATGCGCATCAGCTCCGCAACCGCGAGGCTGGGATGGGTGTCGTTGAGCTGGACCGCTGCACCTTCCGGCAGCGTATCCAGGGTATTTCCGGCGTTGAGGTGACGCCGGACCAGATCCTGCAGCGACGCGGAGACGAAGAAGTATTCCTGCCGGAAACGAAGTTCGCGGCCGGCATCGGTCTCGTCGTTGGGATAGAGAAACTTGCAAATCGCCTCGGCCCGCGCCTGCCGCGCCATGGCTCCGAGGTGATCGCCGGTGTTGAACACGTCGAGCCGCAGCGGATCGGGTGCGCGCGCCGACCACAGCCGCAGCGCAGCGACATACTTGCCGCGCCAGCCGACGATCGGCGTATCGAAGGCCACCGCTCGCACGGTTTCCGCCGGCTGCCAGACGTCCCGCGTGCGGCCGTCAGCATCGACGACCTGCTCGGCATGACCGCCGAAATGCACGTCGTAGACGATTTCGCGGCGCTGAAATTCCCATGGGTTGCCGAAGGACAACCACTCGTCGGGATATTCCTCCTGCTCGCCATGCGCGATGATCTGCCGGAACAGGCCATAGTCATAGCGGATGCCGTAGCCGAGCGCGGGAATGCCGAGCGTCGCCATGCTGTCCATGAAGCAGGCCGCGAGGCGGCCGAGGCCGCCGTTGCCGAGCGCCGCGTCCGGCTCGCACCGGCGCAACTCGTTGATATCGACGCCGAGATCTCCCAGCGCCGCGGTAAAGAGCTGCAGCAGGCCCATGTTGTTCAGCGCGTCGGTGAACAGGCGGCCGATCAGGAATTCCAGAGACAGGTAGTAGACGCGCTTGCTGTCGGTGTCATACGCCTGCTTGTCGGTCAGCAACCAGCGATGAACGATGCGGTCGCGCAGCGCGAGTGCCGTGGCGCGATACCAATCATGAGCGGTGGCTTGCGCAACATCCTTGCCGATGGCCAGCGCCAGCTTGGTGAGAATGGCGCCCTTGATTTCCGTGAGCGCGAGTTCGTCGGGCGGCTCGTGGCGCGTCGGCGAATGTTCTGCGAATGACGGCTGCGGCAAAAGGTCTTCCCCCGAATGGCTGTGGCCCGGACCATGGTCCGAACCCGCGGAGGCAGGGACCCAGTGCCGTCCGAGCCTGATGATAGCTTCGGGACAAGAACTATTGGCGGCTCGCTGCGTTCCGCATCACCAGTTCGGAAAGCTGCACCACAAGGCCACGGAGCCTGTCATTCTCGTCCCGAAGGGCTTCGAGATCGTCCTCCTGACGAAGGGGCGAGGTCAAGCCACGCCTGTTGTCGTTCTTGCGCTGGGGCGAGGGGCTGATGGTCATAGGCGGCTCCCTTCAGCGGTCTTCCATTGATAGCATTTTTGAAGCCGACTCGCCGTTCAAAACTATGGCCCCGATAAGGAAAAATTCGGATGCCGGAACCTCGTGCCGGTTCCGGGCGATGCCCTTGCCGTTGTCTGCTGATCTGTTTCTTCATCCTGCAGGTTTTTAATCCCGCAAGATTTTAGAACAAATTAAGAACAAATATGTAAGATATTGATATATCGTCCTGATTCGGACCCGATGGATACAATATCTAGGGTTTTGTGAACGATCCGAGGGCTACATGTCCACAAAGGCTTTAACTTCCTTTGCACTCACCCGCATCGCCGACTTCGCTCGCTCGCTGTCGCGGCTTCACGCGATGTCGCATCGCCAACTCGTGGAGGACGATCAGATCGATCGCGAGTTCAACGCGGTGTGCATGTCGATCTGGGGATACACCACGGATGATTTCCGCGATGATCAATTCTCCGACGCGGATCTCGCCTGGCTCGACTCTCTCGACGAGGCGCATGCGCGGATCTTCGCTGCCGAACATGGCTATGATCTGGTCGACGATCACGGCATGCTGGCGGACTGGTGGGGCTATTGCTGGATGATCCTGGCGGAAAAGCGCGGCTTGCTGACGCCGGAGAACCGCGCCGCCGCACGCATCGCCATGGAGGAGAGATATCGTGCCGCCCCGAATGTCATCGGAGTCATCCTCGGACGCTGACGGGAGGGACCGCGCAGGTCGCGTTCGCGCGTAACGGCGTACCGTTCCGTTGAAAAAAGCCGAAGCCTAATTGATCGCCGTGTGCGTCGGGCGCGGCCGCCGCTGGGCCTGCGACGCCGGTGCCGGCAGGGCCTTGGTGCGGTCCGCGGCGGATGCGGGCGAGGGCGTTTCAGCGATCATCTCCGCGCTGATCGGCGCGACTTTCATTTCGCCGAGCTTGGCGCGCAGGCTCGGTGTGAGGCCGGGATAGTCCGCCACCGGGGCAAAATCGGGCGTTTGCCCGGCGCCGAGCCGCACGCCGGTATAGGCGACGAGGCCGTCCGCGGTCGCCACCACATCGCCCGAGCGCAGGGACGTATCCTGCGACAGGTCGACCGGCGCGAGGCCCGCGGGATCGCGGCCGTTGCAGGTACAGTCGGCCCTCAGCGCCTTGCGATAGGCATAGGCATTCGGGAGATCGGCGTAGCGCTCGCCATTTCCGGTGGCGGCCGTCTCGATGCTGCTGCCTGAAAACACCTTGGTCGGCGAAGCCGGGCAGAAGGCCTGGCACATGCGCGCGGGCGGGGTGCCGCTGCGGGCCGAGATCGGAAAATATTTGCCGTCGCAGGTGCGGACGCAGAAGGACGCCGAACGGCCGCCGCCACTCGGAGCGGCGGGCCGCGGCGGTGCGGCGTTCTGCTGGTTGAGTCCGAACGGATCGGCGAAAAAATTCGCAGCCGGCGAAGGGCCGCCCTGCTGCGGCCGGCTCCCGCCGCCGAACAGAAAGTCGAACAGGCCTTGCGCCGGGACTGCCTGCGGCGCCAGCATCACGGCCGCGGCGAGAGCGATCGCCAGCGATCGGGCGCGGCCGCGTGGCGGCGCCGTTCGAAACCCTGTCCGCGCGATAGAATGCAAGGTGAACTCCGGCTCACTGCGGCCCTCCGGCGCCTTGCGCCGGCACGGCCTGGTTCGGAGCCGGACTTTATCGCGGGATGGTAAACGAGCGGTGAGCGCAGGGGCGAAATCGCGGGAGTGGCTCCCTACAGGAAGAGCCAGGACATCACTGCGAAGATCGGCAGCAGGATCGCAACCGACCACAGCATATAGCCGAAGAAACTGGGCATCCGGATGCCGCGCTCGGTCGCAATCGCATAGACCATGAAGTTTGGCGCGTTGCCGATATAGGTCATCGCCCCCATGAAGACCGCGCCCAGCGAGATCGCCGCAAGGGTGGGTGCGAGCTCGGTCATCAGCCGCTGCGCGTCGCCGCCGGCGAGCTGGAAGAACACCAGATAGGTCGGCGCATTGTCGAGGAACGATGACAGTCCGCCGGTCAGCCAGAAATAGGCGAGCGGGTTGGCGCTGCCGTCGGCGCGGGTGACCAGGCCGAGGACCGGGCTGAAGGCGCCCTGCGAACCGGCCTGCAACATCGCCATCACCGGGACGATGCAGATGAAGATGCCTGCGAACAGGATCGCCACTTCCTTGATCGGGCCCCAGGTGAAGCCGTTGGCGGCGCGATCCTCCTTGCGCGTCAGCGTGAGAGAGGCGATGGCCGTCAGGATGAAGATGGCGTCGCGCACCAGATCCTGAAGCGCGAGCGGAACGTCCGCGACCATGAAGGTGATGCCCGGGCGCCATTGCGCGCTCATCAGGATGGCGCTGATGATCACGCAGATCAGGACGAAGTTGATCAGCCCGTGCAGCTTGAGCGGCGTATCGGGCGTCGGATCCTTCAGGCGGGGCCGGCGCTCCTCGCGCCGGTGCAAACAGATGTCGATCGCGGCGAAAATCGCCAGGACGGCGGCACTGACCGCGAGCGTCTCGAGCCACAGGTGCCGGGTTGTCCAGAAAAAGTCGACCCCCTTCAGGAAGCCGATGAACAGCGGCGGATCGCCGAGCGGCGACAGCGAACCGCCGATATTGCAGACCAGAAAGATGAAGAACACGACGACGTGGGAATTGTATCGCCGGTCGTCATTGGCCCGGAGCAAAGGGCGGATCAGGATCATCGCAGCCCCGGTGGTGCCGACGACGCTCGCCATCAGCGTGCCGATCGCAAGGAGCGCGGTATTGGTCCAGACGCTGTCGTGCAGGTTGCCTTCGAGATAGATGCCGCCGGCGACGGTGAACAGCGCCAGCAGCAGCAGGATGAACGGCATGTATTCGAGCAGCGCCGTATGTGCCAGCGTGGTCGTGACCGTGTGGAGATCGGTGGTGACCAGCAGCGGCACGACGATCAGCGCCGCCCAGAACGCCGTGAACTTGCCGAAATGATGCTCCCAGACATGAGGATAGAACACCGGCCCGGTGGCGATGCAGAGCAGGATGCCGACGAAGGGCAGCGCCCACATCCAGCCGAGGCTTGTGCCATCCAGCCCCGCCGCGTGCGCCGGGGACGCCGCGGCGAGCAGCGCGAGCGCTGCCATCGTCAGGACGGCGGGCGGACGGACCAGGGGCATGTCGGGGCCTATCGGTAGGGGGTTGGACCAGCGGCGAGGAGCCCGGGTGGAGATCACCTGCTGAGAAACTCGGCCGCCTTGAACAGCGAGCGGAACGGCAGGCCGGCCTCGGCGAAGGTCGCGGCGGCGCCTTCGTCGCGATCGACCATGGTGAAGACGAGCGCGACCTCGGCGCCGGCCTCGCGGACGGCTTCGACGGCCTTGAGCGCCGATCCCCCGGTGGTGGTGACATCCTCGACGATCACGACGCGCTTGCGGCGCAAGCTTTCGTCCTTGGTGAGGCCTTCGATTGCCAGCCGGGCGCCGTGCTCCTTGGGCTTCTTGCGGACGAAGAAGGCGGCGATCGGTGCCTGCTTCAGCCAGGACAGCTGCGCGATGGCTCCGGCGAGCGGCACGGCGCCCATTTCGAGGCCGCCGATATAGTCGAGCCGGTCGCCCTTGAGTTCCTCGAACGTCAGTTCCGCGAGCAGCGCCGCCCCCTCGGGATCGAGCATGGTCGGCTTCAGATTGAAGTAGAAGTCGCTCTTTCGTCCGGAGGCGAGGGTGATCTCGCCGCGGCCGAAGGAGCGGGCAAAGATGATGTCGGCCAGGCGGGCGCGCGAAGCAGAATGTGACACGGCGGCAGCTTTCGGAACTGTGGGAGACAATCGAACCTATCGGCGCAGCGCGCCGGTTTCCAGAGCGGATCGCGTCTCGTCAACAGCCGATGTATCGTTGTATCGGCCCGGCCGGCGGCACGGCGAGGCGGCCCGCCCGCGGCCGGGCGGCACATCCCGGCCTCCGAGCCATCAATGGCTCGTCGCGCCCATCAGCTTGTCCGGCAGCCAGGTGGCGATCTCGGGGAAGATGCAGAGGATGACGATCGTCAGCATCATGCAGAAGACGTAGGGAATGGTGCCGTAGATCACCGTCATCAGCGGCACGTCCGGCGCGATCGAGTTGACGATGTAGATGTTCAGCCCGACCGGAGGATGAATCAGCCCGATCTCCATGTTGATGGTGATGATGACGCCGAACCAGATCGGATCGAAGCCGGCGGCGGTGATGATCGGCAGCAGGATCGGCGCGGTCATCAGGATGATCGCCGCGGGCGGAATGAAGAAGCCGCACACCAGCAGGAAGATGTTGATGAGGAACATCAGCACCCAGCGGTTGACGTGCATGTCCGCGATGGCCTGCGCCAGCGTCTGGGTCAGGTAGAGCGAGGTCAGCATGTAGCCAAACAGCACGGCGGCTGCGATGATCATGAGGATCATCACGGACTCGCGCGTGGTGTCGTAGAGGATCAGCCACCATTTGTCCGGCGACCACATGCGATAGATCACGACCGCGAGCACGACGCACAGCGCCGCGCCGACGCCCGCGGCTTCCGATGGCGTCGCGACGCCGCCATAGAGCGTGTACATCACGCCAAGGATCACCAGCACGAACGGCGCGATCTTCGGGATCGACTGGAATTTTTCCCGCCAGGAGTAGCGGAAGTCGAGCGCATGGGAGCGGAAGCCTCGCTTCCAGAGCAGGAACATGGTCCACAGAATGAACAGCGCGGTCAGCAGGATGCCCGGGAAGACGCCGGCGAGGAACAGCCGGCCGATCGAGGTTTCCGTGGCGATGCCGTAGAGAATGAAGGTGATCGACGGCGGGATCAGGATGCCGAGCGTGCCGCCGGCGCAGATCGAGCCGGTGGCGACGTCGTCGGGATAGCCGCGGCGGCGCATCTCCGGAATGCCCATCTTGCCGATGGCGGCGCAGCAGGCCGGGGAGGAGCCGGTAAGCGCGGCGAAGATCGAGCATGCGCCGATATTGGAGATCACCAGCCCGCCGGGCACGCGATAGAGCCAGCGGTCCAGGGCCTCGTAGAGATCCTTGCCGGCCGGCGAGGAGCCGATCGCAGCGCCCATCATCACGAACATCGGGATCGAGACCAGCGTGAAATCGTGCAGGCCGCTGTACAGGGTTTCGGCGACGACCTGGATCGAATCGACACCCTGGAAGATCATCAGGAAGGCAATGGCGATGGCGCCGAGGGCGAAGGCCACCGGCGCGCCGGACAACAGGATGACCAGCGTGACCGTCAGAACGAGGGTGCCTTGGACTGCCGGACTCATACCGCGGCCTCCTTCGGTTTCAGACCGAACGGAGGTTCGCGGCCGGTGACGAGATTGTAGAGGCTCGCGACATATTGCAGCGTGAGGATGCCGAAGCCGATCGGCATCGCGGCATAGGGGATCCACAGCCGCACGCGCCACATGGTGTCGGACACCCAGCTGTTGCTCCAGGCCTCGTACCAGAACTCGAAGCCGAGCACGGTCATCGTCGCGCAAAATGCAAGCGACATCAGCCCCGCCACCAGTGCCAGCCAGAACCTGCCGGTCTGGCCGAGATAGTGCGGCAACACGTCGACGTTGACGTGGCCGCGATTGAGCAGCAGGAATGGGCTGCCGATGAAGGTGGCCGCGAGCAGGCTGTAGGTGGTGAAATCGGTCTGCCAGATGGTGTTCTGGTTGAGCACGGCGCGGACGAACACCATGTGGCAGACCACCACCACGGCAGCGGCGATCAGCAGCGCCGCGATGACGCCGCAGAGTTTCGAGATCGAAGTGATGAAGCGGACGAACAGGTCCATGGCGTCTGTCTCCGGCGCAAGGCGGCGATCGGCGCTGGGCTCTGGGTGAAGGGAGCCTGCAGGAACGGTCGGCGGATCATGCGACCGCCCCGCGGCGCGGATGGGGTGTTGCGACGCTGCTATTTGACGGCCAGCGCCTCGTCGATCAGCTTCTTGCCGTCAGGAACTTCCTTGGCGAACTGCGCATAGGAGCTTTCCTGCGCCACCTTGATCCAGGCGTCATATTCCTCGGGCGTCAGCGTCACCACTTCGACGTTGTTGTCCTTGAAGGTCTTGGCCATCTTGTCGTCGAGACCCTTGCTCTCCTTGGTGAAGTAGTCCTGCGCCTTTCTGCCCGCGGCGAGCAGCGCCTCCTGCTGCGGCTTGGTCAACCTTTCGAACGTCCGCTTCGAGATCAGCACCGGCTCGTACATGAACCACAAGGCGTTGTCGCCGGGAGCCGTAATGCATTTGACCTGCTCGTAAAGCCGGAACGACACGAAGCTTCCGGTGCTGGTGTCGGTTGCTTCGGCGACGCCGGTCTGCAAGGCGTTGTAGACCTCGTTGCTTGGGATTGACACGATGGAGGCGCCGGCCTGCTGCCACATCGCGGCGAAGGTCGGCCCGGCGGAGCGGACCTTCAGGCCCTTGATGTCGTCGGGCTTGCGGATGCACCTATCCTTGGAGGCGACGGCGCCGGCGAGCCAAGCGTCGGCCAGCACGAGGACGCCGGCCTTTTCCACATGCGCCTTGATGTCCTTCATGAACGGTGAATCGTTGAGGCGGCTGGCCCGCTCGTGATTGCGCACGAGGCCCGGCATCAGCGTGGCGCCGAAAGCGCGCACCTTGCCGCTGGCATAGTCCAGCGGAAAGGACGAGATGTCGAGTTGCCCGCGGGTCATCGCGTTCCATTGCTCGCCGGGCTTGAACAGCGATGCTCCGGGATAGACCTGGATTTCGAGGCCGACATTGGCAGCCTTCACCTCGCGGGCGATGATCTGCACCATTTCATCGCGCGGATCGCCTTTGCCCCCCGGGAATTGATGCGACGCCTTGAGAATGGTTTGCGCCTGCACTGCCGTGCCGAGCGCCATCGCGGCCGCGATCCCTGCAAGGACCGCCTTGACTGCTTTCATTGCCAGCCTCCCCATGTGTTTATTTGCTTTGGCAGCATTAGAGCGGCCATCACGGAACGCTGTCAATTCATCTGGCAGGGTCGAGAGGACAAATCACCCGCCGCTGTGCAACAATTTGCGCGATGCGAAGGGCGAGGTTCCGTGGGATGTGCTCAACAAGCATCTTATCTGCGCTATACTCCCGAACGATGATTTGCCGTGGCCTGATTCCATCCCGCCGTCTGCTCTATGGCATTGCCGTTGGTGCCCTGCTGGCGTGGTCGGCTGCCGGGCAGGCCCAGGAGAAGGGCACCCTCCATCCGAAGCCGCTGCCGGTGCTGGCCAATCCTAATGATCCGACCCTGCCGGCGAAGCAGCTGTTCGGCCGCAAGACCATGCCGAGCGCCCAGCGGCCGGAGGCGATCGGCTTCTACGCGAAGGGCTGCCTTGCCGGCGGTGAGGCACTGCCGATCACCGGCCCGACCTGGCAGGTGATGCGGCTGTCCCGCAACCGCAATTGGGGTCATCCTGATATCGTCGCGCTGCTCAAGCGTGTCTCGGAGAAGGTTCGTCGTGCATCGGGCTGGCCGGGCCTTCTGATCGGCGATATGGCGCAGCCGCGCGGAGGTCCGATGATCACCGGCCATGCCAGCCATCAGATCGGGCTCGATGCCGACATCTGGCTCACGCCGATGCCGGACCGCATGCTGTCGCGCAATGAGCGCGAGGAGATGTCCGCAGTCGACATGGTGCGGCCGGACCGCCTCGATATCGATCCGCGGGTATGGACGCCGAGCCATCTCGCGGTGATCCGGGCGGTGGCGCAGGAGCCGCGGGTGGAGCGGATTTTCGTCAACGCCGCGATCAAGAAGGCCTTGTGCCGGGAGGCCCGTGGCGATCGCAGCTGGCTTGCCAAGGTGCGGCCGATGTATGGACACAATTACCATTTCCATGTCCGCATCACCTGCCCGGCCGGCGATGGCGCCTGCACCCCGCAGCCGGCGCCGCCTGCCAGCGAGGGCTGCGCGCCGGAGGACCTCGCCTACTGGTTCAGCGACGCCGTGCTGCATCCCAAGCCGCCGCCGAAACCGCCGAAGCCGCCGCACCAGATCACGCTGTCGGAATTGCCGCCGGCCTGCCGCCAGGTGCTGGCCTCACCCTAGACAGGCTGTTCCAGCCTGATATGTTTTGCCGGCGATTTCCGATGGACCGTAAGCCCTTCGGACTGCCGGAACGGCGCTTCCGCGTATCGCTTTTTCATGACCCCGTCGGAGAGGTTTGCCGTTTCGCGCCTGCGCGGCGGCATTGTATTTGGAGCGCCGCCATGTCTCGGTTTGCCGGTTTTTTCGTTGCATTGGTCGTATTGGTCGGGGCGCTGCAGGCGCCAGTGCAGGCCCAAGACAAGAGCCTCACGGTGTTCGCCGCCGCCTCGATGAAGAACGCCCTCGACGAGGCCGACGCCGCCTACAGCGCCAAGGCCGGCGTCAAGATCAGCGCCAGCTACGCCGCGAGTTCAGCGCTCGCCAAGCAGATCGAGCAGGGCGCGCCCGCGGACATCTTCGTTTCGGCGGACACCGACTGGATGGATTATTCGATCAAGAACAAGTCCGTCGATCCGGCCACCCGCGTCGACCTGCTCGGCAACAGCATCGTGCTGATCGCTCCGAAGGATTCCAAGATCGACAATGTGACGATCGGCAACGGGTTCGATCTCGCCAAGCTGGCAGGCGACGGCCGGATCGCCACCGGCGATGTCAAGGCGGTGCCGGTCGGCAAATATGCCAAGGCCGCGCTCGAGAAGCTGGGATCCTGGCAGGCCGCGGAATCGAAATTCGCGATGGCGGAGAACGTGCGCGCGGCACTGTCGCTGGTGGCGCGCGGCGAAGCCGTGCTCGGCATCGTCTATGCGACCGACGCCAAGGTGGAGCCCGGGGTCAAGATCGTCGGCACCTTCCCGGCGGATTCGCATCCGCCGATCATCTATCCGGTCGCCGCGACCGCCAGCGCCAAGAAGGATGCGGCGGATTACCTCGCCTTCCTGCGCACCTCCGAGGCCAAGGCGATTTTCGAGAAATACGGCTTCTCCTATCTGATCAAGCCGTCATCGTAAGCCGGTGCTGGAAATTTCGTCCGCCGAATGGACGGCGGTTCTGCTGTCGCTGAAGGTTGGCGTGGTGGCGACGCTGGTGGCCACCCCGTTCGGCGTCGCGATCGCGTGGCTGCTGGCGCGGTATGATTTCTGGGGCAAGTCGATCCTCGATGCGCTGGTGCATTTGCCTCTGGTGCTGCCGCCGGTCGTGACCGGCTATCTGCTGCTGCTGACCTTCGGCCGGCGCGGGATGATCGGCGGCTGGCTCGCCGAACATCTCGGACTCGTCTTTGCATTCCGCTGGACCGGCGCTGCGCTGGCCTGCGGGATCATGTCGTTTCCGCTGCTGGTGCGGCCGATCCGGCTTTCGATCGAGGCGGTGGACCGCCGGCTCGAGCAGGCGGCGAGCACGCTCGGCGCCGCGCCGTGGCGGGTATTTTTCACCATAACGTTGCCGCTTGCCCTGCCCGGAGTGCTGGCGGGGATGGTGCTCGGCTTTGCCAAGGCGATCGGCGAGTTCGGCGCGACCATCACCTTCGTTTCAAACATTCCCGGCGAGACGCAGACCATCTCCGCTGCGATCTACACGCTGACGCAGGTGCCGGATGGCGACGCGGCGGCGATGCGGCTGGTGCTGGTGGCGGTGGCGATCTCGATGGTGGCGCTGGTGGCGTCGGAATGGTTCGCGCGGCGCGCGACCCAGCGTCTGCATGGAGTGTGACCATGCTGAAGGTCGATGTCGTCAAGAAGCTGGGGGATTTCTCGGTCGAGGTGAAATTCACCAGCGCGGGCCGGGTGACCGGGCTGTTCGGCTCGTCCGGTGCCGGCAAGACCTCGCTCATCAATATGATCGCGGGTCTGCTCAAGCCCGATCGCGGCACCATCGCGATCGACGATGACGTCCTCGACGATACCGCAGCGGGCATCCATGTGCCGTCCTATCGCCGCCGCATTGGCTACGTGTTTCAGGATGCGCGGCTGTTTCCGCATCTCGATGTCACGCAGAACCTGCATTATGGGCGGCGTATGAACGGCGTTGCCTATCACGCCGCCGATCTGGACCGCATCGTCGGTTTGCTCGATATCGGCCATCTGCTGGCGCGCCGCACTGGACAGCTCTCCGGCGGCGAGCGTCAGCGGGTGGCGCTGGGGCGGGCGCTGTTGATGCGGCCGCGCCTGCTGCTGCTGGACGAGCCGCTGGGCTCGCTCGATGCAGCGCGGAAGGCGGAGATATTACCCTATCTGGTCCGGCTGCGGGACGAGGGCGGCGTCCCGATGGTCTATGTCACCCATGATCCAAACGAGCTGCGCCGGCTGGAGGCGGAGGTGGTGATGCTGCAGGGAGGACGCGTGGTGGCCTTCGGCGGCGTGGAGGTTCTTCCCGCCGTGACACCATTCTCAGAATCCCGCGACGGAGGCCCAGGCGTTGGAGAACATCTGCTTCAATGAGGCGAGCCGGCTCGGCGGTGCGTCCGCAACGGCGTCGTCTTCCGGAAGCCTCAGGCCGACGATGGCGACCCGGCCCCCGCTGATGCTGCGGGCCACCAGCGTCAGCGAATCCAGCGGCAGCGTCGCCCCCACCTTGGGGGCGCGGTCGAGATGGATGTCGAAATAGTCCGCCAGCGTCAGCCGCGCCTGGCTCTCATCCACCTTGAGGCCGTAGATTTCGGCCAGCGCGCTGAGCGGCGTGTCGCCGGCCACGGCGAAATCGCCCAGCGCGCGCGGGTCCGGCGGCGTCGCCGGCGGCATGTCGACGAAGAAGCGGTCGAGGGCGTCCGCCTTCTCCGGCGGCGCCAGCAGATAGAGGTAGTCGCCGGGCTGGACCGGCGCGGCTTCCGCCGGAGCAAGGATCTTCTCATCGCGGATCACCAGCGTCGGCCGTGCCCATGACGGCAGCAGGCTCCGCTTGAGGTAGAGGCTCTTCGGGCGGACGGCATAGCCGACCAATTGCTGCTCGAGCTGTCCGGGCAGATCGAGTTCGACCCGGCGGGGCGCCCGGTCGGTGCGCGGCAGCGCGACGTTGAGGTGACGTGCGGCAAAGCCCAGCGTCCATCCCTGCATCAGCAGCGAAATGATGACGACGACGAAGGCGACGTCGAAATACAGATAGGCCTTCGGCTGCCCCACCAGGAGCGGCATCGAGGCGAGGAAGATGGCAACCGCGCCGCGCAGGCCGACCCAGGACACGAAAGCCTTTTCCCGCCAGGTGAAGCGGAATGGCGCGAGACACAGGAACACCGCCGCCGGCCGGGCGATCAGCATCAGGGCGAAGGCGATCAGGATCGCCGGCAGGAGGCTGTCCATCAGCCGCTGCGGCGATACCAAAAGGCCGAGCAGCACGAACATCACGATCTGTGCCAGCCAGGTGGCCGCATCGAGAAAGGTGGCGACCGAGTTCTGCGCCCGGGTCGGGCGGTTGCCGATCACGATGCCCGCCAGATAGACCGCGAGAAATCCTGAGCCATGCAGCATCTGCGCGAGGCCGAAGATCACCAGTGCGGCGGTTGTCACGAACGGCGCGTGCAGGCCCTGTGGAAGGTTGATGCGGTTGAGGGCGAGGGCGACGGTCCAGCCGCCGATCACCCCGAGGATCATGCCCAGCACCGATTCCTGCAGGAATTCGGCCAGTACGTGGGTGGCCGAACTGGTGCCGACCGAGATCAGCTCGACCAGCATCAGGGTCAGGAACACCGCGAACGGATCATTGGTGCCGGATTCCACCTCGAGCAGCGCCCCGATGCGCGGCCGCAGCCGCAGGCCCTGGCTGTGGATCAGCAGGAACACGGCGGCGGCATCGGTCGAGGCGACCACGGCGCCGGCGAGCAGGGCCTCCCGCCAATTGAGGTCGAGCGCATATTTGGCGATCGGGGCGGTCAGCGCCGCGGTCAGCAGCACGCCGACCGTCGCCAGCAGCATGGACGGAGCCAGCACGGTGCGAATGGTCTGAAAGCGGGTCTTCAGTCCACCGTCGAACAAGATCAGGGCCAGCGCGACCGAGCCGACAAGATAGGTGGCATGGATATCGTTGAAATTGAGTCCGCCGGGGCCCGAGTCGCCGGCCAGGATGCCGATCGCGAGGAAGACCAGCAGCAACGGGGCGCCGAACCGCAGCGCCAGCAGGCTCGACAGGATGCCGGCCATGACCATGACTGCCCCAAGAAGGATAGCCAGGCTGACGGCGTCCAGCGATGTCATAAGCGGCTGATATCCTAAAAGGTCTCCGAACCCATCAATATCGTTGCCATTCCACCTCGCCAATCGTTTTCTGCGTTCACAATCGTGTTGTGAAAGGCGAGATGACTGCTATGCGGTGCGCATGTCCGCCGATGCGTCGTTGGCGCGCAGGCCTGCGGTGATCGCCACGATGGCAGAGGAGGGAGCATGATGTCCGGACTGGAAGCGGGCGGCATTGTCGTGCGCGCGGAAGTTGGAGCTGCTGGAGAATGAAGTTTGTTTCGGAATTGGTTCCTGCCACCCTGCTGCGGCGCTACAAGCGTTTTCTCGCGGATGTCGAACTGGCCGACGGAGAGGTCGTCACCGTGCATGTCGCCAATCCCGGCGGGATGATCGGCTTGCAGCAGCCGGGCTCCCGGGTCTGGCTGTCACAGTCGCCGAATGCGAAGCGCAAGCTGCCTTATTCGTGGGAACTGATCGGCGTCGATTTCGGCACCGGCCCGGAGCTGGTGGGCGTCAATACGGCGCATCCCAATGTGATCGTCGCCGAAGCGCTCGCCGCAGGCGCGATTCCGGAGCTGGCGGGCTATGCTGGAATTCGGCGGGAGGTCAGATATGGCGAAGCGGCGTTCGGCGGCGCCTCGCGGATCGATTTCCTGCTCGAGCATCCTGACCGGCCGCCCTGCTATCTGGAGATCAAGAATGTCCACCTCATGCGCCGCAGCGGGCTGGCCGAGTTTCCCGACGCGGTGACTGCGCGTGGCGCCCGGCATCTCGAGGAACTGGCTGCCATGGCCGGTTCCGGTGCGCGGGCGGTCATGCTGTTTGTGGTGCAGATCGGGTCGGCGGAGCGGTTGACACTGGCGCGGGATATCGACCCGGCCTATGGCCTGGCATTCGATCGTGCGCGCAGCGCCGGAGTGGAAGCATTGGCTTATCGCTGCCGGATCGCCGCCGATGGAATTATGCTATCGGAAGCAATCCCGATCGTGGCCTGATGGCCCGAGCGCAGCTCGTGCTTGCGCCAGCGTCCGGATTCACTAAATTAGGCCAATTGCATCCCAGGCAGCCGCCGCTGCCGCACCGAAATCAGATCATGATGAGTTATGTAGACGCGACCGAGTCGTCCCTGCGCAAGACGGGCCAGATCAAACTGCACGGACCGGCCGCCTTCGCCAGCATGCGCAAGGCCGGGGCGCTTGTGTCCCGCTGTCTCGACGAACTCACCGACATCGTCAAGGTCGGCGTCCCGACCTCGCAGATCGACGACTTCGTGCGCGACTTCGCGTTCCGGCACAACGCCTTTCCGGCGACGCTGATGTATCGCGGCTACCGTTACTCCACCTGCACGTCGATCAACCATGTGGTCTGCCACGGCATGCCGAGCGACCGCCCGCTCAGGGACGGCGACATCGTCAATATCGACGTGACGTTCATTGTCGATGGCTGGTACGGCGATTCCAGCCGGATGTATGCGGTCGGGGCGATCTCGCGCAAGGCGGAGCGTCTGATCGAGGTCACCTATGAATCGATGATGCGGGGCATCGCCGCGGTGAAGCCGGGCGCGACCACCGGCGACATCGGCCATGCCATCCAGAGCTTCGTCGAGCCTCAGCACATGAGCGTGGTGCGGGATTTCTGCGGCCACGGGCTCGGCAGGCTGTTCCACGACGAGCCGAACATCATCCATGTCGGGCGGCCCGGCGAGGGCGTGGTGCTGCGGCCCGGCATGTTCTTCACCATCGAGCCGATGATCAATCTCGGTAAGCCGCACGTGAAGATTCTTTCCGACGGCTGGACCGCGGTGACCCGCGACCGTTCGCTGTCGGCGCAGTTCGAGCACACCGTGGGCGTGACCAAGACCGGCTTCGAAATCTTCACGCTGTCGGAGCGCCATGGCGAGAAGCCGCCAGTGGCCGCCTGAGCAGTCGTCATCACTGCGCTCTTGTGCTTGTTATCGTCGCGGCAAGCGATTGGTTATTGCAAATGCCACGCGACGCGGCATGGTTGCTGAGCCTGAGACAACGTGGGCTCCGCCTGATCGATGCCAGATGATTCCAGCAATCCGTCCAAGCCTCCCGGTCTCGCCGAGGCCACCCCGCATTATCATGGGCACCGGGAGCGGCTGCGTGAACGGTTTCGCGTGGTTGGCGCCGATGCGCTAAGCGACTACGAACTGCTCGAACTGGTGCTGTTTCGCGCATTGCCGCGCCGCGACGTCAAGCCGCTGGCCAAAACCCTGATCAGCCGGTTCGGCTCATTTGCAGAGGCGGTGCATGCCCCGACGGTCCTGCTCGGCGAGATCGACGGTCTCGGCGAGGCGGCCATCACCGAACTCAAGCTGATCGCGGCGGCGGCGAGCCGGGTGGCCAAGGGGCAGCTC
>Ga0180222_1000651_pt1 | contig 47646 bp, 44 predicted proteins | sample eDN5th37CKraftOP_FD_151336 | JGI IMG/M metagenome (GOLD analysis project Ga0180222, IMG submission 151336) | Enriched Organic Plus compost microbial communities from Emeryville, California, USA - eDNA 5th pass 37_C Kraft OP (version 2) (version 2) ...
CGTCAGATCGCGACCGCGCGGCGTCAGGCGCCGCTCACTCACGATCAAGTGACATCAGCTGGCTTCGGCGAGCAATGACAATTGCCGCGGACTATGCGCCTCCGCGCTCAAATCCGTGAGCGGCGTCGGATATTCGCCGGTGAAGCAATGGTCGGTGAATTGCGGCCGCTGCGGATCGCGCTGCTCGTAACCCATCGAGCGATAGATCCCGTCGACCGAGAGGAAGGCGAGTGAGTCCGCGCCGATGAACTTGCGCATCTCCTCGAGCGAATGAGTGGCCGCGAGCAGCTTGTCGCGATCGGGCGTATCGATGCCGTAATAATCCGGATGCGTGATCGGCGGCGAGGCGATGCGGAAATGCACTTCCGTCGCGCCGGCATCGCGCATCATCTGCACGATCTTGGTCGATGTCGTGCCGCGCACGATGGAATCGTCCACCAGCACGATGCGCTTGCCCGAGACCACCGCGCGATTGGCGTTGTGCTTCAGGCGAACGCCGAGCTGACGGATCTGCTGGGTCGGCTCGATGAATGTGCGGCCGACATAATGATTGCGGATGATGCCGAGATCGAAGGGAATGCCGGATTCCTGCGCATAACCGAGCGCCGCCGGTACACCGGAATCGGGCACCGGCACGATCACATCGGCTGATGCCGGGGCTTCGCGTGCAAGCTCCGCGCCCATGGTCTTGCGCACCTGATAGACCGGGCGGCCGCCGACGATCGAATCCGGACGGGAGAAGTAGATATATTCGAAGATGCACGGACGCGGCGCGACCGGCGGGAAGGGCTTATGCGAGTGCGCGCCCTTGTCGTCGAAGACGATGACCTCGCCATTCTCGATATCACGCACATATTTCGCGCCGATGATGTCGAGCGCGCAGGTCTCCGAGGCGAGGATCGGGCAGCCATCGAGCGTGCCGAGCACCAGCGGACGGATGCCGAGCGGATCGCGCGCACCCACGAGCTTTTTGTTGGTGAGACCGACGAACGAATAAGCGCCCTCCAGCGCGCGCAGGCCGTCGATGAAGCGGTCGACAAAGCGCGCCTTCCGCGAGCGGGCAACCAGATGAAGGATCACCTCGGTATCGGTGGTCGACTGCATGATCGCGCCTTCGCGAACCAGTTCGCGGCGCAGCGTCAGCCCGTTGGTGAGGTTGCCGTTATGCCCGATCGCAAGACCGAACGGATCGAGCTCCGCGAACAGCGGCTGCACGTTGCGCAGCAGCGTTTCGCCGGTCGTGGAATAGCGGACATGGCCGACCGCCGACATGCCGGGCAGCCGGTCGATGACCTTGCGCTCGGAGAAATGGTCGCCGACGAGCCCGAGGCGGCGTTCGGAATGGAACCTGCGGCCGTCGAAGGACACGATGCCCGCGGCCTCCTGGCCGCGATGCTGGAGCGCGTGCAGCCCAAGGGCGGTGATCGCGGCCGCATCGGGATGACCGAAGATGCCGAATACTCCGCATTCCTCACGGAGACGGTCGGCGTTCAGGTCAAGATCGAGGCCCGTTTCGGGTGAGGGGCTGGCGTTGGGAGATATGGTCATTCGCGATCCAGGCCCTTTGGTTGCCAGTGGCCCGCTATCGCGCGGGCGTAGCCCTCGTTTCGATCAACTGATGCATGCCCGACCGATCGGCCCGGTCATAGCCTTCGCCAGTGTTCCGACCGGAGCCCGGAATCGTCGAGTCGGACCGCTGACCGGCCGGCTCCTCGGCCTCGCCGTCCTTCGGACGCTTCAGCCGCTTCAAGATGGTGCTTTCGGGGTCATCCGGCAACATCGACTTAAGCCAATCTCCCGTACCGGCGAGCACGACCCGTGATTTTGCGCCGGTGACCCAGGCGGGTTGCGACTTTTGCGGCACCAGCCAGTCGAAAAACAGATAGGCGACTACGACGATGATCAGCCCGCGGCCGAGCCCAAACAGGAAACCCAGGGTCCGGTCCAGCGCGCCGATTCGGCTGTCGAGGATCATATCGGAGATCCGCACCGTGATGATCGACACAATCAGCAGGGTGCCCAGGAACAAGCCGCCGATCACGGCCCCGGCCGCCACATACTGGTTATTGAAGTAGCTTTCGGCGAACGGCATCAGCCGCTTGTAGAAATACAGCGTCGCCACGGCGGCCGCGATCCAGGCGGCGATCGACAGGATTTCGCGCATGAACCCGCGGATCATCGCCAGCAGGCCGGAAATCAGCATCACGGACAGAAGGATGATGTCGAGGAGCGTGATCGGCATGGGGCGCGGGATTCGGGTCAGGGCCGGGAAGGGCGCGCCTGTATAGCCCCCCGTCCGAGCCGCGTCACCCGTCTTTCTGCCCGGTTTCGGGGTCAACCACAGCGTTGCAACACGATTTGAGGCTCAGCGCGTAGGGAACGGCGCGTGAAGGAGAAAAGCGGCCCCACACCGGGGTTTCGCAGCCCGATGCGCTGGACCACAATCAAGGGACCCGCAGGGAGGAGGCGAGCGATGCTCGGCAGACGTTCGAGGCAATGGATCACGGCTCTTGCGCTCGCATCGGCCCTGCAAGCGGGCGTAGCGCATGCGGATATCGGCGCGCTCACGACGGCCTACAACCGGTCGGGACAGGAGCTGTTCCGGAGCCTCGGCGCGGCACCGGGGAATGTTGTGCTGTCGCCTTTGTCGATCGGAACGGCGATGGCCATGGCCCTTGCCGGCGCGCGCGGCGAGACGCAGGAGGACATGCGGCAGGCGCTGCGGCACACGCTTCCCGCCAATGCGGTCGGTGAGGCGAATGCGCAATTGCTGGCCGCGCTGCTCGACGCGGCACCGTCCTGTCCCGATGGCTTCAGGCTCGAGGATCGGCAATGTGCGGCCCCGGCGCCGGGCAAGGCCGATGAAGTGTGTCCGGGAGGTGCCAGGCGCGACGGCGTGCGCTGCGTGCTGGATGCAAGGAGTGGCAAGGGCACGTTGCGGATTGCCAACGCGCTGATGCTGGTCAACCCCTCGGCCACTGTGGCGGACAGCTATCGCGACACGATCCGCAAGCATTATCGCGCCGAGATATTCACCGGCGCCGATCTCGCCACCGTCAATGGCTGGGTGAAGGACAAGACCGAAGGCAAGATCCCGGTCATCATCGAGCGGCTCAATCCGCAGGACTCGCACGTTCTCCTTAACGCGATCTATTTCAACGCGCCCTGGGCGCACGCTTTTGCGGCGAGCGCGACCCGCGACCACGCGTTTCATCTTTCGAATGGCGAGACGGTTGAGGTGCCGACGATGTCCCAGACCGCGCCCTTCGCGACGCACAAGGCAGAAGGGTATCAGGCGATCCGGCTGCCCTATGCGCGGGACGGATTGTCGATGGTCCTCGTGCTACCGGACGAGATCGAGGGGCTCGGCAAGGTAACGGCGGGACTCGAGGGAAGCGGCCTTGCGGGGCTGCTTTCGGCGCTCGGAACTGCGCCGGAGCGGACGGTCGCGTTGTCGATGCCGAAATTCAAGTTTGAGAGCGCCGCCGAGCTGATCCCGCCCTTCAAGGCGCTCGGCATGACCAAGGTGTTCGATCCCGCGCAGTCGGACCTCTCGGGCCTGACCGGATTGCCGCGCGACCAGGCGCAATCGACCATCGACCAGATCGTGCATCGCGCGGTGATCGATGTCGGCGAGGAGGGCACCGAGGCCGCAGCGGCGACGGCCGTCATCGTCACGACGCGGACCCTGGCTCCCAGTCAGCCGATCGAGCGCTTCGTCGTCGACCGGCCGTTCCTGTTCGTGATCGCCGACGACAAGACGGGCGCCTTTCTCTTCATCGGCCGGGTCGCCGATCCGCGATCATGAGCCGGAGGGCAGGGTAGAACGGGGGTATTTGGCAAAGGCCGGTCCTGAGGCTTATAGTTAAATAAGTCTTAAGGACCGGGTTGATGACGCATCGGACGATTTGCGCGGCTGCGATTGCCGTGTCGCTGGTCGGCGGCTCGCAACTCGCCGTGCATTTCGCGCTCGAAGCGGTGGCGCGCGGGTCGATGCTCGAGAGCCGGCTCTTCCAGCCCGATTTGCGACCGAGCGACCGGGCGACGTCTACCGCGCTCGCCCAAGCATCTTTCGCTGACGTGCGGTAGGACCTGCGAGAGGACTTTCACGCCTCGCGGCGCATGCGGTTGCGATTGCCGCGTGCCGCGATATCGGCGACCAGCGAGGCCAGATTGCTGTGCGCGGCCAGGGTCAGCCCGGCATCGGCCGGCGCGTCGGCGCGTCCGAAATCGGGCAGGAACGCACGGGTGAAGCCGAGTTTCGCCGCTTCCTTGAGCCGGGCGGGAGATTGCGCCACCGGCCGCAGCGCGCCCGACAGCGAGACTTCGCCGAAATAGACCGCGTCCGCAGGAAGCGGCGCGCCGGCGAGCGAGGATACGAGCGCGGCCGCCGCGGCCAGATCGGCGGCGGGTTCGTTGATGCGAAGCCCGCCCGCCACGTTGAGGTAGACGTCATGCGTGCCAAGCCGCACGCCGCAATGCGCTTCGAGCACCGCGATCACCATGGAGAGACGGCTCGGGTCCCAGCCGACCACGGCGCGTCGCGGCGTGCCGAGCGACGTCGGCGCGACCAGCGCCTGGATCTCGACCAGCACCGGACGGGTGCCCTCGATGCCGGCAAAGACCGCGGTGCCGGGTGAGCCGAGATCGCGCTCGGAGAGAAACAATTCGGACGGATTTTGCACTTCGCGAAGGCCGAGGCCCGTCATCTCGAACACGCCGATCTCGTCGGTCGGCCCGAAGCGGTTCTTCACCGCGCGCAGGATCCTGAACTGGTGCGAGCCTTCGCCCTCGAACGACATCACCGCATCGACCATGTGCTCGACGACGCGCGGGCCGGCGATCTGGCCATCCTTCGTGACGTGACCGACGAGGATCACGCAGGTCCCGGTGCGTTTGGCGAAGCGGATCAGCAATTGCGCCGAGGCCCGCACCTGGGTGACGGTGCCGGGCGCGGACTCGACGCTGCTGGTCCACATCGTCTGGATCGAGTCGATGACGAGAAGGCGCGGTGTCGCGCCCTGCGACAGCGTCGCAATGATGTCCTCGACCGAGGTTTCGGAGGCGAGTTCGACCGCGGCGTCGGCGAGCGCAAGCCGCTCGGCGCGAAGGCGCACCTGCGCCACCGCTTCCTCGCCGGAGATATAGACCGCGCGTTGCTTTGCTCGCGCCAGTGCCGCCGCGACCTGCACCAGCAAGGTCGACTTGCCGATGCCGGGATCGCCGCCGACCAGAATGACGGAGCCGCGGACAAGGCCGCCGCCGGTGACGCGATCGAATTCGGTCAGACCGGTCGCGAGGCGCGGCGCGTCCTCATCGCCGCCGGACAATGGCTGCAGCGTGAAGGCGCGTCCGCGGCCTGGCATGCGACCGCCGCCGCCCTTGCCGACCGGCGCATCGGCCGCTTCTTCCGCCAGCGTGTTCCATTCGCCGCAGGACTCGCATTTGCCCTGCCAGCGCGAATAGGCCGCGCCGCAATTCTGGCAGACGAAGGCGAGGGTTTTGCGACTCATGCCGCTATCGGGGGCTGAAAGTCGCGTGCATGTCAATGACGGAAGCGAATGGCATGCCGGCACCGCCGGCGCCTGCGCTCACACAAATCGGTCAACCGCCAGCGCAATCCGCGCTTCGACCAGCTTCATGTTCGGTCTCGTGCGTCTTGCGAGCGAGGTCAGGAGAAAAAAGCCGATCGACGCGCCGAACAGCATGTCCGCTGCCGCCTCCACGTCATCGACCGCGATCAGTCCGCGCCGCTTGAGTGCTGCGAGGCGCGCCGTGAGCAGTCCTTTTCCGCGCATCATGCCCTGTTCGTAATAATGCCGCGCCACTTCGGGAGCGTTGGCGGATTCGGAAATGACCAGCCGGCTGACATTGATATGCCGCGATGACAGGACAAAGCGCGCGAGCATCCGGAGCGTCGAGCGCAATGCTTCCGCGGGATCGGACTCGTCGTCCGGGCTTTCCGACAGCGGATAGGCTTCCACATCGGCGATCAATGCCTTGAGCAGGTCCTCCTTGCTGGCAAAGACCTCGTAGAGGGTCTTTTTCGACATTTCGCAGCGCTGGGCGATGTCGTCCATGCTGACGGCTGCATATCCCCTGGCCCCGAACAGGTCTTCCGCGGCCTGCATAATGCGCCGCCGCCGTTCGCCGGGCGGCATGACGACCGGGCGGCCCGGCCGGGTGGGGGGAGGGCTCGTGTGCGGCATTTGAAATCCGTGTGATCGCCTGTATATAGGAAACCGACCAGTTTTGTAAATCGGACTGAAAATCGCTCTTCCATGACAGCGTCCACCGACCGGCTCCCCGCCAGCCTCGTTCTTGTGCTCGGGGGCCTGAGCGCCATTCCGCCGCTTGCCACCGATATGTATCTGCCGGCGCTACCGGTGATCGCCGCGGATCTTGGGTCCGACGAAGGCAGCATCCAGTTCAGCCTGATGGCGTTCTTTGCCGGGCTTATGCTCGGCCAGCTTTTCTACGGACCGTTCGCCGACCGGTATGGCCGCAAGCCGCTGTTATTCGTGGGGCTCACGATCTTCGTTCTGTCGTCGCTCGGCGCGGTCTTGGTCGGCAATGTGCGCGATCTCAACATCCTGCGTTTTGTCCAGGGACTTGGCGGATCGGTCGGCATGGTCATGGCGGTCGCCATCGTCCGCGATCTTTATACCGGATTGAAAGCGAGCCGCCTGTTGTCGCTCGTGGTCATGGTGCTCGGCGTCACCCCGATCATCGCGCCGCTGCTCGGCAGTACCATCATTGCCGCCGGCTCCTGGCGCATCGTCTTTGTCGTGCAAACGCTTCTGGGCGTGATCCTGATGCTTGGCGTTTGGCGCAAGCTTCCCGAAACCCGGCCCGTCGAACTGCGCAAGGCAACGAGTCCGGCTCAGACGCTTCGCAATTATGCGCGGCTCCTGGTTAACACGCGCTTCATGCCATTCGTTCTCGTCGTCAGCATCGCGCAGGCCGGTTTCTTCGCCTATCTGTCGGCGTCCGCTCCGGTCTTCATCGCGACATTCGGGCTGTCGCCGTTCGCCTTCAGCGTCGCCTTCGCACTGAACGCGCTCGGGATGATGGCATCCGCCCGGATGAGCGCATTCGTGCATCGAAGGGTCCGCGCCGACCATATCGTGCGGGGTGCGCTCGTGGTCTATTTACTGGCGGCGCTGGCTCTCGTCACGATGACGGTGACCGGGGCGGCGTCGCTCATACCGTTCGCGGCGACCTTGTTCGTCATCATCGCGACGCTCGGTTTCATCATGCCGCTCAGCACGCTGCTCGCGATGGAATCCGTAGGCGAAATCGCCGGAACCGCGGCGGCTCTCATGGGCGCCTTCCAATTCGGGACCGGCGCGCTGTCGAGCGCGGCGATGGGCGCGTTCTCGGACGGGTCCGCCTTGCCGATGGCGGCCTGCATCATGGCCTGCGCGCTGGTCGCGACCATGCTCTCGATGGTCGCCTTCCCGAAGCGCGCAAGCGACAAAGCCGCGCCGTAGCGGATCGAACGAAGAGCCACGGCATCAAACGCGGGGAGGGCCGATCAGTCGCCCTTGTAGAGCCGCGTATAGCGCCGGCCGAGGCTGGTCAGGACCTCGTAACCGATCGTTTCCAGCATCTCGGCGGTCGCATCGACATCGCGGCCGTCTCCGATCACCGTGACGAGATCGCCGCGCTTCACGCTCCCGACCGGAAGATCGGTGACGTCAATCGCGGTCAGATCCATCGATATCCGCCCGACGATCGGGCAGGCCTTGCCGTTCACGATCAGCGTGCCGCCGGCCTTCTGGTCGCTGCCGCTTTGCGCGCGCGGAAAGCCGTCGGCATAGCCCATCGTTGCGACGGCGATCCGGGACGGCCGCCGCGTGGTCCATGTCGCGTCGTAACCGACGGTCTCGCCGAACGCGATGTCGCGCACCTGGGCGATCCGGACTTTCAGGTCGATCACCGGCCGCATCGGGTTCGGCTTGTTCGGGGTGGGATTGACGCCATAGAGCGCGGCGCCGGGCCGCACGAGGTCGAGATGTGCCGCGCCTCCGAGAAAAATGCCGGACGAATTGGCGATCGATGCCGGCACGCCCTGAAACAGCGCGCGGACTTCGCGGAAGGCCTGCATCTGTTCCTGATTGCGCTGGCTCTCGGCGACCTGGGACGCCACGAAATGGCTCATCACCAGCTTGATGCCGTTGTTCGCGAGATTGACGCGCGGCGCGATCGCCGCAGCCTCCTCGATCGAGAGGCCCAGCCGGTTCATGCCGGTATCGACATGCAGGGCAAAGCCGCCATCCCAATTGTTGATGCCGGCGACGGCGTCCCATTCGGCGAGTTCGCCCGATGAGCCGATGACCGGCCGCAGATTATGTTTGAGGAAGGCCTGTCCGGTGCCCGGCGGCAATCCGTTGAGGACATAGATCGTTGCGTCCGTCACCGCTTCGCGCAGGCGCTTGCCCTCGGACAGATCGGCAACGAAGAAGGTGGTGCAGCCGGCGTCGCGCAGCCGCGCGGCGACCGGTTCGAGACCAAGCCCGTAGCCGTCGGCCTTGACCACCGCGGCGCATTCGGCGGGCACCGCGGTCTTGCTCAGCATTCGGTAATTGGCTTCGATCGCCGCGAGGTCGATGGCCAGGATGCCGCAGGCCTCCTCGGCGGGCGGTCCCTTGGACAAGACGGGGTCGGATGTGGCGGATGCAGGCACAGGTGACAGCATGATGGCACTCGGCCGCACGATGCGGCCTCAACTTGAGGTCCAATAAGCGAGCACGCGCTCGAAAGCAAAACTAAGGCGGTCAATCCCCGATGCGCTCAGGCAAATGGTCCTGAGGCGCGAGATCGCTGAAGCGGGTGACGCTGCCGTCGAACTGCAATTGCACGGTCCCGGTCGGACCATGGCGCTGCTTGGCGATGATCACCTCGGCCTTGCCGTGCACATTGGCCATTTCGATCTGCCACTTGAGGTGCTCTTCGGTCCCCGGTCTCGGTTCCTTGTTCTGCAGGTAATATTCCTCGCGATAGACGAACAAGACGACGTCGGCGTCCTGCTCGATCGAGCCGGATTCACGCAGGTCGGACAATTGCGGGCGCTTGTCGTCGCGGCTTTCGACCTGGCGCGACAGCTGCGAGAGGGCGATGACCGGGACCTGCAATTCCTTGGCGAGGGCCTTGAGATTGGTGGTGATCTCGGTGATTTCCTGCACCCGGTTCTCCTGACCGCGGCGGCTGGAGCCCTGCAGGAGCTGAATATAGTCGATGACGAGCAGGTCGAGACCGCGCTGGCGCTTGAGCCGCCGCGCGCGCGCGGCGAGCTGCGCGATCGACAGGCCGCCGGTCTCGTCGACGAAGAACTTCATGTTCTGCAATTCGAGCGAGACATCGCGGATGACTTCGAAATCCTGCTCGCTGATGCCGCCGCGACGGATCGTGCTCGACGGAATGCCGGTGCGCTCGGCGATGATACGGGTGGCGAGCTGTTCGGCCGACATTTCGAGCGAGAAGAACCCGACGATGCCTCCGTTGACGGTGGTGATGTGGCCGTCGGGCCGGACTTCGCCCTGCCAGGCCTTTGCGATGTTGTAGGCGATGTTTGTCGCGAGCGCGGTCTTGCCCATGCCGGGACGGCCGGCGACGATGATCAAATCGGAGGGCTGCAGACCGCCCATCCGCGCATCGAGATCGTTCAGGCCGGTGGCGATGCCCGACAATTTGCCGTCGCGCTGATAGGCCTTGGCCGCCATGTCGACGGCGGTGGTCAGCGCCTGCGCGAAAGCCTGGAAGCCGCCTTCGTAGCGTCCGCTTTCGGCGACCTCGTAAAGCCGTCGTTCGGCTTCCTCGATCTGCTTTGCCGGCGCGAAATCGACGGGCGCGTCATAAGCCTCGTTGACCATGTCCTCGCCGATCACGATCAGCGCGCGGCGGACGGACAGGTCATAGATGGTGCGGCCGTAATCCTGCGCGTTGATCACGGTGGTCGCCTCGGCGGCGAGGCGGGCGAGATACTGGCTGACGGTGAGGCCGCCGATATCGGCGTCGGCCGGCAGAAATGTTTTCAGCGTGACCGGACTTGCGACCTTGCCGGCGCGCACGAGCTGCGACGACAGCTCGAAGATCTTCTGATGAACCGGTTCGTAGAAATGCCGCGCTTCGAGGAAGTCGGAAACCCGGTAGAACGCTTCGTTGTTGACGAGGATCGCGCCGAGAAGCGCTTGCTCGGCCTCGATGTTGTGCGGCGCAGTGCGGTAGAGCGGCGCCTTGTTGTCCGCTGCGATCTTGCGCGCGGTTTGATCCAGCAATGCCATCGGTCCAACGAGCGGTTGTTTTCAGTCAGTTTCTTTGATCGCCAAAACGCGGCACGCCAACGCAACGCCACCAACGCAACGCTTCTACGGTTGTCACCTCCGAGATCGCAAACGAAACCCCGATGAGTGTCTGATTGCTCTAGCACCCCCGGTCGCGCAGCGTCTGCCGGAAAATCCGCTGTCCCCATAACTCACGCAAACAGGGACGAATGCGCAGAGCGTCCGATTTTTTCTTGACGGAACGAAGGCGGTTGGGCAGCGGGGAGAATTATTCTCCAGCCATGCGAAGCGGTGGCGCAAAACTGCGTTCAAGCTCACGCAGGCGTGCTTCCTCGCGTTCGATATAGTCCCGCGTGATCGGCACCGCATCGACCCGCTTGGTCAGCTGGATCTGGAAGACCATCATCCCCTGATTGCGGAACGCCATCTCCGACGCCGCGAGATAGAACTCCCACATCCGCACGAAGCGATCGTCATAGAGTCTGCGCGCCTCCTCGGCCCGCGCCATGAAGCGCTGGCGCCACGCCTTGAGGGTTTCGGCGTAATGCAGCCGCAGGATTTCGATGTCGGACACGATCAGGCCAGCGCGCTCGATCGCGGGCAGCACCTCGGACAGGGCAGGGATATAGCCGCCCGGGAAGATGTACTTGTCGATCCAGGGATTGGTTGCGTTCGGACCTTCCGAACGGCCGATCGAGTGCAGCACCATCACGCCGTCATTCGGCATGAGCTCGGCGCATTTCTTGAAGTAGGCGCGGTAATGGTTGATGCCGACATGTTCGAACATGCCGACCGAAACAATGCGGTCGAAGCTTTCGGAGAGGTCGCGGTAATCCTGCAGCCGGAAATCGACCCGGTGCGACAGACCACGCTCGCTGGCGCGCCCGCGTGCGAGCTTGAGTTGCTCCTCCGACAGCGTCACGCCGGTGACTTTCGCGCCGCAATATTCGGCGAGATACAGGCCAAGTCCGCCCCAACCGGACCCGATATCCAGGACGCGCTGGCCGTCCTTGACGAGGAGCTTGGCCGCGAGGTGCCGCTTCTTGGCAAGCTGCGCGTCGTCCAGCGTCTGATCCGGGTTTTCGAAATAGGCGCAGCTATATTGCCGGTCCGCATCGAGGAAGAGCGCGTAGAGCTGGCCGTCGAGATCGTAATGATGCGCGATGTTGCGGCGCGCCCGCGTGCGGTGGTTGAATTGGTCGAGGCGACGCTTGCCGTAGCGGATCATCGCCTGGGGGCGGGCGAAATACGGCACCGAATCGTGCGGCAGCTGCGAGGTCAGGATCGCGAGCAGATCGGCGATCGTGCCTTCCTCGATGACGAAATCGCCGTCCATATAGGCTTCGCCGAGGCGGAGCTCAGGATTGAGGAAAATCGAGGTCAGCGCGCGGCGGCTGGCGAATCGGATCGCGACAGGTACCCCTGTGCCGTCCCCGAATTCCAGCGGCTTTTGATGACCGACCGACACACGCAGGTTGCCGGTTCGGATAAAGCGTGTCAGAGCAACCTGAAGCAACCGTTGCACCGGCCGCCTCCATTCATCACCATGCCGTCCTTCCGTTCGGCACATCCCCGAAACAGCACCATTAGACCAAAGTCTGGCGGCTCTCGCAATGCGGTGATAACTCGGTGCGCGAGGGGATGCGGGTTCGAAAATGGGCCACATTCGCCGCTTAAGCGCCGGGGGTATTCCCAGTTCGGGTCGAGTCAGCGCATTTTGTGAGATGGGCAGAGTGTCGGCCGGCGGCAGGAGCACGATTTTGCGACAAATGGGTTGGCTATTCGCTGTCCTGATTCTGCCCGTGGTGCTTGTTGCATCCGACGCGGTCGCGCAGCCGCGCGGGACCTCGGCACGGTCGCAGTCGGGGCCGGCCTTGCCGCCCAGCGGACACCAGACCGAGCCGGTGGACCTGAACGAGGGCAAGAGCCCCGCCGAGCTGTTCAAGGCCGGCTGCTCGGTCTGTCATCAAAGCCCGGCCGGACTCGCCAAGGGCCGTCGCGAGAGCGAGCTCGTGTCCTTCCTGCGCCAGCACTACACGTCGAGCGTGCAACATGCGGGCGCGCTTGCGGGATATGTCGCCAGCGCGGGACCCGGACGTGCCGCGCCGACCGCCGCCGCGCCGTCCCGCCAGACGCCGGTCGAACGGCCGCCGGCCTCGGTCGGCCGACGCACCCCGGACGATGATCGCAAGGAGGCGGCCAAGCCGCAGGAGCCGACATCGCGGCGCAAGCCGCCGGTGGCCGCAGCGAGAACGCCGCCGGCGCCCTCCGCGGCGGTTGAAGTGGCTCCCGCCGTCGAGCCCGCTCCCGCCGCGCCTGAGCCGAGTACGGCTGCCAGTGCCCCGCCGGTCGAAGAAAAGCCGGCGGCGCCCCAAATTCCGCTCTGAGCCTCGGGTCATGTCGCAGTTGCGGACATGACCCGAAAGCCGTTCGTTCGTCAGTCCTTCGCCGCGCCTTCGGCCGATTCCTCGGCACCCTCTTCGTCGTCGTGGCGGGCTTCCGGATCGAAGAAGGCCTGAGCGGCGGCTGCCGCGGCCTCGCGCTCTTCCTGCGCCTCGCGGCTGATCGTGATGTCCTCGCCGCGCTTCACGCGTTCGGCCTCATCGGCATTGCGCGCCACGATGATCGACACATGCACCTCGACTTCGGGATGCAGCGCGATCTCGACCTTGTGCAGGCCGATCATCTTGATCGGCGCATTGAGCGCGACCTGGCTGCGCGCGATCGAGAAACCGCCTTCGGTGACGAGATCGGCAACGTCGCGTGCCGACACCGATCCGTAGAGCTGGCCCGATTCGGACGCCTGCCGCAGCGCGACGAAGCTCTGGCCGTCGAGCTTGTCCGCGACCTTCTGGGCCTCGTTGCGATTCTCGAGATTCTTCGCTTCGAGTTCCTTGCGCATTCCCTCGAAGCGTTCCTTGTTGCCCTTGGTGGCGCGCAGCGCCTTGCCCTTGGGCAAAAGGAAATTGCGTGCGAAGCCGTCCTTCACGCGCACGGTCTCGCCCATCTGGCCAAGCTTCGCGACGCGTTCGAGCAAGATCACTTCCATATCAACTACTCCTTCGATGATTGTTTTGCGTGTTGCCTGTCATGTGACCGCAGGGGGCTGCGCGCCCGCAGCACCCTTGCGGAAATCGAAAATGGAATCGGCAAGACCGAGCATGGTCATGAAGAAGACCGGCCAGACCGCAGCCATCACCACGAAATAGGCGCCGATCAGGACCAGCGGCCGGATGCCGAGATTGCGCGTGATCTCGTGCAGCACGGCAAATCCAAGCATCGCATAGGCCATGATGAAGGCGCCGGAGATGATGCCGCCGACCATGCCGAGGGCACCGGGCATGAACCACAAGGTCAGGGCGATCGCGAAGGCCGCGGGCGCGAGCTTCGGAAAGCGTAGCGCCGACAGGTCAGGCCAGGGACGCCGCAACCGCCCGGAAAGGCCGGCGGTGCGTCCTGCGGCATAAAGATTGAGCGCATAGGCGAGGGTGATCATCGCGGCCGTTGCCGGCGGAACGAAGCCTGCGATCATTTCGCCGACGCGCTTGACGTCCATCTTGGTGAAATCGGGCGCCGATGAGCCATATTCCTTGGCGACGCGTTCCAGCGCGAGCTTCAGCGCCGCCTGGAATTGAACCTCGTCGATGCGCACGTTCCACATCACGATCATCACGATGATGCTGGCGATGATTGTGCACCAGACGACGAGACGGCCGACCGGATACCATTCGACCTGGCCATCGTCGTCAGCGCGGGCAAGGAGGGCGAGATAACCGAGCCACCAGCCCGGCAACCCTGCGCCTACGAGGTAAATCGGGATCCACAGCGGCTCGCCGAACACTACGGCGAGCGCCAGAGCCGCGGCGAGGGCGCCAAACAAAGCCGTCCAATGGGTCCAGCCGATCGCGGCGATCATGATCGGCAGCGGGGCGAGGAGGATGAGCAGCAATGCCAAAGGCGAACGCGATGCCATCGTCGCCATCAGCAAGGCTGACGCGGCACCCGCACCCAGACCGATCAATGCCGTTGGCACCATGTTCGAGCTGTCCCGCTTGTTCAGCGGTTAGAGGCAAGTCCCGTCGATCTGACGGGCCGGCCCCAACCATCGGCGGCCGGGGTCGCCGGCCGCCTCGATCTCACTGACGCTCCGAATGACGGAGCGGGCCTTACATCACTTGATGACGTAAGGCAGCAATCCAAGGAAACGCGCGCGCTTGATCGCCTGCGCGAGCTCGCGCTGCTTCTTGGCCGAGACCGCGGTGATGCGGCTCGGCACGATCTTGCCGCGCTCGGAAACGTAACGCTGCAACAGCTTCACGTCCTTGTAGTCGATCTTTGGCGCATTCTCGCCCGAGAACGGGCAGGTCTTGCGACGACGGAAAAACGGACGGCGACCGCCGCCACCACCGGACATCGACATGATTATTCCTCTCCTTCGCCGGATGCGGCCACTTCGCCGCTATCGCGCGCCGGGCGATCGTCACGATCGCGGCGCGGGCCGCGATCGCCGAAGCGTCCGCCGCCACCGCCAAATCCACCGCCACCAAAGCCGCCGCCGAAGCCGCGGCCTTCACGCTCGCGGTCATCGCGCTCGGCCTTGCGCATCATTGCGGACGGGCCTTCCTCGAGTTCATCGACCCGGATGGTCAGGTAGCGCAGAACGTCTTCGGACAGGCGCTCCTGACGCTCGATCTCGCTGATCGCGGCCGCCGGTGCATCCACATTCATCAGCGTGAAGTGCGCCTTGCGGTTCTTGTTCATCCGGTAGGTCAGGGACTTCACGCCCCAATATTCGGTCTTCGTGACCTTGCCCCCGGCGCCTTCGACGATCGCCTTGAACTGGTTGGTGAGATCGTCGACCTGCTGGGAGCTCGCGTCCTGACGCGCGAGAAAAACGTGCTCGTATAGGGGCATGCTGCCTTCCTTGTGTTGGCGCTGTCCGGCGCAAAGCCCAAGCGAGACTTCGAAAAGGTAAGACGACCTTCGGAAAGCCCGATGCTCAGATTGGCAGGGACACGGGACGACGGACCGACTGGTCCTGCCGCCGCCCCAAGGGGCCGCGGCCGTCCGTTCAGCCCCCGGCCGGGACGAGCGGAAGCCGGGGTTATAAGGGTTCTGAGCGCCAAGGCAAGGCGGAAAACGCCTTCGGCGGCTTGACTTGACCGTCCCTGCATTGTCTTTCGGCCCGGATTTGACGGGGCCGGGAGGCCCAAGAGGCGCACGAGGGGCAGCGTGACGGCGGCATTTACATTCCCGGGGCAGGGCAGCCAAGCGGTCGGCATGGGCAAGGCGCTGGCGGACGCTTTTCCGGCGGCACGTGCCGTTTTCGACGAGGTCGACAGCGCGCTCGGTGAAAAGCTGTCCGCGGTGATCTGGGAAGGGCCGTCCGATCGCCTGACCCTGACCGAGAACGCGCAGCCGGCGCTGATGGCCGTCTCGCTCGCCGCGATGCGGGTTCTGGAAAGCGAAGCCGGCGTCGACCTCAAGCGCGACGCCGCATTTGTCGCAGGCCATTCGCTCGGCGAATATTCGGCGCTCGCGGCGGCCGGCGCCTTCAGCATCGGGGACGCGGCGCGGCTGCTGCGCATCCGCGGCAACGCCATGCAGAAGGCGGTGCCGGTGGGCGAGGGCGCCATGGCGGCCCTGCTCGGTCTGTCTTTCGAGGATGCCGCCGCCGTTGCAGCGGAAGCAGCGCAGGGCCAGGTCTGCCAGGCGGCCAATGACAATGGCGGCGGCCAGGTGGTGGTGTCCGGCAACAAAGCTGCCGTCGAGCGCGCCGTGGAGATCGCAAAGGACAAGGGCGCAAAGCGCGCCATGCTGCTCCCGGTATCCGCACCCTTCCATTGTGTGCTGATGCAGCCGGCGGCGGATGCGATGGCGGACGCCCTCGCCAAGACCGAGGTGAAGAAGCCGGTGGTGCCGGTGGTCGCCAATGTGCTGGCCGCCCCGATCGACGATCCACAGGAGATCGTGAAGCGGCTGGTCGAGCAGGTGACCGGAACGGTGCGCTGGCGGGAATGCGTGGAGACGATGGCGGGTGCCGGCGTTACGCGCTTCTATGAAGTCGGCGCCGGCAAGGTGCTGACGGGTCTTCTCAAGCGCATCGCGCCGGGCGCGACCGGCTCGGCGATCGGAACGCCCGACGATCTGGCCGCGTTCAAGGCTGCGCGCGGCTGACGTCGATTGCGATTGCCCAAGTGCAGATTGCCAATGTGCAGATTGCCAATGTGCAGGTGATCGTGTGCAAGTGATCGTTTGCAAGTGATCGAGGAGTGACGATGTTCGACCTGACCGGGAAGACCGCGCTGGTAACGGGCGCGACGGGAGGCATCGGCGGCGCAATCGCGCGTGCCCTGCACAGACAAGGCGCTACGGTCGCCATCTCCGGGACCCGCAAGGAGGTGCTTGATCAGCTTGCCGCCGAGCTGAAAGAGCGCGTGCATGTGCTGCCCTGCGATCTGTCCAACACCGAACAGGTCGAGGCGCTGGTGCCGCAGGCCGAAGAGGCGATGCAGAAGCTGGATATCCTGGTGGCGAATGCCGGCATCACCCGCGACAACCTGTTCGTGCAGTTGCGCGACGAGGATTGGGACACCGTCATCAACGTCAACCTGACCGCGACCTTCCGGTTGTCGCGCGCGGCCATGAAGACAATGATGCGCCGCCGCTTTGGACGGATCATCGGAATCACGTCGGTGGTCGGCGTCACCGGCAATCCGGGGCAGGGCAATTACACCGCGGCCAAGGCCGGCATGATCGGCATGATGAAGTCGATCGGCAAGGAATATGCGCGGCGCGGCGTGACCGCCAATTGCGTGGCGCCTGGCTTCATCGCCACCCCGATGACCGACAAGCTCAACGAGAAGCAACGCGAGGCCATCCTGCAAATGGTGCCTTCGGGACGGCTCGGCACGCCTGACGATGTGGCGGGGGCCGTGGTCTATCTCGCTTCGGACGAAGCGGCTTATGTGACCGGCCAGACGCTGCATGTGAACGGCGGTATGGCGATGATCTAAGTGCCGATACACACAGGATTTTCACCGCGCTTCGCGGCTGCTGGCCTTGGCATTTGAAGTATGGTAGCCCGTTTTGGCCGGGCTTTGGGGGAAGCGTCCGGGTGTGGGCTTGACGCAAAGTCTGCGACCCAATACACGCCGCCGTCATCTCGGTTTAAGAAACGCCAAAGGGTGGGTCCATGGGGGGCTCGCGCTTGAGGCGATCAAGCCGCTTGAACCGGTCAATTGGTCGTGCCACGACAGCTTCGATCGCCGCCGATTGAGCCCATCACTGAAAGCAGAGGTTCGAACAGATGAGTGATATCTCCGAGCGAGTGAAGAAGATCGTGGTGGAGCACCTCGGTGTCGAGCCAGATAAAGTCACCGAGCAGGCCAGCTTCATCGATGATCTCGGTGCCGATTCTCTCGATACGGTCGAACTCGTGATGGCCTTCGAGGAAGAGTTTGGCTGTGAAATTCCGGATGACGCGGCGGAGACGATCCTCACCGTCGGCGATGCGGTAAAGTTCCTCGAAAAGAACGCCAAGAGCTGATCGCCAAACGTCCGACAGTCCTTCGGCGGCCATAGCCGGCGCACGGCCATCCCGGCGGCAACGCTGCGGATGGGGCGCGACGAAGCGGACGCGGCGGGAATCCGACTATGAGGCGTGTTGTCGTCACAGGCATGGGAATGGTGACGCCGCTTGGTTGCGGCGTCGAGACCACGTGGCAGCGGCTCCTCGAAGGCAGGAGCGGCGCCCGCCGGATCGATACGTTCGAGGTCTCCGACCTGCCTTGCAAGATCGCCTGCATGGTGCCGCGCGGCGACGGCTCCGATGGGACCTTCAATCCCGATCAGTGGATGGAGCCCAAGGAGCAGCGCAAGGTCGATCCCTTCATCATCTATGCGCTCAGTGCCGCGCGACAGGCACTGGATGATGCCGGCTGGCGTCCCGAAACGGTCGAGGATCAATGCGCAACGGGCGTGATGATCGGGTCCGGGATCGGCGGGGTCGGCGGCATTGCCGAGGGCGCGCTGCTCGTCAAGGAACGCGGCCCGCGCAAACTCTCGCCGTTCTTCATTCCGGGCCGGATCATCAATCTGGCGTCGGGCTATGCGTCGATCGAGTACGGGCTTAAAGGTCCGAATTCCGCCGTGGTGACGGCGTGTTCGACCGGCTCGCATGCGATCGGCGATGCCGGACGCATGATCGCGCTCGGGGATGCCGACGTGATGGTGGCCGGCGGCGCCGAATCTCCGATCGATCGGCTGTCGCTCGCGGGCTTTGCCGCATGCCGCGCGCTTTCCACAGCATTCAACGATACGCCGGAGCGGGCCTCGCGTCCCTATGACAAGGATCGCGACGGCTTCGTGATGGGCGAGGGCGCCGGCGCGCTGGTGCTCGAGGAATACGAGCACGCCAAGAAGCGCGGCGCGAAGATCTATGCCGAGCTGGTCGGCTATGGCATGTCGGGCGATGCGTTCCACATCACCGCACCGAGCCCGGATGGCGACGGCGCGTTCCGCTGCATGAATGCTGCGATCAAGCGCGCGGGAATTTCACCGGACGAGATCGACTATATCAACGCGCACGGGACCTCGACGATGGCCGACACCATCGAGCTCGCAGCGGTCGAACGTGTGGTCGGCAATGCGGCGGGCAAGATATCGATGTCGTCGACCAAATCGTCGATCGGCCATCTCCTTGGTGCGGCGGGCGCGGTGGAAGCCATCTTCTCGATCCTGGCGATCCGCGACCAGGTTGCGCCGCCCACGATCAATCTCGACAATCCCTCGGTCGAAACGCCGATCGACCTCGTGCCGCTCAAGCCGCGCAAGCGAGACATCAAGGTCGCTCTGTCGAATTCGTTCGGCTTCGGCGGCACCAATGCGACGCTGGTATTGCGCGCGGCCGAGTAAGGCCGCCACCAAGGCGCTCTGACTTCCGCCAGATTTGACCGGCTTCAAAGAACAAGGCGTTGCGCGCATTGCGGCCCATCGTGGCCGCTCATCCTTTCCTGTCCAGCCGATTGCCTTAGCAACGCCATACCGGCACGCTATGCGAATCGCCGACAGGAAATGTCGTCACATTTGTCCGGCTTGCCGACATTGCCTCGGTGTTCTGATAGGCTGCCCACCACCCCGGATGCGAACGGACCAGCCATGTTGGCGTTGTTGACAAACACGCTCGACGCATGGGACCGGGCGTGCCGGCATCGAAACCAGTTCCGGAATTCGACTCGCGATGGATGAGACCAGGACCAATCCGCGCTCTCCGCGTGCCGCCCTCGAGCCCGAGCGGCTTGCGACGCCGAGGCGGTCAAGGCGTGCCCGTCATCCCATCGTGATCGTCGGCAATGCGATCTTCACGATCGTGCTGCTGCTCGCCGTCGTCATCGGACTCGCCGCCTATTGGACCAACCAGCGTTTCGAACAGCCGGGCCCTCTGACCGAGAACAAGGTCGTCAACATTCCGCGCGGTCTTGGCATTCGCGATATCGGCGAGTTGCTCAAGCGCGAAGGCGTGATCAACGATCCGTGGGTCTTCGTCGCCGGAGCGGTGGCGATGAAGGCGCGCGGCGCGGATCTGAAATTCGGCGAATACCAATTCAACAAGGGCGCGAGCTCCCGCGACGTCGCCGAAACGCTGATCGAAGGCAAGGTGGTCCAGCACCAATTCACGGTCGCCGAAGGCCTGACCTCGGAACAGATCGTGGCGCGGCTTCTCGAGAACGACAAGCTGACCGGCGCGATCCGCGAAGTCCCGCGTGAAGGCTCGCTCCTGCCGGACGGCTATCGGTTCACCCGCGGCACGAGCCGGGAAGACATGATCAAGCGCATGCAGGCGGCGCAGCAGCGCGTGCTCAAGGAGGTCTGGGATCGCCGCGCGCCGGACCTGCCCGTGAAGACTCCCGAACAGCTTTTGGTGCTGGCGTCGATCATCGAAAAGGAAACCGGCAAGCCCGACGAGCGCACCCGCGTTGCGGCGGTGTTCGTCAACCGGCTGAAAAGCAAGATGAAACTGCAATCGGACCCGACCATCATTTACGGACTGGTCGGCGGCAAGGGATCGCTCGGCCGGGGCATCCTGAAAAGCGAAATCACGCAGCCGACGCCCTACAACACCTATGTCATCGAGGGGCTGCCGCCCGGGCCGATCGCCAATCCGGGCCGATCCTCGATCGAGGCCGCGGCGAATCCGGCGCGAACCAAAGAAATCTTCTTTGTCGCCGACGGCACCGGCGGCCACGCTTTCTCGGAAACCTACGAGCAGCACCAGAAGCATGTCGCCAAACTGCGCGGGATCGAGAAGGACGCGCGAGACGCTTCCGACGCAGCGGCAAATCCCTCCGCTTCGCCTGCGCCGGCAGCGGCGTCGGCCGCTCCGCCCGCTGCCGCCGGCCAGGGCACACGTTCCGGCAATGGTCAGCCGGCGGCCAACCGGCCGGCTGCTGCAGCGCCGTTCCCACGGCCGGCAGGCGCGCCGCAGCCGGCGCGTACCGCTCCGGGGCAAGCGGCTCCGACGCAACCTGCAAAGCGCAACCCACAGCAGCAGAATCAGGGCGCCGCGCAACGGACCCAGCCGGCGCAAGCGCCGGGAACGGCGCGGACGCAATAGCGCCGGTGCTTGCCGCCCTGTAAGGTTCGCCCACCGATTCCTCCTCACAGAAGAGTGCCGATGGCCTTGTCGAGCATGACCGGATTCGCCCGCAGCCATGGCGTGAGCGGGAGCTATGCCTGGTCGTGGGAAATCAAGTCGGTCAATGCCAAGGGCCTCGAGTTGCGGCTGCGATTGCCGCCGGGTTTCGATGCCGTCGAGATCCCGGTACGGACCAAGGCGGCCGAGATGCTGTCGCGCGGCAATGTCTACGCGACGCTCTCGGTGAGCCGCGAGGGTGCGGCGCCGGTGGTGCGGATCAATGAGCCGGTCTTGAACGCCATCCTCAACGCCGTCGGCCAGCTCAGCGGCCGGGTCGATGCCGAGAAGCCCCGGCTCGATGGCCTGCTCGCGCTGAAAGGTGTCGTCGATGTCACCGACGCTGAGCAGTCGGAAGAGGAAAAGGCCGCGGCCGAGGATGCGATCGTCAAGGGCTTCGTGCAGGGCCTGAAAGGTCTCGTCGACATGCGCAGGCATGAAGGCGAAGCCATCGGCCGCGTGCTCTCGGCACGGCTCGACGAAATGGCGGCGCTGGCGCAGCGGGCTGACGCTGCTCCCGGCCGCCAGCCGGATGCGGTGAAGCGAAAGCTCGCCGAGCAGGTTGCGGTGCTGCTGGAAACCTCCGGCCGGTTCGATGCCGATCGCCTGCATCAGGAAGCGATCCTGCTCGCGGCGAAAGCCGATATCCGCGAAGAGCTCGACCGGCTCGCCGCGCATGTCGCGCAGGCCCGCAAGCTGATGAATGGCGGCGGCGCCATCGGACGGCGGCTCGATTTCCTGTCGCAGGAGCTCAACCGCGAAACCAACACGCTCTGCGCCAAGTCGAACGACGTGGAGCTCACCAATATCGGGCTGGAGCTGAAAAGCGTGGTCGAGCAGTTCCGCGAACAAGTTCAAAATCTCGAATGACTGCGAATTTCGATATCGAGCGCCGGGGCCTGCTGCTGATCGTGTCGTCGCCTTCCGGTGCGGGGAAGACGACGCTCACCCGCTTGTTGCTGGAGAAGGAAGAGAAGGTCAGCCTGTCCATCTCGGTGACCACGCGTCAGCGGCGGTCGAGCGAAGTCGAAGGCGTGCATTATTATTTCGTCTCGCAGCGCCGTTTCGAGCAGATGCGCGAACGCAACGAACTGCTCGAATGGGCCGAGGTGCATGGCAATTTCTACGGCACGCCGCGCGAACCTGTGGAAGCGGCGCTGAATGAAGGCCGCGATGTCCTGTTCGATATCGACTGGCAGGGAACGCTGCAGCTCTACGAGACCATGCGCAGCGATGTGGTGAGCGTGTTCGTGCTGCCGCCCACCGCCGACGAACTGAAGGCGCGTCTCGAGCGTCGCGCGGAGGACAATCCGGAGATCATCGCGCGCAGGCTGAAGAACGCGGCCGACGAGATCCCGCATTGGAAGGAATACGACTATGTCCTCGTCAACCGCGATCTCGAGGACAGCCTCACGCGGTTGCGCAGCATCCTGACCGCCGAGCGGTTGAAGCGGGTGCGGGAGGACAGCATCCAGGCCTTTGTCGACCCGTTGCTGTCGGACTTGCGAAAGCTGACGCCTCGCTAAGCCTTCTTCAGCGCGGCATAAGCGCGGGCGAGGCGCACAAAGCCCGCGACCGGAACGTCCTCGGCCCGATCGGTCGGCGCAATATCCGCCGACGCCAGCAAAGGCAGCGGATCGGCGACCAGCGATCTCAGGCTTTGCCGCAGCATCTTGCGGCGCTGTCCAAAAGCGGCTTCGGCGACGCGCGTCAGCGCCCATCGCTCGCAGGGGTCGGGCGTCTTGATCGGAACCAGTTCGACGACGGAGGACGTCACCTTCGGCGGCGGCACGAAGGCCGACGGCGCGATGTCGAACAGGATTTTCGGTTGCGTTCGCCATTGCGCGAGCACCGACAGGCGGCCATAGGCCTTGCTGTTCGGTGCGGCGACGATCCGCTCGGCCACCTCGCGCTGGAACATCAGGACGAGACGGTCATAGAAGGGCGGCCACGGCTCCAGTTCGAGCCAGCCGGTCAGCAGCACGGTCGCGATGTTGTAGGGCAGGTTGGCGACGATCCGGACCGGCCCGGTCCCGAGGAATGGCGTCGGATCGAAGCCGATCGCATCGGCCTCCACGACCGAGAGCTGGCCGGGATAGCGCTCGCCAATCTCCCGGAGGGCGCCGACGGCGCGATGATCCCGCTCGATGGCGACGACGTGCGCAGCGCCATTGCTCAGGAGCGCGCGGGTCAGTCCGCCGGGACCGGGTCCGACTTCGATGACGGTCACGCCCGCGAGCGGGCCGGCGGCACGGGCAATGCGGCCGGTGAGGTTGAGGTCGAACAGGAAGTTCTGGCCGAGCGATTTCCTGGCGATCAGGTCGTGCTTGCGGATGACCTCGCGGAGCGGCGGCAGATCGTCGGCCGCAGACATCAGGCGGCCGACAGTGTTGTCTGCTCGTGCGCCGCAAGGCGAGCCGCCAGCTTCAACGACGCGATCAGGCTCTCGGGATTGGCGCGGCCGGTGCCGGCGATATCGAAGGCCGTGCCGTGATCGGGCGAGGTTCGGATGAAAGGCAGGCCGAGCGTGACATTCACCGCCTCGTCGAACGCGAGCGTCTTGATCGCGACCAGGGCCTGGTCGTGATACATGCACAAGGCCGCGTCATAGCGGGTGCGCGCGGCCGCGTGAAACAGCGTGTCCGCCGGCAATGGCCCGCGGGCGTCGATGCCGAGGTCGCGGAGCCGATCGATGGCCGGCTGGATGGTGGTGAGCTCCTCGTCGCCAAGGAGGCCGTCTTCGCCGGCATGCGGGTTCAGCCCCGCGATCGCAAGACGCGGCGCGCGTATGCCGAAGCGCTGCATGAGATCGCGCGCGACGATACGGCCTGTCTCGACGATGAGGTCTGCCGTGAGCAATTCCGGCACCGTACGCAACGGCACGTGAATCGTGACCGGCACGACCGCGAGCTGTTCGGACCACAGCATCATCACCGGCACGGCCGTCACGCCCATCATCTCCTGCGCGAGACGGGCGAGATACTCGGTGTGACCGGGATCGCTGAAGCCGGCGCGGTAAAGCACGGCCTTCGCGATCGGGTTGGTGACGATGGCCGATGCACGGCGCTCGACCACATCGCGCACGGCGCGGCGGATCGAGGCGATCGAGACCGCGCCACTCGATTCGTCCGGATGGCCCGGCGCCGCAGTGGCGCGTTCCTCGATCGGCACCACGGGGAGGGCGGTCTCGAACGTCGCGCGGGCGTCTTCGGGAGAGACATTCGCGAGGGGAACGGCGATCCCGATCTGCTGCGCACGCGCCGCCACGTGGCCGGGATCGGCGATCAGATAGAAGGCGGGCACATCGCGCTCGCGCCGCATCGACCAGGCGGCGAGCGCGATATCACAGCCGATGCCGGCCGGCTCGCCGATGGTCAGCGCCAGCGCGCGCATGTCATTGCTTGTATTCGATCATGGCCTGCGCCCGTAATTCCTTCAGATACTGGTCGGCGCGGGACTGGAATCGCTTCTGGAAGATTTCGTCACGGACTTTCCGCTTGGTCGGGGAGTCCGAATTGGTTTCCTTCTTGTCGCACAAGGCGAACACTTCGACACCGCCCTCGGTGACTTCCGGCGGCGTCACCCTGCCGACATCCACCTTGGCGAGGATTTCGCGCAGCGCCGGACTGAGATCGGCCGAATTGCGGCGGATCGGTGCGCGGACGACGACTTCGCGGAGCGCGCGCGCGAAGGGCAGGCCGGTCGAGCAGGACTGGAAGCGTTGGCGAAGCGCTTCGGCTTCGCGGCGACGCGCTTCGACGACATTGGCCGAGGAGCCGCGCGGCACGACGAAGGTGATCGGGTGAAGCGTATATTCGACGCCGGTCTCCTTTTGATCGCTTTTCATTTCCGCCTCGAAGATATCCTTCTCCGAGGGGGTGAGCTGCTGCCCGAACCTGCCGCGAACGATCTGGTTCCAGGTCAGGTCGGCCTTGAGACGCGCCTTGAGCGTGTTGGGATGAACCCCGCGGCTTTCCAGCATCTTGCCGAACTGCTCGGCCGTCATGCCGGCATTGCGCGCCATCGTGCTGAAGGCGCTGTCGATATCGGCATTGCTCATTTCGAAATTGTAGCGCTTGGCCGCGAGGATCTTCACCTTGTCATCGATCAATTCGTCGATGACCTCCTTGCGGCTCTTGGGCTTGCCCGCGAGTCCGACAAGCTTGCTGCGTTGTTCGATGTCATAGGCCGTGATCGGCTGGCCGGTCACATACAGAACGATCTGGGCCTCGGCGGGCGAAGCAAGGACGGTGGCGCAGATTGCCAGCGCGAAAGCGCCGGGAATCAAGCGAAAGCCAGCCGTTCCTGCCCGTCGGTCATGCATCATCAATCGGTCCCAAAATGTGGGCGGCGCCGCAGCAGCGCTCCGGCCTACAACCCGCCGAGGCCCGATGTGCCGGTCGTGAAGGAGGTGTTGCCGAGGGTCCGCAGGCTCATCTGCAGCATCAGACGATGGTCCTTCGTCGGGTTGCCGCTATAGGTGTAACTCGTGATGTAATTCAGGGCCAAGATAAGGCAATCGTCGATATATCCGAGACCGAGCCTCGTCTGATCGAAACTCGAGGCATCGATGTCGTAGCGTGCCGCCGCGATGACCGCCCAGTTGTCGGTGAACTTCCAGGACGCGCCGCCCAGGATGCCTTCGCGGCGGGTCAGGAACCCGAGTTCCGGCTGCTTGTCGTAATTGCCGTAGAGCGCCTGCAGCGAGATGCGGTCGAAATCGGCACGCCCCTCCAGCTCGAACCGGCGCATCTCGAAGTTCTGCTCGTCGAACCGATAGCGCGTGGTGAAGGTGAAGATGCGGTCGGGCTGATAGGCGACGCGGGCCACGTAATCGGACCTGCGGGTATCGAGGCCGCTGTTCAGGCCGGTATTCGCCGCATCGCCCACGGCGAAGGAGTTCGTACCGAACAGCTGGTAGGACTGCCCGAACAGGATATTGATGAAGCCGCCCTGATTGAACTGCGTGTTGAGCTGCACGCCATAATTCGCGCGGCCGCCGCCCTCGACGCGATCCCATCCCGAGAACTTGTCGACGCGGAACAGGTTGCCGTCGTCGAACACGAAGCTCTGGGCGTCCTCGTTCGGCAGCTTGCCGATCTTGGTTTCGTTGGGACGCGCGATGACCTGCGCGATCGGCTCGACGGTCGTCGTGCCCCACGGCTGAATGTTGATGAAGGGGTAGCGGTATTCGAGGCCGGCGACCGGCATGCCGCGGAACTCGCCGGAGTCCTTGGTTTCGATGAAGTTCGAAACGCCCGGCTGGTTCGAAATATTCACCGAGGCGACATCGGCGCGCAGCGAAACGAAGGGCGTGAACACCTGACCGAGCGGATCGGTCACGGTCCGCTTCCAGGTCGTTTCCGCGGACAAGCGCGAGTAGCTGCCGGGGGCGCCACGCAGCACGCAATTGTTGGTGTTCTTGATCGCCGGATCGGCGGTCTGGAGTCCGCAATAATTGCCCAACGCCGCGGTATTGTTGATGGCGTCGAAATCGGCGGTGTTGCGCGACACGCTCGTCAGATTGAAGCGGAAGCCGAGCTCACCCCCAAGCACCGGCTGGCCGACCACATAGGTGTAGTCGATCACAGGATGGACCACAGGCAGTTGCTTCTGGTCGTCGAATTCCGAGAACCCGTAGAAATACATGGTGCGGGCGTCGAAATAGGACCGGTTGCCGCGACCCACGAGGTAAAGCTGCGACAGCCCTTCCATGTTGTTGTCCTGGAACAGGCTGTTGACGCGCTTGGTAAAGGTCTGGACCGGATAGTCCTGATAGAAGGTCTTGTCCGAGATCAGCAGCGCGTCCCAGCCCCACACCCAGCGCCGGTTCAGCCCGAACTGGCCGTTCGATTCGATCGCGCCGCGCCATTCACGATAGCCCGGCGTCGGAACGCCGTCGGCCCGCATGAACTCGTTCATGTCCATCTGCTTGATGCCGCTCGCGCGGATCGAGTAGGCGCCGTTCAGCAGCCGATGGCGGAATTCGGCCGACATGAACGGCCCTTGCTTGGTCGAATAAGAGGGGATCAGCGTCAGGTCGTAATTCGGCGCCAGGGCCCAGAAATAGGGGACCTGAGCGGTGAAGCCGAGCTTCGTGCTGTTCGACAGGAACGGCATCAGCCAGCCGCTCTTGCGCTTCACCGTCGGGTCCGGTGTCGACATATAGGGGAAGTAGGCGATCGGTAATCCGAACAGCTCGAACGTGCCCTGCTCGAAATAGATCATCTTCTCCTGATCGTCGTGGATGATGCGCGCGCCCTTGACCTGCCATAGCGGCGGCTTGCGCGGGTCGGTCTTGCACGGCTCGCACGCGGTATAGACGCCGCTTTGCAGGACCGAATAGCGGCCTTCGCTTCGCTCCACGCGGGCAGCGGCAAAGCGCGTCTGATCGGGGGTCTCGACCCGCATCGAATCGACGAAGCCGTCGCGATAATCGTCGTTGAGCTCAAGGATCTCGCCGTAGGTGATGTTGCCGCCCGGCTCGGTGAGCCGGACATTACCCTCGGCGCGCAGCCGCTTGGTCTCCTGATTGTAGACGAGGCGGTCGGCCTCGATGGTCGAGCCATCGTAATAGATCTGGACGTTGCCGACCGCGCTGACGCGGTGGTTGACGTGGTCGTATTGGACCTCGTCCGCCTGGACGAGCATCTGCTTGTCGCCCTTCTTGACCGCATTGCGGTCGAAGGCCGGCGGCTTCATCGGCGCGCGGTCCGGGTACCTGAAGAAATCCGTCTGGGCCTGGGCAGGCGTGATCGTCGTGAGCCCGAGCAGGGCCACGGCAATGCACGTCGTTGCCGCGACAGACACAGCGCGGCCGATCGATCCGGGACGGGATGGATTACGCAACGCCATTACCCGTCTTCCTGATAAAGCAACACCAAGAACCCCGTCAGTCCCCCAATGAGCACTGGCGCCCAAGCCGCCGTCAGCGGCGACAACAGCTCTGTCTTACTCATATCCTCGGTAATCTTCGAGAGGACATAGAGCAAAAATCCGGACAAAACGCCGCCCAGCACCATCTTTTGCACGCCACCCATGCGGGCGAAGCGCAGGCTGAACGCGGCCGCCAGCAATACCATCGATGCGAGCAGGAAGGGACGGGACAACAACTTCTGGTACTGCAGTTTATAGGACGCCGCGCTGACCCCGGCATTTTCCGCGAGTCGGATGTATTCTGGCAATTCCCAGACCGTCAGGGTTTCCGGCGTGGCGAAATTCTCGCGGACCTGCTCGCGCGACAGGTTGGTCTTGAGATCGTAGATTTCGTGAACCGAAGGCGGCGCATTGCTCGGGTAGACGCGGGCATCGCTCAGCTGCCAGGCCCCGTCCCGCAGATTCGCGGTCCGTGCCTCGATTCGCGCCTGATAGCGGCCGTCATGGTCGAACGTGAAGATCGTGACCCGGTCGAGCCGCAACCCTTGCTGGCGGCTCTTCTCCGCATTGATGATCGATTGCCCGTCCGGGCTCTTCTGACGAACCCAGAAGCCGGATTCCTGCTGGCCGAATTCGCGCTGGCCGAAGATCTCGATCTCGAAGCGCTTGGAGCGCTCCTGCAACGCGGCGGCCACCGGATTATAGACCACGGTCGCAAGGACCCCGAGCACCAGCGCGATCAGGATCGCGGGCGCGGTAAATTGCCAGGCCGACACGCCCGCGGCCCGCGCCACCACGAGTTCGTTTCGCCGCGACAGGCCGAGATAGCAGGACATCGCACCAATCAACGCGCAGAACGGCATGATGCGTTCGGCAATGATCGGGACCCGGAAGAAGGAGAGCTTGAAGACGGCGAGGGCAGTTGCATTCTCGTTATTCGAAGTCCGGCGCAGAAGCTCGACCGAATCGAGCAAGGCGACAAGGAATATCACGCCGCAGAATACGGATAGAACGGTTACCAGGAACCGCATCCCGAAATATCGTCCGAGAGTGAGCGATACGCGCAACACCGACTCCGTCAGGTTGACGCCGTGGCCGGCTTCAGCCGCGCCAATTGCGCGCTGATGGCATCGACGGCGTTGAGGACGAAGGCGGGCGGCTCAATCTCGAGCCCGCGGTGAATGGCGTAGAGGCCCAATCCCGTCGCAACCGCAAGCAACAGGTATTGCAGCGCCAGCACCCACGGGTAGCGCACGCACAGCACGATCACCACGAAGCCCATCAGGCGGATTGCGGCGATGGCGAGCGAGGCGCCGACAACGGACATGGTGCGTCCTTGCCGGGTGGTTCGCGGCGCACCGAGATAGGCAAAGGTGATGATCGTGAACACGATCGGATAAAGCGGTGCGAAGATGCGATCATGCAATTCGGCGCGAACCTGGCCGGGGAGCAGCTTGCTCTTCTCCGGATCGTTGTCGATCAGTTCCCAGAGGAAGCGATCGCGCGCCGACGCGCGTTGCTGGGCTGAATTGGAATTGGCCTGTTCGAGATCGAGGGCATAGCGCTCGAACTTCACGATCGTCGGATCTTTCGGCTTGACCGGCTCGGGTTGGTTTCTGTTCCGCTGCGGCAATTCGAGCCGCTGCACGCTGCCGGTTTCGAGCACGAGGAAGGTGCCGCGCTCGTCCTTCACCACGGTCCCTTGTTCGGCGAGGAAGGTCGCGCGCTCCTTGGGAGACCTGCGGTCGTCGACGAAGACGCCGAGCAGCAAGCCGTTCGGCTGGCGTTCGCGAATGTGGAACACGAGGCCGCGCTCGAAACCGTTGAAGCGGCCCGGCTGCACGACATTGGTGACAAGGTCGGCGCGCACTTCGTTGGCCCAGGCGTGGAGTGTCTGTAGGCCGAGCGGGCCGAGCCAGCTGCCGATCAGGGTCATGATGGCGCTGACGAACACCGACAGGATCAGAAAGGGCCGAAACAGCGCCCATGGCGACATGCCGGCGGCATTCATGACGATCAGCTCGGAATCGTTCGAGAGCCGGCCGATCGCGTGCATCACGGCGATCATCAGCGCGATCGGCGCAATGACCAGCACCAGCATCGGTATGATCAGGCCGGTGATGCCGAGGAACACCAGCACCGTCTGACCGCGGCTGGTCATCAGGTCGATGTCGCGGAGGGCCTGGGTGATCCAGATGACCGAGGTCAAGCTGAACAGCACGATCGCGAAGGCGCTGAAGGTCGTGCCGAAGATGTAGCGGTCGATGGCGCTGACGCCCGGAATCTTGGGAAGCCGGAACTCAAGGCGCGGCCAGCGAGCGGGCAAGCGCGGCCAGCGCAGCCCAAACCCCGGCAGCTTCTGCGATCCCGACCCAAACGAAGCCATGCGGCTCGACATTCCCCCTCATACCGTCCGCGATCCCGGTCGGGACCTCGGCTCCCGGACAGCTACCCCCAGCCGCATCCGGTCACGCATTCATGATCGATTCACATCGTGGCCCAGCCAAGGCAAAGCTGTTGAAAATGCATCGAAAAAAGTTAATCCGGGCGCAAGATTTGGGCTTCTGTGTCTTCTGGATCACGTCGCCGCAGCCGGTCAGGTTCCATTATGGTTAACCGGGTGTATTACCCCGGCAGCGCCAGATGAGACCGGCCCATGAAGCCGGATTTGGGGCGGCGGGCCGATTGGGGCATAAGGACCTCCATCTGAGGCGAAACACACGGACAGGATTGCGAAACCATGGCTGGCGCTCTCAAAATTGGCTTCTCATCCTATTCGGCGCCGGATGAGGGCGTCCTGCTGGTTTTCGCGGGACCGAATCTCAAATTCGGGCCGGCCACCCAGGCGCTGCTGAAGCCGGTGGCCGATCTCGTGGCGCGGGCCGCAGCGGCGGACCGCTTCAAGGGCAAGAGCGGATCGTCCCTGGACCTCGTCGCCCCACAGGGCCTCAAGGTGGCGCGGCTGATCGTGGTCGGCGTCGGGGCGGATGCCGAGGCGAAGCCGGACGACAAGGTCAAGCTCGGCGGCAGCGCATTCGGACGCGCGCCGGCGAGTGCAGGCGAGGTCACGATCGTCGCGGAGTTTCCTTCTGGGCCGCTCACTCCGGACCAGGCCGCGGATATCGCGCTTGGCGCGGCGCTGCGGGCCTATTCCTTCGACCGCTACAAGACCAAGAAAAAATCCGACGAAGACGCGCCCAAGCAGCGGCGCCTGACGGTCTGCGTCGACGCGCCCGACAAGGCGCGCAAGGCCTTCGCTTCGCGCGAGGCGATCGCCGAAGGCGTGGTGATGGCACGTGACCTCGTCAACGAACCGGCCAATGTGCTGTACCCGGAAGAATTCGCGCGCCGTGCGACGACGCTGAAGAAACTCGGCGTCGAGGTCGAGGTGCTGGACAAGAAGGCGCTCACCCGCCTGAAGATGAATGCCTTGCTCGGCGTCGGACAGGGCTCGATCCGCGAAAGCAGGGTCGTCGTGATGCGCTGGAACGGCGGCAAGAAGGGCGCAAAGCCGCTTGCCTTCATCGGCAAGGGCGTGTGTTTTGACACCGGCGGCATTTCGATCAAGCCCGCGGCCGGCATGGAGGACATGAAGGGCGACATGGCGGGGGCCGCCTGCGTCGTCGGACTGATGCACACGCTCGCCGCGCGCAAGGCAAAGGTGAATGCCGTCGGTGCGATCGGCCTTGTCGAGAACATGCCCGACGGCAATGCGCAGCGGCCGGGCGATATCGTCACCTCGATGTCCGGCCAGACCATCGAGATCATCAATACCGATGCCGAGGGACGTCTCGTCCTCGCCGACGTGCTCTGGTATGTCGGAAAGACCTACAAGCCTGAATTCATGGTGGATTTGGCGACGCTGACCGGTGCCATCATCGTCTCGCTCGGCCATGAATATGCCGGCCTGTTCTCCAATGACGACAAGCTCGCCGAAAGGCTCGCGGAAGCCGGCAAGCTCACCGGCGAGCGCGTCTGGCGCATGCCGCTCGGACCCGAATACGACAAGCAGATCGATTCGAAATTCGCCGACATGAAGAATACCGGCGGCCGGATGGGCGGCGCGATCACCGCCGCGCAATTCCTGCAGCGCTTCGTCGACAAGATCCCGTGGGCGCATCTCGACATTGCCGGCACCGGCATGGGATCGCCGCAGTCCGACATCAACAAGAGCTGGGGATCCGGCTTTGGCGTGCGCCTGCTCGACCGGCTGGTGGCCAATTCATACGAAAAGTAACGCCACGCGAAGGGTGACGCGATGAGGCACGGCTTCATCGCGGTCCTTCTGGCGACGCTGCTGTTTGCGCTCGCCGCGGAAACGCATGCCGAACCGGCGCGCGCCGAGCGCATCGCCGTGCGCAACGACAGCGGGCGTGTCGATGCGCAAGCCGGTGTCGTTTCCTTCATGCGTTCGGCGAAAGCGGACGCCACGCGGCCGGTGACTTTCGTCATCGGCGGCGGTCCCGGCTCATCGTCGGCCTATCTCAATCTCGGCGTGATCGGCCCGAAGCGAATCGCGTTCGAGGGCGCTGCATCCGACCGGCGCCAGCTTCTGACGAACGACGAGAGCTGGCTCGCCTTCACCGATCTCGTCTTCGTCGATCCGCCCGGCACCGGTCTCGGACGTCTCGTCATCGACGACGCCAGGACACGCGAGCGCGTCTGGTCGGTCGACGGCGATGTCGCATTGCTGTCGGACGCCATCGCTTCATGGCTCCGAAAGTCGGACCGCGCCGGCGCGCTCAAGGTGCTGGTCGGGCAGAGCTATGGCGGCTTGCGCGTGCCGCGCATCGTGGAAGCCCTGCACCGGCGGCATGGCATCGCGATCAACGGGATGGTGCTGGTCTCGCCCGTCCTCGACTATGGCTGGCGCTATCACGCGCGCACCTCGCCACTTGCCCTGATGACCTTGCTGCCGTCCTTCGCCGCCGCGCGGATGGAAAAGGAGGGCGCGTTCGATGCGCAAGGCCTTGTCGCCGTTCAGGATTATGCCCGCACCACATTCGTCGACGACTATCTCAAAGGGACCGGCGATCCAGAATCATTGCAGCGTCTGATCGATCGCGTCGCCGCCATCACCGGGCTCAAGCGGTCCGTGGTCGAAGCGGTGCAGGGACGGGTGACCGAGGATTTGTTTGCGCGCGAGGCGGCGCGGCAGAGCGGCAAGCTCACATCATCATACGACCCGGCGGTGACCGGGGACGATCCCGATCCGTCGCAACCGCGTCCGGATTTTTCGGACCCGTTTCTGGCCGGAATGAAGGCGCCGCTGACCGCCGCGATGGCGACCCTGCTGCGGAGCTACGGCAAGGCGCCGCCGCTCCCATACGTGGTGTCCAGCGAGGTCGTTTTCGAAAACTGGCACTGGAGCGACGGACATGGCATGCCGGAATCGGTGACGGCGCTTCGCAAGATGCTTGCGCTCGATCGCGGGCTGCGCGTGATGGTTGCTCACGGCTATTCCGATCTGCAGACGCCGTATTTCGAGAGCATGCTGATCCTTGCGCAGCTTCCCCGTTTTGACGGCCGCATTGAGCAGCGCCAATATCGCGGCGGTCACATGTTCTATTCCCGCGACGCCTCGCGCGTTGAGTTCAGGCGCGATGCGGAAGCCTTCTTCGCTTCGCTGACAAAACCGCGATGACGGAAATCCGCTTCTATCACCTGCTGGAACAGCGCCTCGAACGGGTGCTGCCGCAACTGCTCGAGGTTTCGCTGCAGCGAGGCTGGCGTGTCGTGGTTCAGGCCGCCTCGGAGGAGCGCGTCGAGGCGCTCGATGCGCATCTTTGGACCTATCGCGACGACAGCTTCCTGCCGCACGGAACGTCGCGCGGGCCGGACCCGGCTGAGCAACCGATCCTGCTGACCGCCGATTCAGGCAATGCCAACAACGCGACGGTGCGCTTTCTCATCGACGGTGCGGCGTTTCCGGATGACATGTCGCAATACGAGCGCCTGGTCCTGATCTTCGACGGCACCGACGACGATCTGGTGGCGCGTGCTCGCGAGCAATGGTTGCAGGCCAAGGCGCAGGGTCATGATGCAAGCTACTGGCAGCCCGATGACAGCGGCCGCTGGGTGCAGAAAGCGTGAGGCGAGGGCTGCCCGGCTCTCGCCTTAATCTACAGGAAAAAGCAGCGTCTTCGGGCCCGGATCGGGCGTTAACAACGATCGCCGCGATCAGGTGAGCACGCGTTGATCGCTGCCATCGTGACGTCTTACAATCCGGGTTCGCTCGCTTGAAAGATCGAGCCGGGGGTTTTCGTGCAGATTTGCGTGCTTTCCAGACATCTGACGGCTGCGGCCGGGCTGTTGGCCGCGCTGTTGCTGCTGTCGGCCTGTGCGGCGTCCGATCCGGCGCAGCCGAACACCAAGGTGTCCGAAATTTTTGCAACGCCGGAATGGGCGAAGGGCAACCAGGCGCGCGCGCAGGCGACGCGCGCCATCACGCAAGCTGACCTGATCAATCCCGACGGCTCCTGCGCCGCACCTCCGGCGACCGACGGCGTGGCGCCCGCTTCACCTGACGCGGACCGCGCGCTTGCCGGAACCGGGCAACTGCCGGCCGTGACCGGCGGCGTTGGCCTCGGGATGACCGAATGTCAGGTGATGGAGCGGACCGGGTCTCCCGACACGTTCAATATCGGCGCCGAGGGCACCGAGCGGGTCACGACCATGACGGTGACACGCGGCGCCTGGCCCGGCTTCTACCGCTTCCGGGGCGGTCGGCTGGTGACGATCGAACGCGTCGATGTACCGGCCCCCGCAAAGCCGATACGCCCGTCCAAATCGAAGAAGACCGCGAGCCAGTCGAAGGCCGTGCCGTTGCGTGGTGGCCAGCAATAGGCCGGATGGTGCCGCCGCCGGAGCGGGGACCGTTCACACGTCAGGGCTGAGCCGGAACTTCCCGCCACCTGCCGTTAGTGGGCGTTTGCATTTGCCCCACGTTTGATACGCTCGGCCTTCGGTCGGGCGAATGCGCCGCCTGAAAGCCGCGCATGGGATTGGCTCAACATTTGCACTTTGCCGTGCGCTTAAGTCGTACGCTTAAGTCGTACACGTTAAGTCGTGCACGCCAAGCTGTCATGCGCGTGACCTTGTCGCGCGCGTGATGTTCGGAAGATGCCCGGTCGGGTTTGTTGAAGGACGTTCGAGATGAAAGCGGTTTTTCGTGCGGCGCTCGCGGCTGCGCTGATGCTGGCAGCGAATTCAGGTCACGCACAGAGTCAGAATGCTGCACCGGGATCGGATTATCCCAACCGACAGGTTCGCATTCTCTTGCCGTTTCCGCCCGGCGGCGTTGCCGATGTGGTCGGACGCATGCTTGCGCAGAAATTGTCCGACAGCACCGGACAGAACTTCTTTGTCGAGAACCGGCCGGGCGCCGCCGGCAATATCGGCGCCGCGCTGGTGCAGTCGCTGCCGCCCGACGGTTACACGATCCTTCTCACCAGTTCGAGTTTCCTGATCAATCCCGGATTGCAGAAGGTGCCTTACGATGCGGTCGGCGGTTTCGAGCCGATCACGATTATCAGCGCATCGCCGAGCATTCTCGCGATCCATCCCGGCCAGCCGGTCAATTCCGTGAAGGACCTGATCGACATGGTGAAGAAAGCGCCGGGCACGCACAGCTATGCGTCAGCCGGCGTCGGCTCGACGCCGCATCTGCAGGGCGAGATGTTCAAGCAGGCCTACGGTCTCGACATCGTGCATGTGCCCTTCGCGGGCGGTGGTCCGGCCTTGCAATCGGCTGTTGCCGGACACACGCCGATTGTGTTCGCGGCCTTGCCGCCCGCCATTCCGCTGGTCAAGGCTGGCACGCTGCGTGCGCTCGCCATTGTCGGGCCGAAGCGGGTTTCTGCCTTGCCGGATGTTCCGACGATGACCGAGGCAGGATTGCCCGGTCAGGAAACCGAAACCATCCTGCTCGCGCTCGCTCCGGCCGGCACGCCGAAGCCGATCGTGGACAAACTGCAGCAGGAGATCGTCAAAGCGGTGAATACGCCCGAGGTGGTGCAAAAGCTCGACGCGCTTGGCTTCTCGCCGCTCGGCACGACGCCCGCCGAAGCCGCCAAACGTATCAAGTCCGAACTCGATTTGTGGGCGAAGGTCATCAAGGACGCGAAGATCCAGCAATAAAGGTGGCGGCGGGCCGGTCTTCGCCGGCTCGCAACCCACTTTAGCTTGATGCCGCTTCAAGCTCGGCGCTGGCCTCGAGCCATTCGTCCTCGGCCTCGGCCAGCCTGGCGGCAGCTTCCGCGCGCTCCCTGGCGAGCTGGCCTGCCTTCGCCGGATCGCTCGCAAACAGGGTGGCGAGCGTCGCGTCAAATTGCTCGATTTGCGCGGACAGCTTTCGTGTCAGCGCCTCCGCGGCGCTGACACGCTTGCGCAAGGCCGCGAGCTCCGAGCGCTTCTGCGCGGAGTTCCTGCGGCTCTCGACACCGGCTTTCGGCGCAGCATCCTTTTCGGCCGCGGATTTCCGGGTGTCGCTGCTCTCGCCCGACAGGATCAGACGGCGGTAATCGTCGAGATCGCCGTCATAGGGCGCGACCCCGCCGCTACGCACGATCCAGAGCCGGTCGACGCAGGCTTCCAGGAGATAGCGATCGTGCGACACGAGGACGACCGCGCCCGGATAATCGTTGATCGCCTCGATCAGTGCCGCGCGGCTGTCGATGTCGAGATGGTTTGTCGGCTCGTCGAGGATGATCAGGTGCGGACCGCCGAAGGTGGCAAGGCCGAGCATGAGCCGCGCCTTCTCGCCGCCCGATAGCGTTTCGACCGCGGCATCGGCACGCTGCGCGGAAAAGCCGATCGCGCCCGCCTTGGCGCGGACCTTGGCTTCGGGCTCGTCCGGCATCAGCCGCCGCACATGATCGTAGACGCTCTCCTTGGGCCGCAGCTCGTCGAGCTGATGCTGGGCGAAATAGGCGATCCGCAATTTGTCGGCGCGGGTGATGCGTCCGCTCATCGGGGCAAGGCGATCGGCGAGCAGCTTGACCAATGTGGACTTGCCGTTGCCGTTGGCGCCCAGGAGCGCAATGCGATCGTCGTCATCGATGCGAAGCGACAGGTTGCGCAGCACCGGCTTGCCCGGTTCGTAGCCGACCGACACGCCGTCGAGCGCGATGATCGGCGGCGACAAGGTCTTGTCCGGCGCAGGCAGGACGATCGGCCGGACCTCGTCATTGACCATCGCTGACGGCGGTTCGAGCTTCTCCAGCATCTTCAGGCGCGACTGCGCCTGCCGCGCCTTGGTCGCCTTGGCGCGGAAGCGGTCGACGAAGGCCTGCAGGTGCTTGCGCTGCGCTTCCTGCTTCTTGGCGAATTTGGCGTCGAGCATCTGACGCTCGCGGCGCTGGCGCTCGAACGAGGAATAGCCGCCGCGATAGAAGGTGAGCTTGCCGTTCTCCAGATGCAGGATGGAATCGACCGCGTTGTCGAGCAGGTCGCGATCGTGGCTGATGACGATCACGGTGTGCGGATAGCGCGCGAGGTGATCCTCGAGCCACAGCGTGCCTTCAAGGTCGAGATAGTTGGTCGGCTCGTCGAGGAGGAGGAGGTCCGGCTGTACGAACAGCGTTGCGGCGAGCGCCACCCGCATCCGCCAGCCGCCGGAGAATTCCGAGACCGCACGCGCCTGGTCGGCGGTCGAGAAGCCAAGGCCCGACAGGATGGCCGCCGCGCGCGCCGGAGCGGCATGCGCGTCGATGTCAGACAACCGCGTATGGATCTCGGCGATCCTGTCGGCATCGCTGGCATGCTCGGCCTCGGCGAGGAGAGCAGAGCGTTCGCGGTCGGCGGCGAGCACCACATCGAGCAAACTGTCCGGCCCGCTCGGCGCTTCCTGCAGAAGGCGTCCGACACGCGCGCGGGATCGAATTGTCAGGCTGCCCGATTCAGCGGCGAGATCGCCGGTGATGACGTTGAAGAGGGTGGTCTTGCCGGTGCCGTTGCGGCCGACAAGGCCGGTGCGGCTGCCGGCCGGGACCCGGACCGAGGCGTCGTCAATGAGCAGGCGTCCGGCGACGCGGACCGTCAGGTGGTCGATGATCAGCATGCGGCGCGTTGTGGCCAATCGCGTCCGCGAGATCAACCGGGGCGGCACAAAGCGATTCTTGCGACCCGGCCAGTCGGAAAAGCGATTTCGATGAGGAAAAGAATAGCGGGGATGATCGAACCCGACGGGATGACAGTGACTCTTTTCGCGAATCACTGGAAATTGATGCGGGGCAAGCCTCTGGCTGCTCGAGTGGCGTTTCACCTCAAACCTGAACGAGGACGCTATGGCGAAGAAAGCCAAGAAGAAAAAAGCTGCGAAGAAGAAAAAGAAGTAATGAGTTTACATCGGCCCGGGCGGAGACTTCCCCCGGGCCGAATGCTTTTCCGGGTTGCCCAGGCGCTGCGTCGCTCTCGCCCTGACGGCTTCCTCCCCGCATCGATCTTTCCTCGCACGAATGGACGCCCGCGCGTGCATGCCGCTTGAACGGCACGCAGCAGCGCGCGATGCTTTGCCGCTAGGCTCATTACGCGCCAACGGAGTTAAGCCATGTGCGTTCCGGGATGTGAGCAGGCGGTGCGTGCGGCCCTGAGCCGGCGCGGATTTTTCAAAGGCGCTGCGGCGAGCGCATTCGCGGCCACCGCGGTATCACCGGCCACGGCGCAGGAGCGCAGCTTTCGCCGCGCGGTGGATCTGACCCACACCATGTCGCCGGACTTCCCGACATTCTTCGGCGTGCCGGGCATTGAAATGAAGCGGCAGGCCGAACTGAAGAAGGATGGCTTCAACGCCTATGTCTGGCAGCTCATGGAGCATGCCGGCACGCATCTCGATGCGCCGATCCACTTTTCCGAGAATGGCGCCACGGCCGACCGGATTGATGTCGCATCGTTTGTGGTGCCGCTTGCGGTCGTCGATGTGACCGAGGCCGCGTCGAAAGACACCGACTACCAGCTGTCGCGACGCGATCTCGAAGGCTACGAGGCGAAGCATGGCCGCATCCCGGACAATGCCTGCGTCGCGATGTATTCCGGATGGGGCCGCTACGTGGCCGATCATGCCAGGTTCACCGGCAAGGACGCCGCCGGTTCGTTTCACTTCCCCGGCTTCTCACCGGACGCGGCGCAGTGGCTGATGAGCGAACGCAAGGTCGCGGGCATCGCGGTCGATACATTGTCGCTCGATCACGGCGCGTCGAAGGATTTCAAGACGCACTACCTGTGGCTACCGTCAGGACGCTGGGGATTGGAGAATGTCGCCAATCTCGATCAGGTGCCCGCGGCCGGTGCGACGCTCGTCGTCGGCGCCCCCAAGGTCAAGGATGCGACCGGCGGGCTGGTGCGATTGATCGCGCTCGTCTGATCGCGCTCGTCTGATCGCGCTGCATCTGAATGCGAGAAGCCCCGGTCCCTTTCGGGATCCGGGGCTCTCTGCCTCCCGGCATGATGTCCGCACGGATCAGGTCAGATCAGCGGCAGACGTTGATGGTCCTGAAGAAGCCGCCGCCATAGGGCAGCTCGATCCACACCTTGCGCCAGCAACCCGCGTAGATCGGGCGGGCGTGGAAGTGGTGGCCGTGCCAGTGATGATGGTGGTGGCCCTTCCAGCCATGTGCGGCGGCCGGCGTGGGTGAGGCGAGCGACGCGATGCCGACGGTGGCGACAGCGGCGAGCGCGATTGCAGTGATGCGAAGCATTTTCAAATCTCCCTTTCTGGATGCACGGTGGCATCCTGTGCAGGTCTGTCGTCGCATCAGGCGATACCGTTCGCGGTCATGCGTTAAACTTGCGCAATGAAAGCTGCGACATGTTGTGCATGAGAAATGGGGTGCGGATGGGTCAGGCGCACAGGTCGCGAAAAGAAAAAACCCGGCCTCGCTGCGAGGCCGGGTCAACACGACGCCTGCAAGGCGCACGTGCTTAGTAGTAATAGGACCGGTAGTAGCTCCGGTGGCCGTAATACGGCTTGTAGTAACGGTAGCCGTAATAGGGCTTGTAGTAGTTATAGCCGTAATAGCCATAACCGCCGTAGTAATGGGCCGACGCGGCGGACGGGGCGAGCGCAGCAGTCACGAGCGCGGCACCGGCAGCCAGGCCAAGCAGGGTCTTACGGAACATGGCGTCTGTCTCCTGTGACGGATGTGGGGGTCACATCCTGTCCGTCTGTCGCGCCTGGCCGCGAAAAGGTTCGAGCCCCGGTCAGGCCGAAAAGGCCCGTGCGGTCATAGTCTTACGGAATTGCAAGGATGCGGCGGGAGGTCGCGGGGCCGCCTTGCCGCGGTTCGGGCGCATGGTTATAAGCCCGCTCGCACCCATTCCGGGCCTGTTTCCAGATCATTCGAAGGAACGTCATTCATGGCGATCGAGCGCACCTTTTCGATTCTCAAGCCGGACGCCACTGCGCGTAACCTGACCGGCGCGATCAATGCGGTCATCGAGAAGGCGGGGCTGCGGATCGTCGCGCAGAAGCGCATCCGCATGTCGAAGGCCGAGGCCGAGACCTTTTACGGGGTGCACCGCGAGCGTCCGTTTTTCGGCGAACTCGTCGAGTTCATGACCTCGGGTCCGGTGGTGGTCCAGGTGCTGGAAGGCGAGAATGCCATCGCGAAATATCGCGAGATCATGGGCGCAACCGATCCTTCCAAGGCCGCCGAAGGTACGATCCGCAAGCTTTACGCGAAATCGGTTGGGGAGAACTCGGTCCACGGATCCGACGCTCCCGAAACCGCGGCGAAGGAAATCGCCCAGTTCTTCTCCGGGAACGAAATTGTTGGCTGAATCCGGCCAACGCTTCCCGCTCTCGGCCGAGAGGCTGAGACATCTAGACCCAGTTGCCCCTGTATCTCTACGGTCGTAGAAATACATAATACCGGTTTAGACACAGGGGTAGTTGGTGGAAGCGCTGTGGGCGGACTTGTTCTCGGGGGCCTTTTGGGTCGCCGCGGGCAAGATTATCGGAATCAACATCATTTTGTCCGGCGACAACGCGGTCGTGATCGCGCTGGCCTGCCGGATGCTGCCGCCGCGCGAGCGCTTCTGGGGCATGATCCTCGGCGCCGGCGTTGCGGTGATCCTGCGCATTGTGTTCACGCTGGTCGTGGCACAGGCGATGGAATATCCGTTCCTGAAGCTGATCGGCGGCGTTCTGCTGTTGTGGGTCGCGGTCAAGCTGGTCGTGCCCGAAGACGATCACGGCGAGGGCAAGATCACGGCGGCCGACAATCTCTGGCGCGCGGTGCGGATCGTGGCGGTGGCCGACATCGTCATGAGCCTCGACAACGTGATCGCGATTGCGGCGGCGGCTGAATCGGCCGCGGCGGTGGTCGATCTGGCGCATGCCTCGACGATCAAGACCGTGCTCATCATCTTCGGTCTCGTGACGTCGATCCCGCTGATCGTCGCGGGTTCGGCGCTGCTGATGTCGCTGCTCGACCGGTTCCCGATCCTCGTGTGGGCCGGCGCAGCGCTGCTCGGCTGGGTCGCCGGCGACATCATGGTGAAAGATCCGGCGCTCGAGTGGGTCCTGACGCCTGACCAGGTGCATGTGCTGCATTACTGGGCGGCGGGGGTCGGCGCGGCCTTCGTGGTGCTGATGGGCTACTGGCTGCGGCAGTACAAGCACAAGAAGATGCTCGAGGCGCCGCTGGTGGTCGATCCGCCCGGACCCGAGGAATTTCCGCACAAGCACTGACCGAACCCGGTTCGGCGAAGCGGTTGAATAATGCTAGAAGGGGCGGGATGAACATCCATCATCCCGCCCCTTCGCTTGCCATCAGGGCTTCGGCCTGTCCGCACGATTGCCCGTCGACATGCGCCCTCGAAGTCGAGGTCCATGATGGGGTGCGCATCGGGCGGGTGCGCGGCGCCGATGACAACGCCTATACGGCCGGTGTCGTCTGCGCGAAGGTCGCCCGTTACGCCGACCGCATCCATCATCCCGACCGGTTGACGAGGCCGCTGCGGCGCAAGGGCGCCAAGGGCGAGGGCGCGTTCGAGGACATCGGCTGGGACGATGCGCTCGACATCGTCGCGGAGGAATTCCTCAAGGCAGAGGCGCGCTACGGCGCCGAGACGGTGTGGCCGTATTTCTATGCCGGGACCATGGGTCTCGTGATGCGCGACGGCATCAACCGGCTGCGCCACGCGAAGAAATATTCCGGATTTCAGACCACGATCTGCGTCAATCCCGCCTGGACCGGCTTCATTGCGGGTACCGGAAAGCTCGCCGGCGCCGATCCGCGGGAAATGGCGAAATCCGACCTCGTGGTGATCTGGGGCACCAATCCGGTCTCCACCCAGGTCAACGTCATGACCCATGCGACGCGCGCCCGCAAAGAGCGCGGCGCGAAGATCGTCGCCGTCGACATCTACATGAACGGCACGATGGAGCAGGCCGACCTGCCGGTGCTGGTCAAGCCGGGAACGGACGGCGCGCTCGCCTGCGCCATCATGCATTGCCTGTTCCGCGATGGCGCGGCCGACTGGGACTATCTCGACCGCTACACCGATGCGCCGCGCGAGCTTGAGGCGCATGTCAGGACACGGACGCCGCAATGGGCGTCGGCGATCACCGGCTGTCCGGTCGAAACCATCGAGGAATTTGCGCGCCTCGTCAGAGAAAACAAGCGCGCGTTCTTCCGGCTGGGCTACGGCTTCTCGCGCTCTCGCAACGGCGCGGTCAACATGCATGCCGCGAGCTGCATCCCTGCCGTGACCGGCGCCTGGCAATACGAAGGCGGCGGTGCGTTTCACAATAACGGGGCGATCTATCACTGGAACAAGGGGCTGATCGAGGCGCCCGAACTGATCGACCCTTCGGTGCGCATGCTCGATCAGTCGCGGATCGGTGCGATCCTTGATGGCGATGCCGAAGCCTTGTTCGGCGGGCCGCCGGTGACGGCCTTGCTGATCCAGAACACCAATCCGGTTTCGGTTGCGCCCGATCAGAATGTCGTCAAGCGCGGCTTCGCGCGCGAGGACCTGTTCGTGTGCGTCCACGAGCAATTCATGACCGAGACCGCGGCGATGGCCGACATCGTCTTGCCCGCGACCATGTTCATGGAGCACGACGATCTCTATCAGGCGGGCGGCAGCCAATACATTCTGCTCGGACCGAAGCTGATCGATCCGCCGGGTGAATGCCGCAGCAATCACGATGTCCTGTGCGGACTCGCGAAGCGCCTCGGTGTCACGCATCCCGGTTTCGAGATGTCGCCGCGCGAGATCATCGACTGGACGCTGAAGAATTCAGGCTGGGGCGATCTGGCCCGGCTGGAGCGCGAGCGCTGGATCGATTGCCAGCCGCCTTTCGAGAAGGCGCATTATCTCGACGGCTTCAAATGGCCGGACGGCAAATTCCGGTTCAAGCCGGACTGGCCGACAGTGCCGTTCAAGTCGCCGTGGACGGCGGGTCCGGTGGACGAGATGCCGAAACTGCCGGACCACTGGGCAGTGACGGAGGAGGCGGATGCGGAGCATCCGTTCCGGCTAGCGACCTCGCCGGCGCGGCAATTCCTCAATTCGACATTCAACGAGACAGAGGCCTCGGTGAAACGGGAAGGGCGGCCGACGCTGATGATCCATCCCGACGACGCGGCGCCGCTTGGCATCGCCGACGGCGATCGCATCGCGGTCGGCAACAGGCGCGGCACCGTGAGGCTGCACGCGAAACTGTTCGGTGGCGTCAGACCTGGCGTGGTGATCGCGGAATCGATCTGGCCCAATTCCGCCTACGAAGACGGCTGCGGCATCAATTCGCTGACCGGCGCCGACGCGATCGCGCCCTATGGCGGTGCGGCGTTCCACGACAACCGGGTCTGGGTCAAGCGGTCGCAGCCCTGATAGCGGCACGTCAAGTTTTCGCGTTGGTGTGCTGATAGAAGACCGGGCGTGACAAGAAAACGGGCGATGGAATTCCACCTCATCCGAAATCGTCTAGACGCCGACTGCTTTTCCGTTTTGCAGCATTTGCGCAAAGTTCGTCAGTTTGAGCGATGCGAACATTAACAATGACGGCAGCAAGCGGACCTTGTCTTGCTAAAGCCGCATTTGACGCTTCGGATGTGAGGGCAATCTGACTTTGGCTCCTTCTGCGCTCCGCCTCGTAAGCGACGTGACCGTTCGGATCCTGAAAGCCCGGTTGTGGCGCCGATGCGGCTGACCGTTGCGAGGCGTCATCTCGAAGACTGACAGACCAGGAGACAGACGATGCCGATGGGTACCGTCAAATGGTTCAACCCGACCAAAGGTTACGGGTTCATCAAGCCAACAACCGGCGACAAGGACGTGTTCGTCCACATTTCGGCGGTCGAACGGGCAGGGCTCTCGACCCTGAACGAAGGACAGAATGTGGAGTTCGAACTCGTGTCGAACCGCGGCAAGACGTCCGCAGAAAATCTCAAGGTGGCCTAGTCGATATCGGCGACGCCGGCTGACCGCCTTTATGTGCTTCAAGCCCCGGGACTACCGGGGTTTTTTTATAAGTCCGGGCAGGAAGAGGGCGTCTTCATCCTCGCAGGGGCCGGCAATGACGCATCGTCCGTCCGCAACCTGGACGCGGCCCGATGCGACAAGCTTGAGCGCGAGCGGATAGATGCGATGCTCCATCGCGAGCACGCGCGCGGCGAGTGCGTCCTCCGTATCGTCGGGCAGGACCGGCACGCGCGCCCGCGCAATGATCGGTCCTGAATCCATCTCGGGCACGACGAAATGCACGGTCGCACCGTGTTCGCGAACGCCGGCTTCGAGCGCGCGCCGATGCGTGTCGAGCCCCTTGAAGGCGGGCAAGAGCGCCGGATGGATATTCAGCATCCGCTCCGGCCATTGCGCGACGAACCATGCGGTCAGGATCCGCATGAAGCCGGCGAGACAGACGAGCTCGATCCGGTGCGCGGTCAGCACCTCCTGCAGCGCATGCTCGAAGGCCGCGCGATCCTTGCCATAGGCCTTGTGATCGACGATCGCGGTCGCGATGCCCGCCTCGGCGGCGCGCTGTAATCCGGCCGCGTCGGGGCGGTTGGAGAGCACGAGCGCAATCTCCGCTGGATAACGCGCATCCCGCGCCGCCTCGATCAGCGCGGTCATGTTGGAGCCGCGCCCCGAAATCAGGATGGCGGTCCGTTTGCGGCTCATGGGGTTACAGCGGCACGCTACAGCGACAGCTCGAGCGAGCCGCGATAGGTCACGCGCTCCGCGCTCGTGGCGGCTGTCGTCTCGCCGATGACGCTCGCGGTCTCGCCATGGTCGCGCAGCACCGCGAGCACGGCGTCGGCATGCTCCGGCGCCACGATCGCCACCATGCCGATCCCGCAATTGAAGGTGCGCAGCATTTCCGCCACGGCGACGCCACCCTCTTGCGCAAGCCAGCGAAAAACCGGGAGCACATGGACCGCGGACAGATCGATCGACACGCCGATCCCGTCGGGCAGAGCGCGGGGGATATTGTCCGGGAAGCCGCCACCGGTGATATGCGCGAGCGCCTTGACCGCGCCGGTCTTCCGGATCGCCGCGAGGCAGGATTTGACGTAGAGCCGCGTCGGCACGAGCAGCGCTTCGCGAAGGGTATGACCAGGGGCGAACGGCGCCGGCGCCTCGAAGGCAAGGCCCGACCGCTCCACGATCTTCCGCACCAGCGAGAAGCCGTTGGAGTGGATGCCGGACGATGCGAGCCCGATCACCACGTCGCCGACGCGGACATCGCCGCGCGGGAGAATGCCGCCGCGCTCGACCGCGCCGACGGCGAACCCCGCGAGGTCGTAATCGCCGGGCTGATAGAGGCCGGGCATTTCCGCGGTCTCGCCGCCGATCAGGGCACAGCCGGATTCCCGGCAGCCTTGCGCGATGCCGGCCACCACCTTGGCGCCGGTGTCCGGGTCGAGTTTCGAGCAGGCAAAATAGTCCAGGAAGAACAGCGGCTCGGCGCCCTGGACCACGAGGTCATTGACCGACATGGCGACGAGGTCGATGCCGATGGTGTCGTGCCGGCCGGTCTCGATGGCAATCTTGACCTTGGTGCCGACGCCGTCGGTGGCCGCCACCAGCACCGGGTCCTTGAATCCGGTGCGGGCCAGATCGAACAGGCCGCCGAAGCCGCCGATCTCCGCATCCGCCCCCGGCCGCGCCGTGGCCCGTACCAGCGGCTTGATCAGATCCACCATCCGGTTGCCGGCGTCGATATCGACACCGGCTTCGCCATACGTGAGGCCGCGTCCCGGACCGGTCGTCTTGCCGGACATGTGTTTAAGCCCCATCGTGCAAAGGTTTCTGGCCTTGCGGCAAATTCGCCGCGTGGTAGCGCGGAAATCGTATTAGGCGCAATGCCTTGACGGCGGTTATAATTGCGCGGGCCGCAGTGTCGGTCCGATTCCTGCCGGGGCCTTAGCGTTGAGTCTACCCAATCTTATCACCATGGCGCGCATCCTCTGCGTGCCGCTGATCGTATGGGCTATTACAGCGGGTCAGACGCTGCCGGCCTTTCTGCTGTTTCTGGCGGCAGGCATCAGTGATGCCGTGGACGGCTTCCTCGCCAAACGCTTCAACATGTCGACCGAGCTCGGCGCCATGCTGGATCCGCTGGCGGACAAGGCGCTCATCGTATCGATCTACGTGGCGCTCGGATTCACGGAAGCGTTGCCGCGCTGGGTGGTGATTCTCGTGGTCTCGCGCGACATCCTGATCATCGGCGGCTTTCTGGTCGCCATGCTGATCGACCGGCCGATGCCGGTAAGACCGCACCCGGTGTCGAAGCTCAATACGGTGGCCCAGATCGTTCTTGCGGGAACGGTTCTGGGCTCACTCGGCCTGAATTTCGAGGTCGGCGCCGCCTTGCCCGTGCTGATGGGGCTTGTCACGATGTTGACGTTGCTCTCGATCGGCTTCTATGTCGCCGAGTGGATCCGCCATTTCGGTACCAACGGAGCCGGACGCTAGGACGGTGAGGGGACGTCACGCATGAACACCATGATGACAGGACCGGCCGGTGGTCCGCCGCCGCAGCTCGCCGGCAGCCCGCTGACCTTGCGCCGTCAGCTCATCTTCTGGACCGGCGCGGTGCTGGTCTTCATCTTCCTCTTGTGGCTGCTCGGCGACGTCATGATGCCGTTCGTGGCCGGCATGGCGCTCGCCTATCTGCTCGATCCGCTGGTGCGCCAGCTTCAGCGTATCGGGTTGGGGCGAGCCGTCGCCTCGATCGTGGTCGTCCTGGTCTTTGTCTGCCTGATCGCCGTTGTCCTGATCCTGCTGCTGCCCGTGCTGGCCGAACAGGTCTCCGATTTCGTCGCGCGTGTACCGCAATATGTGGAGCGTCTGCGACAGCTGGTGAATGAAGCCAGCCAGGGAAAGCTTGGCAAATATATCGGTGACAAATTGCCGGAGGCTCAGAACTCCGCCGGCACGGTCGCGGCGACCGCGGCGGGCTGGGCGGGCGCGCTTCTCGGGTCGCTCTGGAGCGGCGGACAGGCGCTGGTGTCGGTCCTCTCGCTCGTCGTCATCACGCCGATCGTCGCCTTTTATCTTCTGCTCGACTGGCCGCGCATGCTTGAGACGGTCGATTCCTGGACGCCGGTCCCGCATCGCGAAACCGTTCGCGGTCTTGCGCGCGACATGGACCGGGCGATCGCCGGCTTTGTCCGCGGCCAGGCGATCGTGTGCACGATTCTGGGGACCTTCTACGCCATCGCGCTGATGTCGATCGGCGTGCACTTTGGTTTGCTGATCGGGCTGACTGCCGGCATTCTCGGATTTGCGCCCTATGTCGGCACGATCACCGGCTTCCTGCTCGCGGTGGGCGTCGCG
>Ga0180222_1000652_pt1 | contig 47456 bp, 46 predicted proteins | sample eDN5th37CKraftOP_FD_151336 | JGI IMG/M metagenome (GOLD analysis project Ga0180222, IMG submission 151336) | Enriched Organic Plus compost microbial communities from Emeryville, California, USA - eDNA 5th pass 37_C Kraft OP (version 2) (version 2) ...
CGCGGGTCCCAATCGCAAGACGCCTGTCCGTGACATCGCCGTAGCCACCGGCTGCGGCGCATTCGTCGCCTTCATGGTCGGCGCGTCCTATGCCGCCGTGCCGCTCTATGACTGGTTCTGCCGCGTGACCGGCTTCAACGGCACGACGCAGGTTGCGACCTCGGCGCCGGCACAGACACTCGATCGCACCGTGACCGTCCGCTTCGACGCCAATGTCGGGCCGGGCCTGCCGTGGAAATTCACGCCGGAGCGCAACGAGATCACCGCCCGCCTCGGCGAAGTGGTCACCGTGGATTACACGGTCACCAACATGGTCGCGCGCGAGACGCACGGCGTTGCCGGGTACAATGTCGTCCCGCTCGCCTGGGGCGCCTATTTCCAGAAAATCAACTGCTTCTGCTTCACCGAACAGACGATGAAGCCGGGCGAGACCCGCGCGATGACGGTCGTGTTCTATGTCGACCCGGCGCTGGCCAGCGACCCGGATGCCGGAAGCAACCTGAGCATGACGCTCTCATACACATTCTATCCGCAACGGACGCCGCAACGGCCGGTCGCTGAGACCAGCACGGGCGCCGAGGCGGGGCGGATTTAGAAGCTACGGCGCTCCTCGCGTCGCAAAAGGATCGAGACGGAGACTGAAGAATGGCTGGGGGTCATACCAAGCATCACGACTACCACCTCGTGAATCCGAGCCCGTGGCCCGTGGTCGGCTCTATTTCCGCATTCATCATGGCGGTCGGCGCCATTACCTGGATGCACAAGAGTTTCGCCCTGGCGCCGCTGGTCTTCGCCGCCGGCCTGATCGGCGTGCTCTACACGATGATCGGATGGTGGCGTGACGTCATCAACGAGGCCGAGCACGGCGACCACACCCGCGTCGTGCAGCTCCACCACCGCTACGGCATGATCCTGTTCATCGCCTCCGAGGTGATGTTCTTCGTGGCGTGGTTCTGGGCCTATTTCAACGTCGCGCTGTTCCCGGGCGATGCGCAGCAATTCATGCGCGCCGAGTTCATCGGCGGCGTGTGGCCGCCCAAGAACATCGAGACCTTCGACCCCTGGCACCTGCCGCTGCTCAACACGCTGATCCTGCTCACCTCGGGCACCACCGTGACCTGGGCACATCACGCGCTGCTCGAAGGCGACCGCGAATCGGTGAAGAAGGGCCTGTGGCTGACCGTGATCCTCGGCGCGCTGTTCACCTGCGTGCAGGCTTACGAATACGGCCACGCCGTCTTCGGCTTCAAAGGCAACATCTACGGCGCCACCTTCTTCATGGCGACCGGCTTCCATGGCTTCCACGTGCTGATCGGCACGATCTTCCTGATCGTATGCCTGTTGCGCGTCTACGCGGGCCAGTTCACGCCGAAGCAGCACCTCGGCTTCGAATTCGCCGCCTGGTACTGGCATTTCGTCGACGTGGTCTGGATCTTCCTGTTCGCCTGCATCTACGTCTGGGGCGCGGGGTCGCACTTCGCCGGCATCGCACCCTGACGGCCAGCATCTCACGGATCGGGAAAAGGCGGCTTCGGCCGCCTTTTTCTTTGGCGCGGGGTCCTAGTGCGCATGTCATTCCGGTGAGAGCAGCCATGCCATGCGCAGGCGCTCGCGGGGTTACGGATCGGGCCGTTACGTCCTACATTCGGTGTGCACCGATCGCGGTCGAACAGTCCCATGTCGCAACCATCACCCGTCACCGCCGCCCTGACCTGCCGTTGCCCCCAATGCGGTCAGGGCAAGCTGTTTCAGGGTTTCCTGTCGCTTCGTCCGCGCTGCGAGGTTTGCGGGCTGGATTACAGCAACTTCGATTCCGCTGACGGTCCGGCCGTCTTCATCATTCTCGCCGCCGGTTTCATCGTGGTATTCGCGGCGCTGGTGGTCGAGGTGCTTTATCAGCCGCCCTTCTATGTCCACGCCCTCGTCTGGCTTCCCTTGATCCTTTTGACGACGCTGCTGCCGCTGCGCCCGGTCAAGGCGCTGATGATCGCCCTGCAATTTCGTCACAAGGCTGCCGAGGGACGGCTTGAGGTGCGCGAGCCCAAGCCATGACCGACGCCGCACGCCCGTATTGGCGGCGGCTTCTTGTCCCTGGCCTGCTCACCATCGTCGGCCTCGCGATCCTGATCGGGCTCGGAACCTGGCAGCTGCAGCGCAAGCAATGGAAAGAAGACCTGATCGCGACGCTGAACCATCAGATGGCAGCGGAGCCCAAACGTTTGCCTGACGCTTCGTCGCGCGCCGCGATGACTCGGGACAATTCTGAATTTCAGCGCGTGTCGCTGTCGGTGGAATTCATCCCCGATGCGAAGCCGGTCTATCTGTATACGGGGGTTTCCGCGCTGCGCAGGGACCTCAAGCAGCCGGGCTATTTCGTGTTTGCCCCGGCTCGCCTTGCGGACGGTCAAACCGTGGTGATCAATCGCGGCTACGTCCCGATGGATCGCCGCGGCGATGCGCCACCCGCCGGTGCAACCGACATCGTCGGCTACCTGCGCTGGCCGGAATCACCCGGCTGGTTCGCTCAGGAGCGTGTCGCCAAGGACGACGTCTGGTTCGTCCGCGACCCTCACGCCATGGCCGCAGCCCGCGGGTGGGGTCCGGTCGGCGCCTTCTATATCGACCAGCAATCGCCGACGCCGCCGGGCGGCTTTCCGAAGCCCGGTCCTCTCACTGTGACTCTCCGCAACGACCACCTCGGTTACGCGATCACGTGGTTCGGCCTCGCCGCCTCGCTGCTCGCGGTCTTCGGCGCCTGGGCTATTCGGGAACGGTATCACCGCACCTCATAATTCTCTCGTGATCGGTACCATGGAACCGACGCCGAGCCCTGCCCTTCCTTGTGCAAGCGCCCCCGAGCCACTAGTCTAATAGGCGCAGTGCATTTCCCCGATTAAGGGAAATCTCCGTTAAATCAATCACTTATACTGCCCGTGCCTGTGGATAGTTCCGCTGGGGCGGGTTCGAGGACCTGCTTTGCAATACCTGTCGACACGCGGAGAAGCCCCGATCCTTGGCTTCGTCGATGTGACGCTCGCCGGGCTTGCCCGCGACGGCGGATTGTATGTGCCGCAGACCTGGCCGCGCCTGTCGGCGGACACGATCGCATCCTTCGCCGGCCGCCCTTATGCCGAGGTCGCGGTCGAGGTGATCCGTCCCTTCACGGGCGACCAGATCAACATCCGCGATTTGTCGCGGATCGCACGCGAGGCTTACGGCAGCTTCCGCCACCCGGCGGTCGCGCCGCTGAGCCAGGTCGACACCAATACGTTCCTCCTCGAGCTGTTTCACGGTCCGACACTCGCCTTCAAGGACCTCGCGATGCAGTTCCTGGCGCGGCTGATGGACTACGCGCTGGAACAGCGGGGCGAGCGCGTCACCATTGTTGTCGCGACGTCCGGTGACACCGGCGGCGCGGCGGTCGAAGCGTTCCGCGGGCGCAAACGCATCGATCTCGTTGTGCTGTTTCCGGACGGACGGATCTCCGACGTGCAGCGCCGGATGATGACCACGGTGGAAGACGACAACATCCACGCCGTCGCGGTGAAGGGCACGTTCGATGACTGCCAGGCGCTGGTGAAGGGCCTGTTCAATCACCATGCCTTCGCCGATCGCGTCAGGCTCGCCGGCGTCAATTCGATCAACTGGGCGCGCATCGTCGCGCAGGCGGTCTATTACTTCACTGCTGCGGTCGCGCTCGGCGCACCGCATCGCAAGGTCGCCTTCACCGTGCCGACCGGGAATTTCGGCGACATTTTCGCCGGCCATGTCGCCCGCAACATGGGTTTGCCGATCGACCGCCTGGTCATCGCGACCAACGTCAACGACATTCTCGTTCGCGCGCTGACCACCGGGACCTATGAGCCACGCGATGTCGTGGCGACGACGTCGCCGTCCATGGACATCCAGGTGTCGTCGAACTTCGAACGGCTGCTGTTCGAGGCCTATGGCCGCGACAGCGCGGCGGTTCGCGCGCTGATGACGAACTTCGCGCAATCCAAGCGCTTCGATATTGCCGCGGAACCCCTGGCCGCGATCCGCTCAGGCTTTGCCGCGGGACGCGCCGGCGAGGACGAGGTCGATGCGGTCATGCGCACGGCGCTGCGCGAGACCGGCCATTTCGTCGATCCGCATACCGCCGTGGGCCTCGCTGTCGCCGAGAAGGAGCCGCGCGATGCGGCCTTGCCGATGGTCGTGCTGTCGACCGCGCATGCGGCGAAATTCCCGGATGCCGTCGAAGCGGCCTGCGGTGCGCGTCCGCAGCTGCCCGAATGGCTCTCCGGGCTGAACGAGCGGCCCGAGCACATCACGGTGCTGCCGCCGGAGCCGAAAGAAATCGAGAATTTTGTACTGGCGGCGTCCCGAGCCGCGCGTGAAGGAGCCGCAGCATGAGCGTTGAAGTCACCCGTCTGCCGTCCGGACTGACTGTCGTGACGGATGCCATGCCGCATCTCGAATCGGCTTCGCTCGGCGTCTGGGTCGGCGCCGGCAGCCGCGACGAACTCGGCGACGAGCACGGCATATCGCATCTCCTCGAACACATGGCGTTCAAGGGGACGACGCAGCGCACCGCGCGCCAGATCGCCGAGGAGATCGAGGCGGTCGGCGGCGATCTCAACGCTGCGACCTCGATCGAGATGACGACCTATTATGCGCGCGTGCTCAAGGCGGACGTGCCGCTCGCGCTCGATGTGCTGTCCGACATTCTGACGAATCCGTCCTTCGATCCGGAGGAATTGTCGCGCGAGCAGAACGTCATCATCCAGGAGATCGGCGCTGCCGAGGATACGCCGGACGATATCGTGTTCGATCACCTGCAGCGCTGCGCGTTTCCTGATCAGGCGATCGGGCGTCCGGTGCTGGGCACGCGCGACAGCGTCCGCTCGATCAATGCCGGCCGGCTGCGCCATTATCTGTCGCGGAATTATCGCGGGCCCGACATGGTGATCGCGGCGTCGGGATCGGTCACCCATCAGATGATCGTCGACGAGGCGGAGCGTCTGTTCGCGGGCTTCGGCGCCGCCGACCGGCACCCGCGCGAAGCGGCGCGCTTCATCGGCGGCACCTATGTCGAGCAGCAGGACCTCGAACAGGCGCATCTGGCGCTTGCGATGGAGGGCCTGCCGCAGCGTCATCCGCAATTGTTCAGCCTGCAGGTCTTCACCAACATCCTCGGCGGCGGCATGTCATCGCGGCTGTTCCAGGAGGTGCGGGAGATCCGCGGGCTTTGCTACTCGATCTCGGCCTTCCACATGGCCTATTCCGACACCGGCTTTTTCGGGATCTATGCCGGCACCGACGACAATGACGCGCCCGAACTCGTGCAGGTCGTGGTCGACCAGCTCGAACGCGCGGTGAACTCGATCACCCCCGAGGAGGTCGCGCGCGCCAAGGCCCAGATGAAGGCGAGCCTCCTGATGGCGCTGGAAAGCTCGAGCGCCCGCGCCGAGCAGATCGCGCGCCAGATCATGGTCTATGGCCGCCCGCTCCCGCTGCCGGAGATCGTCGCCAAGATCGAGGCGGTGACCGTCGAGAGCGCGCAGCAGGCCGGGCTCGACCTGCTTGCGCGCAGCCGGCTCGCCATTGCAGGCTTGGGACCGGGACGCGGGACGGAACGCGCCGCGGATATCGTGGAGCGATTCGCACGCGCCGCCGTGTAGAATGGTTGCAGGGAGGGAGCGCATTTCGGTCGTTCGTGTCTGGCAGAGCCGGACCGGGTTCGCATATCGGTGACAGGTCATCTCTGCTGGGACGAGCGGCGCAAGGCGCGCCGCGGGGACAATGGCCTTCTTTCGCTCCATCCAGCTCAGCGAGACGCACCCCGTCGTGCAGGGCGACGGGGTCTTCCTGCGCGCGCCGCAGATCTCCGATTTCAGCGCCTGGGCCGATCTGCGCGAACGAAGCCGGAGCTTCCTCGTGCCGTGGGAGCCGACCTGGCCGGACGACGACCTGACGCGGTCGTCCTTCCGCCGCAGGCTGCGCCGCTATGCCGAGGACACGCGCTGCGACCAGGCCTATCCCTTCCTCATGTTCCGCAAGGCGGACAGCGCCTTGCTCGGCGGAATCACGCTCACCAATGTTCGCCGCGGCGTCGCGCAGACCTGCAGCATGGGCTATTGGGTCGGCGAGCCGTTCGCGGCGCAGGGCTACATGACGCGCGGCGTTTCCGCGCTGATCCCGTTCGCGTTCGACGTGCTGCGGCTTCATCGGATCGAAGCCGCCTGCATCCCGACCAATCAGCCCTCGATCCGGCTGCTGGAGCGCACCGGCTTCAAGCGCGAAGGCTATGCCCGCGAGTATCTGTGCATCAACGGCCTGTGGCAGGATCATCTGTTGTACGCGCGCCTGCGCGGCGATTAACCACCGGCGGCATGCGGCGCGCTTGCGCCTTGGGCTGGCCATGGTTCGGTTGCTATAAGGGCGGCGGGGGACTTGGGGTGCCCGCGCAAGGGGGCCAGCAAGCAGCCGGGCTAGTTTGCACATGCGTCGCGTCAAGGCGGGCCGATATGGCCGCCATATCTCAGCTTTTATCTCACTCGCCGCGGTGATGCTGACCGTCGCCGGCTGCTCGTCCTCCGGCGGCGGGGACGGCACGTCGTTCGGCGAACGCTTCACGAGGGCGATGGCGACCGGGACGACGACCGCACCGGCGCCGGCCTCGACCACCGGCGCCTCCACCGCGCTCGACACCTGCCCGAATGCCGACATCCGGCGTGGCGCCGGGACCATCACCATTAACACCAATGCGCGCGACCCTTCCGCGATGCAACTTCGCTACCAGGTTTCGGTGGTGCAGCTCGCGCGCGAATGCGCCAATGTCGCCGGCACGCTCACCATCAAGGTCGGCCTGCATGGCCGCGTCGTTCTCGGCCCTGCCGGAACGCCGGGGACCATCGAAGTGCCGGTGCGCTATGCGCTGGTTGAGGAAGGGCCGGAGCCGAAGACGGTCTATTCGAAGCTCTATCGGGTGCCGGTGACAATCGGCGAGGGTCAGCCGAGCGTGTCCTTCACCCATATCGAAGAAGAAATGGCCGTGCCGATGCCGCCGCCGGCGGTGTTCGATCGTTATGTCATCTATGTCGGATACGACCCGCTGGGCTCGGCACAGGAGCGGCGGCAGACGAAAAAGCGCCCCGCGAAGAAGAACTAGGGCGTTTGGGTCGAGGCGGAATCGCCACCATTCCTTGTCATGCCCCGCGAAAGCGAGGCATCCAGCAAGCTGCTGAAGCAGTCGTGTTTTACCGGATCGCCCGCCTTCGCGGGCAATGACAGCCAGGGCGCGGCTTCGGTCAGTAACCGCGCAACCGCGTCACTTCCGGCTTGAGCGCCCGCATGTCGGCGATCACGGCGACCGCGCCCGCCTGCTGGAGCTTGCCCGGCATGTCCTCGCCGGCATGGCTGCCACCGACAAAGCCGATTGCCGTCATGCCCGCCGCGACCGCGGCCGTGACGCCAGCCGGCGAATCCTCGACCACGATGCAATCCTGCGGTTGAACGCCGGTCTGCTGCGCGACATGAAGAAACAGATCCGGCGCCGGCTTGCCTTCGGGCACATCAACCGCTGAAAACAGGTTGTGGCCGAAAAAGCGCGAAAGCTCGGTCGCGTTCAGGCAGATGCGGACACGATCGAGACTCGATGAGGATGCGACGGCCTTGGGCCCGCGCAGCCAGCTCAGCGCCTGCTCGACATGCGCAAGGGCGCGCACCTCCTGATGCAGCCGGACCAGCGTGGCGCTCGAAACCTGCGTCGCGAAGTTCGCAGGCAGCCTGACGCCCGCAGCCTCTTCGACGGCAACGAACATGTCGGCCGGCCGGCGCCCGGTGAAGTAGCGCGCGACCATCTCGGCCGTCATGTTGATGCCGACCTTCTGGAACGCCTCCGCGGCGACCGCAGCCGCAATCGGCTCCGAGTCGACGAGGACGCCATTGCAGTCGAAGATGATCATGGATGTGATTTATGCGCGCGGATCGATTCGTCGCCACAGCTGATTCGAATCAGCAAGTATGGCCACAACTCGGCGCCCGTGCGAACCCGCGTCATTGCCGCCGGCCCGTTTTGCCCGATGTGCACAGCAATACCGCGGCGAAGCGTCGCGGTAATCCGTTGTGCAGAGAGGTTCTGTGAAAAGGCAGGACGAGACGAAGCCGCTGATCAATTCAGCTTCTTTTTCACGTCGTCGATGCCACGCGCGATCAACTGCTCGGCGACATGGCCCTTGGCGGTGAGTGCCAGGACCTTCTCGGCGGCACTCGCGGCGACATCGGCCGCGATGCTGCGCACTTCGGCGAGCGCCTGAGCCTCGGCCTGGGCGATCTTGGTCTCGGCCATCTTGGTGCGGCGCGAGACAAAATCCTCGAGCTTGGCATGGGCTTCCGCGGCGAGCCGTTCGGCATCCGCCTTGGCACTCTCGATGATCGCAGCGGCTTCCTGCTCGGCGTTCGCGGTCTTCTGCTTGTATTCGGCGAGCAGAGCCAGCGCTTCGCTTTTCAGCTTGGCCGCTTCTTCGAGCTCGGCCTGGATGCGGGAGCTGCGCTTGTCGAGCGTGTTGGAGATAGTCTTGTGCACGCCGACATAAAGCAGGCCGCCAAGGAAGATCAGGAACGCAACCGCGACCCAGAACTCCGCTTCCCAAATCAGGTGCATGACCTAGCCCTTCAGAGACTTCTCGACCGCGTCGTTCACGGCACCCGCTTCGGGCTTGTTACCAATCAAACGCTCCACGATCGCCGAAGCGGCATCGGTCGCAATGCTTTTGACATTGGACATCGCCGCGGTCTTGGTCTGGGCGATGGTCTTTTCGGCCTGCTGCAGGCGCTCGTTGAGCTGGGCCTCGACCGTCTTGCGGCGCTCCTCGGCCTCCGCCATCAGCTTGTCGCGGGTCTGTGCGGCAAGCGACTGGGCGTTGGCGCGTGCGTCCGAAAGCTTCTTTTCGTAGCCCGCGATCGCAGCGTCGGTTTCGTCCTTGGTCTTCTGCGCTTCGCTGAGATCGGCGGCGATCTTGCCGGCGCGGGCCGACACGATCGCTCCGACGCGCGGCAATGCCACGCGCGACATCAACAGATAGAGCAGCACGAAGGTGATCGCGAACCAGAGAATCTGGGACGCGAAGGTTTCCGAATTGAACGGCGGAAACTGCGGCTTGGCGCCGCCCGGAGCTTGCGTGGTCGCGAGAAGGATCGCCATCGGAACGCCTCAAAGCCCCATGCGCGGACCGAGGTCCGCGCAGAGGATAGATCAAATCAGAGCGCGAACAGCAGCAGCAGCGCGATCAGCAGCGAAAAGATGCCCAGCGCTTCGGTCACGGCGAAGCCGAAGATCAGGTTGCCGAACTGGCCCTGCGCGGCCGACGGGTTGCGAAGCGCGGCGGCGAGATAATTGCCGAAAATCGTGCCCACGCCGACACCGGCACCACCCATGCCGATGCAGGCAATGCCGGCACCAATGTACTTCGCTGCGACGGGATCCATGGAGAACTCCTCTTCGTTTGTCCGTTGGATATCTTGTGGACGGACCTAGTGGCCCGGGTGAATGGCGTCGTTGATGTAGATGCAGGTCAGGATGGTGAACACATAGGCCTGCAGGAACGCGACCAGGAATTCCAGCGCGGTCAGCGCCACCGTCAGGCTGAGCGGCAGGACCGCGACCAGCCAGCCGAGTGCACCGATGCCGCCGAGCATGGTCACGAAGCCCGCGAACACTTTCAGCGTGATGTGCCCGGCCAGCATGTTGGCGAACAGACGCACCGAGTGCGACAGCGGCCGCGACAGGAACGACATCAGCTCGATCATGACGATCAGCGGCAGGATCACGATCGGGATGCCGCTCGGCACGAACAGCTTCAGGAATTTCAGGCCGTTCCGATAGATGCCGTAGCCGAGCACGGTCAGGAAGACGATCATCGCCATCATCACGGTGATGATGATGTGGCTCGTCACCGTGAAGGTGCCGGGGATCAGCCCGATCATGTTGGCGAAAAGGATGAAGGTGAAAAGCGAGAAGACGAGCGGGAAGAATTTCATCCCCTCGTTGCCGGCCGAACTTCGTAACATGTCGGCGACGAATTCGTAGGTCAGCTCGGCGACCGATTGCATGCGGCCCGGAACCAGCTGCCGCTTCGACGTCGCGCCGATCATCAGGAGCGAGATGCCGGCGACGGCGATCAGCATGTAGAGCGCGGAATTGGTGAAGGCGATCTCGTGACCGCCGATGTGACCAAGCGTTGCGATCTTCTTGATCTGGAATTGGGCGATCGGGTCGGCCATGGCCTTCGGTCTTGTCCTTCAGTCGCCGCGAATGCGGCCCTTAGCGTTTGTCGGCGTCGCCGCCGGGAAGCTTGCTCGGAGCGACCACGCCGGCCGCCCGCATCACATTCAACACACCAGCCGCGAAACCCAGCAGCAGGAACACGATCAGTCCCCAGGGCGAAAACCCGGTCAGCCGATCGAACACCCAGCCGATGATCGCTCCCACGATCACGCCCGCGACCAGTTCCGTAGACAGGCGAAACCCTTTCGCCATTGCCTGCGGATCGGACACGTATTTTCCGGAGTCGTTTTGGGCCGGCTTCGGTTGCCCGGTCTGGCCGAGCTTCGCGCCGAGACCTTTGAGCCTCGCGGAGAGAGCGGTCTCCTCGGAATGACGGCCAGCCGATTCCTCGTCCTTGTCGCGCGCGCCCTCAGCCATGCTTTCGACACTCGCGTCGGGAAGAAGACGTTCGAACGTCCTGACACCCCTCAAAAACCGCGCGGACCATACTGATGGGGTTGTGTCGAGTCAAGAAACGCTGTGCACCGCGCAATAGATAGAAAATGCAGCAATTCCAGAGTCTTAGCCAACGGCGACACCACGCCTCACGGCTTGGGCCCAAGACTTTCGGTGCAAGGATGCGCAGTGCTAGAAGCAAATCATCCGCGACTGGAGATTGACCTCATGCCGCGCCTCCTCGTTGTAGCCCTGACCGGCCTGACTATTGCCATCCCGGTGGCCGCCTTTGGCCAGGCCGGCGCACCCGATTCGGAGAATGGCCGGTATGCCTTCAACCGGGTCGAGGACGGCTATCTGCGGCTCGACCAGCGGACCGGCCAGGTCTCGCTCTGCGCGAAGCGCCCCATGGGTTGGTCCTGCCACCCGGTTCCGGATGAGCGCTCGGCGCTCGAGGAAGAAATCGCACGGCTCCAGAAGGACAATGCCGCGCTGAAGAAGGAGCTGCTGGCGCGCGGCATCACGCCACCCGGCGGCGGAACGGCCAAGGCGCCCGAGCCGGACAAGCCGACGCTGAAACTGCCGAGCGACGCGGAACTCGACCGTGCCGTCGCAGTGATGGAACGGCTCTGGAAGCGGCTGGTCGAAATGGTGCAGCGCTGGCAGCGGGAAATGACGCCGATCTGACCGGCGGCATCGACGTTCCGCGATGAAACCTGCTGCGAGACGCACATTGTCGGCGATTGCCACCGTCACTCCTGACGTGATCGCGACCGCGGAACTGACCGTCGAGACCCCCGGCGAAGGCTTCCAGGATATCACCGCCGACATCCGTGAATTTATCGGCCAGGCCCGCGCGCAGACCGGCTTCGTCTCGCTGTTCCTGCGCCACACATCGGCATCGCTGACGATCCAGGAAAATGCCGACCCGGACGTACTGCGCGATCTCGTTTCGGCGCTGCGTCACCTCGCGCCGCGGGATTTCGGCTGGGTGCACGACACCGAGGGGCCGGACGACATGCCGGCGCATATCCGCACCATGCTGACGGACGTCTCGTTGCAGATCCCGGTTCTTCACGGGCGGCTGCAACTCGGAACATGGCAGGGCGTCTATCTTGTCGAACACCGGGAGCGGCCGCACCGGCGGCAGATCGTTCTGCAATTCACCGGCAGCACGGTTTGACCGGCCGCGCGGCAAATCTCTCGACTCGGGCGAAAATGTTGTAAAGTCGACACACGGTGCGCCGCCGATCGCGGTTCGCTCCGGGGAGAGGATCGACCACAGAGTGACCGACAGCACGCTCTATCGGCTGGTCATTGCAGACGACCATCCTCTGTTTCGCGGGGCCCTCCGGGAGGCCGTGAGCGGCCTGTTCGCCCGTGTCGAATTTGCCGAAGCCGGTTCGTTCGACGAGGTCTCCAAGCTCCTCGATGACGGCGCCGATGTCGACCTGATCCTGCTCGACCTGTCGATGCCCGGCGTGCGGGGCTTTTCCGGGCTGATGTATCTGCGTGCGCAATATCCCGGCGTGCCGGTCGTTGTCGTATCGGGCAATGACGATCCGGCGGTGATCCGCCGTTGCATGGATTTCGGCGCGTCGGGCTTCATCCCGAAGACGCTCGATACCGAGGGCATGCGCAACGCCATTGCCGCGGTTCTCAAAGGCGGAATCTGGACGCCACCGGATGTCGATCTCGATGCCGGCACCGACGCCGAAACCGCGGCGCTGCTGTCACGGCTTGCGACGCTGACGCCGCAACAGGTGCGCGTCCTGATGATGCTGTCGGAGGGCCTGCTCAACAAGCAGATCGCCTATGAACTGTCGGTGTCGGAAGCCACCGTGAAGGCGCATGTCTCCGCGATCCTGCAAAAGCTCGGCGTCGAGAGCCGCACCCAGGCGGTGATCGCCGCGTCAAAGATCGAAGTCGGGCAATGGCCGCAGGCCATGGTGGAGCACTAGGCGATCTTGGTTGACGTCAGATCGCCTCGCCCGGTTCTGCCAGGCCCCGCAACAACGGGGCATCCCGTCAATTCCCGAACGGCTGTGTTGACTCGAACGTCCGCTTTCGCGGCCGATGACAGGAGCGCGCGGCTGCTTTCGTAAAAGACACCGACAAAAATACAAAGGGAGGACAAGCAATGGTGGCGTTTCCCGCCGATCCGGAGGCCAAGCGCAAGGCGCTGCTCGATGCAGTCGCGGCAATCGGTCCAACGCTCAGCGCTTCGGGCGGCCAGAGCGAGGAGCTGGGCACGCTGGCGCCCGCCGCGGTCAATGCGTTGCGCGACACCGGGATCTTCCGGCTGAAGCTTGCATCCGTCATGGGCGGTGCCGAAGCCGATCCGCTCACCGAGATGCTGGTGCTTGAAGAGGTCGCGTATCACGACCTCACCAGCGCCTGGTGCACCATGGTCGGCGCGACCGCGGTGGCATCGCTCGGCACCTTCCTCCCGCAATCGGGCCTCGACAAGGTTTTTCGGAACGGCCACGTGCCCACGGCCTCGATCTCGTTCTTTCCCGCCGGACAGGCCACGCGGAAGGACGGCGGCGGCTACAAGGTCAGCGGACGCTGGCGCTTCAACAGCGGCATCCGCCATGCAGAATGGGTGCTCGGCGGTACCGTCGTGCAGAACAGCGACAACGGTCAGGGCGGCCCGGTGGTAATGTTCTCGGCCTTTCCGGCAAAGGACGTGACGCTCTACGACAATTGGGGCGGCGTCACCGGACTGCGCGGCACCGGCTCGGTCGATTTTTCGGTGCAGGATTACGATCTGCCGGAAGACCAGACCTTCGTCTGGGATCTCTTGCATCCCAAGCCGCTGCGCGGCGGGCCATCCTACAAGCTGCCGCCGTTCAGCTATGTCGCCAAGGAGCATGGCAGCGTCGCGATCGGCGGCGCACGGCGCGCGCTCGACGAACTCGTCAAGATCGCCACCTCGACGCGCGGCACGTTCCGATCCTCGAAGCTCGACGAGCGGCAGGTGGTGCATCGCTTCATCGGCGAAGCCGACCTGAAGCTGCGGGCCGCGCGTTCATTGATGCATGAGCGATATAACCAGCTCTGGCAGAAGGTGAATGCGGGTGGAGCGCCGGACGGACCCGATATTGCCGATGTCCGCGCGATTTGTGTTTACGCGACGGATGTCGCGATCGAAGTCGCGACCATGGCCTATCACTTCGCCGGAAACACCGGCCTGCACCATCCGCATGTGATCGGGCGCCTGCTGCGCGACATCAACACCGCCGGCATCCATCAGGTCATGAGCGACACCGCTTACGAAAATCACGGCAAGTTCCGCCTCGGCCTGCCGGCGGACCCGCTGGCGTAGAGGACGTTCCGTTTTCACAAGAGCAACCGCTCTCTCGCTGTCATCGCCCGCCAACGGGTCAGCGCAAAGCGCGGCCCGATGACAGGCTCTAGCGGGAGATCAAGTCAACACAACAGCTTCAAAAGCTTACTGGATGCCCCGCTTTCGCGGGGCATGACAAAAATGGGCGCGCCTCAACCGAAATGCTCCAAGCCTATTCGGCGGCGGTCGCGTGCTGGATGCGCCATTGCGCCAGCAGCGCGCGCAAAGCCGCCGGCTTCACCGGCTTGTTGACGATCGGCACATCGCCGGCGCGCGCTTCCTCGCGCACGCGTGGCGTGCGATCGGCGGTGATCAGGATCGCGGGCAGATCGGCGCCGAAGCGCCGGCGCAGCTCGATGATGGCATCGATCCCTGTGCCATCATCGAGGTGATAATCGACAAGCAGACCGCTGAGGATCGGCCGTTCGCTTTCGATCAACTTGATGGCCGACGGCAGATCGGCGGCCTTCATCACCTGACAGCCCCAGCCCCCGAGCAGCGCCTCCATGCCGTCGAGGATTTGCGGATCGTTGTCCATGCATAGCACCGCCATGCCGGACAATTGCGCGGGGTCCGATCGCATCGGTCCACGCTGCGGGGGACTTGCGCTGATCGCGGCGGTCACCGGCACTTCGACGGAAAACACCGAGCCGCGGCCCGGCTCGGATTTCAGACGAACCGGATGATTGAGAACGCGGCTGATCCGCTCCACGATCGACAGGCCCAGTCCGAGACCGCGCGCCACCTTGGCGCCGTCCTGCAGGCGATGAAATTCGCGGAAAATCGCACGCGTCTGCGCCGCCGGAATACCAAGCCCGGAATCCAGCACCTCGATCCGAAGATTGCCCTTGGTTCTGCGGCAGCCGACCAGCACCCGGCCCGACGGCGTGTACTTGATCGCATTCGAGATCAGATTCTGCAGTAACCGCCGCAGCAGGCGCCGATCCGAACGCACCGTCGCGCTCGCCATCACGAATCTCAGGTCGAGCCCCTTCTCGCGCGCCAGCGGCGCGAATTCGAGCTCGAGCTGGCGCATCATTTCGTCGATCCGGAAGGAGCTGATTTCCGGTTTCATCGCGCCGGTGTCGAGACGCGATATGTCGAGAAGCGCGCCGAAAATCTCCTCAACGGCGTCGAGCGAGGCATCGATATTGCTGACCAGTCGCGCGTCCTCGCCGTGACCCTGACGTTCCACCAGCGAGGTCACATAAAGCCGCGCGGCATTGAGCGGCTGCAGAATGTCGTGACTGGCCGCAGCGAGGAATCGCGTCTTCGAGATGTTGGCCTCTTCGGCGTCGGCCTTGGCGCGCGCGAGTTCCTCATTCAGCAGGGTCAGTTCGGTGGTGCGCTCCCGCACCCTTTGCTCCAGCGCCTCGGCGGCCTCGAAGCTCGGCGTCACATCGGTGAACGTCGTGACGATGCCGCCGCCCGGCATCTGGTTGGAGCGCACTTCGAGCACAAGGCCGCGCGCCACGAACCGTTCGATGAATGGTTCGGACGCCGAGGAATAGCGCTGCATGCGGCCTGCAACGAGTTCCTCGATATCGCCAGGGCCGTAGATGCCGCGTTCGGCATGGAGCCGCAGAATCTCGTCGAGCCGGGTGCCGATGCCGATCATGTCGCGCGGCAAATCGAGGATTTCACCGAATGTCCGGTTCCAGCAGACGAGCTGCAGGTCCTTGTCGAACACCGCGATGCCTTCGCTCACATGCTCCAGCGCGGTTTGCAGGATCTCGCGGTTATAGTGGATCGCGGCGTTTGCATCGTCGAGCAGCTTGAGCGCAGCTCTGGTCGACACCGTGCGTTTGCGCAGAAGCAACGACAGCACGAGACGAGAGGACGCGGCGCCGATCGCCGATGCCAGAAGGTGCTCTGCGTGTTGCAGCAACTGGAAATCGGCGGAGCTGCCGGGCGACAGATCGATGCGCTTGGCTGCCGCAAAGCTTTCGAACGAGGATCGCGTGCGTTCCTGGCCGATATAGCGGGCTACGGCCGTCGTCAGTTCGTCGACGGTGACCGCGGAGCGCCACAGCCGGAAGCTCGGCGCGGGAGCGGCGTCCGGCACGAACACGTCGGCCTGCACACGTTCGATCGCTTCGGGTGCACGGCTCAAGGAGAAGCCGATATAGGCCATGATGTTCAGCGCGAGGCTCCAGAACACGCCATGTGCGAGTTGTGGCAGGTCGAGACCGAACAATGCGGTCGGACGCAGGAACCAGATGCCGAACGGCCCGTCGGCCAGCACCGAGGGATTGACGATCCCGCTGCCGACCGCGCTCGGGATCAGCAGCGTGTAGAACCACGCGATGATACCAACCATCAGCCCGGCGATTGCGCCGCGCGCCGTGCCGTGGCGCCAGAACAGGCCGCCGAAGAAGGCCGGGGCGAGTTGCGCGACGGCGGCGAACGACAACAACCCGATGGCCGCAAGTTGCGCGTCGCCGACCGCGCGGTAATACAGATACGCAAACAGCAGGATCAGGAAGATCGCGAACCTGCGGATGCTCAGGAGCAGCTTGCCGACATCGCGCTGACCGGTGACGAGTTCGGACCGCCGCTTCAGGAAGAACGGCACCACAAGATCGTTCGATACCATGATGGCGAGCGCCACCGATTCCACGATGACCATGGCGGTGGCGGCCGACAATCCGCCGATGAACGCCGCGATCGTGAAGAACGAGGCCTGCGCCGATAACGGCAGCGCCAGCACGAACATGTCGCTGTCGACCTTGCCGGGCGGAAAGGTCAGAAGGCCGGCCAGCGCGATCGGCACCACGAACAGGTTGATCAGCACGAGATAGAGCGGAAACAGCCAGCGCGCGCGCTTGATCTCGGCTTCGGAATGGTTCTCGACGACCGTCACATGGAATTGCCGCGGCAGCAGGATGATCGCCACCGTGGACAGCAGCGTCATCGCGATCACGGTGGAGAAATCGGGCGCGGATGTCAGCACCTTGGCGGTGTCGGGCCGGCTCAGGGCCCGTGAGAACAGGTCAGTCGGCCCACCGAACATCGCGTAGGTGACAAACAGTCCGACGGCGAGGAAGGCCGCGAGCTTGACGATCGATTCCGTTGCGATCGCAAGCATGAGGCCGTCCTGGTGCTCGGTCGCATCGATATGCCGCGTGCCGAACAGGATGGCGAAAGCAGCCATCGCCAAGGCGACCAGCAGCGCGGTGTCGCCGAGCGCGTTCGGAGTGAAATGCGGCGCGACATGCATCAGGACGGTGGCGAACATCGCCGACACCGCCTTGAGCTGCAGCGCGATGTAGGGGATGGTGCCGACGATCGCGATCAGCGCCACCAGCGCCGCCACCGACTGACGCTTGCCGTAGCGCGCTGCGATGAAGTCGGCGATCGAGGTGATGTTCTGACCCTTCGCCAGACGCACGATCCGCAACACCAGCGGCGTGCACAGTCCGATCATCAGGATCGGCCCGACATAAATGGTCAGGAAGTCGAAGCCGGACTTCGAGGCGAGGCCGACCGAGCCGAAAAACGTCCAGGACGTGCAGTAGATCGCGAGGCAGAGCGGGTAGATCAGAAGCCGCGAGCGGTCGGAGCGGGCAATCGTCCGCAACCGGTCGCCGTAACTCGCGACCACGAACAACAAGCCGATATAGCCGAGCGCAATCGCTATAACGACCCAGCCTTGCAGCATCATGGCTTTCGCCCTTTCACGGGCCGCAGTCTCCCGGCCGACAAAACATCACAAATTGCGGTTCATGGCTACCGCGGGCCGCAATACCGGCTTTTCCCGACCCCTCGGATCGGCCTATCGTGACCGCCGGTACCGGGCAGGAGGCAAGCATGAAAAAGATGCTCAACGAGTTCCGTGAGTTTGCGGTCAAGGGTAACGTTGTCGACCTCGCCATCGGCGTCATCATCGGCGCGGCCTTCGGCCGGATCGTCGAGTCGCTGGTCGGCGACATGATCATGCCGATTTTCGGGGCGATCGGCGGGCTCGATTTCTCGAATTATTTTCTCGCGCTGTCCAAGGACGTGACCGCCTCGAATCTCGCGGATGCGAAGAAGCAGGGCCCGGTGATCGCCTGGGGCAATTTTCTGACCATTGCCATCAATTTCGCGATTGTCGCGGGCGCGCTGTTCTTCGTGGTGAAGGGCATCAATTATCTCCGCCGCATGGCCGCGAAGGAAGAGGCCGCAGCACCAGCGGAACCGCCGCGGCAGGAAAAGCTGCTGGAGGAAATCCGCGACCTTCTGGCGAAGAAAATCTGATCGGCCTTGCGTGTCAGAACACGGACCGCATGACCATACGCCTTTGCCGGCCGGCGCCGTGATCGACGCATTGCGGCCGGCGGCCCGCGAGGCGCCGATCAGCGGCATCGTGGAGATCATGAAGTATGGCCGCGCACGCGGCGGCGTGATGGGCCTTTGGGCCGGCGAAGGCGACACGCCGACGCCGGCCTTCATCGCCGAGGCCGCCAACCGCGCGCTGGCCGCAGGCGAGACTTTCTATACCTGGCAGCGCGGCATTCCCGATTTGCGTGAGGCGCTCGCGCGCTATCACGCGCGGCATTACGGACGCGCCTTCTCGGCGGACGCGTTTTTCGTCACCGGGTCCGGAATGCAGGCGATCCAGATCACGCTTGCAATGACCGCGACGGCCGACAGCGACGTGATCATCCCGACGCCGGCCTGGCCGAATGCCGCCGGCGCCACCACGCTGATCGGGGCGCGGCCAGTGGAGCTGCCGATGCGGTTCGGCAATGACGGCTGGACGCTCGATCTCGACCGGCTGGCCGCCGCGATCACCGGCCGCACGCGCGTCATCGTCCTCGTCACGCCATCCAATCCGACCGGCTGGACCGCAACGCAGGACGACTTGCGCGCGGTGCTGGCGCTTTCGCGGCAGCACGGTTTGTGGATCGTCGCCGACGAGACCTATGCGCGCTTCTGGTACGGGCAAGGCGAGCGCGCGCCGTCCTTCATCGACATCATGGAGCCGCAGGATCGCATCCTGTTCGTCAACACCTTCTCGAAGAACTGGTGCATGACCGGCTGGCGCATGGGCTGGATCATGGCGCACCCTTCGCTCGGTCAGGTGGTCGAGAATCTGATCCAGTATTCGACGTCCGGCGTCGCGCAATTCATGCAGCGCGCCGGCGTCGTTGCGCTCGATCAGGGCGAGGACTTCGTGAAAGCGCAGGTCGCGCGCGCAAGAGCGAGCCGCGACATCGCCTGCGACATTCTTGGCAAGACCGGGCGCTGCCGCTTCACGCCGCCGCAGGGCGCGTTCTATCTGTTCTTTTCGGTCGATGGCGAGGCCGACAGCGAGGCGCTGGCGCGCCGCCTTGTCGACGAGGCGCAGGTCGGCCTCGCGCCAGGTACCGCTTTCGGCGATGGCGGCGCAGGCTTTGTCCGCCTGTGCTTTGCGCGCGATCCGGCGCAGATCCGCGATGCCTGCGAGCGGATCGCGCAGGTGGTGTGATGGCGGAACGCGAACACCGTCCGGTCTTCACCCTCCCCTCGTGGGAGGGAATCGCGCGGAACCAACCTGTCTGGCGTAATGCGTGAGGCCTCGCGCCCCGGACGCGGTGCGGTACGAAGTACTGCACCGCAGAGCCGGGGCCCATGCCTCAACTTATCATGCCGCAACTTATCATGCTGCAATTTAGCAGGAAGGATGGGTCCCGGTTCTGCAGCCCACCGTTTCACGCTGCGCTGCGCCCGGGACACGAAGCTCGACTAAGCCGCGGCCTTCTCGCTGCCCGTTGCGAAACGGCCGTAGAAGGTCTCCCCCTTCGCCGCGAGATCGCGCAACAGCGCATTCGGCGCAAAGCGGGGGCCGTGCTTTTTCTCCAGCGCCTCGCAGAGCGAAACGAATGTCTTCATGCCCATGAAATCGATGTAGGACAAGGTGCCGCCGGTGAACGGCGCAAAGCCGAAGCCGAGGATCGAGCCGACATCGGCCTCGCGCACATCGGTCAGGACGCCTTCCTCGAAGCAGCGCGCCGTTTCCAGCGCCTGGATGACGAGGAGACGCTTCTTCAGTTCGTCCACGTCGATGGTGTCCGGATCGAGCGTCGTCTGTTGCAGATCGGCGAGGCCGGGCCACAGGCTCTTCTGTCCCTTCTCCGGATAATCGTAGAAGCCCTTGCCGTTCTTGCGGCCGAGCCGGCCGTGCTTTTCGACCATCGCTTCGAGCAGCGCCTTCTGCCGCGCATCCACCGCGTCCTTGCCGAGATCGGCTTCGGTGGCCTTCAGGATCTTCCAGGCGAGATCGACCGCCACCTCGTCGTTCAGCGACAACGGGCCGACCGGCATGCCGGCGATGCGCCCGACATTCTCGATCATGGCCGCCGGAACGCCTTCCATCAGCATCAGATGGCCTTCGCGGATATAGGTGCCGACCACGCGCGAGGTGTAGAAGCCGCGGGAATCGTTGACCACGATCGGCGTCTTGCGGATGGCGCGCACGAAATCGAGCGCAACCGCCAGCGCTTCGTCGCCGGTCTGCTTGCCCATGATGACCTCGACCAGCATCATGCGCTCGACCGGCGAGAAGAAATGGACGCCGATGAATTTCGCCGGGTCCTTGGCGTTTTCCGCGAGCGAGGTGATCGGCAGCGTCGAGGTGTTGGAGCCGAACACCGCATCGGGCACGACGGCCTGCGCCTTCGCGGTCGCCTCCGCCTTGACCTTGCGATCCTCGAACACGGCCTCGATCACGAGGTCGCAGCCCTTCAGTGCATTGTAGTCCGGCGTCGCGGTGATGCGCGCCAGCAGCGCGTCGCGCGCCGCGGTGTTGGCGCGCCCCTTGCTGATCTGCTCGGTCATCAGCTTGTGCGACAAAGCCTTGCCCCTGTCGGCTGAGTCCTGGTCGCGGTCGATCAGCACCACCTCGAGCCCGGCCTGCGCGCTGACATAGGCGATGCCGGCGCCCATGAAGCCCGCGCCGAGCACGCCGATCCTGGTCAGCTTCGTCGGCGGGATATTGGCGGGACGCCGCGCGCCCTTGTTCAGTTCGCCCATCGACACGAACAAGGTGCGGATCATCGCCGCCGCTTCCTTCGAGCGCAGGATATGCGCGAAGTAACGCGACTCCACGGTGAGCGCGAGATCGAACGGCAATTGCAGGCCGTCGAACACCACCTGCATGATTGCGCGCGCCGCCGGATAATTGTCGTAGGTCTGCTTGCGATAGAGCGCGCTCGCCGGGGAGAACACCATCATCCCGGCTTTCGACCAGACCGCACCGCCGGGATTCTTGAAGCCCTTCTCGTCCCAGGGTGCGACTGCCTTGCCGCCGGCCTTGATCCAGTCCTTCGCAGCTTTCAGAAGATCGGCCGCCGGCACCACATTGTCGATCAGCTTCATACCCTTGGCGCGCGCGACCTTGAGCTGATCGCCCTTAGCCAGAAATTGCAGCGCATCGGCCGGCAGCATCATGCGCGAGATGCGGGTCGTGCCGCCGGCGCCGGGAAACAGGCCGATCTTGATCTCGGGAAGGCCGACGCGCGTCTTGTCATTGTCGGCCGCGATGCGGTGATGGCAGGCAAGACACAGCTCGAAACCACCGCCGAGCGCGGTGCCATTGATCGCAGCGACCCAAGACTTGCCGCTGGTTTCGATCCGCCGATAGAGCAGCGACAGCTTGCGGCTTTCCTCGAACAGCGTCTTCGCCGCCGCTTCTTCGCCTTGCGTCTTCACCATCTCGGTGAAGGTCGCCTGCATGGTGTTGAGCAAGGTGAGATCGGCGCCGGCGCAGAAGGTGTCCTTGCCGGAGGTGATGACGACGCCTTTCACCTTATCGTCCGCGGTCGTCTTCTCGACCAGCTCGGACAATTCCTGGATCGTTGCGAGGTCGATGACATTCATCGACCGCCCCGGCGCATCCCAGGTGATGGTCGCGATGCCGTCAGCGTCAGTGTCGAGAGAAAAATTCTTCGTCATCTTCTAGCACTCCGCGCGAGGGCTCCCCTCCCCCCGCGAAGCGGTGGGGAGGGGTCGGGGGTGGGGGGCATCTTGCGAACCGCGCATCACTTCATCGTGGATTGCGGCCAAAACGCCATCGATATTCTTCAAGACATCGTTGTTCCAAAAACGAAGCACACGGTAGCCGTGCCTCGCGAGATACGCTTCCCTGGCGCTGTCCTTCGCTGCGTGATCCGCGAGCATATGCTGACCGCCATCGACCTCAACAACGACCCTGCTCTTGTGGCATGCGAAGTCTGCGAAGTACGGCCCGACAGGCGCCTGTCGCCGAAAATGCAGTTCGGGAAAATCGCTCCGCAGCCGCCACCACAGCTTCCTTTCCGCATCCGTCATCCGACCGCGAAGGCTCCTTGCACGTGGCGTTCGAGGATCACTGCGAATCCCGGCCATTCATCGCCCCCCACCCCTAACCCCTCCCCACCGCTTCGCGGGGGGAGGGGAACGGCGCCGCAATCGCGGGTAAAAAAACAAGCCTAATAACTCTCACCGTTCTTGCGTGTGAAACGTACGCCGGTTTCGCTCTTGTCACCCATCATGTCGATGTCGGGATAATGAAAGCGTTCGACCGGGGCGCGGGTGCCGATCTCGAGATAAACAACATCAGCCTGCGACCTGTTCACCAGACAATGGCCGTTGGCGACGCCGGCCTTGAAGCCCGCGCACTCGCCCGCGCGCAGGATGGTCTCGCCACCGTCCTCACACAGAGTCGCCTCGCCCTCCAGGACATAGACGAACTCGTCCTCGCCCTCATGCCAATGCCGCAGCGACGACGCTGCACCGGGCTTCAGCCGCGTCAGGTTCACGCCGAATTGCGTGAGGCCCGCCGCATTGCCGAGCGCGGTCTTTTCGCGACCGTGCGTGACCTTGGCGAATTCCGCGGGATAGATGGTGCTGGTGCGCACCGGGCATTTCGACACATCGATTTTCGGCATCGCCTTGAGCCTTCACACCCGCTCGATGATGGTCGCGGTGCCCATCCCGGCGCCGATGCACAAGGTCACCAACGCGGTGTTGAGGTCGCGCCGCTCGAGCTCGTCGAGCACGATGCCGAGGATCATCGCGCCGGTCGCGCCGAGCGGATGGCCCATCGCGATCGCGCCGCCATTGACGTTGATCTTGTCGTGCGGAATGTCGAGCGCCTGCATATAGCGCAGCACCACCGACGCGAAGGCTTCGTTCAGCTCCCAGAGGTCGATGTCGGCCTCCGACATGCCGGCCTTCTTGAGCACCTTCTGCGTCACCGGGATCGGCCCGGTCAGCATGATGCCGGGCTCCGACCCGATATTGGCGAACGCCTTGATGCGCGCGCGGGCTTTAAGCCCCGCCGCCTTGCCGGCCTCGGCATTGCCGATCAGCACGGCCGCGGCGCCGTCCACGATGCCGGAGGAGTTGCCGGCATGATGCACGTGATTGATCTCCTCCACTTCCGGATAGCGCTGCGTCGCCACCGCATCGAATCCGCCGAGTTGGCCCATCTCGACAAAGGAGGGCTTGAGCGAGGCGAGCGACTGCATCGTGGTATTCGGACGCATATGCTCGTCGCGATCGAGCAGCGTGATGCCGTTGACGTCCCTGATCGGAAGGATCGAGTTCTTGAAGCGCCCATCGGCCCAGGCTTCGGCCGCACGCCGTTGACTTTCGACTGCGTAGGCGTCGACGTCATCGCGCGAGAAGCCATACTTCGTGGCGATCAGATCGGCGGAAATGCCCTGCGGCATGAAATAGGTCGGGATCGCCGCCATCGGATCCATGAACCAGGCGCCGCCCGAGGCGCCGATGCCGACCCGGCTCATCGATTCCACGCCGCCGCCAATGGTCATGCTGTGCTGGCCGCTCATCACTTCGGCCGCGGCGAAATTCACCGCATCGAGCCCCGATGCGCAGAAGCGGTTGATCTGGATGCCGGGCACATGATCGCCGTAACCCGCCAGCAGCGCGGAGATACGCGCGACGTCGCCGCCCGCCTCCCCGATCGGGTCGACGCAGCCCATCACCACGTCGTCGACGAGTTCGGGATCGAGATTGTTGCGCTCGCGCACACCCTTGAGCACCTGCGCGGCGAGATTGACCGTCTGCACCTCGTGCAGGGAGCCGTCCACCTTGCCGCGCCCGCGCGGAGAACGAAGATGATCGTAGATGAAGGCGTCGGTCATTTGCACAGTCTCTCCGTTTTTTCCCTCTCCCCGCTTGCGGGGAGAGGGTGGCGAGCATCGACAGATGCGAGCCGGGTGCAATGCGCCGCTGCGCCGGCCCCTCACCCGGACCGCTTCGCGGTCCGACCTCTCCCCGCGCAGCGGGGAGAGGTAAGCGTCACAAACTCCTCGCAATCAGCAACTTCATGATCTCGTTGGTGCCGGCGTAGATGCGCAGGACGCGCGCATCGCGATACATCCGCGAGATCGGATATTCGTCCATATAGCCATAGCCGCCGAACAATTGCAGGCAGCGGTCGATCACTTTTGCCTGCATGTCGGTCGTCCAGTATTTGATCATCGATGCGGTGACGGTGTCGAGCTCGCCCCTGATGTGGCGCTCGATGCAATGATCGAGAAACACCTTGGCGGCGGTCGCATCGGTCTTGCATTCCGCCAGCACGAATTGCGTATTCTGGAAGTCGATGATTCTCTTGCCGAAGGCCTGCCGCTCCTTGACGTAATCGATGGTCAGCCGCAGCGCGCGCTCCATCATCGACACCGCATGGATGCCGACGGTCAGGCGTTCCTGCGGCAATTCCCGCATCAGCTGGACGAAGCCCTGGCCCTCCTCGGTGCCAAGGAGGCTTTCCGCAGGCAACTTCACGTCCTCGAAGAACAATTCCGAGGTGTCGGAGGAATCGAGGCCGAGCTTCTTCAGCTTGCGCCCGCGCCGGAAGCCGGGGGCTTCGGCCGCCTCGACCACGAACAGGGACACGCCTTTTGCGCCCGCCGACGGATCGGTCTTGGCGACGACGATGATGAGGTCAGCATGCTGGCCGTTGGTGATGAAGATCTTCGATCCGTTCAGCACATAGCCGTTGCCGGACTTCTTCGCGCTGGTTCGCACGCCCTGCAGGTCGGAGCCAGTGCCGGGTTCGGTCATGGCGATGGCGCCGACCATCTCGCCGGTCGCCATCTTGGGCAGCCAGCGCTTTTTCTGCTCCTCGGTGCCGTAATGCAGGATGTAGGGCGCGACGATGCCGGAATGCAGCGGCGCACCGAAGGAGTCGAAGCCGCACAAGGCGAATTCGCGGTTGATCACCGCCTCATGCGCGAAGGTCCCGCCCGCGCCGCCATACGCCTCGGGGATACCGGCGCAGAGCAGTCCGGCCTCGCCGGTCTTGTTCCAGACCGCGCGGTCGTAGATGCCGGCCTCGTTCCAGCGCTCGATATTGGGGACATATTCGGCGGCCATGAAGCGGCGCGCCTGCTCTTCGAGCAGCACCAGCTCTTCCGTCATCCATGAGGGCCGCGGCAGGTTCAACACGTCCATTGGCGATTCTCTCCCGGAGGGGGAGGATAGAGACGGAACGCGACGGGTTGAAGGGCGCAGCGACCGCCGCAGACACCGTTTCACCTCCCCCCTTGTGGGGGAGGTCGGCGCGCGAAGCGCGCCGGGAGGGGGGTATGGGCGGCGCACGCGTTGTGCCCCCCTCCCTAGCCCTTCCTCACAAGGGGGAGGGAACATGCAGAGTACGCGGGCCGGCCTTGGCCGGACGCTGCGCCAATAGGCGTAGTGCAGCGCAGCGGCGGCGGCTATACAGCCTCCCCTCATGGCACCCCTGATTCAGCTTCGCGACATTGCGCTCACCTTCGGCGGCACCCCGCTCCTGACAGCGGCCGATCTTTCCGTGTCGGAGGGCGAGCGCGTCTGCCTTGTCGGCCGCAACGGCTCCGGAAAATCGACGCTCCTGAAGATCGCCGCCGGCATGATCGAGCCGGACCGCGGCAGCGTCTTCGTCCAGCCCGGCGCCACCATCCGCTATCTGCCGCAGGAGCCGGACTTCTCCGGCCACGCCACCACCCTGTCCTATGTCGAGGCCGGGCTCGCACCGGGCGACGATCCCTACCAGGCGCGCTACCTGATCGAGCAGCTCGGCCTGACCGGCGCGGAAGACCCCGCGCATCTGTCGGGGGGCGAGGCACGGCGCGCGGCGCTGGCGCGGGTGCTGGCGCCGAACCCGGATATTCTCCTCCTCGACGAGCCGACAAACCATCTCGACCTCGTCACCATCGAATGGCTGGAAGCCGAGCTGAAAAGCCGCCGCTCCGCGCTCGTCCTCATCAGCCACGACCGGCGCTTCCTCGAAACGCTGTCGCGCATCACAGTATGGCTCGATCGCGGCCGCACCCGGCGCCTCGAGATCGGGTTCAAGGACTTCGAGACGCGGCGCGACGAAATCCTCGCCGAAGAGGAACGCGAGCAGCACAAGCTCGACCGCAAGATCGTCGCGGAAGAACATTGGGTGCGTTACGGCGTCACCGCGCGGCGCAAGCGCAACATGCGCCGTATGGGCGAATTGCAGGCGCTGCGCCAGCAGCGGCGCGACTATCGCGGCAGCGTCGGCAAGGCGAGCATCAGCGTCGCCGAAGCCGACAAGTCCGGGGCCCTCGTGATCGAGGCGAAGAACATCGGCAAGGCCTATGACGGGCGCCCGATCGTCTACGACTTCTCGACGCGCATCAATCGCGCCGACCGCATCGGCATTGTCGGGCCAAACGGCAGCGGCAAGACCACGCTGCTCTCGCTGCTGACCGGCACGCTCGCGCCCGACGAAGGCAGCGTGCGCTTCGGCGCCAATATCGAAATGGCCTCGCTCGAACAGGACCGCGACAGCCTCAACCCGGACTGGACATTGTCGGAAGCGCTGACCGGCGGGCGCGGCGACACGGTTTCGATCGGCGGACAGACGAAGCACGTCGTCGGCTACATGAAGGACTTCCTGTTCACCCCCGAACAGATCCGCACGCCGCTGCGCGCGCTGTCAGGCGGGGAGCGCGGACGGCTGATGCTGGCGCGGGCCCTCGCCAAGCCCTCGAACCTTCTGGTGCTGGACGAGCCGACCAACGATCTCGATCTCGAAACGCTCGACGTGCTCGAGGAAACGCTCGCCGACTATACCGGCACGGTGATCCTGATCAGCCACGACCGCGATTTCCTGGACCGCGTCGTGAACGCGGTGATCGTGCCGGAAGGCAACGGCGTGTGGAACGAATATGCCGGCGGCTATTCCGATATGCTGGCACAGCGCGGCGCGGACATTGCCTCGACCAAGCCGGCGCGGGCGGCCTCCGCGAAAGAGTCGAAGGCTGCGCCTGCCGCACAGCCTGCCGCGCCGAAGCCGAAGAAGAAGCTCTCGTTCAACGAGAAATACGCGCTCGACAATCTGCCGAAGCAGATCGCAAAGCTGGAAGCCGATATCGCCGCGCTGCAGAAGAAACTCGACGATCCCAGTCTCTACACGCGCGACCGCAAGGCATTCGATGCGGCGACCGAGGCCATGGCGAAGGCCCAGGCCGAACTCGCCGCCGCGGAAGAGAAGTGGCTGGAGCTCGAAATGCTGCGCGAGGAGATCGAGGGGTAGCGCGTAGCGCTCAGCTCTCCTCCGATCGTCCCCCGAAAGCGGGAACCCAGAACGCGATGCATCGCATGGGGCTTTCTGGATTCCCGCTTGCGCGGGAATAAACGGAGTTTGAGGGACCGCCTCACAGCACCGGCCCCATCATCCCCATCGCGCCGAAGACCAGCAGCAGATAGCGCGCGGTCTTGGCGATGCTCACCAGAATGAGAAACGACCAGAACGGCTCGCGCAGGAAACCGGCGGCGACGGTGAGCGGATCGCCGATCACCGGCACCCAGCTGAGCAGCAACGACCAGCGGCCATAGCGGTGATACCAGCCCTGCGCCTTGTCGAGCGCCTGCGGGGAGACCGGAAACCATTTGCGATCGCGAAAGCGTTCCGCAAAACCGCCGACCAGCCAGTTGACGCAGGAGCCCAGAATATTCCCCGCGCTCGCAACCGCGATGAGGAGCCAGGGCGAGAATTGTCCGCTCAGCAAGAGCCCCACCAGCGCCACTTCGGATTGCGCGGGCAGGATCGTCGCCGCGATGAAGGCCACGGCGAACAACCCGGCATAGGCGGTAAGCGCGGTCATGCCGGATGCGCCTCGCGCATTGACGCAAGAAAGCGCAAAGCGCCCTCGCCCGCGGCCAGGCCGGTCGCAAAGCAGGCCTGCAGGAGATAGCCGCCGGTCGGCGCTTCCCAATCCAGCATCTCGCCGGCAACGAACACGCCGGGCTTGCGCCTGAGCATGAAGGCGTCGTCGATCTCTGCGAATGAAATGCCGCCCGCGGTCGAGATCGCGCGATCGATCGGCGCGACCCCAATCAACGGGACCGGCAAAGCTTTCAGCAGGACCGCCATCGCGTCCGGCGCGAGCGCGCCGAGCTTTCCCTTGGTTGCCTCCTGCGCGAGAGCGATTGCAACCGGCGAAAGCGAGAGGCTCTTGCGCAGCGCATTCGACAACGATTGCTTGCCGCGCGGCATCGCCAGTTTGTGCGAAGCCTCCGCGATTGCGGTGTCGGGGAGAAGGTCGATATGCAGCGTCGCCGCGCCATCGCGGCCGATCGCGTCGCGCAATCGCGCCGACAGCCCATAGATCGCGCCGCCCTCGATCCCGTCAGAAGTGATCATCGCCTCGCCGCGCACGCGCTCGGCGCCGAATGAGAGCGCGATATTCTTCAGCGGCTGCCCGGCGAAGCGGCTGCGCATCGGCTCGGACCACGCAACGCGGAACCCGCAATTCGACGGCTGCAACGGCGACACCGCGATGCCTTCGCGCATGAGCAGGCCGGCCCAGCCGCCGTCCGAGCCGAGCCGCGGCCAGCTTGCACCGCCGAGCGCGAGCACGGTGACGCCAGCCTCGACGCGAGCGATGCCGGAAGGCGTGTCGAATGTCAGCGCTCCCGTCTCGTCCCAGCCGGTCCAGCGGTGGCGCAGCGCAACGCGCACGCCCATGGCATCGAGCCGCCGCAGCCACGCGCGCAGCAGGGGCGACGCCTTCATCGCCTTCGGAAAGACGCGCCCGCTGGTGCCGACAAAGGTCGGCTGGCCCAGTTCCTCGCTCCACGCGCGCAACGCGCGTGGCGGAAATGCCTCGATGGCGCGCACGAGGCGCGGCTCGGTATCGCCGTAGCGGGACAGAAACCGCGTCATTTCTTCCGAATGGGTCAGGTTGAGGCCGCCACGGCCGGCCATCAGGAATTTCCGTGCGAGCGAGGGCATGCGCTCATACACGGTGACCGCGATATTGGCACGCGCCAGCGCTTCCGCGGCCATCAGCCCGGCCGGACCGCCTCCGATGATTGCCGCCGCTGGAATTTTTCCATCTGTCATCACCTTCGTGTGACAGATGCATCCCCGTTGAGGCAAGGGATCGCCTGATCCCTGCTGATCGGGCAGGATGCAGCGTGAACGGCGAAAGCGCGGTGCGCTTCGCGCCGGCGAAGCGGGCGGCATTCTGTCGGCAGGCATGAACCGAGGGCATGAACCCAAGGCCATGAAAGCAAGGCCATGAACCTGTGAACGGTTTCATGCGACCAACCGACAACCCGCAAGACCGCTTGCCGTGCCCTCGTCTTTGGGATTGGAACGGTCGCGGCCAGTTCGGCATGATGCCAGGGACAGAATCTTTCGTCCGGCTCGAACAGGGAGGATGACAATGCTGAGGCAACTCGCCCTCGCATGCGCCGTGGCAGGAGCCTCGCTCGCCTGCGCTCCGGTTGACGCATTCGCGCAAGATCGCTTCGCGCTGGTGATCGGAAATTCCAAGTACAAGAGCGTCAGTCCGCTCGCCAATCCGGCCCGCGATGCGAACGCCGTCGCCGCGCTGTTGAAGGACGCCGGCTTCCAGGTCGCCTCGGCGATCGATCTGGACAAGGCGAGCATGAGCAAGGTGATCCGCTTCTTCACCACCAGCATCGCCGACAAGCCCGACAACACGGTGGCGCTGATCTACTTCGCGGGGCATGGCGTTCAGGTGGATGGCGAGAATTTCCTGATCCCGGTCGATGCATCCATCGCCCGCGAGGCCGACGTCCCGCTCGAAGCGATGCGCATGGGCGATCTGATGTCGATGCTGGAAAACGTGCGGGCCAAAATCCGGATCGTCATTCTCGATGCCTGCCGAGACAATCCGTTCGGTGACATCGCAAAAACCGCGCCGCGCGGACTTGCTCTGGTGAATGCCCCCGCGGGAACGCTGGTTGCCTATTCGACCTCTCCCGGTCACACCGCGGACGACGGCGCGGGCTCAAATTCACCGTTTGCGCAGGCGCTGCTGAAGTCGGCGCGCGAACCCGGCCTTCCGATCGAAACGGCGCTGAAAAACGTGCGGCTCGCCGTGCATGGCACGACCGGCGGACGACAGACGCCGTGGGAAGTGTCGGCGCTCACTGAGCCTTTCTCGTTCTTCCCGGGCGCTACGCCCGTGAAGGCGCCGGACAAGGAGAAAAGCGCCGAAGAATGGCGCAAGGAATTGCAGGCAGCATCGCCGCGCGATGCATTCGCGATCGCGGTCCGCGAGGACGATGTCGTGGTTTACGAGCAATATCTCGCGCTCTACGGCACAAGTCCGCTCGCGACGAACTTGCGCGCGATCTTCGATCGCCGGCTGATGATGCTGGCGTGGCAGGAAGCCGTCGCGCTCAATACCGAAGCGGCATTCGCGGCATTCCTTGCGCGCTATCCCAACAGCGATATGAGTGAGACGGCGCGGCGTTTGCAACAGCGCGCGCAGAACCGGCTGGCGATGGCATCCGTGCTGGGTGGCGCGCGGGATGCAAATCTCATTCAGGCCACGGCTCCGGGCGGGACATGCCCCTGCGCCACGCCGGGTGCGCCGAACAATCGGTCGGTGCCGCCGTCTACGCCGCCTTCCGGCACCCGCGCCTCTATCCCTGTTGCACCTGGAGGTCCGGCACCCACCGGCCCGATCACACCGGTCGCGCCTTTGGTGCCTGTCGTGCCGCAGGGACCGGTCATCGTGCCGGGCGGACCGGTCGTCGTGCCGGTGATCCCCGTCATTCCCCCGCGCATCAAGGATCCCATTCGGACCCGTGATCCCTATCCCGGCCGCCGCCCGCCGGGAGACCGCGGCACCGACAAGACCGATGGCCATAAGCCGACCAAACCCGACTATCCGACCGGCGATCGCGGCACGGCGAAGCCCGGTTCGCATACGAAGGGCGGCGATAAAATCCGCGACACGCGCGGCAAGCGCGACCTGCCGAAACTCACCAATCCGCGCCGCGATGCCCGCGCCATCAATCCGCGGACCCCACCGCGCGTCACCCATGACGCCGGCCGTGTCCCGCGACATGCTGCGCCGCGCATCGCCGGTGCCCCACGCGGCGGCGTCATTCGGATGGGCGGCGGACAATTCCGCGGCGGCAATTTCGGTGGCGGCGGCATGCGATTCCGCGGCGCCGGCGGGCATGGCGGCGGCGGAGGCTTGCGCGTGCGCTGAACCGGAGCGGCGAGAGACCAACCTCACACCCCGCGGCGCCGACTCGAGGCTCAGTTCTTCGGACCGTCGCCGCCGATCTCGTCCATCAGCGGCGCGGCCGGCTTCACGCCGGTCGCGCGGTTGATCAGGATGGTGACGCCCCACAGCACGATACCAATCGCGATCAGAACGCCGGCGATGCGATATTGCTGCGCATCGCGGCCGGTCCAGGGACCGACCAGGAAGGCGCATGTCAGCGCACCCAGCACCGGCACGAATGTCGGCGTGCGGAAATGCTTGTGCTTCACATTATCCTTGCGCAGCACCAGCACCGCGATATTCACCACCGTAAAGACGCAGAGCAGCAGCAAGGCCGTGGTGCCGCCGAGTGCGGGGATTTCGCCGACGAACGTGATGAGCAGAAAGGCCAGGAGCGTCGTGAAGACGATCGCGACATAAGGCGTATGCCGCGAGCGATGCACGAGGCCGAACGCGCCCGGCAGTACGTGCTCGCGGCCCATGCCATAGACCAGGCGACTCGCCATCAGCATGTTGATCAGCGCGGAATTGGCGACGGCGAACATGGTGATGAAGCCGAAGATCCAGAGGGGAAAATTCGGCGCGCCGGCCTGCACCACTTTCAGAAGCGGCGTCTCGCCCTGGCTGAGTTCGTGCGGCGGCACGAGCGTCACCGCCGAAATCGAGACCAGCACATAGACGGTCGCCGTGAGGAAGAGACCGGCCAGGAGGATCTTCGGAAAGATCCGGGTCGGGTCCTTGGTCTCCTCCGCCATGTTCACCGAATCCTCGAACCCGACCATGGCGTAGAAAGCGAGCGTCGTCGCCGCGATCACCGGCCAGATGAAACTCGTATCCGGCGCGGTCTTGAACTCGAGCGCGCGCGACACGTCGCCCTGGCCGAGCCCGATCGCCCACAGCCCGATAAAGATGATGATGAGGAGACCGGTCAGCTCGATACAGGTGAGGACCATGTTGGTCTTCACGCTCTCGCCGACACCGCGAAAATTGATGAGACCGACCACCGCCATGAAGGCGAGGCCGATCAGCGTGACGCCGACAGTCCCGCCGGGATCCATTCCGAACGTGTGCACGAAATTCGCGGCGAAGGCGCGCGAAGCGGTCGATGCCGAGGTGATGCCGCTGCACATCACGGCAAAGGCCACGATGAAGGTGAGGACATGGATGCCGAAGGCGCGATGCGTATAGAGCGCGGCTCCGGCGGCGCGCGGATATTTGGTGACGAGTTCGAGATAGGACAACGCGGTCAGAAGCGCGACGACGAAGGCGACGAGAAACGGCAGCCACACCGCGCCGCCGACGAGATTGGCGACCTGTCCGGTAAGCGCGTAGATGCCGGTGCCGAGAATGTCGCCAACGATAAACAGCAGCAGCAGCCAAGGGCCCATGACCCGTTTCAGTTCGGGCTGGCCATGGCCGGCGCGTCGCTCGGCTTCGCCGTCGCTGATTGCAGTCATGCTTGCCCCTTCACCGCCGCGCTGAAGCGTCCAGGTTTCCGCGCATCAAGACTACGCATGAGTGCGGCGCTGGCAACCGAGTCGATGAACTTTGCTTTGGAGAGGACGAATCGCGATCAGCGTAAAAGAAAAAGCGGCATGGCCGGGAACCCGGACATGCCGCTTCTTCAGTTCAGTCGCCCGCGCGGGCGAGTATCCTAGTAATAGTAGCGATAGCGCGGCGCATAGTAGCGCGGCGCATAATAACGCGGCGCGTAGTAGCGATACGGCCGGTAATAGCGCGGCCGATAGCCGTAATAATAGTACTGCACCTGTTGCGCGTTGCTCGCGTCGGGCGCAGCGAGGCCCTTGTCGAAGCGCGCTTCCGCGCTGGTCGGCATGGCGACAGCCGCGACGGCCAGGCCCGCGGCTACAACAGCGATCGTCAGAAACCTACGCATAGTGACTCCTCTCTGTTTGGAAACTTCCACCCATCCGATAAGCGGCTGCGCGTTTCGTCGTTCCAAGCGCGCAGCCAGCAAGCCAGGCGTTACCAGTACCGATATGGCCGGTAATAGCCGTAACCGTAGCGCGGATAGTAGCGCGGCGCGTAATAGCGCGGCGCGTAATATCCGTAATAGCGCGGCGCGTATCCGTAGCCGCCGTAATATCCGTAGCCGCCGTAATAAGCGGGGTAATAGCCGCCGCCGTAATAGGCCGGCGGATAATAATAGCCCGCATTGGCGATCGCCGCCGCGCCGAGTACGCCAGCGGCGATTCCGGCGCCAACCCAGCATCCGTGGCATCGGGCATCGGCTTGCGTCGGGAAGGTGAATGTCGCAGCCGCGATGCTCGCGGCGGCGATCAACGTCAACGACATCTTACGCATGATGATCTCCTCACGCTGCGCCAAGGCCAAGGAGCCGAGCGGCGCATTCCTCAGCGCATCTGAAAGAAACATAACACGCGCGAGCGTTTAGAAACCTGAGCAGGAATCACGCTTTGATGAACGATGGTGAATGAATCGTCAGACTTGTTATTGCGGCAGCGCACCGAGTGAGAACACGGCGAGCAGGACCGGACCAGGCTTCAGCTTGATCTGATCGAACCACTTGCCGAAGACACTGAAGATGGCACCCGACCGGAACACCTCCGCGAGCGCCGAATTCACCGCCAGGCGCAAGGCCCAGTCGCCGCGCGGCAGCACGATCGCATAAGGCTCGAGCGACAGGTCGTCCGGCAGCATCGTGAGCGCCTTGGCATCCTGGAAGCGCGCCCCGACCAGCAGCAATTTGTCGCTGGCATAGCCGTCGACCTCGCCCTTTTCCAAGGCTGCGATCCCGGCGTCGCGGTCCTTCACCGGTACCAGAGTGAACCTCAGCTTTCCTTGCTTCAGAAGTCCGGACAACGCCGCTTCATTCGTGGTGTTCGCCGCGACCGCGATCTTCTGGCCGTTCAGATCACCGGCTTTGGTGAGGCCGGTATTGGCGCGCACCACCAGTCCGGTGCTCTCGACAAAGGTGATGAGGGAGAAATCGACCTGCTTCATGCGCGTCAGCGTGATGGTCGACGAACCGCACTCCATGTCGGCCTTGCCCTGCGCGACCATGTCGAAGCGGTTCTGCGTCGTAACCTCGACCCATTCGATTTTGAGCTGCGTGTTCAAGGACTTGCCGATCGCGTCGACCGCGAGGCGGCACAGATCGACGGTGTAGCCGACCGGCTCCTTGGTCTGGGGATGGACAAAGGAGAACGGCGCCGCCGCCGCGCGGTAGCCGAGCTTGATCGTCTTGGTATCCGAGATGCGCTTGAGACGGCTGTCGGCCGGCGTTTGGGCACTCGCAAGCGACGCGGAGACAATCAGAGCGGCACAGGCAATCGCGATACGCAGCATTGGATACTCCCCCCGAGCATGTAAGCGCGGCCTTAACGTTACCGGGTCGTTGTGGAACCGGCAAATCGCTCCTGCTGCATCGCACCGGAACGAAGTATCGGCGCCCTGCGTTCTGTCGCAGACCTCAGCCCAGAGATGCGAGGACTGTCATGACGCGCATATCCATTACCGCCGCTGTTTTCTCCGCTGCGATGCTCAGTGCAGCGCACGCCCAGACGATCGGCACCGCGACCACGGACCTCAACATCCGCTCGGGTCCGGATCCTCAATATCCCGTGATCGGAATGCTCCGCGAAAATCGCCGCACCACGGTGCTTGGCTGCATCGAGGGCAGCCGCTGGTGTCAGGTCGATCTGCGCGGCCGAACCGGGTGGGCCTATTCTCAATACATGGTGATGTCGGGTAGCCCGGTCGCCGTTCTGCAAGCCCCCGAGTACGACGTTGCGCCCCGCGCCGTCGTCGCTGCGCCGCAACCGGTCATAACGCAGCCGACGCTGCCGGTCCCCGTGCTGCAGCCGGTCGCGGTACCGGTCCCCGTTCCGGTTGCGGTGCCGGCGCCAACCTACCAGCCCGCTCCGCCGCCGGTTTATGCGGCGACGACTCCGCCACCGCCCGTGACCTATCAGGCGCCGACGGTGACCTATCAGGCGCCGGCTCCGGCGGTCACCTATCGCGCGCCGATGACGACCACAGTTGTCGAGACAAATGCTGTCGCGCCGCGTGAATTCGTGGGCCGTCTGACGCCGCCACGTGAGGTCATCTACGCTGCAACCACGCCGCCGCGGGGTTATGTGCCGCCGCGGTCAGTGAGGACCTATATCAGCATGAACCCGCTGGAAACCGTGTGGCTGGAGGGCAGCCTTATGGTCGGCGCTGCAATCCCCGAGGAAATCGACATCGTGCCGGTACCGGGCTCGCGTTACCACTACGCATATGTGAACGACTATCCGGTGCTGGTCGATGCCGCATCGCGGCGTATCGTCTACGTCTATCGCTGATAGCACATCTGTCGCCGAGCGACATTTCACATGCAAAGGCGGATGACGGAAACGTCATCCGCCTTTGGCTTTGGCATCACGGCGCTTTGATGAAGGTCCCATTGCTGTGATTTGAAACAAGCCTCGCCGCGTTCGTTAATGCGCACGGAATTGTCCGAGGGCATAAACAGGGGCGGTCATGAAACGCGTATTTGTCTCAGCTATTTTATTTTCATTATCGATGGCAGGTGCGGCGCACGCGCAGACCACGGGCACCGCGACCACCGATCTCAACATCCGGTCCGGCCCCGGGCCCGAACAACCCGTCATCGGTTTGATCAAGGCGCATCAGCAGGCGCGCATCCTCGGCTGCATCGAAGGCAGCTTGTGGTGCCAGATCGATTATCGCGGCCAGATCGGCTGGTCGTATTCGCAATACATGTCGCTGAAAGCCGGCAGCGGCACCATCGTGGTGCGCGAGCCGGCGCATGTCGCAGGCATTCCCGTCATCACCTACAACCCGCCGCCCGCCGTCGCCGTGGCGCCGACCTATCGGCCGGAAGTCGTGGCCTTCCCGCCGCCGCCACCACCTCCGCCGGTGATGGGGCCAATTCCCACAGTGGTCGGGCCCGGCGGTCCGGGCGCGGGCGCCATCGGCACCGATCCGCTGGCCACCATGACACCGATTACGCCACCGGCTCTGGTCGGCGCTTATGTGACCGCGAATGTGCTGCCCTCTTATCCTTACCCCGGCGAAGTCGTGGTCGGCGCGACGGTGCCGCAGACCATCGTGCTGAATAACGTGCCCGACTATCGCTATCAGTACACCTACGTGAACAACACGCCGGTCCTCGTGGATCCTGCGACACGGCGCATCGTTTACGTCTTTCGTTAGTCCGCAAGGCGACGCGGATAGCGCGGCAGATCAGCGTCCCCGATCTGTCGGCGCGAATGGGCCCGGGAGCGCCAGCCCGGGCCCATTTATTTTTTGCGGCGTGGTGTCCGGCCGATTGGATCGCGCGATGTCACGCGGCCTGTCGCCTCAATGCAAAACGTCGTCGGTTCCGAAATTCAGATCCAGCGCGCGATCGGCCGCCGGCTTGCGGGCAGCGGGCCGCTCGGAAAACATCACCCCGCAATCGTCGCAACGATAGACGTCATGACGGCGGCCATCGTCGTCCCGATCCGGCGGTGAGATCGGGATCATCTTGCGCGCGCAATTCGGACAAGCGGGACGATGAGCCATCGGCTGGTGCGGTTAATTCGTGCCGGGCACGCCGACCGGATGCGGGTCAGGCGGCTCGCGGGACGCTGGCCCGCTATTTAAGCCACAACCAATCCGCCGTAAACCGCGAGGCCGTCCGATGGTTACCCCGATCGGGACCGGCATCGTCCATTCGACCACAACCCCGACGAACCATGAGGGCCAGCCGAACGCGAAGGCGATCAGTCGGCTCTCATGATGGTTGCATCGACAGTCCTGCGCTTTCGCGCTTCACAAGCAGAGCGTTCATCGATCAAAACTTCGCGTGCTCACTCGTAGCGCTTGCGCGTCCTCTATAGTCGCGGACGTCCATCGCGGAGGTGCCGATGCTGCGCCTGTCCCTTCCGCCGCCGCGCGACCTGCCCTGGCCGCTGAAGCCGCTCGAGAGCGCGCAGACCTCGCTCGATTATGACGAATGCGGGCGCATGGTGATGCGCATCCGCCATGACCTTCTGCGCGGCATCACGCCGGCGATGGTCGCCTGGTGGTTCCGCAACATCGGCGGCGAGATGGATGTCGCGGGCGTGCGCATGAACCGCTATCTCGTCTGGCATCCGTTCGACCATATCCATTGGGAACTCGCAGCTCCCGCGTCCGGTGGCGGCGCGGGTCCCGGATGCAAATTTCGCATCGTCGAGGCGTTCGGCCGCAATCCGGATTTCTATGTCGATGCGACCGAAACGGTGACGCAGCTCGATGACGACGGCCTCACATTGGTCGGCACGCGCGCCGGCATCGAGGTGACGCGGCTGCATCACGATTTCATCGCGGCGAATGGCGGCACGCGCTACGTTTCGATGCTGCGGATCGGCATCGGCGTGCCCGGGCTGTGTCACATCGTCAATCCTGTGGTGCATCGCTTCATTTTTCCAGAAGCGATGGGCCACGCCTGGCTCAAGCATAATGTCGAGGAAGTCGGATTGCTGGAGCATATGCTGCCCCTGCTCTGGCCAACGCGTGGGGACCGCGCATGACACGCCAAGCCTGGCCCCTGTTTGCATTGCTGACACTGACGGCGTGCGGTGAGGCGCCCGACCGGACCTACGCGGACGTCACGAACGCGACGCATGATTGCGGCAAGGAGAAGAAGGTCGCTGTCAATGCCAGCGGCGGCAGCTTCACCTTCACGGGGCCTTGCGCCAGCATCGCGCTCAATGGCGCGAACAACACGCTCACCATCGAATCCGCAAACGCGCTCGACATCAAGGGTGACGGCAACATCGTAAAGATCGGCGCGGTCGATTCGGTCAGCGTCAACGGCTCGCAGAACAAGGTGGCCTACAAGCGCGGCGTGACGGACATCCAGCCGCCATCGGCCACCACCCGCGGCAACAACAACGACGTGCGTCAGGGGCCGTGAAGCCGGTCAACCGGCCAAGGCCCGCAGCACTCATTCAGGCTCCGTGCGGAAGGCGAAGCGCTGCGACGTCATGCTCTGGAACACGCCGTCGCGACGGATCAGCGCGTGAAACAATGCCGCCGCGATATGCATCAGGATCAGCGCGAACAGCGCGAAGCCGAGATAGAAATGCGCGTTCCATAGCAGCGTGTGCAGAAAGTCGCTCTGCGGCAGGATGGCCGGGACGCGGATGCCGCCATACAACACGATCGGATAATCCGCAGCCGAGAGCATGCCCCAGCCAATCAGCGGGATGCCGATGAACATCGCATAAAGCAGATAATGCGAGGCCACCGCCGCAAGCTTCATCGGCTGCGGTAGATCCGCAGGCAAGGGCGGCGCGCCGTAGCGCAGCCGCACGACGAGGCGGATCAGCGCCAGCACGAGGATCGCCATGCCGAGCGTTTTGTGCGTGACGAGGAGCGGCACGTATTTCGGCATGACGGTGGAAACCATGCCGACGCCGATAAACAGCATCGCCAGAATGCAGATCGCCATCAGCCAGTGCAGGACGCGCTGGAACAGCGTGAAGCTTTGGGTGCGCTCCGTCATGGCCTGGTGCTCGTCTTGGTTCGGGGATAATCCTTCGTCTCCGCGGTCCGCAGGTCATAGGAGCGCGCATAGGCCGCCGACCGCGCCGCCGGGAACGGATCGTCGGAGACCTGGATGCCGCGCGGCAGGATGGTCGGGTCGAAATTGATGTCGCGGCACGGCCCGTCCGGCTCGGCTTCGATTTGTTGCACGATGAGTGTGCCGACATCGACATTGCGCCGGTCCTGCGGCCATGCCTTGGTCGGATCGGAAGTCGGATCGCCCGGCTCGGCGAGCGTGACTCTCAGCGTCCAGCGTTGCGGATTGGCGCGAACGCGCTCTGTGATCTCCTGCTCGAGATAATTCGGCCCGCGTTCGGCAAGTTCATCCGGCGAGATCGTCACCGCGGGCGCTGCGGGGATCAGCGCCCAGCGCACCGGCTGTTCATGGCCCGCGGCATTCACGAACACGAAGGCGTTCAGGCTGTGATAGGGCTCCTCGGCATAGCTCGAGGTCCAATCCTTGCGGCTGGCCCATGCGCCGAAGCCCGCAAGCTCCGGATGCGCGGCCTGGAACGCTTTCATCGCCTCGGGAGTCTTGCTGGCTTCCAATAATCCGTAGAAGGCCTGCGGCGTCGATACCGGAAAGACCGGGGCATTGATCATCGCGCTGCGCCAGACGGCGCCCTCCGGGGTCGCGATCTGCAAGCCGATGCCGCGCACCCGCACGGTGGAATCCGCGGCGTTCGGGTCAGCCGTGCCGAGATTGAATCTGCCGAGCACGGGGTATTGGCCGCGGTCGAAGACTGCCGCGCGCGACAGCGCAGCGCCGTCGCCGTTCGATTCGAACACACCGGTGAAGCAAATGCCCTTGGCGTGGTTGCGCCGATGCCCGAGCGCCGGGCCACTCGCGGGGGCGAAGGCCGCGACCACCTTTTTCGGCGTCAGACGTCCCGGCGAGAGAAAGCCCGCCGTATAGGCGAAGGCGCCGGCGAGCACCGCAATGACGATACCGATCAGCGCGAACGAGCCGAGATTGGAGCGCAAGGACGCGGGTGTCTGAGCCATGCAAGCCTCGCCACTGTCGCCCGGCGGATCGCTCAAACGGCGCACCGGGAGTTCCAGCAGCGACTGACCGGGCGCTTCCAGGGCGCCGGTTCCGCTGCTCTCTACAGCAGGTAGAACACCTTGGGAGCCGATCTGGTCTTGTGCCGGATTGCCCGGCTCAGGGCTTTCTTGCGCTCAGTGCGTCTTTTGGCGAAGCGTTGTGTGTTCCGCCCTCATCCTGAAGGAGTGACCGGAGGGCGCGGCTCGAAGGATGAGGGCCGCGCGGGCCCCGGCTCACGCCTTCTTCAGGAATTCCGTCTTCAGGACGAGGCCCTTCACCTGCCTGGTGTTGCACTCGATCTCGCCCGGATCGCCGGTGAGGCGGATGTTCTTGACCAGCGTGCCGCGCTTGAGCGTCTCCGACGTGCCCTTGACCTTCAGGTCCTTGATCAGCGTGACGGAGTCGCCGTCCTTGAGGATGTTGCCGTTGCTGTCGCGGGTCTCGTCGGTCATGGGAGTCTCGATCTTGCGTTCTTCAAGGGGCCGGTCCGGCGCGCAGCGCCTTTTACACGCCAGACCTGCGCCTGTCGCGGACAGCTAGACCAGACCCACTTTCCCGGTGGCGAGATCATAAACGCCACCCACCACGCGAATCTGACCCTTGGTGACCATGTCGGCCAGGATCGGCGTTGCCGTTTTCAGCCGCTCGACATTGTACTGCACATTGGCGACGACGGCGCGTTGCGCGAGATCGCTACCCGCGTTCTTCAATGTCGGCTCGATACCGGGCTTCATCGCCCTGACGAGATCCGCAATATGACCGGGCAGCGTATTGCCCTTCTGCAGCGCCTCGACCGTGGCATTCACCGCACCACAGCTGTTGTGGCCCAGGACCATGATCAGCTTCGTGCCGAGAACCGCCGCACCATATTCGAGGCTTCCAAGACCATCGGGCGTGACGAAATTTCCCGCGACGCGAACGACGAACAGATCGCCGGGATTTTGATCGAACGCCAGTTCCGGCGCGACGCGGGAATCCGCGCAGCCGAGGATCGCGGCGAACGGCGCCTGGCCCTGCGTCCGCGCGGCGCGCCCGGCGGAAAAGTCGCGCTGCTGCGGTTGATTGGCGACGTAGCGGGCGTTACCGGCCTCAAGGAGCTTCAGGGCCTCGTCGGGCGTCGCGGCCGCCCTCGCCGGCTGCGCTTGCGCCCGGCCGCCGAATTGCGTCGCGGCCAGCAAGCCAGCGCCGGCCAACATCACGGCGCGGCGGCTCGCGGTCTTCTGGAGGCATTGGTCACACATGGTCCGTTTCCTTCCTTGCAGCTTTTTGTTGTCGCGAGGGGTCTCCTACGGCGATTACGATTAAGCATTGGTGCACGCGGCACCGCGTGCAGCGCGACACCGGCGCGCAGCGCAGCGGACAAGCCGGCTGCGGGATCGCGCCAGCCTCTCTAATTCCCGTTCGTCCCCGCGAAAGCAGGGACCCAGAGCGACACGCGAGCCTCTCTCAGCCCTCATCCTGAGGAGCGACCGAAGGGCGCGTCTCGAAGGATAAAGGGCGGTTTAATCTTCCCAAGGCCACTGACGCGCCGCGTGCCTCACACTGAGAATAACCACCTCATCAGGCGTCACGGTATAGAAGACGAGAAATGGATAGCGGACCATTGAAGCGATCCGCACGCCGGACTCGTCGGCTTCCCGGCCAGAGAGCGGATAGTCGGCAAGCAGCAACGCGATGTCCTTGACACGCCGGGCGACCGCCGTCGCGGCACCGGAATTGCGTTCCGACAGACAACGAAGAACGTCTTCAAGCTCACGAATGGCCGTTTCGGTGAAACGGACCTTCATGCCCCGTAGCGGCTGAACAGCGAGGCTACGGCCTCATCGCTCGCAAGCCGGCCGGCGCGCATGTCGGCGAGCCCTCGCCGCACGGCGGCGCGCTCCTCGTCGTTAAGCCTGTAAACGCCGGCATGCTTGCGCTCGATTTCGGCGAGCGATTTTACGAACTCGTCCTGCGCTTCCTCGGGCCATGACGCCACGCGCTCAAGCAGGATTTCGATGCTGTGCTTGGTCATGACTGCAATATATCGCCTCGCCCGGTTGCGCGCCACCGTTAGGTCGCCGCGGCCTGTAGCTCGTATGAAGCGAAGCACAGTCCTTCAATTCCCGTTCGTCCCCGCGAAAGCGGGACCCAGAGAGCGACACGCCGAGCCTCTCTCCGCCCTCATCCTTCAGGAGCGACCGAAGGGAGCATTTCGAAGGAACAAGGGCGGCTCCATCCTTCGAGACGCATTGCTTCGCAATGCTCCTCAGGATGAGGCCGAATGAAGTGAATCTTTGTAGCCCGCATGAAGCGAAGCGAAATGCGGGACAACCACCCCGGATTTCGCTGCGCTTCATCCGGGCTACGCTTGCTTGCTGAACGATTGAGATGTTCTACTCAGTGTGAAATTCTATGCCAGTCGTTGTCCGATTTTTTGAGCAGACTAATGCCCATACTTGAATTCAGCGAAAGCAGCATTACGCCGTTAAAGCAGTCAACCTTCTCGCGCTTCAACATTGATGAGCGAAAAGATTTGCAACGCCTGCTCCGCGACAATTTCAAAGTTATCGATCGAGAAATACTCATAATTTCAGAAGAATTTTCGAATTGGCAAGACTCAAAGCGACGAATCGATCTGCTGGGAGTAGACACGCTCGGAAACCTTGCTGTTATCGAGTTGAAGCGCACGGAAGATGGCGGCCACATGGACCTCCAAGCGATCCGCTACGCAGCGATGGTCTCAACATTAACTTTCGACCAAGCAGTTGAGGCCTTCAGCGCCCATCTTTCAAAGATGGGAAGGAGCGATGACGCGCGAGCCTTGTTGCTTGAGCACTTGGAATCCGAAGCTCCTGACGAAAATTTTGCAAAAGACGTGCGCATATTGCTAATCAGTCAAAACTTTTTCCCTGAGATAACTTCCTCTGCACTTTGGCTGCGCCAATACAATATCGACATTAGATGCATCCGCCTGACGCCCTACGAGTTCGACGGTAGAATGCTCATCGACGCACAAGAGATAATTCCAATTCAGGCCGCAGGAGAATATCAGGTCAAGCTGCGCGCAAAGAGCGCCACCGAACGGGCGGAGCGCGCCTACAATATTGATTTCACACGTTATGATATTGAAATCGACGGCAAGAAATACCCAAACTAATGGAAGCGAAATGCGATTTATCTAATCTGCAGACACCTCGTGGAATCGGGGGCCGCTCCGGAGAAGATCGCAGCTCTTTTTGATTGGAGACCAAAGCGCGTTTGGTTCGCTGTAAGCGGCGAGGCAAATGAGGAGCAATTCGATCAGTTGGCAAGAGCCAAGGCCGAGGCGGAAGACAGCACTTTCAATCCAAAACGCTGGTTCTGCGAAGATGATGAGCTGCTCAGGACTTCTGGAAAAACCTACGCTTTCTCAAAGCAATGGGGCAATAGATGGCTGGAAGCCATGGAGCGGCTCAAGGAAAATTTCCCAACACATAATATCGAATTCAAAGCGGTCACGTCGGATGAAGAGTAGCTAAAACCCCTCCATCGCCATCTCCATCACGCTCCCCGCCCCCGCTGTAATCCGCGCAAGCTGCGCGCCGGTCTCCGGCAGCATCTTCTCGGCAAAGAAACGCCCCACGATCAGCTTGTTCTTCAGTGCCTGCGCATCGAGCTTGCCGCTCCCCGCATCACTCGCGCCTCCCGCGCCATCCCCCTTTCCCAGCTTCTCGTTCACCGCAACCACAATCCGCCCCCACATCAGCCCGAGCGCCACGAGCCCGAACATGTGCATGTAGTCGGTCGCACCGGCGCCGGCATTGTCGGGATTCTTCAGCGCGTTATTCATGAACCACATCGTCGCCTGCTGCAGATGGCCGAGCGACACATTGAGCGGTTCGACGATCGGCTTCATCGCATCGTTGCCCTTGTGCGCATTGATGAAGCCCTGCACCTCGGCGAAAAACGCCATCACCGCGCGGCCGGCATCCTTCGGCAGCTTGCGCCCGACGAGATCGAGCGCCTGGATGCCGTTCGCGCCCTCGTAGATCATCGGAATGCGCGCATCGCGCACGAATTGCTCGACGCCGGTCTCCGAAATGTAGCCGTGGCCGCCGAACATCTGCTGCGCATTCACCGCGTTGGCGAAGCCGAGATCGGTGAGCACGCCCTTCACCACCGGCGTGAGCAGCCCCATCATGTCGTCGGCATGCTGGCGCTCCTTCTCGTCCTGCGAGCGATGCGAGAGATCGCCATAGAGCGCGGTCTGGATCACGAGCGCGCGCGCCGCCTCGTTGAAGGCGCGGATCGACATCAGCGTGCGCCGCACATCCGGATGCACGATGATCGGATCGGCCGGCTTGTCGGGAAATTTCGGTCCCGTCAGAGCTCTGCCCTGCAACCGCTCCTTCGCGTAGAGGACGGCATTCTGATAGGCGACCTCGGAGAGCGCGAGGCCTTGCACGCCGACGCCGAGCCGCGCCTCGTTCATCATCACGAACATCGCGTTGAGCCCGCGATTCTCCTGCCCGATCAGATAGCCGGTGGCGTTGTCGTAATTCATCACGCAGGTGGCGTTGCCGTGAATGCCCATCTTGTGCTCGATCGAGCCGCAGATGACGCCGTTGCGCTCACCGAGCGTGCCGTCGTCGTTGACCATGATCTTCGGCACGATGAACAGCGAGATGCCCTTGGTGCCTTCCGGCGCGCCTTCGATGCGCGCGAGCACGAGATGGATGATATTCTCGGTGAGGTCCTGCTCTCCGCCGGAGATGAAGATCTTCGTGCCGGTGATCCTGTAGCTGCCGTCGGCCTGCTTCACCGCCCTGGTGCGCAGGAGGCCGAGGTCGGTGCCGCAATGCGGCTCGGTGAGATTCATGGTGCCGGCCCAGACGCCCTCCACCATCTTCGGCAGGAATTTGCGCCTCAGGTCGTCGCTGGCATGGGTGAGGATCGCCGCGACCGCGCCCTGCACGAGGCCCGAATACATCGAGAAGGCGAGATTGGCCGAAGCGAGGAACTCGTTGATGATGACGGTCAGGGTGCCGGGCAGCCCCTGTCCGCCATATTCGGTCGGGCATGACAGGCCGATCCATCCGCCGGCGACCAGCCGGTCATAGGCCTCCTTGAAGCCCTTGGGCGTCGTGACGCGCCCGTCCGGGTGGCGCGTGCATCCCTCGATGTCGCCAACGCGGTTCAGAGGAACCAGCACCTCGGAGCAGAGCTTCCCGGCTTCCACGAGCATCGCCTCGACGACGTCGGGGGTGGCGTCGCCAAAGCCCGCGACATTGCTGTGGCGCTCGATGTGGAAGACATCGTTGAGCAGGAACATCACGTCGTCGGTCGGCGCGTTGTAGACCGTCATCGCTTTCCCCCGAATCGCCTGAGCGGATTTGTTCTCGACGCCTACGCTATTGCGTTTCGGCGCCGCGCGCGATGCTGCAAATCCCAAGGAAAACAGCGCGGTTAACTGCTTGTTTACCGTGACGCGGAAAAGTCGGGTTTCGGGGGCGGACCGCGTTTCTTCAAGACCCCATTCTTAAAGGTCGCGGTACCGCGATAGGCGCGAAAGCCGTCAGGCGATGCGGGTCATGCAATGAGCGAGCGCGTGCGGAGAACTGACGACGGAGCACGGCCGGAAGACCATGCGCCGGGTCCGCAATCCTATTATTTCCCGCCGACCAGCTATGGCGCCACGCGCGACAGCTACCCGCCGCAGCCGCCATTTCCACAGTCATATCAGGGGCAAGGCTATCCGCAGCCGGGCCCCTACGGCTATCCGCATCCGCAGGGACCGGCGATGCCGCCCTATGCGGCCCCGCCGCCCTATCACCAGGCCCCGCCCTATTATCAGGGGCAGCCGCCCTATCATCAGGCGCCGCCCCAGCCGGGCTACGGCTACGCGCCCCCGATGGCGCCCTATTCGCCCTATCCGGAGCCCGCGCCCGCGGCTTACGCGCCGCCGACCGCCCCTTATGCCCCGGCACCGGAAGCGCCCGCGCCCGAACCGGCCGCCCCTGCCTCGATGGACGATGCCGTGGCGCAGATCGCCGCCCGCATGCGCGCACTCGACACCGAGCCCGCGGAGTCCAAGCCGTATGTGCCGTCCTCGCCGCCGCTGGCGCAGCCGCCGCTGCCTTATGGCCGCGGTCCCGAGCCTTATGGCTCCATCCCGCCGCACCAGCCTCAGCAGCATTATGCTCCGCCGCTCGCGCCGTCCTGGCAGCATGAGCCGGCCTATCACGCAGAACCGCGCCGCTATATGGCGGGCCCCGATCTGTCGGGACTGGAAAGCCAGATCCGCAATCTGACGGCTCAGATCGAAACCCTGCGTCAGCCGATGCCAGACTTCTCCGGCGTGCTGCAGGAATTGCGGTCCGATCTTGCCGAGATTTCCAACCGGCTCGTCGAGGCGATGCCGCGCCGCGCGATCGATGCGCTGGAGGCCGAGGTCCGCAGGCTCGCCGAGCGGATCGACATCAGCCGCGCCGCAGGGGTCGATCCTGACGCCATTGCCGGCATGGAGCGCTCGCTGAACGATGTGCGCGAGGCGATCCGCAGCCTGAAGCCGGCGGAAAGCCTCGCCGGCTTCGAACAGGCGGTGCGCAATCTGACCGAGCGGATCGACCAGGCCGGCGGGGCCTATCACGATGCGCAGTCGCTGCAGCAGCTCGAGAGTTCGATCGTGGCGCTGCGCGGCATCGTCGCCAATGTCGCCTCCAACGATACGCTGTCCGGTCTGTTCGAGGAAATCCGCGGCTTGTCGGCGCGGGTGGATCGGGTCGCAGCCTCCTCGCGCGGCCTCGATTCGGAGATGCTGCAATCGATCGAGCAGCGCATCGCCAATCTGCCGGTGCTGGGCGCCATCGAGCGCGGCTTCGCCGATCTGAAGGCGCGGTTCGACCAGATTCAGATTCCCGCCCCGCAGCCGGTGATCGACCCTACTCCCGCCGTCGATCATCTGAAGCGCGACCTCGTCCGCACGCAGGATTCGCTTGAGGCGGTGCATTCGACGCTCGGCCATCTCGTCGACCGCCTCGCCATGATCGAAGGCGGCATTCGCGAAGCGCGGTTTGCGGCAGAAGCGCCGATGCCCATGCCCGCTCCGCCAGCGCCAATGATGCCGCAGCCGGCGCCGATGCCGTCGCCGCAATTTGCGCCCGAACCGCCGCGCTTCTCCGAACCCCCGCGTTTCTCGGAGCCGCCACGGTTCTCTGAGCCCGCGGCGCCGCCACCCGCACCAGCCCCTGCACCGGCAGCAGCCGCGCCGCAGCCAGCCGCCGCGCCAGCACCAAAGCCGGCGGCGGCCCGAGCGCCGGCAGCGCCGGCGGTACAGTCACCTTCGGCGCTTTCGGC
>Ga0180222_1000653_pt1 | contig 47407 bp, 51 predicted proteins | sample eDN5th37CKraftOP_FD_151336 | JGI IMG/M metagenome (GOLD analysis project Ga0180222, IMG submission 151336) | Enriched Organic Plus compost microbial communities from Emeryville, California, USA - eDNA 5th pass 37_C Kraft OP (version 2) (version 2) ...
GGGTATCGGCTACACCCCCGAGGGACACGTGAAGGCGGTCGGCGGCGGCTCGCCCGAGGGGCCGCTCAGGGCAGAGCAGATCGTGGCGCTGAGCAGCGGAAGCCTGGCCAACAACTCCGCCTTGCGGCAGGTTGACGGCACGAACTGGCAAGTCGAGGGCGATCCCACCGAGGCAGCCTTTCTGGTCGCTGAGATGAAGTTCGGCATCGACGAGCGGCGGCGGCGGCGGTTCGAACGCATCGCCGAGATCCCCTTCTCCTCAGAGCGCAAGATGATGTCGACGCTCGAACGTGACAGCGAGCATGGAGGGATGCCGATCCTGGTGGCCAAGGGAGCGCCAGATGTGCTCATGGCGCGCTGCACCCGCCAGCGCGTCGGGATGGATGTCGTTCCGTTCGACGAGGAACGGAGGAACCAGGCAGCAGCGGACATAGAAGCGATGTCGGGAGACGCGCTTCGCACCCTGGGAGTGGCTTACCGACCCCTCCAGCAGCACGAGCTGGACCATCCTGGCGAGGAACTCGAGCGCGACCTTGTCTTCGTCGGCGTGGTCGGAATGATGGACCCGCCCCGGCAGGAGGCTGCAGCCGCGATCGCAGAAGCGCAACGTGCCGGAATCCGGGTGGTCATGATCACAGGAGACCATCCCCGTACCGCATCTCGCATCGCTTCCCAGCTCGGCATAGGTGCGGATGGCGCGGGAGTTCTCTCCGGACCCGATCTGGACAGGATGGACGAGAAGGCACTGACGGCAGCGGTACGCGAAGTCTCCGTCTACGCCCGCGTCGCCCCGGTCCACAAGCTCAGGATAGTGGATGCACTTCAGGCAGACGGACACGTCGTCGCGATGACGGGCGACGGCGTCAACGACGCGCCGGCGCTGAAGTCAGCGGACATCGGCATCGCCATGGGCATCACGGGAACAGAGGTCACGAAGCAGGCCGCCAGGATGATCCTGGCGGATGACAACTTCGCCACCATCGTCCGCGCCGTCCGCGAGGGGCGGAACATCTTCGAGAACATCCGGAAGTTCCTGCGCTACCTTCTGTCCTCCAACATGGGCGAGGTCCTCGCGGTCTTTTTCGGGATCGTGCTCGCCGGTGTGATCGGACTCGACACAGCGGGGGAAGGACTCGTACCCCCGCTTCTCGCGACGCAGATCCTCTGGATCAACCTCGTCACGGACTCCGGGCCGGCGCTTGCGATGGGAACCGACCCCGAAACGGGCGACGTGATGAAGAGGCCGCCTCGCAGCCCCACTGCTGCCACCATCGACCTCCGGATGTGGCGCGGCATCATCATGACGGGAACGGTAATGGCCGTGGCGGCTCTCGGCACTATCGACTTCTACCTGCCGGGCGGATTGCTGGAGGGCAACGGGACGCTGGCAGAGGCGCGCACGGCCGGCTTCACGGTTCTCGTCTTCGCGCAGCTCTTCAACTGCTTCAATGTCCGATCGGAATCGCGCAGCGCCTTCCGTGATCTCTTCACCAACCGCTGGCTATGGGCGGCTATCTGCCTGTCGCTCGTGCTGCAGGTCGCTGTCGTTCACCTTCCCGCGCTGAATGTCGCCTTCGGCACGGTGCCCCTTGATGGGGGGCAGTGGGTCTTCTGCCTCGTGATGGGAAGCGCCGTCCTGTGGTTCGGCGAGGCAAGGAAGCTGCTGGTGAGATGGACCGGGCGAGTTTCCTGAGATTGGGATTTCCGCAGGTGTTCTTCCCGCCAGAGATCGCTCGCATATGCGAAAGAACGCTCGGAGTGGAATAATCGTTGAAGGAGAGAGCGGTGGTCTTGATGATGCGCGTCGCAACAACGGCTGTGGGTGTTTTCCTCACAGTCGTGATTGGTACAGCCCAGGAATCTTCGGCACCGGAGGAGAGCGTCCAGCGGGGCAAGGCATTGGTGGTGCAGAACTGCTCCGCCTGCCATGCAGTCGGTCTCACCGGAGACAGCCCCCATCCCACGGCTCCCCCATTCAGGAGGCTCTCGGAGCGTTTCCCGATCGATGCCCTTGAGGAGACGTTCATCGACAGCATCGATACTGGCCATCCGGGGATGCCCGTTTTCGAGGCTTCCCAGCAGCAGATCAACGACATCATCGACTACATAGCCTCGGTGATGGAGTGACGCAGCGCCTGGGCGGTTGGACTCAAGCCTCGCTGCCCGTCATCACGCTTCCTGAGCTCGTCTGCGCGGCCCTGCTGCGTTAGCGTCGCGCCCAGGTTTTGATTTGCATCAACAGACAGGAAGCTGAACGGCGCTACTCTCACGCCCTTCCGGTCATCCGGATGATACGCGGAGGAGAAGTGCCATGCATGCTGCTCGAACCCTCAAGGCCATGGTCGTCGCTGGTGCGTTGATCGTCGGCATTGCGCCGGCTGTCTCGCAGACAGGCCAGAATCCGTCGGCTCCGGCTATGCCTCCCGATGTAAACCCTCAAATGCGCGAAATGATGCGGGACATGATGCGCGAAATGATGCGGCAGGAGCGCACGGATTCGCAGGGTGCGGCTGGGGACGATGGTGCCTCTCGGCGAGGCTGGGACGACAGAGGCGGCCGTCGCGAAGGCCATATGGAATGGGGCCGACGCGGTCCTCGTGACGGGATGGGACGAGACTTCGCTCACGGCGCGGGGATCCGCATCATGATGGCAATCATGGACAAGGACGGAAACGGCGGAGTGTCCCTGGAAGAGGCGCAGGAGTTCCACGCCCGCCTCTTCCGTGTCCTCGATCAGGATTCGGACGACGAACTGACCGCCGAAGAGGTGAGAGACTTTTTCCGGGGCAGAGAGCAGTAGCGTTGGTGGCTGAAGCCGTGGCAGGCGTGTTTTGGTCTGCCATGGCGTGCTTGGCTAAGCCCTGCCTGCACAAGATCCGGCAGTCAGTTCGCCGATCGCCTCGTACTGGCTGAGGAAGACCTTTCCGCTCAGATCGTCGAGGAATGGAGACCGCCGCAGGCGGTCCATGACGGGTCCCTTCACCTCGGAGAGATGGAGCGTGATGTCGGCATCCTGCAGGCGATGGTTGATTTCCTCCAGGCTCTCAAGCGCGGATGCATCGATGTCGTTTACGGCGGAGCACATGAGGACGACATGCTTCAGCGTCGGCCTATCCGCAACCAGCTCCGCGATGCGATCTTCGAGATATCTGGTGTTGGCAAAGTAGAGGCTTTCATCGACCCGGAGCGACAGGACCTCGGGCGAGGTGATCACCTGATGCCGATCTACGTTCCGGAAATGCTCGGTCCCGGGAACTTGGCCCACGACAGCCATGTGAGGGCGGGAGGTTCGGTAAAGATGCAAGAGCATGGACAGGAGTACGCCCAAGACCACCCCGATCTCGACACCGAGAAAGAGCGTGCCGACAATGGTCGCCGCCATCGCCGAGAAGTCCGCTTTCGAATAGCTCCACACGCGGCGCACCGCAGGCAGATCGACCAGCGACAGCACCGCCACGATGATGGTCGCAGCCAGTGTCGCCTGCGGCAGGTTGGCCAGCAGCGGCGTCAGGAACACCGTGGCCAGGGCGATGCCGATTGCCGTGTAGATGCCAGCGGCAGGGGTTTCCGCTCCCGCGTCGAAGTTGACGACCGATCGCGCGAATCCACCCGTCACGGGATAGCCCGCGGATATTCCGGAGGCGATGTTTGCAGCGCCGAGCCCGATCAGCTCCTGGTCGGGGACGATGCGCTGGCGCCGCTTGGCGGCAAGGGTCTGCGCGACCGAGACGGATTCTACGAATCCTATCAGGCTTATCAGGAGCGCCGGGGCAGCGAGCGCCCTGATCATCTCCAGATCGACGATCGGCAGGGTGGGCATCGGCAGCCCTTGCGGGATTGCGCCGACCAGAGGTACGCCCGCCTCACCAAGGTTCAGCCAAGTGGCGGCGAGAATTGTGACAGCGACGGCAAGGACCGGACCTGCCTTCGTAGCAATGTCTACTAAGCGAGGGCTTATACCCCTGTTGAGAAGCAGCGGCTTCAGTTTCAGGCGGACGAAGTACAGGAAGGCAAGCACGCCAAGCCCGATGGCCAAGGTGGGGAAGCTTGTCGCCTGAAGGTTCTCTGCCAGGCTCGCCACGACCTCCGGCAGGGTATGGCCGCCGGAGGGGACACCGAGCAGGTGCCTTACCTGTCCCGCAGCGATCAGCAGCCCCGACGCGGTGATGAAGCCGGAGATTACGGGATGGCTCAGGAAATTGGCCACGAATCCAAGCCTGAAGAGGCCCATCGCGACGAGCATGAGGCCCGAAATCAACGCGAGCAGCGTCGCGGCGACGAGGTAGGCTTCGCTCCCTTGCGCCGCGATCTCTCCGACTGCGGTCGCGGTCATCAGGGAGACGACCGCCACGGGTCCAACCGCAAGCGTCCTGCTGGTACCGAAGATGGCGTAGGCGACCAGCGGCAGGATCGACGCGTACAGTCCGACCTCCGGAGGCAACCCGGCCAGCATCGCATAGGCCAGGGACTGCGGAATCAGCATGATCGTGACGATCACTGCCGCGAGAATATCGTTGGTGAGGGTTGAGCGCCGATACTGCCGACCCCATTCCAGGATCGGCAGGTGGCGTGACAGCCTGGTCATTGGATAGCCTCTGTGGCGTTCAGGCGGTTTGGACTTGAGTCCGGCTCTCGGCCAGCAGGCGCGCGACCCACATGCCGACGATCATCGCGGGGACGAAGGCCAGCGTGCCCGAGGTGCCGAGGCCGAGCGCGGTGAGCGCCGGTCCCGGGCAGAAGCCGCCCAGCCCCCAGCCGATGCCGAAGATCGCCGGACCGACGATCACCCGAGCGTCGATGTCATTCCTGGTGGGCAGGTGAAAGCTGCCGCCGACGATGGGCTCGCCGCGCGCGAGCACCAGACGATAGCCCACGAAGGCGACGATCACCGCGCCTCCCATGACGAAGGCGAGCGACGGGTCCCAGGTTCCGAAGAGGTCGAGGAAGTTGAGCACCTTGGCGGGATCTGCCATGCCCGACACGACGAGGCCGACTCCGAAGAGGAGGCCGAGGGCGAGATTGACGAGGAAGGACATCCGATCAGCCTCCGATCACGTGGCGGACAAGGAAGACGGTGACGAAGGCGGTCGCCATGAAGATGCCGGTGGCCGCGAAGGAGCGCGCGGAAAGCCGCGACAGGCCGCATACGCCGTGCCCGGAGGTGCAGCCGTTGCCCCAGACCGAGCCGAAGCCGACGAGGAGCCCGGCGGCGACCATCAACGGAATATTCGAAGAGACGGTCTGGCCGACCGCTTCGCCCGTCGCCACGGCAATGACGAGGGGCGCGGCGATGAGGCCGACGACGAAGCCGAGCCGTGAAAGGAACGCGCCGTCCCGATAAGGCGGCAGGAGCCTGCCGGCGATGCCGGAGATGCCTGCTATGCGCCCTTCCCAGAGCATGAGAAGGACGGCCGAGAGGCCGATCATCATGCCGCCGAGGAGCGATGCGAGTGGCGTGAATTCGGTCATTGAACGTTTCCTTGCTGATCCTTCTCCGGAAGCTCGCAGAACATCCGGTACATCAGGCCGATGAACTCGGTGACCCGTCCGTCCGCGAGCCGGTAGAACATGTTCTTCGATTCCTTGCGGCCGACGATCAGGCCCGCCTCCCGCAGTTCGGCAATCTGCTGCGACAGGCCCGGTTGGCGAATGCCGAGCGTGTCCTCGAGGTCGCGGACGGAGCGCTCGCCATCCACCAGCGCACAGACGATCATCAGGCGCGATGGATGAGCGAACTTCTTGAGGAATTCGGCAGCCTCGCCGGCGCTGGCAATGAGGTCGGCGGTCCGGGGAGCGAGTTCGCGCTTCATCGGTCGTCCCATGCTGCGCCCTGCAGCGCGTCGAGCGGGAACTTCAGGTAGCGCTTTCCGTTCGCCTCCGCTTCGGGCAGCCGTCCGCCGTTCATGTTCACCTGCAGCGCGTGCAGGATGAGCTTCGGCATCGCGAGGGTCTTGTCGCGGGCCTCGCGCACCTTCACGAACTCCGCCTCCGTCTTGCACTTCGACATGTGCGTGTTCCTCGCCTTCTGCTCCGCGACCGTGGACTCCCACAGGGGCTTGCGGCCGCCGGGCTGGTAATCGTGTCCCGTGAAGATGCGGGTCTCGTCCGGCAGCGACAGGATTTCCATGATCGATTTGTAGAGCCGCGAGGCGCTGCCGCCGGGGAAATCGGCTCGGGCCGTTCCCGAATCCGGCATGAACAGCGTGTCGTGCACGAAGGCGGCATCGCCGATCACATAGGTGATGGATGCCAGCGTATGTCCCGGCGAGAACAGCACCCGGGCCGGGATGTTGCCCACCTGGAAGGTCTCGCCCTCTGCAAAAAGCTTGTCCCATTGGGAGCCGTCTGCCGGGAAGTCGGGCCAGTTGTAGATGCCCTTCCACAGCTTCTGCACCTCGATGACTTTCTCGCCGATCGCCGTTGGCGCTCCCGTCTTCTGCTTGAGGTATTGCGCCGCGGAGAAGTGATCCGCATGCGGATGGGTATCGAGAATCCATTCGACCGCGAATCCCTGCTCCTTCACGTAGGACAGGATCGCATCCGCGTTCCTGGTCGCGGTCGCCCCCGACTTCTCGTCGAAGTCGAGAACCGGATCGACGATCGCGCATTGCCGAGTTTCCGGATCGGCGACGACATACTGGACGGAGAAGGTACGCTCGTCGAAGAATCCCTTCACGATCGGCTTGGTCGTGTTCATTGCATAACTCCCGGAAGATCAGGTCAGACGATTAGCGGCCGTGCGCGTCGAGCCACATGACGGCGCCGGAAAGGTCGAGGCCGACGGACTGGCCGAACGGGATCACCTGGTCCTTGCCCATGCGGCCATCCAGAACCTCGCCGATAGCGTAGAGAATCGCGGAGCGGGTTCCGGTCTTGCAGTGGGCCAGCACTGGACCTTTCGCCCCGGAGAGCGCCTGCTGAAAATCACGAACCTGGCCCTCGCTGATCTGTCCCGCAGTCACGGGGATGTGGGCGTAGGCAAGCTGCTCGCCTTCCGCGACTGAGCGGTTGTCGGCGGCGCTGGGCTGACCAGGCTCCTCCCCATCGGGGCGATTGTTGATGATCAGTGCGAAACCTTGCGCTCTCGCTTGGCGAATGCCGTCGGCCGTGAGCTGCGGCGCGACGTAAAGCCTGTCGGAAATCTGCTTCATACGACGGTTCCTTCCAGTCGGATGCGGGTGTTCAGGTCGGTGATCCTCAAATAGGTTTACTGCGAAAGATTGCAATAGATAATTCGCAATCGATTTCGCATAGGCACTAGCGTCGGGAAGTGCCAGCAATCTGTCTCGATAGGAGGTGCCTTGAGCCTGCCAGATGGGACTTGTCTTCTCGGTGCTGCCCCCGCCCAAGGAGGCATTCCCAACCTGTTTATGAAGGATTTACCGTGCAAAGGGATTGTCTGACCCGAGATCTGGATCTCATCGGCTGTCGCGGTTAGAAGCGCGATGCCCCGGGTGAGCAACGTGCCCCCGGACGAGACCTCTCCCAGCATCGAAACGACCTCGTTTGGCCACTGGCCCCTCTGCCGTGTGGCTCCGATGGCGGACCCACGGAATTCAACCATGGGAGATCCAGATGCACGACCAGATCAACAAGCTTGTCGCGGACGCGTTCCGCACCCATGCGGCTCCGCTGCCCGACTATGCCAAGCCCAAGGGCGACATCGGCCGCGGTTTCGGTACCCGCTTCGCAGGGGGATGGACCGAGGTGACCGCGCGCCCATGTGGCGACGAGGACATCTACCGCCCCGGCAGCTACTGCACCTACGCGCACCGGACGACGATGATCCCCCTGCTCCCGGGAGCCCGGTCGATCACCTATTGGTCGCCGGCCGTCTTCTTCCTGTCGGATGACCCGGCACTGAAGCCGGAACTCGCGTTCGACGGCGACCCCTTCCGGCGGCAGGCGCGCGTGGTCCCGCTCTCGAGCGGTGGCTCGGCCAAAGCGATCAAGCGGCGGGTGTTCGCGCACCTGGAAAATCCGCTGGAGCGCCTCCGGGCTTTCCATGCGGCAACGGGACAGCGTTGGGAGGTCATCGTGGAAAGGGAGCGCCGCCGGTGCGCGGAGACGGGCGAACCCTTCGGGATGCCCGAACTGCCGCTGGACCCGCAGTCGCTCTCCTAGCGGCTGACGAAATCGGCCGCAGCCTAGTTGGCGGCGCTGCGGTGCCACCCTCCGTCGGCCCGGGCCTATGAAAGAGGACCCGGGCCGATGCATTCAACATCTGGGCAGAAAGCGTGGCTGATGCGCGGACAGGAATCGTTTACGTCTTGGTCACTTGGGCTCAGGCTGGAGCGATGACCGACACCCAGAGGGCAGCTATACGGCTTTAAGGATTGCGCGTTGAGTGCAGCTTTACGGCTGTGTCGCCGCAGTCGGCGGCCGAACATGTGCCTGCGGCCCCGAAGCTATGCTCCGCGCCCCCGTCTTCTCCATGAGCAGTCCGGCAGAGAACGTTCATCAATGCGTTGGTCGCACCACTGGTTCGTGTCCTGTGGGCGCAGCAGCACGGGCATATTCCGAGAGCGCGCCTGAAAGGTGATCGAAGAGAAGCCGGATCCTGCGGCTCGTTCTCAAGTCCTCATGCATCACGAGCCACATCTCGAGGCCGAAGGCGACATCGCCGGGAAGGACCGGGACGAGGTCGGGGCTGCGCCGGGCAATCGCGACCTGGCACACACCGATGCCAAATCCGGCGCGAAGGGCGGCAAGCTGGGCGAGGTCGCTGTCGCTACGATAGGCAAAGAGGTCCGGGGTCAGAGCGCGACCTGCGACGGCGAGTCCGGCTACCCGGGCCGCGTCCCGGTCCACCCCGATTAGCTCGTGGTCAAAGATCTCGGCAGGATGCGCCGGCAGTCGCCTCCGCTCGGCGTAGCTGCGGTGGGCGTAAAGGCCAATCGGCACGTCCCCGATCCTGCGGGCGACGAGAGCTTCCTGCGTGGGCCTGACCATCCGCACTGCAAGGTCGGCATCCCGACGCAGGAGGTTTTCTTGCTGGTTGCTGACGGCCACCTCCATCACGATGGCGGGGTGCAGCGTGTGGAAAGGCGCCAGCAACGAGGGCAGCACCTCCACGCCCATGATCTCGCTGGCCGCCAGCCGCACGACGCCGCGTTCGGCTTCAGCCTCGCCAGACGCGGTCCGCTTGAGCGCTTCCGCGGAGGCGGCCATGGCCTCAGCATGGGGAACGAGCGCCAGAGCGGTTGCGGTAGGAACCAGCCCTGTCTGGGAACGTGTGAACAGCGGCGCTCCGACGGCCGCCTCGAGGCTGTCGATATGCCTGCCGACCGTCGGCTGGGTCAGCGACAGCCTTCGCGCCGCAGCCGAGAGGCTCCCCGTCTTGGCCACCGCCAGGAAGGTCCGCCAGTACTCCCAGCCTATGTCACTCTTCATTGTCATACAGAAACGTATATCAGCCAAACAGTCTTAGGCAATTCCCGTTTATGTGGACGACGCGTACGTTCTGGTCACCGCTTCGGATGAGGCGGCCAACACAAGGGAGAACGACCATGAACACGCTGCTTTGGATCGCTGCTGTAGCCGCCGCCTTCACAATCACCGCATTCACCCTCGCTCCCGAGCGGGAGATCACCACGGAAGTTGTGATCGATGCCGAACCCGGGCGGGTCTGGTCGGTCCTCACGGACGGCGCGGCGTACGGTTCCTGGAATCCCTTCATCGTTTCCATGAAGGGCGAGGTCGCGAAGGGCGCGACGCTCGAGAACACGATGGAGCCGCAGAAGGGAAAGCAGATGACCTTCCGTCCCAAGGTGCTTGCCGCGGAGGAGAACAAGGAATTCCGCTGGCTTGGCCGATTCCTGCTTCCGCGCATCTTCGACGGCGAGCACTACTTCCTTCTGGAATCCTACGAAGGCGGCACACGCCTGGTGCATGGCGAAAGGTTCAGCGGCGTCGGGCTCTGGTTCATCGACCCGGAGCAGTTCCGCGCAAACTTCGAGGCGATGAACGCCGCCCTGAAGAAGCGGGCAGAGGACACCCCCGGCTTAGCGGATGTGGCCGCGGTGAAGTGAGCCGCAGGAAAGCGCCTGAAGGCCCGGATTGGCGCTGGCACTGGTTGGTCACGCTTCTGAGCGGAGTTGCGCGCTCTATGGCGCGCGTCTTATCTTCCCCTACTGGGCGAGGTGGAAGCAGGATGCAGATCGCGGGGATCGGCAGGTTCATTTTCTGGGACGGAGGAAGCCTCTGGATCGGCCTTGCGGCCGCTGCTGGAGACCGCCACGCGCACCATGCGATCCAGCTCTCGCTGGGGTTGAGCGGCGCGGTCCAGTTCAGGCCGGACGCGTCCTCGCCCTGGACCCGGTATGCAGCAGCCGTTATCCCTTCCGACCTCCCCCACGTCTTCCAGGCCCCCGGCAACCAGGTCGCGCAGATTTTCGTCGAACCGGAATCGACGACGGGAGGCAAGCTCCTTCAGCGGTTTGGCACTGATGCGATCGCCGCTCTGGACGAGGACGAGGCCCGGCGCCTGGCCGCACCCCTGGCGGCGCAATACAACGACGGCGCTGACGACGAGACGCTAGCCGCCACCGCCACCCAAACGCTGGCTCGTCTCGCCGGAGACGCGGGACCGCTCCAGCGAACCACGGACGCGAGGATCGTCGCCGCCATCGAAGAGATCTGGTGCCGCCTCGACGAACCCCTCACGCTCGCGGAGATCGCGCGGGTCGCCGGATTGAGCGAGGGTCGGCTGAGGCATCTGTTTGTCGAACAGACCGGAGTGCCGTTCCGAGCTTACGTTCTATGGGCGCGGCTGAACAGGGCCTTGGGTCTGGGCTATACCGGGACATCCTGGACAGAGGCCGCCCACGCCGCCAACTTCGCGGACTCGGCGCACCTGACACGAACCTGCCGTCGGATGTTCGGACTGGCTCCGACAGCGTTGCGGCTCGACCATACGCTGCAGTCCAGTCGCATGCTGGCCTAGGCTGCGCCGCGAAGTCGTAATCAGCCGCTACGATCAAGGCACGGCGATCTGAGGGGCGCCATCTACGCTCGACAAAGTCGAGAGAGGGGCATCATCATGGCCAACGAAGCAATTAACTCGCGTACACCTGCACCTTTCGGCCGGCCTGCTGCTCCCGGCCGATGGCGGATCCGAACCTCGTAGCCCCTTCGTTCAATCCTCGGACCGCTGCGTCGACTATTCCTGCGGGTATGGAGACACCCAACCCTCAGGAGTCCGCAATGGAAAATCGCAAGAGCAAGTGGGGCAAGATGCTATGGGTCGCCCCGGCAGCAGTCCTGGCCGCAGGCGGCCTGGCCTGCGCGGCGATGTCGATGATGACCCCGCCTGATGACCTCGACCTGGCGTTGTCGAAGACGTCGGCAGGCGGGACGTATGTCACGACGATTGCTCCCAACGTGGAGCCTGTCTCGGTCGGGCCGATCCACACCTGGACCGTCGAACTGAAGACAGCGGATGGCAAACCCGTCGATGGGGCCTCGGTCGAGATCGACGGCGGGATGCCCCAGCACGGGCACGGCCTTCCGACAGCGCCCGAGGTCACCAAGAGCCTCGGTGAAGGACGCTACCTGGTAGAGGGCATGAAGTTCAACATGCCCGGCTGGTGGATGATCGAGGTAGAGATCGACGGTCCCGCCGGACATGACGAGACCGTCTTCAATCTCGTGCTCTGAAATCAGCCCTCTTCACTCATGAAGGAACGGGCGCGCTTCACGGCGCGCCTGCAATGCCTCGCCTCTCTTTCCATGGAAACCGCCATGACGCGCGAAACAGGAATCGGTCCGACATTCATGATTGCCGCGCTTGTCGCGCTGCCTCTTGCGGCATGCACGCCTTGGGATTCCGGACCCAGCTGGACAGACGAGGAACTCAGGCTGATCCAGTCGCTGTCGCTGGAGAACCTGCCGCCGCTTCCCGCGGACCCGTCTAACAGGCTTGCCGACGACCCGGGCGCGGCGAGCCTCGGCGAAGCGCTCTTCTTCGACACGCGCCTGAGCGGCAACGGGCAAATCGCCTGCGCGAGCTGCCACCTGCCGGACAGGCAGTTCCAGGACGACCTCGCACTCGCCAAGGGCGTGGGCACGACGAACCGCCGAACGATGCCGATCGCCGGGATGGGGCATAGCCCGTGGCTCTTCTGGGACGGCCGCAAGGACAGCCTGTGGTCCCAGGCGCTCGGTCCGCTGGAAAGCCCGGTCGAGCACGGCACCGACAGGACGGCAATCGTCCGGCTCGTGGCGGAGCATTATCCAGAGCCCTACGAGCAGGTGTTCGGGCCGCTCCCTTCCCTGGAGGGGCTGCCTTCCAATGCCGCCCCCGAGGGCACTGCACAGGCGACAGAGGCCTGGGAAAGGATGGATGAAGCTGAGAAGGATTCCGTCAACCGCGTGTTCGCCAATGTCGGGAAGGCGATCGCCGCGTTCGAGCGCGGCATCCTTCCGGGGGAGAGCAGGTTCGACAGGTATGCCTCGGCTCTCTCGTCCGAAGAGATCCCAGATGCCGAGATGATGAACGAGCAGGAGCTGGAGGGACTCCGCATCTTCATCGGCAAGGGCAGCTGCATCAACTGCCACAACGGACCGCTGTTCACCGACAACCACTTCCACAATACGGGCGTGCCCGCAGTACCCGGCCTGCCCGAGGACACCGGAAGAGCAGCCGGCGCGCTGGCGGTGAAATCCGATCCCTTCAACTGCCTCGGCCGCTACAGCGATGCCGGTCCGGAAGACTGCGCGGAACTCAGGTTCATGACCGCCGATGGCCACGAGCTGGAGCGCGCCTATAAGGCTCCGTCGCTGAGGAACGTCGCGTCCAGGCCGCCTTACATGCATGCCGGGCAGATCGGCACGCTGGCCGAGGTCGTCGAGCACTACAACCGTGCTCCGGCGGCGCCTGCCGGGCATTCCGAGCTTCAGCCGCTCGGACTGGATTCGGAGGAACTGGCGGCGCTGGAGGCGTTCCTGAGAACCCTCGACGAGGAGGCACCGACCCATAGCCGCGTCGCATTGAGTTCCACCACAGCCAAGGAGCAGCAATGAAATATTCCGACCTGATCAAGCTCAACCGGATCCTTGGGATGCTGGGCTCCGATCACGCAGGGGAACGGGCGGCGGCCGCGCTCGCAGCCGATCGGCTGGTTAAGAGCATGGGGACGTCCTGGTGGGGCTTGATCGGAACCGATCCGGCGCCCCGGAGAAGCGCCTTGCCGAACACCATTGTCACCCGGCACGAACTCGGGGTCGATCATGCCCGGGCGGCCGAGTCCCGGATCCGACAGTTGCGGACGGAGAATGATCTGCTGAAAAAGGAAATTGCGTCCTTGAGGAACCGCCTCTCTACCCTCACGGCACAGGAGCGGCGGGCACGATACGACGAGGTGCAGCAGGCAACGGAGTATCAGGCGTGACAGGTGATATGGTCATGTCCGCTTCGCTCGACCTGTTGCGACTGCGTCTCCGCGATGTCGGCTCGATCAGCATCCGTGATATTGCCGCAGCCTCTCCTGCCCTGCGTGGCCTCTCGCCCCGAATGGGCCGCAGCATCCGCGCGCGAAGGCGGCTGCTTGCGACGGAGATGCAGAGCGCGCGGAACTGCTACCAGTTGGCCGCTCATATGTCCCGCGGACTGGTGGCGTATCTCACCCGGGAATACCAGTACCTTCATCTGGATGCCGGACGGCAGTCGGAGATCACCAGGCTCTATGCGCAGTTCCTGGACGAGTTCCGCCTGCCGCTCTTGGAAGAGGCATCCGATCAAGCAGCGGCAGCGGAATCAGCCGCGGCTGTCTCACGACATCATGACCGCCTGTGCCTGCTCGTCCGGAACGCGCTCGATGAAGCAGGCGCTCTCGGCAGGGTGCTGGATGAGCCGGACACTCCCGTCTGCGCTACCTATTCCCCGGCCGTGCAGCTCCAGGTCCTCGGCCTCGATCCCGGCCGATTGGCCGGCCCGGTGCTTGACCTCGGCTGCGGTCCGGATGGCGGGCTGGTGAGCCATCTCCGCGGCATGGGACGCCGGGACGTTTACGGGGTGGACCAGAACGCCACGGAGTCGGACGGCATCTTCAGGGGGAGCTGGTTCGAAGCGCCGCTCGCTCGCGGCGCCTGGGGGACCGTGATAGCCCACCAGTCCTTCAGCCTCCATTTCACGCACGCACATCTGAGGTCCGCGGCGCAGGCGAAAGCCTACGCACAGACCTATATGCGCATCCTCGAATCCCTGAAGCCCGGCGGATGCTTCGCCTACGCGCCGGGCCTTCCATTCCTGGAGCCGCTCCTGCCTGATAGCAGATGGCTCGTCCGGACCGAGCCGCTGTCTCGCCTCGGGCCGTCCCTCCCTAAGCACCTGACCTCCGCTGTCGTAATCAGGAAAGCATAGCATCGTGACGACTTCTCTCCTTCTCCGCCCCTACGAAGCCTCCCGCGATCTGGAGCGCTGCCTCGCCATCTGGCGGTCCGCGTCAGAGAACGCGCATTCCTTCCTCGGTCTTGACCAGATCCGGTCTGACGAGGAGATCGTCCGGGAACGCTACATGCCGATGGCCGAGATCACCGTCGCCGAGAGGAACGGGGAGTTGGCCGGATTCATCGCGATGCTCGGCGGCTTCATCGGCGGGCTGTTCGTTTCGCCTGAGCACCACCGCCATGGCATCGGAAAGATGCTGGTGCAGGACGCAGCCCGACGCAAAGGCGAACTTGAGGTGGAAGTCTATCAGGAAAACCCGCGGGCGCTGGCGTTCTACGGTTCGCTCGGTTTCCGCGAAGTCGGCGAGAGGCCGCTGGACGACATGGGCAGGCCGCACGCGCTGGTACGACTCAAGCGCGAGGCGGATAAGCCATGGTAGTCGGTCCTGTCCAGCAGTTCTGGGGCCTGGAGCACTTCGTCATCGCGACACCAGCAGTCGCATGATGCGCGCGTAACAGATCCCATCATACGCGCCGAGGCCAAACAGGAACCATGGCACGCATCATCGGAACCGAGATCCTGCGACGCCACCATGGCCAGACGTGGCCGGAGGTGCCGGGTAATTTCGGCCAGTGGCTGGCAAAGTCCAGAAAGCTTGCACCTCAGCTCGTGGCCAACGTGAAGTGGCGGGTGCGCAAGGCCTACGAGCTGCTCGGCGGTCGGGCGATCGCCTGTGCAGGGACGGAGGCGCGGCGCCTGGAAGAGGCGCTGGACCTACAGGCCTTCAGCGCAGGCAAGAAGTCGGACATCAGACGCGCGTTGCGGCTGTATCGGGAGTGGCATGCCCTGAGGGCGTGAAGGAAGCAGAATGCTGCATGTCGCCAGCCGCGTCTGTGCGTGTCGGAGCCATCGTTGCGGCACGCTCCAGGTCAAATGGCCCGCTCCTCGTGCTGACCGATCCGCCACCGATCGATCGTTCCGTCAGACTTCGATAGTCAATGCTGAATCAAAGCTAGGATTCTCGCCCCCATAGCCACGCGGGTTGCAGACGATGCGAGCGCTCTCGACCATATGGTCGCAGCTAACGTGCATGTGACCGTGGACCCAGAGCGCCGGCGGGCAATCCACGATGATGTCGGCAAGGTCCGAAGCATAGGCGGCATTCGTTGGGTCCCCCTTGAAGCGCCCTGGAATGGACCCCGGGTGCGGCAGGTGATGCGTCACCACGACCGTAGGCAAGGGACTTGCTTCCAGTTCCCGCGCCAGGAAGGCTCTGGAGTCCTGGTGCAGCCTGTAGCTGTGAACGGGCAGGAACCGCTTCCAGGGTTTCTTCTGCCAGGCGATCTGCCGATAATCGTTCATCCGCCTGCGGGCATGGTCCATAGCGGCTTCCGGAGCACCGTATATCCGAAAGTCGGTCCAGAGGGTGGTGCCAAGGAAACGCACGCCACCGATTGTGACGGCATCATTCTCAAGGAAATGGACGCGCAGTACCTCCTTGGCTGCCGCGCGACCGGCCTCGAGCCCCTCCTTGATGGATCCTTTGTAGAACTCATGGTTGCCGGCCACATAAATGCACGGCATCGCGGGTGCGACGTGCTGGGCCAGCCAGCGGATGCCATTGTCGACGCCGCGGCACAGGTCTCCGGCCACAACGCACACATCCGCATCGGGAGGCTGGAGCAGCTCATTGAGGTCGGCATATTCCAGATGGAGGTCGGAGAGGATCCACAGCCTCATTCTACGATGAGCTTCCCGGCGCGCGCCGTTACACGGTCCAGTTCGGATCCTTCCAGCGTCCTGTGCTTGAGCAGCTGACTGCAAAGGTATGTGATCGCAGGTTCCTGTTTCCTGACGATCTTGAGCGCTGCTCCATAGGCGGCTTCAAGACGTCGGTTCACGGCCTCGGCGAGCGTCGTATTCCTGGCAAGGTGCTCCGGCCAGTCCGAGCACTGACGAAAGAGAAGAGGCATGTTCTGCCCGAAGCCCATCGACGTCTCCATGGCATAGGCAAGCCGCGTCGCCTGCTCAAGGTCGCTGCCCTCTGACGCTCCATCGCCAGAGGCTCCGATGGTCTTGATGAACTCCTCTTCTCCCGCTCGACCTGCGAGCATTACGGCGAGATGAGCGGTGAGATGTTCTTCGGTATGATCGCGGATCTCGTCGATCTCAGCCATCACATGGCCTCCGTACCGAGCATCGATGGACAGGGCGGTGATTGTGCCAAGCCTGAGATAGAGGCGCGCTGCCGCATGGCTGGCCTCGTGGATTGCAAGCCTGGTCAGAACTGCCGGCGTCCGCTTTGGCCTCTGAGCATCATTCCCATCGGGAGGAGCGCCAGCCTCGTCCGAGCCGGGGTGCCGCGACACCGATCGGGAGACCTCCGGAAGCTTGCTGAAGAGGCAGTCATGGGGCGGGTGGCGTGCCGGAAGGGCTGAGCTGGGCGGGGCAGCAGTCACGGTCTTCTCTCCTCTTGGTGAAACTGAAGGCGGTACCTCTGGCCCTGTGCCGGAGGAGGTGGTTGTCGAGCGTCCTGAAGGTTTCGACGCGGATCATCACTGCAGCGGTCTTTCGTGTTCGCGAACCTCGACCAGTTGTTCGATGATGCGCTCGAGCCTGCGGATGGAGCCGCCGCTCCAGCAGGAGGCCATGGCCGCCAGTTCAAATCCTTCCAGGGGTGTCGCCCATCGTGGGTCATGGCCTCGATCGGCATAGAGCCGCTCCATGATGCGGACGGCGAGGGTCGCCAGATGCTCCGGCCCCGGTTCGGGAAAGCGTAGGACCCGACAGCGGTCACGGAGCGCGGAGGGAATGGGCTCGACCTCATTGGCCGTCATCAGCCATGTCACGTTCGACAGGTCGCAGCTCGCCTGGATATAGGGGTCGTGCCAGCGACTTGAAGTTTCCGGCTCGAACAACCCCAGCAGCACGTCATGCGCGTTCCCATTGTGCCGGCTGGTGCCGACCTTCTCGATCTCGTCGAGAATGATGACAGGACCCGCGCATTCGTGGCGACGCACGGCCAGCATCGGAAGGCTAGGTTCTCCGGATGACCATCGCCGCGCCGTGCCGCCGAGAACGGAGTCGCTCATGCCGCCGCAGGGAATGAGTTCGTACGGAGCACCGAGCTCTTCGGCGAGCCTCCGGGCGAAGCGGGATTTCCCGCAACCTGGCGGACCAAGGAGGATGGTCGGCCGAATGCTGAGATGCTGCCGTCCCACCAGCCCCTTGAGAAGCTGGTCAACGAGCAAAGCCGCATATGGGAACTCGTCGACAAGGATGGCGCGGACAGCGGCAAGGTCCGGAGTGACCGGCAATGGGAGCGGGCGCCCGGTGATCTGCTTGAATTCCTTCACCACCTCCTTTCCCTGGGAGGCCGTGGGATTGCCAACTTCTTTGAGGATGACGACCTGGCCCTCGGGCGCGGCGGGCGATCCGGTCGGTTCGTCAATATCGATCTCGACATCGGGAGCCGCTTCCTTTGGAGCAGGCTGTGCTGCCTCTTCTTCCGGCTTCGCCTGCAGAATCGCGGTCCTGAAGAGGTAGGAGTAGCTGCGAAGTTCATGCTGGAACTCCAGCCCCTTCACATAGCCGCGGTACCGCCCATCCCTCTGCTGCTCGTCGATATCGCGCGAGTAAGCCGACCAGGCTAGAGCGCACCAAAGCATCCTGGGCTTGTGGGTCGTCCGGGCATCCTTCATGGCGAGGATTGCCATCTCGCCTGCAATGGCTGCCACCGCATTGGCATCTCCGAAGCCGGCCCGGTACAGAAGGCACCGAAGATGTGCGGCACGCACCGGAATGCCAGGCAGGTCAGGAATGTGGTCCAGCGCATCTTCGAGGGCACGCAGGCTGCCGAGGCTCTGCTCGACCGTGAGTTCTTCGAGGCACGAGACGATCGGCTGCAGATCGACGCGTTGCCGCTTCCGGAGCCGGCGGGCAAGCCGGTCGCCATACTCGCGCATGTCGCTCGTGAGATCGTCGCGGAAGAACGACATGCCACGCAGGAGCTCCTCCTCCGTCGGCAACCGCGCGCCGCCCTTGACGGCTTTCTCGCGGCGCTTGAACAGCTGGTACTCACGAGCCCTCTCGTCCGACATGGGCAGGTCACGAGTGATCGCTGGAATGTTCGGCCGGGCGACCCAGCCGATACCAGCGTGAAAGCGTGCGCGCCCAGCTGCGATCGTCGGAAAGCAACCAGAGGTCCGACGTGCCGATCAGCCTGTTCTGGCCCAGCAGCTTAGGATGCCCTGTGGAAAGGCCTGCCAGGCAAGGAACGAGACGTTGCCCCATAACCCATCGGTCGAGGAGCGGGGCATCTTCGCCCGCCAAGGCTTCCGGAGGAGCACCAGCGTCAATGCGTTCGATGTCCGCGACCAGCGCGCGCAGCCGTCCCAGTTGGAAATCGAAAAACGGATCCCGTTCGTCGTCTCCTCGCCCGAAATGAATCATTCGCCCATCCTCCACGAGTTCTCGAAGTCAGTTGTCCAGCGCCGGAGAGCGCTCCTCGGAACGAGGGCTGGATTCCGTCACGCGACTTGCCTCGCCCTGGTCGATGAGTTCCATGACCTCGGCGGCGGACAGGTAGCCCGAGCTGTCGAGCGCTTCCGTCACGGCATCGAAGGCCGCCCGGTTCCTGGCGAGGAGTTCCTTCGCCTCGGACATCGCATGGTTGAGACGCTTGCTGACCGACTTCAGGAGTCCTGGCACCACCGTCAGCGGGTCGTACCTGCCCTCTCCGAGGTAAAGTGGGCCGTATTCCCCGAAACCGAACTTCAGCTCGATCTTCTTGGCGAGTTCGGTCGCGAGCGACAGGTCGGACGTCTCTGAGCCACCTGCACCCGCGGAAGCGGCACCCAGCACGAGCTCCTCCGCGGCTCGCCCTGCCATCAGCATCGATAGGACGTTGTTGCAGTGGCCCAGCGATGCGGCACGATCGACATCGGCGACCTGCGTCAGGCCGTCGAGGTCGCCGATGGAGACACCGACTACCTTCATGCCTCCCAGCAGTGTGGCAACAACGGCATGGCCGGCCTCGTGGACGGCGATGAGCCGGCGCTCCTCCTGCGTCGGGGGCTCCCGGTTCATGCGAACCTCCGCCAGCAGGTCGGCGAGCTGCAGTGGTCGTCGCGCACGCCTCGCCGCACCTCGGGCACGACGGACGAATGCTTCGACATCGGCGCCGGTGCTGCCGCGGGCAGCGAGCGCCACTGGCATCAGATCGTTGTTCGGTAGTTGCGCGCCGAGATGATGGCGAAAGATGCTGGCGAGTGCACGAACGTCCGGAATTTCGATCTCGATCTCACGGTCGAGCCTGCCGGCTCTCTTTACCGCCGGGTCGATCATGTCCGGATGGTTGGTGGCGCCGATGACCACGACACCGGGCCGCTCTTCCACGCCCTGGAGCAGTTCCAGGAGCAGGTTGACGATCTGGGACCAGTACTCGACGTAGTCGCCTCTCAACCGGGCCCGGTCCGAGATGCCGTCCAGTTCGTCGATGAACAGGATGCAGGGCGCCACCTGCCGTGCCCGCGCAAAGGCATCCTTGATCGCCTGCAGCGTGCCGGAGAGATAGCTCGACGCGTTCCAGTCGGCCACGCTCGTGGCGACGAGCGGCACCCGCGCCGACTTCGCCAATGCACGCGCATAGCTGGACTTGCCCACTCCCGGAGGCCCGGAGAGCAGGAGCCCGCGGTTGTCGACCTCGTCCCAGCGGATGCGGCCGGCCTTGTAGTCCGCGAAGTCGGCGACGAGTTCGAGACCCCACTCCTTGGCCGCTCCATACCCATCGAGCTCCTCGAGGCATGGGCCGTCCGAGTGGAACTCGCCCTTCTTCGCAACAAGCTCCTCAAGCCTGGCGATACAGTCCTCGGGACTGCGGTCGGGGCGCAGGGCGAGCACCAGGTCAGCGACGTCGAGCAGGCGGACCGCGACTGGATCGATCGCGCGCGGCGGCTGCTTGCCCGTCACCGCCTCGATGACGAGCGCCAGGGCGCTCGCGTCGAATTCCGGCAGGACCAGCTGATACTCCGCCGAGCGCATCAGGTCGCGAGGCAGCTGACGCCGCGGATCGGGCGCGATGCCGATGATGGTGGAACGCATATGAAGCGCGCTGGCGATCGTCTCGTTGCCGCTGTCAGGCTTGTCGTTTTTGTCGGTGCCATCACGGGCAATTATTAGGACCTCTTCCCTTCCGCGCCTGGAGTCACGGTGATGGGTCACGACGGTCCGGTCACCGGGTAGAGCACACGTCTCGAACACCTTCTGGACGGGGGCGACGCGGTCGGGCGTGTGCGTGGCCACGGCGACCACTGGTGCGCCTCGGCGAAAGATCCGCGTGAGGCCTGTCTCTCGCTCGATGGCCCGCGCGGTCAGCACGGCGACGGCCGCCACGTCCGGCCGAACCGAAATCCGTTCTTCGGCAGGCGTGTCCATGAGGTCGTCGAGGAGGATTTCGACGGGATCGGACTCGTCTCCCGATCCCGAGCGCAACATCGACTTGGAATGCACGCCGTCCTCACGGGCGAGGATGTCGAGGAAGGCTCGCGCCAGGAGATCGGGCTTGGCAGTGCGCGTTGCTTCTACTGACGCAGGCTTGAAACGTGGCATATCGTATCCCCAGACCTTCGTGCTGCCGGGCAAAGCCCGGTGCGAATCCTTGATTCGCCACGAACGCTGGTTGGATCCTTACGGCGTCTTGCGTTTGGCGTCTACAGCGCCACCCACTGACGCCGAAGACGTCAATTTGTGACGCCGCTGCGCCTGTGTTCGAATGTGGGGATTTGCTGGCAAGGTCCCTTGGTATGATTGTTCCGAACGAGATCCTACGAGCCGCGCGTGCCGCCCTCCGGCTCTCCCAGGAAGACTTGGCCCGGTTGTCCGGAGTTGGTAAGAGAACGATCCTGCGGATCGAGCAGGACGAGAGGGTGGCCGTGAGTACGTTAAAGCGCGTTCAGGCCGCGCTGGAGAAGCAAGGGCTCGAATTCTTACCAAGTGAGCCTCATCACGGACCAGGGCTCCGGATCCCGCTTGCATTGATCAAGCGGGACGATCTGCGTTTTTGATTTGAGAGGGTCAAAAGTCCGAAAGCTGACCATCGGTTGGCAGGCTGTCCGATCCCACATAATCGGCGGGTCCTCGCGCATGCTGATGCGTCGAGAAGCCTCAGAGCGTGTCGGAGTAGCCCGTTGCTCTCTCGCTGGAGGCTGATGCAAGCATCCGGGTCCATACGTATTCCGGAGGGTACACGCACCGGCACCAGCCGAACGCAACAGATCTCGGTGGGCGGTCGCCTATTCGGGGCTCCTCTGCATCAGCTCGGCAATCTTCGCTTTACCCTTTTTGACAAAGAGAAGATCGATCGCCTCGCCCAGCAGGGCCTGGACCGTCGTGTCCTCCTCGACGGCTATATGGCGAAGCTGACGAGACACTTCCGGATCGAAATGACCTGCAATCAGCTTGGTCGAAGCTCGTGCGGTCGGCTTAAGAGGTCTGCGCACAGTTAGGCTAGCGTCTGGTGCCTCTCCGTTGCTCCTGACGCGAGGTGTGTCGTCAGCCTGCGCCGCTATCGCTGCAAAGAGAGGATTTCGGCCGAGGTTCGCGGTCATGGCACTCTGCACGGTTGTATACACTCATATTAGTATACGGACGACCTTGGCGGATGTCACTACCTCACACGTTCATTGTGCGCACCCTCAACGCCCGCCTTCGGCAGGTCCGGGGAGCTTGGCACCAGCCTTTCGGGAGCTGACCCGCGAACTGCCACCCAGTCGCAGTCGGGGCGGCTACGGCGCTATTTAGGGGCGCGCCGCCCCGACTGCTTCCGGTCAGGAGCCGTGAGTGGTAGGGTTCGGTAGTGAAACACTCACCCTTAAATGAGCATCAGATTCCTAATCTGAGGGTCGCAGGTTCGAATCCTGCCGGGATCACCACCGGTTCTGTTGCAGTACAATTTCGGTCTGCTTCAAAGTATTGAAAGTCTTGCATTTTAGCTGATCTACCGCTAAGAGCGGGCAGACCTGGCTGTTGCCTGATCGCTCTCTTCCGGGAAGCCGTTCCCCGGGACGGAGTTTCCTAGTCGGCTTTATACGCTCTCATGGTTTCGCGTTGCGTTTTTGTGTCGTCGGCAGTGTTCTGCGGTCGGTTCGCAACCGTGTGCTATCCACCATAGTTGATGGATTTTGATGATCGTTGACCTTGGAAGAAGGTCGTCTCGATCATCATATTCTATGACAGCGCGTCGTTGAATTTTACGCAGCGTTAGCCAAGGTTTTCAGCTTCCTGGGCTGTTCGCCGCAATTCTGACGAAGACATCCGGGCATTCGCAAACTTCACATCGAAGCAGGATTTCATGGACAGACGTTCATTCATTATAGGCGGGGGCGCGGCACTGGCGGGTGTGACCGCATTTCTGAACAGTGTCGCTTTTGCCCAGGATCAGGTTCCGGCAACTCCGCCGGCTGCGGCACCGGCTGAAGAGGCCCAGCCTTTCTCGTTCGATCTTCTGACCGCCGCAATGAAGGAAAAGGCGGCCAAGGAGTATCAACCGGTACAGGAAGCCATGCCGGAAATCGTGACTGAGCTGACATATGATCAGCATCGCGGTATCCGATTCCTGCCCGAGGCATCTTTTTTTGCGGGCGAGTCGCCTTTCGAGCTTCAAGCCTTTCACCCGGGCTGGCTGTTCAAACAACCCGTGCATCTTCATCTCGTTGAAAACGGTACCGCCACGAGGATGCACATCACCTCGGACATGTTCGAGTACCGCGCTCCTCTGGTGGATCCCGAGGCATTCAAGGGCATAGAATTTCCGGGTGTTGCGGGCCTTCGTCTGCACTACCCGATAAACACGCCGGACGTTATGGACGAACTCGTTTCCTTTCTCGGGGCGAGCTATTTCCGTGCATTGGGCCGGGGCAGCATCTATGGCATTTCGGCGCGTGGCCTCGCGGTGAACACGGCGACGTCGGACGGGGAAGAATTCCCAATCTTCACCGATTTTTGGATCGAGAAGCCGGGGCGCCGCAACAAATCGATCATCGTGTATGCCGCGCTCGACAGCGCCAGCGTCACCGGGGCTTATGCGTTCCAGATCACGCCCGGGCAGAACACGATCATGGACGTGACCGCCCGGCTGTTCATCCGCAAGGACATACAGCGACTGGGCATTGCGCCTATGACCTCCATGTTCCTTTTCGGAGAGAACAACCGTCATGCCTTCGACGATTTCCGCGGTGAGGTCCATGACAGCGAAGGCTTCAAGATCGTGCGCGCCAACGGCGAGGAGCTGTGGCGGCAGCTGAACAATCCGAAGGAACTTGCCAATTCCTTCTTTGGCGAGACGGGCGTCAAAGGGTTCGGGCTGTTCCAGCGTGATCGGAACTTCGACCACTATCAGGATGCCGAAGCCCATTACGAACGTCGTCCGTCGCTACTTGTGGAGCCACTGAACGACTGGGGGAAGGGTTATCTCAACCTTGTCGAGATCCCCACCGAGCTCGAAGTGAACGACAACATCGTCGCTTTCTGGATGCCGGACGGAGAGGTGAAGGCGGGCCAGGAGCTCGAATATCGCTATCGCCTCACCTGGGGCTCGATCGAGGAGCCGACGGGGCAGCTTGCAAGGGCAGCCGCCCTTCGCACCGGTGTGGGTGGCACGTCAGGCGTCGAGAACCCGGAGGGGTTGCGCAAGTTCGTGGTGGACTTCGAAGGCGACGTGCTGGGGAACCTTTCAGCCGACTCGAACGTTGAAGCGAGCATTTCTGTGACAAGGGCGGAAATCGTGCACAGTGCGGTGTCGCGTGTCGAAGCAAATGGCGCATGGCGATTGGCCATCGACCTTATGCCGGAGGGAGACGCACCCGTCGAAATGAGTGGATATCTGACTTTGGATGGCAAACGGCTGTCCGAAACGTGGGCGTATCAGTGGAGAAGAACCGATGAGCAGCGCTGAGGAAAGCTTGCGGGCACGTCACATCCTTCAGCAGAGCGCGTTGCCGGCAGCTCCAATGGCGATGCCGGAGCAGGTGCTGACGCGCCCCCGTCGCAGCATTTTGCTGCGGCCGCTCTTTCAATGGCTGGCCCTCAGATAATCGGACGGAATGGCCAGCCGGCCTGATCGACGGGATATTTACGAATGGTTACGATGCGGCGCGCTGCCTCGATTTTCTTTGCCCTGGCAATGGCGCTCACTGCGAGTTACCTGGCCATAGGCTATTTCAATACGGACGGCCTGCAGTGGCTGGATCTCGTTCGCGTCGTGTTGCTGGCCCTCAGCACTGCATGGCTCGCCTGGGGGGCGGTCCTCGCGCTCAACGGGCTCTTCTCGCTGCGTCGTGGCCGCGTCCCCAGAATGCGCGGGCCCATCACCGTTAAGACGGCCGTCGTCGTGCCCGTCTACAATGAGGATCCCGTAAAATCCTTCTCCCATGTCGCGGCTATGGTCCGGAGCATCGGCCGCACGTCCTTCGCCAGCCAGTTCGATTTCGCGATCGTTTCGGACACGACCGATCCGCGGATTGCCGCAAAGGAAGAGTTCTGGTTTGTCCGGCTCAAGGAGGAAGTCGGGCATATCTGCAGCATCTATTATCGCCGCCGGCCATCGAACCCAGGCAAGAAGGCTGGCAATATCGCTGATTTCATTAAAACCTCCGGTGCGCTTTACGATCATCTCATCATCCTTGACGCCGACAGCCTGATGGAGGGCTCGACGATGGTGGAGATGGTGCGTCGCATGGAGGCGGACCCGCAACTCGGTCTTCTGCAAACCCTGCCGAAGGTCGTCCGCGCACGATCGTTTTTCGGGCGCGCGATCCAGTTCTCCGCTTCCTATTATTCGCCGATCTACGCGCAGGGCGTTGCCCTGCTGCAAGGCACGGAAGGTCCCTTCTGGGGCCACAACGCGATTACGCGAACGCGGGCCTTCGCTCAAAGCTGCGGTCTTCCGCAACTGCCGGGGAAGCCGCCTTTTGGCGGTCACATCCTCAGTCATGACTACGTCGAGGCTGCCCTCCTTGCACGCAATGGCTGGAAAGTGCGGATTGATCCCGACCTTCGCGGCTCCTTTGAAGAAGGGCCGGACAACGTGGTCGATTACGCCAAGCGCGACCGTCGTTGGTGCCAGGGCAATCTGCAGCATGGCAGGATTGTATCCGCACCCGGCCTGAAGGGATGGAGCCGGTTCGTGTTCATCCAGGGCATCATGGCGTATGTGGCCGCTCCGCTCTGGGCGTTGTTCCTCGCCGCCAGCATAGCCGCGCCCGCAATGATGGTCGTTCCGGATTACTTTCCGGTCCCGGGCCTGCCGGTGTTCCCAAAGGTCGAAACGGCGAACGCATTGGCGCTGCTTACGGGCGTCGTCGGCCTTCTTCTCGGGCCCAAGCTCCTGATCCTGGTCGACGGCATGATTACGGGCCGGAACCGTCGCTTTGGCGGAAGCTTCCGCGCCTTTGTCAGCGTTTTGATCGAGATTGTCTGCACGAGCATCCTGGCGCCCATCATGATGCTGTTCCAGACGCGGGCAGTGATCGAAATCCTGGCGGGAGCCGATGGAGGATGGCCGGCCGCCAACCGGGAGGCGGGCCGCGTGAGCCTGGGCGAGGCATGGGCCGCCAGCTGGTGGATCGTGGTGGTGGGGCTGATCACAATCGGTGCAGCTTACAGGCTTGCTCCCGAATATCTCCTGTTTGTGCTTCTCGTTGCCGGACCTCAGGTCGCTGCCCCCCTCGTAATCAGCGGCACCTCCTATGTGAGCAGCGCTCTGGGCCGCTCGGCTCTGGGTCTGTTTGCGACCCCGGAGGAAATGGCGCCGACGCCAGTGATGCGTGAGCAACAGAATGTCCTGGCGCGGTGGCGTGCCGAGAAAGCCGATTCAGCTGTTTCAAGCGTGGCCGAAAAGATCGTCGAACCCAACGACTCTGCCGAGGTTGGGACGAGCCGATGACCACTACACTTCCGCCGCAAGGCGTCGGGCGCGATCTCCGGATCGACGCATTCCGGGGACTTGCACTTCTGATGATCTTCATCAATCACGTCCCGGGAAACGCTTTCGAGAACTTCACCTCGCGCAATTTCGGCTTTTCGGATGCTGCGGAAGCCTTCGTGCTGATGTCCGGAATTGCGGTCGGGCTTGCCTATGCAAGGCTGTTTCGTGCCGGTGAGTATCTCAGAGGCTGCATGCGCGTCTGGCGGCGTGCCGGTACCTTGTACGTGGCGCATATCGTCAGCACGGCGATCGCCATCGCGATCCTGGCCGGGGGCGTCGTCTTCCTGAACACGATCGACGTGCTCCCGCGGGTCAACTTCACCCCGCTCCTGGAGCAGCCGCTCAAGACCATGGTGGGCCTGCCGCTCCTTACGCACCAGCTCGGCTATCTCAACATCTTGCCGATGTATGCGGCGCTTCTCGTGATCTCGCCCGTCTACATCCTTATCGGCCTGTGGAACCGGCTCGGCCTGGTGGCGGTCGCCATCGTGGTTTGGATCATGGCGGGCACTTTCCGCATCAACCTTCCCAACTACCCGCTTCCCGGCGGCTGGTTCTTCAACCCTGTCAGTTGGCAGTTGATCTATGCCATAGGCATTGCCGGCGGGCTTGCCATGATCCACAAGCGCCGGCTGGTCGGCTATCACGGCTGGCTGTTCTCGGCCTGCCTGTTCTATCTCGGCTTCGCCTTCGTTTGGGTGCAGTTCCGGCTGGGAGCCCTGCCGTTCGCCAGCTATCTGCCCTTCTATGTCGGCGGAATGGACAAGACCTTCCTTGCGCTCCCCCGTTTGCTGCACGTGCTGGCGCTGACCTATGTCTTGACCAATCTGGTGGCCGTCTCACGCCTTATGGCAGGTCCGGCATTCCGTGCCATAAGATTGATCGGGCAGCATAGCCTTGCTGTTTTTACCGTCGGGACGGTTCTCTCGATCGCATTGCAGGTCCTGCGCGCGCGTTTCGATACGAGTGCGATGGAGGATGCCGCGCTTCTGACGGGAGGCATCCTCATCCAGTACTGGATCGCCCGCTTCCTCGCCGCCACCTCGGAGAAGAAGCGCGGCGCAGCAGAGCCTGCCGGATCCAGGGAACCGAGCTTGGCGGATTCCCGTGCCAGACAAGCCGTGCGGGGCTAGTCTGGTCCAGTTCTAATGAGAGGCTATGCGAATCCTGCCTGCGCTAAAGCCAGTCGGGCAGGGAATCCAGCGCGATCAGCTCTTCATAGGTCTGCCGCGGTCGCACGACGTGAAAGCGATCGCCGTTGACCAGCACTTCCGGAACCAGCAGCCTTGAATTGTAAGTGCTTGCCTGCACCGCGCCATAGGCTCCGGCGGTGCCGATGGCGATCAGGGCGCCCGGTTCCATTCTGGCAAGATCGCGGTCGAGCGCGAGGAAATCCCCCGTCTCGCAAACGGGCCCTACTACATCGGCCTTGAGCCGGGGCGCATCCGGCGCCGGTTCGACGACGGGCCGGATCGTGTGATAGGCGTCGTAGAGGGTCGGGCGTATCAGGTCGTTCATCGCCGCGTCGACGATCAGGAAGTTCTTAGCTTCGCCTTCCTTTACATAGAGCACCTGCGAAACCAGGATGCCCGCATTGCCAACGATGAGACGACCGGGCTCGAAAATCACTTTCACGCCCAGCCGCGTCACGTGCCTGCGCACCACCTCCGCATAGGCATCGGGCAGCGGGGGCGGCTCGTTGTCTTCCCGGTAGGGAACACCAAGTCCACCTCCGAGATCCACGTGATTGATGGCGTGCCCGTCAGCCCGAAGGGTCTCCGTCAGCTCCGTCAGAAGAGCGAAAGCCTGGTCGAAGGGCTGCAGCTCGGTGATTTGGCTGCCGATATGCATATCGATGCCGGTCACCTTCAGGCCAGGGAGGGCTGCCGCGCTGGCATATGCCTGCCGAGCGTCCTTCCAGGGGATGCCGAACTTGTTTTCGGACTTGCCGGTGGAAATCTTCTTATGCGTCCTGGCGTCTACGTCAGGATTGATGCGCAGGGAAACGGGCGCCTCCAATCCAAGAGCCTGCGCGCGGGCGGAGAGCAGCTGGAGCTCGGGCAGCGATTCCACGTTGAAGCACAGGATGCCCGCAGCGAGAGCGAAATCCATCTCTTCAGCTGTTTTGCCGACGCCGGAGAACAGGATCTTGCCGGCCGGAATTCCGGCCGCCAAAGCGCGGCGAAGCTCGCCTTGCGAAACGACATCCGCTCCGGCACCCAGATTTCCGAGCGTCTTCAGCACCGCCTGGTTTGAGTTGGCCTTCATGGCGTAGCAGACGAGCGCGTCGAGACCGGAAAGCGCTTCGGAAAACACCCGGTAATGCCGCGTCAGCGTAGCTGTCGAGTAACAGTAGAATGGTGTTCCAACAGAGGCCGCAATACGCGGCACCGGAACGTCTTCGGCGTGCAGCACGCCGTCGCGATATTCGAAGTGGTTCACTTCAAGAGCTTTCTAACTCAGCGTCGGCTTAAAGCAGCCGGTCGAGGATGAACGGGCGATCTTCGACGGGCTTTTGCGGCTCGGGCGGAACAGGCTGGTTGTTGCGCTCGGCCTCTCGCCGCGCTTCGACGGCCGCCTCGTAGGGCGTATCAAGCGGGCCTTTGCGGCCACAGGCCGAGAGCCCGACTGCGAGGCCGAGCACAAGAAGGGTGAGCGTTGCCTGTGCTTTCATTGCCGTCCGATCCGTTGCAAATTCTTGAGGGTTTTAGCTGTTTTTCTCCGGCCTTGCATCCCGTTTCAGGCGTTTGCGCCAATAGCGGATTTGCCGGCGCACCTCGGTTGGAGCCGTGCCGCCGTAGGACGTGCGGCTTTTCACGGAATTGCCGACCGAAAGAACGGAATAGACGTCTTGCGTAATGGCCGGATGGATCGCCTGCAAGTCCGAGAGCGGGAGCTTTTCCAGGGCGCATTTGCGCTCCTCGGCCAATGCCACCGCCCGTCCGGTCACGTGATGCGCCTCGCGGAACGGCAGGCCCGCTTCCCTTACCAGCCAGTCGGCGAGATCGGTGGCAGTGGAGAAACCGCTGCCAGCGGCCCGCTTCATGGCGGCCGCGTTCACCTCCATATCGCCCACCATGCCGGTCATGGCGGCCAGCATCAGGTCGAGCGTCTCGGCCGTGTCGAAGACCGCCTCCTTATCCTCCTGCATGTCCTTGGAATAGGCCAGCGGGAGCCCCTTCATCACGGTCAAGAGGCCGATCAGATGCCCGTTGACGCGCCCACTCTTGGCGCGGATCAGCTCAGCTGCGTCCGGGTTCTTCTTCTGCGGCATGATGGAGGAGCCGGTCGAAAACGCGTCAGACAGGCGGATGAAGCCGAATTGCGGTGTCGACCAGATGACGATCTCCTCGGCGAGCCGGGAAAGATGTGTGCCGCAAATGGAGGAGATGGCAAGGAATTCCAGCGCGAAATCGCGGTCCGAAACCGTATCGATGGAGTTTCGCGTCGGCTCCCGGAAGCCAAGAGCCTTTGCCGTCATCTGCCGGTCAATCGGGAAGCCCGTGCCTGCCAGCGCCGCCGCACCCAGGGGGCATTCGTCAAGCCGCTCGATCGCATCGCGCACGCGGCTTCGGTCGCGTCCGAACATCTCCACATAAGCCATCAAGTGATGGCCGAAGGTGACCGGCTGCGCCGTTTGCAGATGCGTGAAGCCCGGCATCACGGTTGCCGCGTGCTCCTCGGCACGGGTGAGAAAGGCTTCGATCAGCCGGCCCAGCGCGGCATCGACGCGTTGAAGTTCCTCCTTCACCCAAAGGCGGAAGTCGACCGCCACCTGGTCGTTGCGCGAACGCGCCGTGTGCAGCCGGCCAGCGGCCGGTCCGATCAGCTCGGCAAGCCGTGCCTCGACATTCATGTGAATGTCCTCGAGCCTCGTCGAAAACTCGAACTTCCCGTCCTCGATCTCTGACAGGATCGTGTTCAGCCCGTGAGCGATCTTCCGTTCATCCTCGGCGGAGATTATGCCAGTCTCGGCGAGCATCGCCGCGTGGGCGAGGCTGCCTCGGATGTCCTGGGCGTAAAGCTTCTTGTCGAAACCGATCGAAGCGTTGATCGCTTCCATGATGGCATCGGGACCTGAGGCAAAACGTCCGCCCCACATGCGGTTGCTGGCTTTGTTCTCGTTCATCGTGGTAACCGGGCGCTGGAGTAAGAAATGCCGATGATGAAGAAATTTCCAGCGTTTGGTCTGGTCGCGCTTTCCGCGGTCGCAGGCATCATCGCCGGGGTGACTGCCCTATACGTGATCGGTGGCCCGGATGGCAACATCGCTGCGGGAACCACCGGGGAAACCGCCGCCTGTAGCGCCAAGCTCGAAAGAGCCCAGGCCTTGTCCCCTGTTATTGGAGGGGAGGTGGCCGCGATGTTACCTGCCGAGAAGGCGCAGTCGCTCGAAGACCTTCGTTTCAACGGTCCGGACGGCCAGCCAATGACCGTGGCCGATCTTTCCGGCAAAACGGTGCTCGTCAATCTCTGGGCGACATGGTGCGTGCCCTGCCGCACGGAAATGCCGGCGCTCGATGCGCTGGAAAGCGAAATGGGCTCGGACCGTTTCGAAGTGGTGGCAATCAATGTGGACCGCGGCGACGATGAGAAGCCGAAGGCGTTCCTGCAGGAAACCGGCATCAAATCCCTCGCCTATTATCGCGACAGTTCGATGGGCGTCTTCAATGACCTGAAGACGCGCGGGCTGGCGCTCGGCCTGCCGGTCACCTTGCTCCTTGATGAGGATGGCTGCCTGCTCGCGCATATGAACGGCCCCGCCGAATGGGCGAGCGAAGACGCGAAGAAGCTTATCGAGGCCGCGCTACCTCCCTCGGGGAGCTGAGCGGTTTGCGCCATTTTCCGCTGCGGGCTATCATTCCGCATCGGAGGTGAACCATGCGAAGCCTGTTCATCCAAGCTGCGGTCCTCGCCGCGCTCACTTCGGCCGCTGGCGCCGCCGAATTGGTGATCGACTTGCCCGGCGACATCCCGGTGGAGCGGGTCGCGGTGAATTATGACTGCGGCGGAACGCCCATGTCGGTCGAATATGTAAATGCGGGGCCGGTTTCTCTCGCCGTTTTCGACTATGAAGGCGAACCGGTGGTTGCCTCCGCGGGTATCGCCGCCTCTGGCGTTCGCTACGCTGGCGGAAAGCTGATCTGGTGGACGAAGGGGGCTTCCGCATCGCTCTATGACCTAACGGAAGGCGAGGACGCCGCGCCCATCGCCGAATGCACGGAGAAATCCTGAGGTTAACGTCTCTGCCGGAACCGCATAGCCGCGGCGAGCTTTGCTGCTATAGTTCCGCATGACGGAGGGCAGCCATGGATTTCAGCAGGTTCCGCCGCGAAAAGCTCACTGCGCCCATTTTCGATTGGGCCTCCCGCATCATGCCGCCGATCTCGGCCACCGAGCGGGAAGCCATCGATGCGGGTACGGTCTGGTGGGACGGCGCGCTCTTCACCGGCAATCCCGATTGGAACGAGCTCCTTGCCATGCCGCCTGCGAGGCTTTCCGCCGAAGAGCAGGCCTTCATGGACGGGCCGGTGCGCGAGCTCTGCGCAATGGTGAATGATTGGGAGCTCAACTGGCGGGACAGGGACCTTCCAAAGGAGGTCTGGGATTTCATGCGAGAGAAGAAGTTCTTCGGCATGATCATCCCGAAAAAATATGGCGGCCTGGGCTTTTCCAATACCGCCCATTCCGAAGTGGTTCGCACGGTTTCGTCCGCAAGCGTGGTGGCAGGCGTGAGCGTCATGGTTCCGAATTCGCTCGGGCCCGGCGAGCTTCTCATGCATTTCGGCACCGACGAGCAGCGGGATTATTGGCTGCCGCGGCTGGCGGATGGTCGTGAAATTCCCTGTTTCGGCCTCACCTCGCCCCATGCAGGTTCGGATGCCGCGGCCATGACGGACACGGGAGTGGTAGAATATGGCCTGTGGCAAGGAGAGAAGACGCTCGGTATCAGGCTCAATTTCCACAAGCGCTACATCACACTTGGGCCGATCGCGACCGTGATGGGCCTTGCCTTCAAAATGCGCGACCCGCAGAACCTGCTCGGGCGCGGCGAGGAACTGGGCATTACGGTGGTGTTGCTTCCGACCGACACGCCGGGCGTTTCGCATGGCGAGCGGCATATCCCGCTGTTCACTTTTTTCCAGAATGGCCCGCTCTACGGCAAGGACGTATTCGTGCCGCTCGACTGCATTTTAGGCGGCGAAAAGCAGATCGGTCAGGGTTGGACCATGCTGATGACCGCGCTTGCCGCGGGGCGCAGCATTTCGCTGCCCTCCCAATCGGCCGCCTCCGCCGCCATGTGCGCCAGGGCCAGCGGCGCTTACGCACGGATCCGCACGCAGTTCAACGTTCCTATCGGGCTTTTCGAGGGGGTGCAGGTGCCGCTCGCGGAAATGGCGGCAAATGCCTATTTGATCGATGCCGGAAGGCGGCTGACGCTTGCCGCCCTTGATCACGGTCACCGCCCGTCCGTGCTTTCCGCTATCATGAAGTATCATGCCACCGAGCGCATGCGCCGGTCGATGACGCATGCGATGGATGTGCATGGCGGCAAGGGCATCATAGAGGGCCCGCGTAATTACCTGGCCGCGGGCTATCGCTCCGTGCCTATCGGCATTACGGTCGAGGGCGCGAATATCCTCACCCGCAATCTGATGATTTTCGGCCAGGGCGCGATCCGCTCCCATCCCTTCATGCTCAAGGAATTGCTGGCGCTCTCGGATAGCGACAAAAAGCGCGGCCTCGATGCGTTCGACGACGCCTTCTGGAAGCATGTCGCCCATGCGGTGAAGAATGCCGGTCGCGCCTTCCTTCGGGGCTGGTCGGGAGGCCTGATCGGCCCTGCGCCGCGCGGAGCGGCAACGTCCCGGCACTGGAGGAAACTGTCACGCCATTCGGCGGCCTTCGCGCTGACGGCGGACCTGGCGCTTCTCACTCTGGGAGGCGCTTTGAAGCGCAAGGAGATGCTTTCCGCCCGCCTGGGCGATATCCTTGCGGAGCTTTACCTGCTCGGCGCGGTGCTGAAGCGCTTCGAGGATGAAGGCCGGCAGCCGGACGACCGACCGATCATCGATTATCTGATGCGGGAAGGTGAAAGCCGCATTGCCACCGCGTTTCGCGGTGTGCTGGACAATCTGCCGGCGCGCTGGGCAGCATGGCTCATCCGTTTTCTCGCCTTCCCCTTCGGCGTGCCCGATCCCGTGCCGTCCGACCGGCTCGTTACAAGGCTGGCGGAGATTCTGATGAAACCTTCAACTCAGCGCGACCGGCTGACTCCGGCGCTCTATCTCGGCGAGGGTCATGCCGAGCATCCCATCAAGGACCTGGAGGAAGCCTTTCGCCTGGTCACCGAGGCTGCGCCCATTGAAAAGAGGATGCGGAATGAGCGGGTCCACGACGCAAACCTGGCTCTTGAGAGGGGTATCATTTCTCACGCGCAACGAGACTTGCTCGCAAGAGTTCAGGCGGCCGCGGATAAGGTCGTCGCGGTGGACGCTTTCCTGATGGCGGAAATCTCCCCGATTGCCGCTCAACATAGGCGAGCGGCGAGAGAACGCGAGAATGAAGCTTCTGTGGTGAAGTAGCGACTGGTCCGGATGCCGACCGAGAAACTATCGGGTCGGTACCGGCGGCTCCTCGCGATAATCGTAGAAGCCGCGTCCGGTCTTGCGGCCCAGCCATCCTGCCTCGACATATTTCACAAGGAGAGGGCACGGGCGGTATTTCGAATCCGCCAGTCCTTCGTAAAGCACCTGCATGATGGAAAGGCAGGTATCGAGGCCGATGAAATCCGCAAGCTGCAAGGGCCCCATGGGATGATTGGCGCCGAGCCGCATGGCGGTATCGATAGCCTCCACCGTTCCCACGCCCTCATAGAGCGTGTAGATCGCTTCGTTGATCATCGGAAGCAGGATGCGGTTGACGATGAAGGCCGGGAAATCTTCCGCGACCGTGATCGTCTTGTCGAGGCTTTCGACGAAGTTCTTCGCAAGCTCGAAGGTATGGTCTTCCGTCGCGATGCCGCGAATGACCTCGACGAGCTTCATCACCGGCACGGGATTCATGAAGTGAATGCCGATAAAGCGCTCGGGCCGATCCGTTTGAGCCGCAAGGCGCGTGATGGAGATGGACGAAGTGTTGGTGGCGAGCAGTGCTTCGGGATTCAGCACGGGGCAGAGTTGGGCGAAGATCTTGCGCTTGACGGTCTCGTCTTCCGTCGCCGCCTCGATTACCAGATCGGCGTCGGAGAGGTCCTCCATGGTCTTCGCGGGCGCGATGCGGGAGAGCGCATCCTGCCGGACCTTTTCCTCCAGTTTGCCCGAATGGACGTGACGGGCCATATTGCCGCTTACCGTCGCGATTCCCGCTTCGATGCGTTCCGGCGAGATGTCGTAAAGCTTAACGCGATAGCCGGCGAGGGCCGCCACATGGGCGATCCCGCTTCCCATCTGTCCTGCGCCGACAACTCCAACCGTCCTGATGCTACCCGTCATGTCCTCACCACAGCCTTCTGCTGCCGCATCGATTTGCTGCGCTGCAAACTAAAAGGGCGGAGTCGCTTCGTCTACCCCGCCCTTCGCGATTCTGCATGCGCCTAGAAAATTGTCAAAGCGCCTTTTCGAGTTCCGGCAGGATCTGGAAAAGGTCACCCACGAGGCCGTAGTCGGCGACCTGGAAGATGGGCGCCTCTTCATCCTTGTTGATGGCCACGATCACCTTGGAATCTTTCATGCCGGCCAGGTGCTGGATGGCACCTGAGATGCCGCAGGCGATATAAAGGTCGGGCGCCACGACCTTGCCCGTCTGGCCCACCTGCCAATCATTGGGCGCATAGCCGGCGTCCACTGCTGCGCGCGAAGCGCCGACCGCGGCACCGAGCTTGTCTGCCACGGGCAGGATGACCTCTTCGAACTTCTCGGCCGAACCGAGGGCCCGCCCACCGGAAATGATGATCCTGGCAGAGGTGAGCTCGGGACGGTCGCTCGCGGCAATGCGGTTTTCCACGAAACGCGATAGACCCTTGTCGGCTGCGGCTTCCACCGTTTCAATCTGGGCTGCGCCGCCTTCCTCGGCTGCCTGGAAGGAGGACGTACGCACGGTGACCACCCGCTTCGGATCCGAGGATTCCACCGTCTGTATGGCGTTGCCCGCATAGGTCGGGCGCTTGAACGTGGTGGCATTCACCACCTCGATGACGTCCGACACCTGCATCACATCAAGCAGCGCCGCCACGCGCGGCAGCACGTTCTTGCCCATGGTCGTCGCCGGGGCCACGAAGGCGTCATAGCCGTCCGCCAAAGCCAGGATGGTATCTGCCAAGGGTTCGGCCAGCTGCTCCTTGAGCGCTTCGTTTTCGGCAAGAAGCACCTTGCGCACGCCGGCGAGCTTGGCAGCCGCTTCCGCTGCGGGCTTCGCGTTCTGGCCCGCCACGAGGATGTCGATGTCGCCACCGATTGCCTTTGCGGCCGAAAGCGCCTTTGCGGTTTGATCGGAAAGCGCCTGGTTGTCGTGCTCGGCGATGAGGAGAATTGCCATTGTTCTTGTCCTTTCTATCGCGAGATTAAAGCACGCCGGCTTCGTTCTTCAGCCGGTCGACCAACTCGGCAACCGAGGAGACCTTAATGCCCGCCTTGCGCTTGGCCGGCTCTTCCGTCTTAAGCACCTTCAGCCTGGTCTTCACCGTAACGCCGTAATCGGCCGCGCCCTTCTCATCGAGCGGCTTCTTCTTCGCTTTCATGATGTTGGGCAGCGATGCATAGCGGGGCTCGTTGAGCCGCAGGTCCGTGGTGACGATGGCCGGCAGCTTCAGCTCCACCACCTGCAGGCCGCCATCCACCTCGCGCGTGACCGTCACGGCGCCTTCGCCCACTTCCACCTTGGAGGCGAAGGTGCCCTGCGCCCACCCGAGGAGTGCCGCCAGCATCTGGCCGGTCTGGTTGGCGTCGTCGTCGATCGCCTGCTTGCCGAGGATGATGAGGCCCGGCTTCTCCTCCTCCGCGATCCCCTTCAGGATCTTCGCAACGTCGAGCGGCTCGACCGGCTCGTCGGACTTCACCAGGATGGCGCGATCGGCTCCCATGGCCAGCGCGGTCCTGAGCGTTTCCTGTGCCTGGGCCGGGCCGATCGAGACCGCTACGATCTCTTCCACCTTGCCTGCCTCTTTCAGCCGGATCGCTTCCTCGACCGCAATCTCGTCGAACGGGTTCATCGCCATCTTCACATTGGCGAGCTCGACGCCTGAGCCGTCCGCCTTCACCCGGGGCTTCACATTTGCATCGATCACCCGTTTCACAGGTACCAGGACCTTCATGCGCAACTACCTCTCCAAGTCAAAGCAGGTTTCGGATTACACCTAAGTAGCCCGATCCGTCTTCCGATTTCCGCCATGTTCAGGGGAAAACCAGGTATGCGAAGACTATCTCCGCAAAAGCCGCCGGACGGTAGTAAGGGCTAAAGCGCGCGTCAATATGCGCCGGGTCCGATGGCCGGCTTTGCATCGGCTTTAGATCGATTTTATTCGACCTCGGCCGCGCGAGGAAGAGTGACGGGGCGATCGAAAAGCGGCACGCCGCGCCGGCGCATGAGCACGATCAGCACGGCCCCCGCGATGATGCCGCCGATATGGGCAGACCAGGAGATCTGGTTCTCGCGATCGATCGCGAACATCAGGAATTGCGAGCCGATCCAGAGCAAGATGACGATATAGGCCGGCAGGCGCAGCGGAATGCGCGCAAAGGCGAGCACCCACAGTTTTACGCGAGGATGCAGGATCAAATAGGCGGCGATGACACCGGCAACCGCGCCGGACGCTCCGATGAGCGGCGCCTGCGAATCCGGCGCTACAAGGCCGTGGAAGAAGGCTCCGGCAATCGTGCAGGCGAGATAGAACCCGAGATAACGCAGATGGCCCAGGGCATCTTCGACATTGTCGCCAAATACCCAAAGGAAAAGCATATTGCCGCCGAGGTGGAAAATGTCCGCATGCAGGAAAGAATAGGTGACATAGGTAAGCGGAGGCGGCACCAGTTCGAGTTCCGGCGGCAGCACCGCCAGATCGTGCACCACGCTCGGGATATAGCCCAGACCGAGGACGGTGGCCTGCATGGCTTCGGCGCCGCTCAACGACGTCATCGCCCAGACAAGGACATTAAGGCCGATGATGACCAGCGTGACATATTGATGCTTGATATAGCGCAGGTGGTTCGCGTCATGGAGCGGAATGAACATCAGCCTGCACCCCCGGAAAAGCACCGCCTTCAGCGGTTCTGTCCGGGGACCCATAGCACGTCGCGCGCGCCATTGTCATTGACGGCACGTGCGGCGACGAAGAGAAAGTCGGAAAGGCGATTGACATAGCGGAGCGCCTCGTCACCCACGATCTCCTCCGGCATCTGTCCGAGTTCCACCATCAGCCGTTCCGCCCGGCGCGTAACCGTGCGGGCGAGGTGGAGCGCAGCCGCGGCCGGCGAACCGCCGGGAAGCACGAAGGACGTCAGCGGCGAAAGGTTTTCATTCAGCGCGTCGATTTCGCGTTCCAGCCGTGCGGTTTGGGACGCCACGACGCGCAGCGCTGTAGCCCTGGATTCACCGGTCTGCTCCGGCGTGGCGAGATCCGCACCGAGATCGAAAAGATCGTTCTGGATGCGCGCGAGCATGGCATCGATATCTGGATGGCCCTCCGCGGTATGGATGCGGGCCATGCCGATACAGGCGCTTGCCTCATCCACAGTGCCATAGGCGGCCACGCGCAGATCGCATTTGAGGCGCCGGGCGCCGCCGACGAGCCCCGTCGTGCCATCGTCGCCCGTCTTCGTATAGATCTTGTTCAGCTTTACCATAGGCGAGGTTCTCCGGCCGTCAGTTCCCTGACTGGCTGAACCACATTGCCAGAACGATCAGCACGATCGCGACGAATTGCAGTGCCACGCGCGCCTGCATCAGCTTGTTCGACGTGTTGCTGGAGCCGCCGCGCATCATGTTTATGAGGCCGCGGACGAGCACGAAGACGACCGCGACCATGACGGTGACGGCCAGGATGTTGAAGACGGTGGATGACATGACTTCTGCCTTGTTGCGGGGTCATCCCTGGCCGGCGATGAGCCGGTAGAAAAGCCCGGCGGGGAGGATCCGTTTCATTATGACGCCGATCTTTGCCGGCAAGGTTACGATATAATGCGGCCGCGGTCGCGGGTGTTCGAGCGCGTGGCGCAAGGATTTATATACCGCCTCCGGACCAAGCTTTAAGCGCGACTTGCTGCCGCCGCCTTTCAGTCTTGCGATCTGCGCCTCGTAGGCGCGGCTGTGCGTCGAGTTTTCCGCGTCGATATAGCGCTCGAACCAGGCAAGGCCATTGGAGGCGATGTTCGAGCGTATTGGCCCCGGCTCGATAAGACAGACATGGATGCCGGTGTCGCGAAGTTCGGCACGCAGGCAGAGCATGAGCCCTTCGACCGCATGCTTCGACGCGGCATATGCGCCACGATACTTGATCGGAAGCAGGCCGAGGATCGAGGAGCAATGGACGATCCGGCCATGGCCTTGGATACGCATGACCGGCACGATGCGCCGCGTGAGATCGTGCCAGCCGAAGAAGTTCGCTTCGAACTGTTCCCGCAATGCCTCCACCGGCAGATCCTCCACCGCTCCCGCCTGGGCGTGAGCACCGTTATTGAAAAGAGCGTCGAGCTGGCCGTCGGTTCGCGAGAGAACGTTTTCGACGAGCGAAGCTATGGATTCGGGCTGGCGATAGTCCAGGTAGAAAGCTTCTATCCCGTCCTTCTCGAGCGCGGCGAGGTCTTCGGGTCTGCGTGCGGTGGCGAAGACGCGCCAGCCGTCCCGCCGCAAAGCGCGGGCGCAATAAGCGCCGATACCTGACGATGCGCCGGTGACAAGGATCATTCCATTCGTTTTCATAAGCAGCCGATTCGTGAAGACTTCTTGCTTATCAGCTACATGGCTTCACATATGAGGGCTAGCTGACAACGGTCCACTCTGAGGGATTTGTGCGTGCGGAAACTAGTGGCGTTAAGAAGGATCGCCAGGGACGCGTTCGGCCATTTCAATGCTGACGACGGATGGGCTATGGCCAGTCATCTGGCTGTCAGCGCCATTATGGCCCTGTTTCCCTTCCTGATCTTTGCCACTGCGCTCGCAAGCTTTCTGGGCGCGGATGCATTCGCCGATACGGCTGTTCACATTGTCTTTGACACGTGGCCGAAGGAAGTCGCAGAGCCGATCGCCAGGGAAGTCCAGAACGTGCTTGGTGTCCGGCGCGGCGACGTGCTCACATTCGGCGTGGTGCTTGCCGCCTTCTTCGCGTCCAACGGAGTGGAGGCGCTTCGGCTCTCGCTTAATCGCGCCTACCGCGTGGAGGAGCGGCGCTCGATCATCTTCCTGCGCTTGCAAAGCCTTGGGTTTGTAATGATCGCGACACTGGGGTTCACGGCCATCAGCGTGCTGCTCGTCATCGCGCCGGTGGCGGCCAACATAGCGCTCTCGCGCGCCGAGTGGATCGAGCCTTATATGGGGACGATTACTCTTTGGCGTTATATCATCGCAGTGGTGGTTCTGGTTCTGGCCCTGGTGGTTGTGCATATCTGGCTGCCCGCAGGCAAACGCAAGCTGACTGACATCATCCCCGGGATCATCTTTACACTTCTCGGCTGGATCGCGGGATCGAGTGTGTTTGCGGCCTATCTCGGCCGCTTCAGCAGCTACACAACGACCTATGCCGGGCTGGCCTCCATAATGGTGGCGGTCGTCTTCCTCTACATCATCTCGGCGATTTTCATCCTGGGCGGCGAGATCAACGCGGCGATCATGCGTTATCGGGCCGCCAGGCGCGTCCTGGCCGGCTGAATGGAGGCAAGCGCTACTCCAAGGGTGGTGACCGCCATGCCGCCAATCTGGATCAGCGTCAGCGTCTCGCCGAAGAGCGCCCATGCCATAACCGCGGTGACCGCGGGCACCAGATAGAAGAGCGATGCGACCCGCGCCACGGCACCTTTGCGGATTAGGAACATAAGAAGGAAGATGGCGCCAAGGGACAGCACGAGCACGAGCCAAAGCATCGCGAAGACAAGCTCGCCATTGAGCACGAACTGTCTGCTTTCGAAGAAAAGAGAAATAGGGAAGGCGAAGAGGAAGCCGCCCAGATACTGGCAGAGCGTTCCGGTGATGAGGTCGGCATTGCCCACAAAGCGCTTCTGCCACACCGTTCCGGCGCTCATGGCGATCACCCCGGCAAGACCGACGCCGACCGTCGCCGGCGTGATCCCGCTGGCGAAATCTCCAAGTTTCGGCGAAAGCACGATCGCCACTCCGATCAGGCCTACGACCAGCCCGAGCCAGTGGCGGCTGTCCACCTCCTCGCCCGCGAAGGCGCCTGCCATCAGTGCCGTGAGCAGCGGTTGGAGGCCTACGATCAACCCGGCCACTCCCGCCGGCAGCCCTCGATGAACAGCCCAGAAAACGCCCCCGAGATAGATGCCGTGCATCAGTATGCCCGCCACGCCGGAGTGAAAGGCTGTGCGGGCAGGCAGCGGGCGTGCGCCGACGACCGGAATCAGCAACAGGAGGAAGGCAAAGCTGAGCGCGAAACGCACCCAAAGGAATGTAAAGGGCTCCGCCCAAGGCATGGCGTAGCGCGCGCCGATGAAGCCCGTGGACCACAGGATGACGAAAAGTGCAGGCGCGGCCTTGGCAAGATCGGGCATGGGATTTCGGCTTCTGGTTGCTTCGGCAGATCATCTGCACTGTCTGATGCGCAAAGAAAAGCGAAAGTTCTGAATAGGATTTTCAAACGGGCTGAAAACGATCCAACCTGCGCTTGTCAGGCCGTCGCCTGCAGGCCAACCATCCTGGCGATATCGCCGGGTGCGGCGCCGGCGTGGCGCAACGCAGCGATGCCTGTATCTCCACGGCTCTTGGAGAGCTTGCGCCCATCTTCCCCCAGGATCAAAGCATGGTGGTGGTAATGCGGAACGGGGAGACCCAGCAATTCCTGGAGCAGCCGGTGGACTGCCGTTGCATGGAACAGGTCCCGTCCGCGCACCACATGGGTGATGCCCTGTAGCGCGTCGTCCACGACGACACTCAAATGATAGCTTGTCGGAACCTCCTTGCGGGCGATCACCACGTCGCCCCAGAGACCGGGCCTAGCTGCAATCGGACCGGTTTCGCCCTCCGGCCCGTTGCCGCCCTCCTCCCAGAAGAAAGGTCTCGCCACATAGGCGAGCGCGGCTTCCACATCCAGCCGCCAGGCGTAGGGTTCACCTTCCTCCATGCGCCGGCGCCGTTCCGATTGCGACCGAGACCTATCGACCGGCGGAAAGAGCGGAGCGCCTTCGGGGTCGCGTGGCCAGGTCGTACCGTCCGCTTCTCTATCGGCGATATAGGCGCGCACCTCGCCCCGGCTCATGAAGGACGGGTAGACAAGCTCGGCTTCGATCAGGCGTTCGAGCGCTTCGGTATAGTCCGCCAGGTGTTCTGACTGCCGCCGAACCGGCTCCTCCCACTCGATGCCCAACCAGCTAAGATCGCGATAGATCGCCGCCTCCAGTTCAGGCGTGCAGCGGGTCGTGTCGATATCCTCGATGCGCAGCAGAAAACGACCGCCGACCGCACTGGCCATGGAACAATTGAGCAGCGCCGAATAGGCATGGCCGAGATGCAGCGCCCCGTTGGGACTTGGCGCGAAGCGGAAGACAGGAACTGTCATGGGCCTTGCAGGAAACGGATTGTGAGGGCCATTGACCCATTGCTAGGCTTGGCCGAGACCAAGTGCAAGGACCACCGCATGCAGCGCATTGAAACGGACGCCGATATTTCGCGGGGGCTCGATGCTCTTGTCCTTCTGGATCGCAGGCTCGGACCCGTGCGTGACATGGCGGGGGCCATACCGCTGCGGCGCAGTCCCGCAGGTTTCCATAGCCTTGCTTCGGTTATTGTCGCGCAGCAGGTTTCGCGCACAAGCGCCGACGCGATCTTCAACAGGCTCTGCCGGTTGGTGGATCCTTTCAGACCGGAAGCATTCCTGGCCGGTGGCGAAAGCGTGATGGTCCAAGCGGGCCTTTCGCGGGCGAAACAGCGCACGCTGACCGCGCTTTCCGTGGCGTTGTGCGACGGAGCGCTCGATCTGGAAAGGCTGGACACATTTCCAGCGGACGAGGCTCTGGCCGCGCTCACGGCCATTCCCGGAATCGGCCCTTGGACGGCGCAGGTCTATCTGCTGGTCGCCGCAGGGCATCCGGACATTTTCCCCGCCGGTGACGTGGCTTTGCAGACCGCCGTTGGCCATGCTCTCGGCCACGAGCCACGTCCGCCGGCGAATCAGCTCGCGCTGATGGCCGAAACATGGAGCCCGTGGCGCTCCGTCGCCGCACGGCTTTATTGGGCTTATTACCGCGAAATCCGTGGTGCGGAGGCCGCCCCGGCCGCCTGAAGCCCGAAAATCGGCAAATGTAGGCAATTCGCCATCTCGGAACCGTGATTACCTGCTTCACATTCCTGTCACGACGGGATTACATTATCCGCGTCGATCGATCTGCCTATCAGGAGCCATGAGGACGTGACGATCGCTGTATCGCCGGACGGCATGCCCGCTCTGGTGCTCAATGCGGACTACCGTCCGCTCAGTTATTATCCCCTGTCGCTATGGTCGTGGCAGGACGCCGTTAAGGCTGTGTTTCTCGACAGGGTCAATATCGTCGCGGAATACGATCAGGCGATCTCCTCTCCTTCCTTCACGATGCGGCTTCCGAGTGTCGTTAGCCTCAAGACCTATGTGAAGCCGTCTCGCTATCCCGCTTTCACGCGCTTCAACGTCTTCCTGCGCGACCGTTTCCAGTGCCAGTATTGCGGGGCGCGGGAGGAGCTTACATTCGACCATGTGATCCCGCGCCGGCATGGTGGCGTGACTTCATGGGAGAACGTGGTCGCCGCCTGTTCGCCCTGCAATCTCAGGAAGGGCGGCTTCATGCCGGACCAGGCCAAGATGTGGCCGCAGCAAAAACCCTACCGGCCGACGGTCCACGACCTGCACAACAATGGGCGGCTTTTCCCGCCCAATTATTTGCACGAAAGCTGGATGGACTATCTCTACTGGGACGTGGAGCTGGAGCCCTAGCTCCCTTCGTGCCTTTATCGCTTCAGTGCTCCGCGCATTGCCACCACGGCAAGCACTGCGCTGGCGATGACATTCCAGCCCGCAAAGGAAAGTCCGAGGAAGCGACCGGCCGCCACGTTACAGGAAGGCGGAATGACCGCGTTGAGCTGGTCGAGCAGGCTTTCGGAGGAATTGCTCGGCGGGAGTGCGCCGCAATCCGTCGGCCCCTCCCACCAGCCCCATTCGACACCGGAGTGGTAAACACCCAACCCAAGACCCCATAGCATCAGGAGACCACCGATCAGAAGTAGGCAGCGCGTGATGACCGCCGGCGCTTTCAGCGCCGAGGAGATCAGCGCAAGAATCATTACCGGCACGCCTATGTAATAGGGCACCCGCTGCTCCAGGCAGAGCTTACAGGGCAGATAGCCGCCGATATACTGGAAACCCAGAGCGGTCCCCACCGTCGCGGCCATGGCAAGCGCCAGAAAACCGGCGGTCAACGTCTGAAACCTGTTCGTCGGATTTGTGAGCGTCATTGAACGGCTGCGCCTTGCAAGGGTGTACAATCCTAGCGAATTCCGGCTCTATAACGAGCGCGGCGATAGGGCGCAATCTCGACTCCCGCGAATGTGAAGAGTTGACGCGGGCACGCTTCCCCGTATAGTCCGCGCCTGCCTGATCTCTCCCGAAGCATGTGCCGGGGTCGGATCGGCAGATAAGTTGCCGGGAAGGCCCAGGCGCAGGGCTGATACCTCGGTAAGTGCGGGCGTGGCGGAATTGGTAGACGCAGCGGACTCAAAATCCGCCGTCCTTACGGATATGTCGGTTCGAGTCCGACCGCCCGCACCAACTCTTTCGCGTATCTCGGCTAGTCCGCAAGCTTAGGCAGAATTCTCAGCGCCAGCCCAGGGCCGGCGCGACATGGGTCAGAATCGCTTCGATCACATGGGCGTTGTAATCGACTCCCAGCTGGTTCGGGACGGTCAGGAGCAGCGTGTCGGCTTCAGCAATGGCCTCATCCTTTGCAAGCTCCTCAATGAGGAGATCCGGTTCGGCGGCGTAGGACCTGCCGAAGATGGCCCGCGTGTTCTCGTCGATAAAGCCGATTTGATCACTGCCCTGGTTGCCATGCCCGAAATAGGCGCGGTCACGATCGTCGACCAGCGCGAAGATGCTTCGGCTGACGGAGACGCGCGGCTCGCGTTGATGCCCCGCTTCCTTCCACGCCTTGCGGAATGCTCGGATCTGCTCGGCCTGCTGGATGTGAAAGGGCTGTCCGCCCTCATCGAATTTGAGCGTGGAACTCTGCAGGTGCATGCCAAGCTTCGCCGCCCATTCGGCCGTGGCATTGGTGGCGGCCCCCCACCAGATCCGGTCTCGCAACCCTTCCGAATGCGGCTCGACGCGCAGCAGCCCTGGCGGGTTGGGGAACATCGGCCGAGGGTGGGGCTGCGCGAAACCCTGTCCGCGCAGGACATCGAGGAAGACTTCCGCGTGACGCCGGGCCATATCGGCATCCGTTTGACCGTCCCGCGGCGCGAAGCCGAAATAGCGCCATCCATCGATCACCTGCTCGGGCGATCCCCGGCTGATCCCGAGCTGGAGGCGACCACCGGCGATCAAGTCGGCCGCGCCCGCATCCTCCGCCATATAGAGCGGGTTCTCGTAGCGCATGTCGATGACGGCAGTGCCGATCTCGATGCGGCTCGTTTTTGCGCCAACCGCCGCAAGCAGCGGGAACGGCGATGCGAGCTGGCGGGCGAAATGGTGCACGCGGAAATAGGCGCCGTCCGCGCCCAGTTCCTCAGCCGCGACGGCAAGCTCGATGGATTGCAGCAGGGCATCCGATGCCGATCGCGTCTGCGATCCCGCCGAAGGGGTCCAATGCCCGAAGGATAGGAAACCGATTTTCTTCATATGCTGGATGTAGCACGTGACGGTTATACTTCAATGCCACAGAACATCGATACCGCGCGTGCCCGGTGGCAATCGGCTCGACGCTGTTGCCGTCCGGCACCTCCTCCGTTACTTCTCCTTCGACGATTGCTTTCGTAGGGAGTACTGCGATGGATGCCCAAATCAAGGCTGCCGGCCTGCCGCACGAGACACGCCTCGATCGCCTGGCCGAGGTGGCTGTTCGCGTCGGGCTTGGACTGAAGGCGGGACAGGAACTCGTGATGACGGCGTCGGTGGAGACCCTGCCGCTTGCGCGCCGCATCACCGAGCATGCCTATAAGGCCGGCGCATCCCTGGTCACGACCGTGTTTTCCGACGAGGAATCGACGCTGCTTCGTTTTCGCCACGGCTCCGACGAGAGTTTCGACAAGGCGCCGTCCTGGCTTTTCGAAGGCATGGCGAATGCCTTCCGCAACGGCGCGGCGCGGCTGGCCGTGGTGGGTGAAGATCCTTCCCTTCTCGCCGGGCAGGATCCGGACAAGGTTTCGCGTGCCAACCGCGCCCGGTCCAAGGCCTATATGCCGGCGCTCGAGCTGATCGCGGGCTTCCAGATCAACTGGACGCTGGTGTCCTTTGCCACGCCGGCCTGGGCAAAGGCGGTCTTTCCCGAGCTTCCGGAGCAGGAGGCGGTCGACCGTCTGTGGGACGCGATCTTTTCCGCCTCGCGTATCGATGGGCCGGATCCTGTAGCCTCATGGGCGGCGCACAACCGCGAACTCGCCGCCCGGCGCGAGCACCTCGATGCCCGGAATTATCGGGCTCTGCGCTTCAGGGGGCCGGGCACGGACCTGACGGTCGGCCTTGCGGACGATCACATATGGCAGGGCGGCGCCTCCAAGGCCGCCAACGGCATCACCTGCAATCCGAACATCCCCACCGAGGAGGTCTTTACCACGCCGCACAAGGATCGGGTGGAAGGCGTCGTCAGAAGCACCAAGCCGCTCTCCTACCAGGGCACGCTGATCGAGGACATTTCGGTCCGCTTCGAAGGGGGGCGCATCGTCGAGGCCTCGGCGCGCACGGGCGAGGAAGTCCTGCGCAAGGTGCTTGAGACGGACGAAGGAGCAAGACGCCTCGGGGAGGTGGCGCTGGTGCCCCATTCCTCACCGATTTCCCGCAGCGGCATCCTTTTCTACAACACGCTTTTCGATGAGAACGCCGCCTGTCACATCGCACTCGGCCAATCCTACGCCAAGTGCATCCGCGACGGGGTCGGGATGGACGAGGCCGCGCTCGCGGCGAAGGGCGCAAACAAGAGCCTCATCCATATCGATTGGATGATCGGATCCGGTGAGATCGACATAGACGGCATTGCCCCCGATGGTCGGGAAGAAGCCGTCATGCGGCAGGGCGAGTGGGCATTTTAGCGCACGGTCCAGCCAGGGGCGCTCTCGGAAAGCATGACTTTCTTGCAACGCCCTAAAGCATCCGCCCGAAAACCGGAATCGGTTTTCGGAAAGCACGATGCGTGGATGCAACAACTTACAGCGTCCTTTATGCGTCCGAATGGACGCACGGGCTGTAGTGCGTCCTTACGGGGCCAGGCTGCAGCACCGCTCTGCTCTTTCAAGCGAACCGTCTGATCTGCTCGGGGTTTATAATGGAGCTTGGCTCTTGCCCGTGCTCTCGACCAACGGGACGGATGGTAAGGGGGCGTGGGGAGTGCCAGCCTAAGCATCGGCCCGAAAACCGGAATCGGTTTTCGGAAAGCACGATGCGTCGCTTCAATAATCTACAGCGTCCGCAGTGCGTCCAAACGGACGCACGGCGCTGTAGCGCTGGCAGAGCCAAGCGATGGCGGCCGGCACGGATTTTGGTGCGGGGTGGGCTTGGGAGCCTCGGTCAGGGCCAGCCGCCATCGTCCATGATGGTAGGTTCACGCCGCGCCCCGGTGTAGCTGGCCAATAGGTTATCTCTCGCCTCATCAATAGGGATGCTCCCTTTCCGGGAAGCAGGCGCTTGGGCGCCG